>VOFK01000375.1_pt1 | contig 20482 bp, 22 predicted proteins | sample 5384121 | NCBI WGS metagenome assembly VOFK01 (sample SAMN12384730, study PRJNA508395) | human gut metagenome | isolation source: healthy gut J | host: Homo sapiens | reverse complement strand
AGATTAGATTTCTCAGGGTCGTTGTAGACTACGACGTTGGATAGGATGCAGGTGTAAAGATGGAGACATCAAAGCCGAGCATTACTAATTGCCCGTCCACTTTCCTTATATGTCGGATGGTGTATACCTTTAGCGTTTTTACTACAGAATGAAATTACGATAACAGCTCAACAATATGTCAACCTTATTCAGGTGGCTATAGCACAAAGGGTTCCACCTCTTCCCATTCCGAACAGAGAAGTTAAGCCTTGTCACGCCGATGGTACTGCGTCACAGTGGGAGAGTAGGTAGCCGCCGTTTTGATTTGAAGCCCCGGACTTGAAGCCTTCCGAGTCAGTCAAATGATTCGGAGGCTTTTTTTTGTTTACTGTTGATTTATACCTTTCCCACAACTGTATAACTATTAAGATATGCTTCTTTTGCTTACAAGATACTTTTACTCTATTATATCCGATAAATTGTTACTCTATATGTAGGTTAAATAAAAAAATCGTAGTTTGTATAGTGAAAAAAACTTTCATGTGATTTGGTGATTTAAAAAATAATCCCTACCTTTGCATCGATTTAAACAATAAAAGACAGTATATGAACCAAATGTTTATACATATTTTGCTATGCGGCATTATTATTCTACTGGCAAAGTCAGCGGGAAGTGAGTGTCGTGCATAAATGTATGTATAAAAATGATATACGAAAGCCTTTCTCACTTCCTTGTGTGAAAGGCTTTTTTAATGATTATAATTAAAATAAAAGTATAAAATTGAAAGCTATGGGCGATAGATTATTTATTTTCGACACCACTCTTCGTGATGGTGAGCAGGTTCCGGGATGTCAGTTAAATACAGTAGAAAAGATTCAGGTAGCTAAACAACTTGAAGCTTTGGGAGTAGATGTTATAGAAGCAGGATTTCCTATTTCAAGTCCGGGGGATTTTAATTCTGTGATTGAAATATCTAAAGCTGTAACTTGGCCGACTATCTGTGCTTTGACTCGTGCGGTAGAGAAAGATATTGATGTGGCTGCAGATGCATTGAGATTTGCTAAGCATAAACGTATCCATACCGGTATTGGTACTTCTGATTCGCATATTAAATATAAATTCAATTCTACTCGTGAAGAAATTATAGAACGTGCGGTAGCAGCCGTGAAATATGCCCGCCGTTTTGTAGATGATGTGGAGTTCTATGCAGAAGATGCAGGAAGAACTGATAATGAGTATTTGGCACGCGTAGTTGAAGCGGTGATCAAGGCCGGTGCTACGGTAGTGAATATTCCTGATACTACAGGATATTGTTTACCCGAAGAATATGGTGCGAAAATTAAATATTTGGTAGATCATGTGGATGGTATTGATAAAGCAATTATTTCTACTCATTGCCATAATGACTTGGGTATGGCGACAGCTAATACTATTAATGGAGTCTTGAACGGAGCGCGTCAAGTAGAAGTGACAATCAATGGTATTGGTGAGCGTGCCGGCAATACTTCTTTGGAAGAAGTGGCAATGATTATTAAATGCCATAATGACATTCATATTCAAACTAATATTAATACTCAAAAAATTTATCCGACGAGCCGTATGGTATCTAGTCTTATGAATATGCCGGTTCAGCCTAATAAAGCTATTGTAGGTCGTAATGCTTTTGCACATTCGTCAGGTATCCATCAGGATGGTGTGTTGAAGAATGTACAGACTTATGAAATCATTGATCCCAAGGATGTGGGTATTGATGATAATGCTATCGTGCTGACAGCTCGTAGTGGACGTGCGGCATTGAAACATCGTCTTCATGTTTTAGGTGTGGAATTGGAACAGGATAAATTGGATAATGTATATGAAGATTTCTTGAAGCTAGCCGATAAGAAGAAAGATATCACCGATGATGACATTCTTGTATTGGCAGGAGCCGACAGAAGTGTCAATAATCATATTAAATTAGATTATCTGCAAGTGACGAGTGGCGTTGGTGTTCGTTCCGTTGCCAGTATTGGGCTGAATATAGCAGGCGAGCATTTTGAAGCTGCTGCCAGTGGTAATGGTCCTGTAGATGCCGCTATTACTGCATTGAAAAAGATTATTGACCGCCACATGGTATTGAAAGAATTTACTATTCAGGCTATCAGTAAAGGTAGTGATGATATGGGTAAAGTACACATGCAGGTGGAATATGACGGACAGATGTATTACGGCTTTGGAGCGAATACAGACATCATTGCTGCATCAGTAGAAGCATATATCGATTGTATCAATAAGTTTAAAAGATAATAATACGTAAATACAAAAAATGGCTAACACATTATTTGATAAGATTTGGGATGCCCATGTAGTACAGAAAGTGGAGGATGGGCCCACTCAGCTTTATATTGACAGACTTTATTGTCATGAGGTAACTAGTCCGCAGGCTTTTTCAGGATTGCGTGCACGTGGAATAAAAGTATTTCGTCCTGACCATATTTATTGTATGCCGGATCATAATACCCCGACTCATGATCAGGATAAACCAATTGAAGATCCTGTTTCTAAGACTCAGGTAGATACATTGGCCAAGAATGCTGCTGATTTTGGCTTGGCACATTTCGGGATGATGGATAAGAGAAATGGTATTATTCATGTCGTAGGTCCTGAGAGGGGATTAACTTTGCCGGGTATGACTATTGTTTGTGGTGATTCGCATACTTCTACTCACGGAGCAATGGGAGCTGTTGCTTTTGGGATAGGCACAAGCGAGGTTGAAATGGTTTTGGCTTCGCAATGTATTCTTCAGTCTCGTCCTAAAACGATGCGTATTACTGTAGATGGAGAATTGGGCAGAGGAGTAACTGCCAAAGATGTTGCTCTTTTTATATGATGTCGAAGATGACAACCAGTGGCGCTACCGGATACTTTGTGGAATATGCCGGTTCTGCAGTTCGTAATCTGACCATGGAAGGACGTTTGACTTTATGTAATTTAAGTATTGAGATGGGGGCCCGTGGGGGTATGGTTGCTCCTGATGAAGTGACTTTTGAATATATCAAAAGGTAGAGAATATGCTCCAAAAGGTGTAGAGTGGGACAAAGCCATGGCTTATTGGAAGACCTTGAAGAGTGATGAAAATGCCGTATTTGATAAAGAGGTAAGATTTGACGCTGCTGATATCCAACCTATGATTACTTATGGTACTAATCCGGTATGGGTATGGGAATAACTGAGCATATTCCTGCTGATAATCATAGCGCTTCTTATAAAAAATCATTGGACTATATGGGATTCCAACCCGGAGAATCATTATTGGGTAAGAAAATCGATTATGTATTCTTAGGAGCTTGTACCAATGGTCGTATAGAGGATTTCCGTGCTTTTGCTTCCATAGTGAAAGGAAAGAAGAAGGCAGACAACGTGATTGCTTGGCTGGTTCCGGGTTCGTGGATGGTAGATGCGCAGATTCGAGAGGAAGGATTGGATAAAGTGTTGGAAGAAGCCGGGTTCGCTATTCGTCAGCCGGGTTGTTCTGCTTGTTTGGCTATGAATGATGATAAGATTCCTGCCGGTAAATATTCTGTGTCGACCAGTAATCGTAATTTTGAGGGGCGTCAGGGACCGGGGGCACGCACTCTGCTCGCCAGTCCGTTGGTAGCAGCAGCAGCAGCAGTAACCGGAGTTATTACCGATCCGAGAGAATTAATGTAAATGAGTTCTTTTTGTCAGGACAAAAAAAATATTGTCATAAACAGATGAAAACTTTAGGAGCTATTATAAGAATGTGCTATGGCATTGGTTTGCTATTATGCATTGTCGCTCTCTTTTTTCCGGAAGGGAATGTGTTTCGCGAATTGGCAATCTATATACTTCTGACAGTTTCGGTTTTTAATTGGTATAAAGAATACAAGTCTAAAAAAAAGAGTGAATATGAAACAGAAATTCAATATAATAACAAGTACTTGTGTCCCTCTTCCTCTGGAAAATGTGGATACAGACCAAATCATCCCTGCCCGTTTTTTAAAGGCAACCACACGCGAAGAGAAATTCTTTGGTGATAATTTATTCCGTGATTGGCGTTATAATCCTGACGGTTCTTTAAATAAAGATTTCGTATTGAATAACCCCATTTATGGGGGGGAAATCCTTGTGACCGGAAAAAATTTTGGTTCGGGATCCAGCCGTGAACATGCTGCATGGGCAATTGCGGGATATGGCTTTCGTGTGGTCGTTTCTAGCTTCTTTGCTGATATCCATAAGAATAACGAGCTGAATAACTTTGTTTTGCCGGTAGTGGTAAGTGAAGGTTTTTTTGAAAGAACTGTTCGACTCTATCTACGCGGACCCGAAAACAGAAGTAGAGGTAAACTTGCCCGAACAGACAATAACCAACAAAGCAACAGGAAAGAGTGAATCTTTCGAGATTAACGGCTATAAAAAGCATTGCCTGATGAATGGTTTGGATGATATCGACTTTTTGCTGACCAATAAAGATAAAATAGAAGCATGGGAGAACGCGTCAAGATAGAAATCATGGATACAACCCTTCGTGATGGTGAGCAGACCAGCGGAGTGTCATTCGTACCCCATGAAAAATTGATGATTGCCCGTTTGCTGTTGGAAGATTTAAAGGTAGACAGGGTGGAGGTTGCCTCGGCCCGTGTATCGGATGGTGAGTTTGAAGCTGTGAAAATGATATGCGACTGGGCCGCACGGCGCAACCTGCTTCATAAGGTAGAAGTGCTTGGCTTTGTGGATGGGCACACTTCAGTGGATTGGATACAAAGTACCGGTTGCCGGGTAATAAACTTGCTTTTGCAAAGGCTCGTTGAAACATTGTACTCACCAACTGAAAAAAACACCGGAAGAACATATCGAGGATATAATTAATGTAGTGCATTATGCCGATGAATTGGATATTGCCGTTAATGTTTATCTGGAAGATTGGAGTAACGGTATGAAGGATTCTCCCGAATATGTATTCCAATTGATGGACGGTCTGAAAGCCACTAGCATCAAACGCTATATGTTGCCTGATACTTTGGGAATTTTAAACCCTTTGCAGGTTATCGAGTATATGCGGAAAATGAAAAAACATTATCCCGATATGCATTTCGATTTCCATGCACACAATGACTATGACCTTGCCGTGAGCAATGTGCTGGCTGCTGTACTCAGCGGAGTGAAAGGACTTCATACCACCATCAATGGATTGGGAGAACGAGCCGGTAATGCACCACTTGCTAGTGTTCAGGCTATTCTAAAAGACCATTTTAGTGCGCTGACGAACATTGACGAAAGCCGATTGAATGATGTAAGTCGTGTGGTCGAGTCTTATTCGGGCATTGTAATTCCGGCCAATAAGCCGATTGTGGGCGAAAATGTATTTACTCAGGTAGCAGGAGTTCATGCCGATGGAGACAACAAGAATAATCTTTATTGCAATGACCTGTTGCCGGAACGATTTGGCCGCAAACGTGAATATGCATTGGGTAAAACAAGCGGTAAGGCGAATATTCGTAAAAACTTAGAGGATCTTGGACTAGAACTCGATGAAGACTCTATGCGCAAAGTAACGGAACGCATCATCGAGTTGGGTGATAAGAAAGAATTGGTCACTCAGGAAGACTTGCCTTATATTGTTTCCGATGTATTGAAACATGGTGTGGTAAGTGAAAAGGTGAAGCTGAAGAGTTACATTGTGACACTTGCTCATGGTTTGAAGCCGATGGCTACTGTACGGATGGAAATCAATGGAAAGGAATTCGAGGAAAATTCCAATGGTGACGGTCAATATGATGCCTTTGTACGTGCATTGCGAAAAATATATAAAGTGACATTGGGACGTAAGTTTCCGATGCTGACTAATTATGCGGTAACTATTCCTCCCGGTGGACGTACCGATGCTTTTGTGCAGACTGTGATAACCTGGAGCTTTTTGAAGATAAAGTCTTCCGTACCAGAGGGTTGGATGCAGACCAGACGGAAGCTGCAATTAAAGCTACCCTGAAGATGTTGAATATCATAGAGAGTGAGTATGAAAACATCGATTAAGGAATTGTCGGAGGAGAAACAGATAAAAATGAAGTAAATAAATAAAAGAAAAGATGGATTTTAAAATTGCAGTATTAGCCGGTGACGGTATCGGACCGAGATTTCAGTACAAGGCGTTGATGTGATGAATGCCGTTTGTGAGAAGTTCGGACACAAGGTAAGTTATAAATATGCGATCTGTGGTGCAGATGCGATAGACAAGGTGGGCGATCCGTTTCCCGAAGCGACTTATGAAATTTGCAAGGATGCGGATGCCGTATTGTTCTCGGCTGTAGGTGACCCTAAGTTTGATAATAACCCAACGGCAAAGGTACGCCCGGAGCAAGGGTTGTTGGCTATGCGGAAGAAATTGGGATTGTTTGCTAACATCCGTCCGTACAAACCTTTTAAATGTTTGGTTCATAAATCGCCATTGCGTGCAGAGCTGGTAGAAAATGCAGATTTTATCTGTATCCGTGAGTTGACCGGTGGAATGTATTTCGGAGAGAAATATCAGGACAATGATAAGGCATACGATACAAATATGTATACTCGTCCCGAGATAGAACGTATTCTGAAAGTCGGTTCGAATATGCCATGAAGCGCCGCAAGCATTTGACAGTAGTCGATAAGGCAAATGTATTGGCTTCTTCCCGCTTATGGAGACAAATAGCACAGGAAATGGCTCCTCAATATCCGGAAGTAACTACGGACTATATGTTTGTAGACAATGCGGCAATGAAAATGATTCAGGACCCATGTTTCTTTGATGTGATGGTAACAGAAAATACTTTCGGTGATATTCTTACTGATGAAGGCTCTGTTATTAGCGGTTCCATGGGATTGCTGCCTTCTGCTTCAACCGGTGAGAGTACTCCTGTTTTTGAGCCGATTCATGGTTCATGGCCTCAGGCTAAAGGCTTGAATATTGCTAACCCGCTGGCTCAAATTTTATCAGTAGCGATGTTGTTTGAGTATTTCAATTGCAAAGAAGAAGGTGCATTAATTCGCCGGGCGGTAGATGCTTCTTTGGATGCAAATGTGCGGACACCCGAAATTCAGGTAGAAGGAGGTGCTAAATACGGAACAAAAGAAGTTGGTGCTTGGATTGTGGACTATATCAAGCAGGCGTAATCCGGTTTTATGCTGATGAGATAAGTTTTTCATGCTGTTGAAACAACAGTTTCATATTAATGAAATAACAATTTTGCAGGCATGAAAATAGGTGAAACAGAATACAAAAGTATAAGGTTGCGGTGGAAAAAAAACGAACCTTATACTTTTTTTTATTTAACTAAAGGAATCATTTCGCAGATTGCCGTACTTTTGCAACAAAATCTATTATAGATGAAACGAATACTGTGTTATTTTCTTTTCTTTTGTGTTTGCATTTATATGCAGGCACAGACGTATGATCAATTGGCAGCTCGTGCTGTGGAGGCGGCGGAGCGAGATAGTTTGGAACTTTCGGAAAAACTGTTTGAAGAGGCATTAAAGCTGGAACCGGCAAATATGCGCAATTCTATGCTGTTTTCAAATTTGGGGACAGTGCAACATCGGTTGGGGAAAATCGATAAAGCGATAGAATCCTATACTTTAGGACTTAATTTAGCTCCTTATTCCGTTACTATTTTATTGAATAGGGCTGCTCTGTATTTAGAGAAAAACCTTTATGAGAAAGCATATCTCGATTATTGCAATGTGATAGATATTGATAGAAAAAATCAGGAAGCTTTACTATATCGCGCTTACATTTATATGCAGCGTCGGGACTATAAAGAAGCCCGAATAGATTATAATACTTTGTTGCAAGAAGAGCCTAAAAAAACAAGATGGGGCGTTTGGGGAATGGCTCTGCTGAATCAGAAAGAGTTAAAGTTTCGGGAAGCATTGGAAGAATTTAATCGTATGATAACGGATTATCCTAATGATGCTTCTTTATTGAAAGCACGTGCCAATTTAGAGATAGAAATGAACACTCCCGACTTGGCATTACTGGATTTGGAATCGGCAGCCAAGTTATCTCCTAAAGATGCGGAAATATACGTCATGTGTGGTGAAATATATCTGAGTCAGAAGAAAAAAAGGGAAGCTTATGTTGCTTTTGAAAAAGCAATAGAATTAGGCGTTCCCCGTCCAGAACTGCAAGATAAATTAAAGGCCAGTAAATAATATCTGGTCTTTAATTCTTTATTTCCCAATCTTCTTTTTGATCAGTTCGACAAATTCTTTTCCATATTTATCTTTTTTGTATTCTCCGATACCACTGATTTCTCCAAAAAGCCTCAATACTGGTAGGTTGCTGTGTTGCTATCAGATGTAAGGTTTTATCAGATAATACAATATAGGCAGGGATGGCTTGTTGCTCTGCCAATCTCTTTCTTAATAGACGAAGTTCTTCAAATAGATCCTTATTTTCTTCACCGAAGGTTGTTGGCGTAGAGAAGAGGGCTTCCGGTTCTTGAGCCTTTTTCCTGCGACGTTCTTTCGGAGTGAATTCTTCCGTTTTATGACAACCAGCATCGCCGGTTCTTTTTCCGAATAGGACTTTATGCCCGCTTTCTGTTATTTTCAGATGGTTGTTTTCATTATATGCAATTTCAAAATAACCCAAGTTAAGCATTTGCAGCAAATAATCCTGCCAGTCACGGGCAGGGATATCTCGTCCGGCAGCATAAGTCTTCAGCTTGTCGTATCCTTTTTCTATCAATTCTTGTCCGGCAGCTCCCTTTAGGATGTCCACCAGCATGTGTGTACCGATTTGTTGATTGGTGCGTGCGATAGCGCTCAATGCTTTTTGGACGATGATAGTACCGTCAAACCTTTCCGGGGGATTACGGCATACATCACAATTACCACAATCATGATCCATCGTTTCTCCGAAATAGTTAAGAAGAATACGCCGACGGCAAATATCCGCTTCTGCATATTGTTGCATACGGTGGAGTTTCTCTAAATTTATTTCCTGTTGATTGCTTTCGGTAGCAAACTTTGATAGCAGAATCAAATCACTTAAAGAATAAAAAAGTAATGTATCGCTTTCCATTCCGTCCCGTCCTGCACGACCGATTTCCTGATAAAAGCTTTCAATGCTTTTGGGGAGGTTGTAGTGGATGACCCAGCGAACATTTGATTTGTCTATGCCCATACCAAAGGCAATGGTGGCACATACTACTTGTACGCGGTCATTAATAAAGTCATTTTGGGCTTCATCGCGTGCAGTCGCACTCAGTCCGGCGTGATAAACAGCTACGCGTATTCCCATGTTTTCTTAGCATTTCTGCCACGTTTTCCGTTTTGCTTCGGCCCATGCAATAAATAATTCCACATTCATTTTTATGGCGTGCTATAAATTCAAGTATGGTGCGCGTCTTGTCTTTTTGCTGGTATCCTCTTTTTTACTTCCAAACTCAGATTAGGACGGTCGAAGGATGAATTAAATATTTTAGGATTACGTAAAGATAATTGTTTGATAATATCTTGACGGGTTATTTTATCGGCTGTGGCAGTTAAAGCTACGATTGGAACGTTAGGGAATTGTTCTCTGATTGTCTTGAGTTGAGTGTATTCTGGTCGGAAATCATGTCCCCATTGTGAGATACAATGAGCTTCATCTATGGCAACCAATGAAATGTGGATATCTTTTAATAAGAAGTTCATTTCCATTAGTAATCGTTCGGGGAAATATAAAGTAATTTGATTTTCCCTTGCATACATTCCCGGCGTAGGTTGAAATTCTCCGTTTCGTCATTTGTGCTGTTCATTGCACGAGCCGCAATACCATTGGCTCTCAAACTTTCTACCTGGTCTTTCATTAATGAAATAAGCGGAGATACGACAATGGTCGTTCCGTCCATCATCAGAGCAGGAAGTTGATAACAAATTGATTTTCCACCTCCGGTGGGCATAAGAACCAAGGTGTCTTTTTTATCCAGTATGTTTTGGATAATGTTTTGTTGCAAAGGACGAAACGTATCGTATCCGAAGTATGTTTTGAGGATATGGAGCATATTCTGTTTATTATTTTATTAAAGATAATGGAGAGCAAAGGTAGTAAAATCTTTAAGATGTGATGCTCTCTATATTGGTAATTAATTTGAGAGAGGACTTTTTGTAGATAACTGATTCAGGATGATACTGCTTCATTTGATAGTTTTTTGTCTGATATCTCAAGTCTTAATAAAGTTTTTTGAAGAAATTTGAATGCTGTGTTGTGATTAATTAAGAATAGAATTTAGCAAAAAAAAATTTGCATAAGCCAAAAAAGAATCCCCACATTTTGTACAAAATTTAATCATTATAATCTTATTAACTAACCAAACAAAAAACTAAGTGATGAGCGACGCAGAAAAACAAGTAGAAGTTCAGGAAGAGGCTCCTAAGAAAAGACCTTATAACCTGCGAGAGAAAAAAAAAGACAAAAAAGGCTGCTTATAGATCATTGATCAGAGCAGAACTTGCTGATGAACTGTATGATAAAATTTTGAATATCATCGTGGTTCAGAAGAAATATAAGGATCCCAATTATTCTGCTAAAGATTTAGCGAGAGAGTTGAAGACAAACACTCGTTATTTGTCTGCTGTTGTAAATTCTCGTTTCGGTAAAAATTATTCTTGTCTTTTGAATGAGTATCGTATCAAGGATGCTAAGCATCTGTTGGTTGATAAACGTTATGCAGATAAGAATGTAGAAGAAATTAGTTCGATGGTAGGTTTTGCTAATCGTCAGTCTTTCTATGCAGCATTTTATAAAAATGTAGGAGAAACTCCTAATGGTTTCCGTAAGAGAAATATGGAAAAATAAAATATTAGTATCAAATATGATTTAGTAAAAAAGGAAAACAATAGTTTTCCTTTTTTTGTTTCAACATGAAACTGACATGGCGCTATTGGAAAAACACTTATTTATGATATTGGTAAGAGAGATTATGTTAGCAAGTTGCAAGTAGTATGGAGAAAGAAATAAAAGAAGAGAAAACGTTTGATTACACAGTAGAGCAGTTTGCGGATTTGCAATTGCTTCGTTATGTAGTACATGGTTTTGAGGACCTGTCGTTGGAGCAAAAAGAATTGGTTTATTATTTATCACAGGCAGCTTTGGAAGGTCGTGATATTTTGTTTGACCAAAATGGAAAATATAATTTGGTTATCCGTAGGATGCTTGAAACAGTATATACGGATTATCAGGGAAACCGTGCGGATGCAGATTTTGTCAATCTGGAGATTTATTTGAAACGGGTATGGTTTTCAAATGGCATTCATCATCATTATGCCTCAGACAAGTTTGTTCCGGCGTTTACTCCCGAATTTTTCAGAACGGCATTGAAAAATGTCGATGTTGCTAAATTGCCTTTGGCGGATGGCGAGACGGTAGATACGCTTTGTGATAGAATCTTTCCGGTTATCTTTGATCCTAAGGTTATGTCTAAACGCGTAAATCAGGCTGACGGGGAAGACCTGGTATTGACTTCGGCTGCGAATTATTATGATGGGGTAACCCAGCAAGAAGCGGAAGAGTTTTATAATGCTCTGAAAAATCCGGCTGATGGCCAGCCTGTCATGTTTGGAATGAATAGTCGTTTGGTAAAAAGAAAACGGACAAGTGCAGGAGAAGGTATGGAAATCAGGCGGATTGTATGGGGCGGCCATCGATAAAATAATTTGTTGGTTGGAGAAGGCTTTCGAAGTGGCAGAAAATGAAGTGCAGAGGGCCGTGATTGAAAAGCTTATCCGTTTTTATAAGGAGGGAGATTTACATACGTTTGATGAATATTCGATCCTTTGGGTAAAGGATTTGGATTCTCGAGTTGATTTTGTCAATGGGTTTATAGAAAGCTATGGTGACCCGTTGGGGATGAAAGCAAGTTGGGAATCCATTGTCAATTTTAAGGATTTGGAAGCAACCAAACGTACGGAGACAATCAGTGCCAATGCGCAATGGTTTGAAGATCACTCACCGGTAAATCCGTCTTTTAAAAAGAAGAAAGTGAAAGGCGTATCTGCAAAAGTCATAACGGCAGCAATGCTGGGAGGTGATTTATATCCGGCAACAGCTATCGGCATCAATCTGCCTAACTCGAATTGGATTCGTAGTGTTCACGGATCGAAATCCGTAACTATTGGCAATTTGACAGATGCTTATAATAAGGCTGCTCATGGTAACGGTTTTATGGATGAGTTTGTATATGGTGCGGAAGAAAAAGAATGGATAGACAAGTACGCGGATTTGACGGGCGACCTTCATACCGATTTGCAATGAATGTTTGGGGCATGGTTCGGGACAATTGTTGCCCGGCATAGATCAAGATGCTTTGAAAGCATATGGTTCTACCATCGAAGAAGCGCGTGCCGACTTGTTCGGCCTTTATTATTTGCCCGATCAAAAGATGATAGAACTTGGTCTGACTCCGAATGAAGATGCATTTAAGGCTGAGTATTATACATATATGATGAATGGATTGATGACTCAGCTTGTCCGCATTGAGTATGGTCATTCGGTGGAAGAGGCACACATGCGCAATCGTCAGTTGATAGCTAAGTGGGCTTATGAAAAAGGAGCCTCCGAAAAAGTTGTTGAACTGGTGAAGAAAGAGGAGAAAACTTATGTGAAAATCAATGATTATAAAAAACTGCGTGATCTGTTCGGGACTCTGTTAGCCGAAATACAACGTATCAAGAGCGAAGGAGATTATGAGGCAGCCCGTCAACTGGTAGAAAATATGCCGTGAAGGTTGACCCGCAACTGCATGCAGAAGCTCCTGTCGCGCTATGAAAAGTTGCATTTGGCTCCATACAAAGGATTTATCAATCCTGTATACGAGGCCGTGACCGATGAAAAAGGTCGTATAATCGATGTGAAGGTTTCTTATCAAGAGGGTTATGCCGAGCAAATGTTGCGATATAGCCGAGAGTATTCAAATCTACCTTATCTAAATGAATAAAAAAGGAAAACTATGGATGTACATGAAATAATAAAAGATATCAAGGGACAATTTCGTTTGTTTATGAATGGAGTTGTTTCTCAAAGTATGCGTGAAAAAGGACTGGATTATAAATTGAATTTTGGTATTGAACTCCCGCGCCTGAAAGAAATAGCTGCCCGTTATGAGAAGAACCATGATGTGGCTCAGGCATTGTGGAAAGAGAACATACGCGAATGTAAAATACTGGCCGGCATGTTGCAGCCTGTGGAAACCTTTATCCCGAAATTGCAGATATTTGGGTAGAAGATATGCGTTATCCCGAAATTGCAGAACTCACTTGTATGACATTGTTTCAAGAACTGCCATATGCTTCGGAAAAAGCATTTGAATGGATGGCTGACGACCGCGAATATTTTCAGTTATGCGGTTTTATGCTGATGGCAAGACTATTGATGAAAGGCAATCAACTGAATGAACGTGCGGAAGCCGAATTTCTTGATCAGGCATTGACAAGCTTGCAGAGTGAAGAGCTACTGCCGCAAAAAGCAGCGGCTACAGCTTTGCGTAAGTTTGCTGTCCAAAGCCGGGAGAATAGCAAGAAGATAAACAGATTACTTGCCCCTATCGTCAAATCAGACAAGCCCGGAGTGGCAGTTTTGGCCTCTGAAATAAAATTAGAGGCAGAATATTGGCATTAAACTTTCATGTTATCACAAAAAGGTTTAACTTTGACGGCTGAACTGAAATCTGCGATGGAAGAAAATGTGAAAGATACTGTAAAACAGGTTTTAACTGAGTACCTGCAGAAGAACGGGCATCGAAAGACGCCCGAAAGGTATGCTATACTCGATACTATCTATTCCATCAAAGGGCACTTTGACATTGATACGCTCTATAATTATATGGCAACTGATGGCAAGTTTCGCGTCAGCCGTGCCACTCTTTATAATACTATTGTTTTGTTTATTGATGCAAAGCTGGTCATAAAACATCAGTTTGGTAACTCTTCCCAGTACGAGCGTGCGTACAATAATGAAACCCATCATCACATGATATGTACGGAATGTGGCAAAGTTACAGAGTTTCAGAATGAAAGTCTGAAGCAGGCTATTGCCAGTACGAAGCTGAAAAAGTTTACGGCTTCCAATTACTCCTTATATATATATGGTGTATGCAGCAAATGTACTTGGGCAAAACGCAAAAAGAAAAAAAATAAGTAACAATAAAACGAAGAAACATGAAAGTAGATGTCTTGTTAGGTTTGCAATGGGGTGATGAAGGCAAAGGTAAGGTTGTCGATGTATTGACTCCCCGTTATGATGTAGTAGCTCGTTTTCAGGGAGGACCTAATGCCGGTCACACTTTGGAATTCGAAGGTCAAAAATATGTACTCCGTTCTATTCCTTCGGGAATTTTTCAAGGTGATAAGGTAAATATAATCGGTAATGGTGTGGTACTTGACCCATCGTTGTTCAAAGCAGAAGCGGAAGCTCTCGAAGCCAGTGGTCATCCATTGAAGGAACGTTTGCACATTTCGAAGAAAGCACATCTGATTTTACCGACCCATCGTATTCTGGATGCTGCATACGAAGCTGCTAAAGGTGATGCAAAAGTGGGTACTACCGGTAAAGGTATTGGTCCGACTTATACTGATAAAGTTAGCCGTAACGGTATACGTGTGGGAGATATCCTCCATAATTTTGAAGAAAAATATGCAAAGGCAAAGGCTCGTCACGAACAAATCTTGAAGAGTCTGAACTATGAATATGATATAACGGAATTGGAAAAACAATGGTTGGAAGGAATCGAATACCTGAAACAATTCCATTTGGTAGATAGTGAACACGAAATCAATAACTTGTTGAAAGACGGTAAGACGGTCTTGTGTGAAGGTGCGCAAGGCACTATGTTGGATGTTGATTTCGGTTCTTATCCTTTTGTTACTTCTTCAAATACCATTTGTGCAGGTGCTTGTACCGGTTTGGGTATCGGTCCGAATAAAATCGGTAATGTTTACGGTATCATGAAAGCTTATTGCACGCGTGTCGGTGCAGGTCCTTTCCCGACTGAACTGTTTGACGAGACAGGCAAGAAGATTCGTGACTTGGGTCATGAGTATGGTGCTGTGACGGGGCGTGAACGTCGTTGCGGATGGATTGATCTGGTAGCCTTGAAGTATTCTATCATGGTGAACGGTGTAACTCAACTGATTATGATGAAGAGTGATGTGCTTGATGATTTTGATACCATCAAGGCGTGTGTAGCTTATAAGGTAAACGGCGAGGAGATAGATTATTTCCCGTATGATATTACAGATGGAGTAGAGCCTGTTTATGCCGAACTGCCGGGATGGAAGACAGACATGACCAAAATGACCAGTGAGGATGAATTCCCCGAAGAATTTAATGCTTATATCAGCTTCCTGGAAGAACAGTTGGAGACTCCTATCAAGATTATTTCTGTAGGTCCCGACCGTGAACAAACCATTGAACGCTATACCGAAGAGTAATTAGTCGGATATCCATAATAAGAAAAAGCGCAATTTTATCGGTTGCGCTTTTTTTATATGAATATCCAAAGAAGAGGATTGGATATAGGTCGTATGTGGACATAAAAAAAGGCTATCTTCCCAGACAGCCAATCTTTTTGTTAACCTTAAATCTAATACTATGAAAAACACGTTGCAAATATACGGACATTTATTGAAAATACAAGTTTTAGAGTCAAATCAGTGCGTATTATAACACGGTTTATTACGTTGTCGGATTTATTAACAAGCCGGGCTCTAAATAATCAGAAAATGTTATAATTCCTTTCATTGTAATAGGGAAGTCTTGTTCTTTCTAAGTAATGAAGATTATATGGGGAAGGGGTATAAAATAAAAAAGGAGCAACGCCTTGCTCCAACCTTTGTTAACCTTAAATCTAATACTATGAAAAACACATTGCAAAGGTACGGACTTTAGCGAAATATGCAAATAAAACAAGTAAAAAAGTATGTTTTCTAACACGTTTTAAGAGATTTGCTCTATTTGTTAAATCCGAGAAGCTATTTATCTGTTTCTTTTTTATCTTTTTTGCATATAAAACCGTATCTTTGTTACCACTTTTGCAAAAGGATAAAAACGAATGGTTTCAGTAGATAATTTAAAGGTAGAATTTGGAGTTACACCCCTGTTTGAGGATGTATCATACGTAATCAATAAAAGAGACCGCATTGCGCTGGTTGGAAAAAACGGTGCAGGCAAATCTACCATGTTGAAGATTTTGGCCGGTCTGCAAGCCCCCACTTCAGGTATGGTTTCTGTTCCAAAAGAGGTAAGTATAGGCTATCTGCCTCCCAGGTAATGATACTGAGTGATAAGCATACAGTGATGGAAGAAGCTGAGATGGCATTTGAACATATTTTCGAGATGCAGGAAAGCCTTGAAAAAATGAATCAAGAATTAGCCGACCGCACGGATTATGATTCGGAGGGATATCATAATTTGATTGAGAAATTTACTCATGACAATGAACGCTTCCTGATGATGGGAGGTACTAACTATAAGGCTGAGATAGAGCGCACGTTGATAGGATTGGGTTTTTGCCGTGAAGACTTTACCCGCCCTACTTCCGAGTTTAGCGGTGGTTGGCGTATGCGCATCGAGTTGGCTAAGTTGCTCTTGCGCCGCCCGGATGTATTGCTTCTTGACGAGCCTACTAACCATTTGGACATTGAAAGTATCCAATGGTTGGAAAACTTCTTGAAGGTGAGTGCCGGAGCTGTGGTATTGGTCAGCCATGACCGCGCCTTTATTAATAATGTGACTAATCGTACCATTGAGATATCCTGTGGACACATTTATGATTATAAGGTGGCATATGATGAGTTTGTGGTGTTGCGCAAAGAACGTCGGGAACAACAACTTCGTGCATACGAGAATCAGCAGAAACAGATTCAGGATACGGAAGATTTTATAGAACGGTTCCGCTATAAAGCTACTAAGGCTGTACAGGTGCAAAGCCGCATCAAGCAATTAGAAAAAATTGTTCCTATTGAGATTGACGATGAAGATAATTCTGCATTGCGTCTGAAGTTCCCGCCCGCCATGCGTTCGGGTAATTATCCTGTGATTTGTGAAGGAGTGAAGAAAGCCTATGGCAATCATGTTGTGTTTCATGATGTGACTCTGACCATTAATCGTGGTGAGAAGGTTGCATTTGTGGGAAAGAACGGTGAAGGTAAGTCTACGTTGGTAAAATGTATTATGGACGAGATTCCATACGAAGGCAAGCTGACCATCGGACACAATGTACAAATCGGATATTTTGCCCAAAATCAGGCCCAGCTGCTGGATGAGAATCTGACAGTGTTTGACACAATTGATTATGTGGCTAAAGGAGATATCCGTTTAAAAATCAGAGATATATTGGGAGCCTTTATGTTTGGAGGCGAAGCATCGGACAAGAAAGTAAAAGTACTTTCGGGAGGAGAGCGTAGCCGATTGGCTATGATTAAATTGCTGCTTGAACCGGTTAACTTTCTTATTTTGGATGAGCCTACCAACCATCTTGATATGCGTTCGAAAGATGTACTGAAGGAAGCGATTAAAGAGTTTGACGGTACGGTAGTGGTAGTATCCCATGACCGTGAGTTTCTGGATGGGTTGGTGACTAAAGTTTTTGAGTTTGGCGGCGGTGTGGTGAAAGAACATATCGGAGGTATTTATGATTTCTTGCAGAAAAAGAAGATAGAGAACCTGAATGAACTGCAACTTTCTTCTTCTCCTACTGCTTCTGCGATGAAAAAAGAAGAAGGAGAACCGGTAAGTGAGAATAAACTCTCATACGAGGCTCAGAAAGAATTGAATAAAAAATTGCGTAAATTGGAGAAACAAGTGGCAGACTGCGAGCAGAAAATAGAAAAGCTGGAAGCGCAGATAGCCGAAGTCGAAGCTAAGATGGCAACTCCTGAAGGGGCATCGGACATGAGTCTTTACGAGCAGCACCAACAGTTGAAGAAAGATTTGGATGCTGTGGTAGAGGAATGGGAGAGTGTTTCCATAGAGCTGGAAGAAGCACAGGGCTGACAATCAAATATAATTTTATATATAGATTCAGATGAAAGCAAAACATTATTTACCTATGGCTGCACTGGCGCTGACGATAGCTGCCGGCTGTGAAAGCAAGAAAAAAGAGGCTGTGATGGCTTCAGGAATAGATTTAGGCAACTTGGATACAACTGTGGTCCGAGGTGCGGATTTCTTTCAATATGCTTGTGGCGGTTGGATGAAAAAACATCCGTTGACAGACGAGTATTCACGCTTCGGTTCATTCGATATGCTGGCAGAGAACAATCGCGAGCAGTTAAAAAGGATTGATTGCGGAAATTGCCGGACAGGAAAATGAGAAAGGCACGGTAGCTCAAAAGATTGCCGATATTTATAATTTGGCGATGGACAGTGCCAAACTGAATACAGAAGGAATAGAGCCTATCAAAGCAGATTTGGAGAGAATCGCTTCGGTAAAAGACAAGGCGGAGATCGTTCCGTTGATGGCTGAATTGTCTCATATCGGCATACGTCCTTATTTCACTTTCTTTGTTGATGCCGATATTATGGACAGTAAGAGTAATTTGTTCCAATTATATCAGGGAGGTATCAGTTTGGGTGAGAAGGAATATTATTTGGATACCGATGAGGCTACAACAGATATTCGTAATAAATATAAGGAACATATTGTAAAGATGTTCCGGCTGGCGGGCTTTGATGAATCTGCTGCCCGGAAGAATATGGAGGCAGTGCTTGAAATTGAAACACGCATAGCCAAAGCTTCTTTCAGTGCTGTGGAACAGCGTAATCCTGCTGCCAATTATCATAAGATGACGTTGGATGAACTGAAGAAATCTGTTCCGGGCATCGATTGGGATGCATTTCTCAGTGGGGTGGGAGTAAAAGGTGTTACGGAACTGAGCGTGTCTCAGGTGGAACCCATCAAGGAAGTGGAAAAGATAATCAATACCATACCTGTAGAAAAGCAAGTTGCTTATATGCAATGGAAGTTAATCAACCGGGCAGCGAGTTACTTGAGTGATGAGTTTGTAGCACAGAACTTTGATTTTTATGGCAAAACCTTATCGGGAAGAAAAGAAAACCAACCTCGCTGGAAACGTGCGGTGGGCACAGTGAACGGCATGTTGGGTGAAGCGGTAGGACAGATGTATGTGGAAAAATACTTCCCCGCTGCCGCCAAAGAACGTATGGTGCAGCTGGTCAAGAACCTGCAGACGGCGTTGGGCGAACGCATCCAAAACTTGGAATGGATGGGCGACAGTACTAAAGCCAAAGCCATCGAGAAGTTGAATTCTTTCTATGTGAAAGTGGGCTACCCCGATAAGTGGAGAGATTATACGGCTTTGGATGTTGAAAAAGACTCTTATTGGGCAAATGTGAAACGTGCCACTAAGTTTGAACTCGATTATGAATTGGCAAAGGCCGGTAAGCCGGTAGATCGTGACGAGTGGGGAATGACTCCGCAAACTGTGAATGCTTATTACAATCCGACTACCAATGAAATTTGTTTCCCCGCCGGTATCCTTCAGTATCCGTTTTTTGATATGAATGCCGATGATGCTTTCAATTACGGAGCTATCGGTGTGGTTATCGGACATGAAATGACTCATGGATTTGATGATCAGGGACGTCAATTCGATAAAGATGGTAATTTGAAAGACTGGTGGACACCGGAAGATGCGGAACGTTTCAATAAACGAGCTCAGGTAATGGTGAACTTCTTCGACAGCATTCAGGTATTGCCGGGATTATATGCGAACGGTTCTCTTACTTTAGGTGAGAATATTGCCGACCACGGAGGTTTGCAGGTCTCTTTCCAGGCATTTAAAAATGCAACCAAAGACGCTCCTTTGGGAGTGGTGGACGGATTTACACCCGAACAACGCTTCTTCCTGTCATACGCCGGAGTATGGGCGGGTAATGTACGTGATGAACAGATCCGTTTACAGACAAAATCCGATCCTCATTCTTTGGGCAGATGGCGTGTTAATGGAGCGCTTCCTCAAATCGGTGCATGGTATGAGGCATTCAACATAACCGAAAACGACCCGATGTATTTGGCACCGGAGAAGCGGGTTTCTATTTGGTAAGATATTCTTTGGTATCCGCCGGTAGAGGGTAGGTTTGGAATTTCACAAATTTAATCGGAAAACAGTGAAGTTGGGAATCTATCCTCTACGGTGGATATTTTTTCTTTTGATATAACTCTCTTTCTATTTGGATTTTAATCAATAAACCGTTATTTTTGCAGGCGATGAAACAAAGAAGGTATATAGCATGGTTTTTGATACTTGTTAGCATCATTATGTTAACGGCATCTGTCTTGCCGCACCATCATCACCGTGAAATACTTTGTTTGCAACATGATATTACAGTCTGTGGCTGTCAGTGTTCGGGGGAACAGCATAATCACGATGTATCGCATGACAAGCATACGTGTAATGCCGGTTGTGTGACTAAATTCAAGACTATTACTCCCGAGAAGGTGCAGAATAGCGTTTCGCCGGACTATT
>VOFK01000966.1_pt1 | contig 20483 bp, 31 predicted proteins | sample 5384121 | NCBI WGS metagenome assembly VOFK01 (sample SAMN12384730, study PRJNA508395) | human gut metagenome | isolation source: healthy gut J | host: Homo sapiens | reverse complement strand
TGTATTACATCAGTTCATATTTTTCCATATTTGAATTGTTTTGACATAGTCATCGAAAACTTCGTTGATCGCATTCGCTATCAAAGAATTTCTCTCTGCGATCTCACTGTGGAACAGACGCTGTACATCCTGATTGTATCTTGCATCGGCCATCCAGATACGAATCGGCACAATGAATCCCAGTTTACGGAATGCGATCTCTTCCCGGGAGTACTTTTGCTGCTGCGGTACGGAATGCCACTTTGTTCTGCTCTTCGTTGACTTTAAAACAGGACGGCATTCTTGATGCAATATCAAAAGCATCCGGCGGTCTGTAAGCGGCATACGGATCTCCAGTCCTGCTGCCGTACTCATCTTATCAACGTTCAGATAAATATCTCCCTCCAGCCAGATCTGAATATCAACATCGGACATTTTTGGATCAAGACCTTCCGTCTCTTGTAGATTTCATGCGTAAAGATTGATCGGAGAACTTCCGGTTGTAGTGTTTTTGAGGATTTTTTTCTTTTCATCTTCCTTCATGTTGTTGTGTATTGCCGACTTCAAAATGTCTTCAGATTTTCACTGTAACGTTCTTGCATTGCGGGGTAAGGTATTGTAACCACCGAAGAATTCATCCGCACCCTCTCCGGAATAAATTCGTGTTCTGCGGTTGCATTGCAGGCAATGGTAAATGACGATTGCAGATGCATCTCCAAGCTGGCTGTTCCATATTGTACATAACATATGGTACGATATCAAAAATACCGAAACAGGATCTTGTAGACAGAATGTTCTTTCTTCTGAGTTCTTACAGCCTTTTGTAAGACGTGACTCATCAATCGTTCTTCATCATAACCGCAGAATCGGACATCTTTGCATCTTGACATTGCCAGTACATAGAAGAATCCACTCCACTTGACAGGTGAAAGATCTCTACTTTCCCTGTCCTCTGTCTTTACTTCCGGCATGATGGATTTCAGCTGTAGAATGGATCTCATCTGCCCAGTCTTCCAGAGAGCCTCGTCCGGCTGAAACTTTGGAGTCCAGTATCTGTGACTTCACTTTTCCATCCTTCCAGATCAGATAACGTCCTGTTTTAGACCTTAGTATCTCACCGGCACCCATAGTCAGTTTCATAGATCTGAGCATTTCATTCAGTTTAAATCCTGGCTTTGATGATGTCGGCTGATCATGGTGCCGTACAGAAGTTCACCGTCTTCTGTCTGGTAATAATAGAACGGCTTGGTTCCAAACTGATCTCTTCTTAAGCAGAACAGCTTTTCCTCTTTCTTCATCCCATTATAAAAAGCAAACAAACCATAGATATGGTCTCCTGCCATCCTCGCCTCCCCATTTCTGGTATGCTTTTACCAGAATTTCCCTGCTCTTTTTCTTCTCTTGGCAGTGCTGCATCGACTGCCGTTCCTCTAAAGTTCTTTCAGTTGCGAATGTGTCCACGATAGGTTTTTACAGGATCATTTGTGCTTCCCTCTCTTTATAGGTTGGCTGAAATTTCTCTGTTTTTCGACTTTTTTTCATCATAATTCTTTCACATTTTATCACACTAGATGGGTGGTTAAATTTTTTATTTAACCAAATCAAGTAAGTCCCCTGCTTCAATTGGTGAAAAAAGTAATAACCACGCTCATTTTTACTATCCGTTCTGCCACTGCAATATTACTGTTCCAGAGTTATATCTTCTGCAGCTTGGGTAAGTCTTCTGGCTTTTCTCTCTCTGTCAAATCCTTCCCCTAAAGAGATTTTTATATACCAGTATTTTTTCCTTCTATTTTTCCTTCCATTTGTCCCCTTCCCATCCCATTTTCTAATCTTTTTCTACATCCACATACTGTAAAAACAATTTTTGTTGGTTTTGCATTTTGTATCTTCGGTCATGACCTGCAAAGTTTCAGCACTTCATTATCTTATGCCATGCTGTATTTCCATCAGCGATTTGATATTTTTTCCGTAATGTCTTTTTCTCCCAGGCTTCTGCCTTTTCTTCTGTTTTGGGCACGAAGCTGCTATGGTTGCATGATTCCGTTTCGCTCTTGTGTCTTTGGATTTTCCGCCGAACGGCAATGAATTTAGATTTGTTTCAGAACCTTTATGTAGTTACGATAACTCTCTGTGTGATGTTTGTCAACGTTTTTGTTTCTTCCGTCCTGGCAGCATTTCCGTTCCTCCTGCATCAATCGGTAATCCCGAAAATTTGCCGTTTTTTATGATAACGGCAAACACCCTCCAAGGCAACCTTTTTTCTCCCAATCAATATCTGCGAATTGAAAAAGCCCGCCGCATCCTCTGCGGCAGGCTTTTTATCAGGTTTATTTTTACTTATCTTTTTTCTCCATCCCCAGTTTATACATGAAGAATCCCCAGATCAGGAACAAAGTGCAATGAGCACCCATATATGGAAACCGGTGATTTTGTAGTAAGATCCATCTGCATATTTTTGGTAAACTTTGGAATGTCCGCATAATAATATGCCCCTGCTCAAAGTCCAGGCTGTCGATCAATCCCAGACCATTTGCCATGATATAACGGCTGCGATCACCGTCACCAGAACCGATAATTTACCATCGAAAACAGATTTTTCTTTTTTTTTTTCTTCATGATTTCTACATCTCCTTATAATGCCAGATTCGGCAATGGGAAGAATTTTCCACTCAGCAGCGAAAGATATACCGCTGCAAAGGTCAGAACAATGTTAAACAGCTGTCCAACCACATAAAGTGTCAGTGGTTTTTCCGCCCTGGAACTGTTCTTTGATCTCGCGGAAATTTGTTTCCAGTCCGATGCTTGTAAATGCCAGGACAAATGCCCAGTTTTATACTGATCCAGTACGCTTTGTTGATGGATGAAACGGTCTCTTTTTCCGAATGCCGGAACTGCTATAAAAGATGCAATTAAGGAAGCGGCAAAAATCCAAGGATAAATTTCGGAAGTCTGTACCAGATTTCGGATACCCGATTTTTTCTGCTGCTTTTCTCCGTTATTTTCAACTTTTGTTGCAAAAAAATACTGGCAACTGCAAATGCGATAAATCCGATCAGGATATTCTGGATGGATTTTACAAGGACTGCAGCCGTCTGTGCTGTTTCACCAAGTGCAGTACCTGCTACGTTACTGCTCCGGTTGAATCGACAGTACCACCGATCCAGGGCACCGCCTATCAGCTCTCAAGACCAGTTACACGGATCCAAAAGCCACCATCATCAGTACTGTAAAAATGATTGATATAGATACAGTAAGTGAAAGGTCATTTTTCTTTGCTTTACTTGCTGCTCCGACTGCGATCGCTGCGGACGTTCCGCACACAGAGGTTGCGGTTGCCAAAGGTAATGACAAACGGTTTATTGTCAATTTTAAAACCTTGGTTCCGAACCACCATGAAAAAAAGAATGACAATCGGTGTTACGATCCATGCAATCCCCAGTCCGTAAAGTCCAAAATTAACAATATTGGAAAACAGTACGGAAAATCCCCATGATCACCAGTCCGACTTTGATATAAAAATTCTGCGTTCGATCGCCGGCTTCAGCCATGCCCGTACTCCGATGGTGTTGGATACCAGAATTCCGATCAGGGATTGCAAAAAAATGCCCATTCAAGTAGCGGTTCAAAGGTATATTCGGCACTGATAAATCTTACCAGAACTGCCAGAAGAAACAGTCCCAGAAATGCCGGAAGGTATTTTTTTTAACGGATAATCCCTTCAGGTGGTTTCAACAGTAAACAGTACTCCAAAGTACAGCCACTGTCAAAGCAGTTTTCCGAAAAAATCCTGCGTTTACCTTTTGTTCAAAAAACTTGTTCCATGACCCAGGTGCTGAATTTGCGGCATTAAAATCAAATGCTCCTGGTACTGCAACTGCACCGATCGCGATAATGATAAATCCGATCCATACTGCCAGCCAATCCTCTTTTTTCCAAAGATCACTCAGCCTGGATGTCTCTGTTGTTACGATATTCTCTGATACTCACAGCTTCTATTTCTTTGACTACTCATAATGATCTCCTCCTTCAAACAACTTGGGATCATTATATTCGTTCTCTTACTTTTTCTTCTATGGAATATATGTTTTATTTTTTCCATAGAATTTTACTGACATTTTTTCCATAACTGTGACTTTCACATCAGATGACATATTTCCGGTAGATCTGTATACTATGCCTATTTGATCTTTAACTTAGGCTTTGAGTCATAGCTGTAAGCTTTGTACTTGGCATTGTTGTGAAGTCTTAACCTTGAAAGCTTGCTGTTCTGCCCTTAAGCTTACCGGTGCATCCCAATTAAAATTCGCTGTGAAGGTGTTCTTTTTTTTTCCCTTTAATTGTCTTATATGAGGAAATTTCGAACAGTTGTTGTCAACCGAATACCCTTACTTGGCACCTTTTGGCTTCTTGCCAAGAGTTACGGTAACTGTGAACTTTGTCTTATATTTATATCTCCACTCGCTGTAATTGAAATACTTTGTTACCTTTACATTTGAAACTTTTATGGACTTGATTACCGGTTTTTACTGCAGGTCCCATTTCAACATTTTTTGAATACCGCCGGATTTCCCTCAACAGTTATACCGTCAGGGTGCATCAAGAGCAGGATTATCTACTTTTAGTTTTTCCATAGAACTTGAAAGTGTATTTCTTTTTAGGTTTCATTCCTTTTGCTTTAATGCACTTGCCATCATTCCAGCCATTTATAATTGTTGCAAAAAATTTTTTTGTTTACTCCAACTACTTCCCAGACGAGAAGTTCTTCCGCTGTCTGCAGCACTTACATTTATTGAGTTGATATTGAATTTGTTAGGATACGTAGTAATCTTCATATCAACTGACGAGCTGCGAAATCGCTGAGAAATGCAACTTCTATCATTTCATCTTTATCTGGGAGTTTCTACATAAACTTTCAGCTTAAAGGTTTCCTGTGTACAGGCCGCCCTGCACTTGTTAATCCAATCATTCCGTATGAAACGTTCCCATTGGTCACCCACTTCTGTTTGATTTCTACTGGATATCTGTCTCTTAAGTGCGTGTAATCTACGAAAGCTTTTACCACTTTTTAATGATTTCGTTAGAGACACTAAATTCTTTATAGTTTGCACCATCTGGCAGGCTCTATTCTGCAAAAAACGCTGTCGTCAACAACCTTCTTGCCGAAAACATCTGTTGTAGCGATATTTCACACCGTTGTCGTATGTCTTGGAATACTTATAATCTGCATCATTTTTGTTAACTGTCGCTGCACTTTGCAACCACTGCTGTTGCAGCGATCATAATAGTTGTCACTGCCAGAATGAACATCGTTCTCTCAATATTCTACCCCTTTTTTCATCTTCTTTTTCCTCCTTTTTTGAAAATCAACTGCACTAAAAAGTATAATTATAATCTTTCTGCTTTTTCAGAATCCTGTCAATCTGAAAAACATCAATTCATTTGCTGATCCGTCGTCTCGTTCCTGTGTCAGCATAATTAACAGAGAGCCGTCATCTAAAAGCTGCATATCTTCCAGCCATGGATAACTGACACCAAATATGTCCTCTGTAGAAATTGCACCTACGTGCGTTCCATCTTTTGCCCAAAATTGTATTTCACGCATATTTCCGTCTGCCGCTACAAAACCATTTTCTGTTTCTGCCATACCCGTGATGGAACCAAGCCTGTCTGGAGAACCAATGTCTGCTCCGCCTAATTCCAAAAAGCTGATTGCCATCATAATCATAGACAATAATTTTTTTGTGCCTTCATCTTCCACAGCCATGGATCCGGCAACCATAATATGACTATTCGTGATCTGTACGTCATCTATCATGGAAAATGGTCCCTTTTCGTTCTTCATCTTTATTTAATCCGGTCAGTATCCACGGTTCTGCCGTCAGGTTACCGCCTTGATTTACAATCTTCTGCGTATCACTGTTCACCCAGAAACTGATTCCCCATTCTCCGGACGGATGCATATTCAAATCGCCGTCTATCGTTGTCTGAAGTGCCTTTTTCCCCATCTTTTACGCCAATTACATCTCCCGAATTCCAGGCGAAAGATATAACATTCCACTGCTGTCCCCAGACAAATATTCAAAATCATCGTCTAATTCCATCGAAGATACGAATTCGAGTCCACTTTCTGAATATTCATAAGTATCCAGTTTGTTCTCCAGCAAATGGAACACTTGATTGCCCTGTTTTACAAACTGATGATCCATAATCTGCATAACGCCCTGTGCTTCTTTAAATGGTATATATTCCGGAACGATCGTATAAAAACCTACCATCTGTTCTGTCAATACAGGCTCAACAGGCTCTCCCTCCCATGGCCATGGTGCGTCTTCATTTCCTTCATCCTCTAATTTCAGCACAATTCCTTCTAACAATTCTTTGTCAGAATCATCTATTTCCTGTCCTCTTCTACTCTGATATCATAGGATGTGCCAGACTGTTCATAGCGATACATATACGTTTTCTCTATGGAATTACCTCCCGGCATTACCGCATATTCTGCATTCCCTATTGTTACAGTCTCTATTTTTCCTTCAGCATATGCCTCTAAATCCACTCCAAAGGCAACTAGACTCTTTCGATATGTATATGAATCCTCCTTGGTCGCTTCTATAGAAATGACATTCTCGGATCCATCTACTGTATCTCCATCAAAAAATCTAACGTAAGAATATTCTTCATCTTTCTTCATATTCTCTTTATCGTAGTTCCATGCCTTCGGATAATACACTGTAAATAAACTTAATTTAAGACTTTCTCTGTCTTTAAATTCTGTTTCTTCCTGCTTTAAATTCTGCTTTTTCCGACTTTTTTTTTTCTTCTCCGGATTCTTTTTTGTCCACATGCCGCTATCAGCATCGTGCACGCCATGATACACAGTATACACCACAGTTTCTTTTTCATGGCGTCTTCCCTCCTTTCATGATTTCCGCATCCTTTTTTTCAGTTATTCACTGTCACTTTTTACACAGTGGAATGTGTAGTAGTCATTATCATCACTGTAGTCTACTTTCAAAGTACCATCGTCATTTATCATCACTGTAAGAGATGGATTTTCTGATTCAATCGAACAATATCCCATTGCAACTGACCACGGGAATGTTCCAATCTCCTCCCTTTATAAACAACTGCTACATTGCGGTCATCTTTGAAGTTAAGACGCAGTGCATCACTGATATTTTCTACGCCTTCCATAGAAGTCTGAGGTCCGTCTCCTAAAAGTTCTTCCACGCTTTCAGCGACCCACTCACCCATGACTGCGTTTTTCCTCCTCTGTCAGATAGAGTGCCGGATCCATTGCTTCCGTTCCATCCTTTGCAAAATCACCTTTACTCCCATCTCGAGCATGTTATCAAAAGAAATGATATCTTTTCCGATAATTCCCACCATCTCTTCTCCTTCGATGCTCAAGATAAACTTGATTATCTTCGACAGACCATTTTCCATTTCCGGTAACTGTCTCCCACTGAAAAAGGAAACTTTTTCCGCCATTTTTACCTCAAATTCAAAAAGCTCCTCCAAAGGTTTCATCTACACTGACAGACATTCCCATCATCTGAGCGGACACCGCTACCCATTTTCCTTCATACGGGTTCTTCTCTCTGTTTTTTTCCGGAGCCTCCACAACCAGTCAACATTATCATACTGATGATAAGCACTAGTCAAATAACAAATTCAACTTTTTCTCATAATCTTCTCCCCTTTTCAATTACTTATTATCTGCGAAAAATGCGAGTCAGTAATTCTGCCACCTTACTGATTGGCATGGTCTGCAAGATTACCTTTCCCCGGTCCTTTCACAACGGTATTAAAAATGCCTTCTCCTCCAATCAGCATATTTTTTACTCCTTTTTACTGCTACAACATCCATAGTGCAGGTTTCTTCCATTGCCGCTAAGTACCCCGTACTGATCAGGATTTCCTGTCCGGCGTCCAACTCATACTCCACGGCATGCCCGTCAATTTCTACAAATGCAGTTCCATTTCCACTCAGTTTCTGCATAATGAAACCTTCCCCTCCAAATATACCTTTTCCCTAATTTTTTCTGGAAATGCATGGACAGTTCCACTCCTTCTTCTGAAGCAAGGAATGCACTCTTCTGCACGATCATAGAATGACCGTCTCTGATATCCAGTGCTTTGATCGCTCCCGGAAAACTTGATGCAAATGCAATCGTTCCGTCTGCACCTTCTGCGGTATATCTGTTTTGAAACATAGAATCCCCTGACATCAGCCTGCCGAACAATTTTTTTCATTCCGCCTCCGGAAATTGTCTCCATTTTCATGTTCGGAGCTCATCCAGCTCATACTTCCGCTTTCTGTGATCATTGATTCTCCCGCTGATAATTCACATACAACAACTGGTAAATTTCCTCCTAAAATCTCATATTTTTTTCATAACAAAGTTCTCTCCTTTTCTTTTTTTTTGTTTTCATCCTACAACAGTACCTTTTTCATTAAGCTTTGTAGCACATTGCACACATATCCAGATCATCACAGATTAAAAAGCAATGGTCACATACAAGACGCTTACATATCGGACAAATATTAAAGATCTCTTTCGCCTGATTCAATGCTTTTTGAAATGCTAAATTCTTTTTCCCGTTCATAAAGTGTATCATAAATAATCTTCCGATTTTCATTTTCCGGTTTTTTCCCCGCTCTGGAAAAAAACGAATTGGTGTACTTTTTCCATACTGTTTTACATTCCATGCAAAGCATAGTGAAAAGCAAAACTCATCCGGCGTAGAACAATCTATTAAATTTTTTTTCGTAATATATTCCACATTTTTTTAACCTCCTTGTTAACCTCTTTGCTCTATCACCATCCTATTCTCTGTTCTCCCTCCCTTACCCATTGCCTTTATTTTTTTCTCTGATCGGGCGGCCACCATTTCGTAATAAAGCGTAGCAGATACGGAAAGCAAATACTATGGTCGCCATTCGTATATTATGCTTATTTTTCAAAATACGAACGATTAGTATACCATATATAGCGTTTTATTTTTCCTACATCTCCGCTATATATGCGCAATATCTTTTTGTGAAAATATAAAAAAGAGATCTATCGGCAAACAAAAAAAGACCCTAGCATCATTTCTGATGCTAAGATCTTGATTGGTCATCTTAACTTAATGACATTGCTGTACAGACTCTTTTTCTCTTTTTACTCTGTTCTGCTATATGTCAGCTTATCTAACTGATTACATTTTCGAAACAACTCAATATACAGCATTAATTCCTCTGACAGTTATTCCTAGTTTTCGATTCATGTTTGTATTATGCTTTCTCGCTGTTCCAATACTGATATAAAGCAATGAAGCAATCTCCTGTATCGTATATCCATCAACATAATACTGAAGAACCATCCTCTCTGACGGAGTCAGAGTTTCCACACGCAAAGCAAACGCCTTGAGCATTTCTTCTATATTCGGAGGAATGCCTCCATTTTCCAGTTTCTCTGTATTTCTTTTTTTTCTGCATAAAATCAACCAGGGCATCCACTTCTGAGATTCCCGACAAAATTCCCGTCTGTCAGCGTATCATCCTGCAGTGCTTTTAAACTCCGCAAAATCGGTTTTACAAAACGATGGGACATACCGACAGAAACAACCAATAATAAAATCAGGAACAACAACGTACCGATGATCCAGTCCCTTCGATTGTCCGCTGTTAATTTTTCATAATTCGCTTCTGATATTAATGTCAGTACCGCAAGTGGCATACCATTACAACTCTTCAATCCAAGCAGTTCAGGCCTGCCTATATAATTCCCGAAAGCAGTAGAATATGTATTATAATACTTTCCTTTTTCTTCACTGTCATCGTTCCTGATGGTGAAAGATACGTTTCTTTTGTATCTCCGAACATCGCCTTATCCAGATAGATGTTTCCTTTTTTTCGTCCATTGGAGCCACTACTGTCACCATATTTCCACAGGATCCTTCTACCATAGGATAAGACAGACTGAAATACAGATCGCTCATCTCCATGCCACACAAGCCGCGTACTTTTCCTGTACTAGTCTAAAACCGGTACATATAAAAGCTGTACATCCTCCCATGTATCACTCAGCTCCAGACGATCTGTCCACAGGCAGCCTCTCTACCAGCCGGTTTCCATCAAATTTCATAATCTGTTCATAACCTGGACAATGCGGATGTATCAAATTCTAAATTCCAACGGTTATGAAGCTGTATCTGCTCTGCTCTTGCAATATCAGCATTTCCCCTGAAAAAAACTACGTGTTGTTTGCTTGTATTTACTGCCTTTAAATCAGACAGCCGCAGGTAGACTCCCATACGTGATGTATCTGCATATTCCGTCTTCGTATTTACCGTTGCATCCAATAGAGCAAAAAACTCCACTGCAATACTTCACATCCAATGCAGATTTCAGGGAGGGATACAGCGCAGCCTCCAAATCCATAATTAACTGAGGATTGTCATTTAATTCGGAGAATTCTTTTCCATTGGCTGTCAAATATTGACTTAACTCTTTTGTGATATCTTCTGATAGAGAAATGCTGCTCGCCATCATAATATCGGTCTGCTCTGTCATAGTTGACAACGTATTTTTCTGCTGGGCAGACAACATTTCCCGTACTTTAAAATCCATTTCCGGAAGGACTCCCAAAAATACTCAGTAATAGAACTGTCACTAAAAAAGTGTTAAAATCACCACGCACCAATAAACAATCAGTCTTTGCTTTGCATACGGATGCTTTGTCTCTTTATTCCTTTTATAATCTTCCAAAAATTTATTTTCTTTTCTCCCATATGTCAGCCACCTCTTTTTTTGCCGATCCGGCAGACATTATTGTGTGTATGCCACTTTGAAATCCTCTAATGTCTCTGAAACAAGTTTATCCATATCTTCCGGATGTTCCTGCCACTCCAACCGCTTTACTGACAAGGTTTGCCTGATAAGTTCTTCAAACCTTGTTTCCAGATCCAGATAGGAATCCAATTGCGAGCAGTATAAAATGTATAAAGTTCTCCTGCGTCTTAAAAAAGCCTGATAACAGTGATACATACATCGGATCACTTAACTTCTCGATCGCCTCCGGAAGGTAAATATCGAAAGCCTCCTGCTTTACCGGCATATATCCAAGACTGGTCACAAATTCTACATTCTTTTTTTGGCTTCTGTCAGCCATTTAAGAAAGGTGATGCAGGCTTTTTCTTTGTCCGGTGTGGATTTCACAGTACAGATGCCGGCACCCCGCTGCATGACCATCGTTTCTCCCCTGGCAAATACGGGACATGGCATGGAAACAATCTCTACTTTTTTCCGATGTGTTATCCGCATAAGTAACCTTGTCAGAATAATATAACACACTGGCTGACGAAGCCACCGATACAATCGAATCTCCCGTTCGCAAAGGTTCCGTTGCATAACCGCTGCGAAGCCATACACCTCCGGACAGTGCCGCTTTTGCATAGGGCTCCCATGCCGTTTCAAATTCCGGTCCAAAAGCCAGATTTTCTCCTTTAAAGAAATTTTCGCCCAATGACTCTACACAATCTACCTGAAAATAGTCAAAATGATAATCATGAACAAAAAAATTCTTTCCATCATCAGGAATGTCCGGCGTCTGGTTATCTGTCCATTCAGTATATTGTTCTGACATCGCGAAAGAGCCCTTCCCATGTTCTTAAATCTTCGATATCTGCCCCTGTTTCTTTTGCAAAACGATCAAATGCCGTTTTATTGACAAACATAACTTCCGTTGATTTTGCTACCGGCAAAATAGAAAGTCTGTCGTGAATGACACCTTCTTCCAAAAAAGCTGGAATAAATTCGTTCAGTTCTTCTTCTGTAAAATAATCATAATAATCTACAAGTTCCGTATCATCCGGCATCGCCAGAACTGTTTTAGGATAGGAAACAAACATATCCGGCAGTTTAGAAGCTCCAGGATCTCCAAATGCAGATGCCAGTACATTTTCATGTATCGTATTCGTATTCGTAACACTGCCAACCTGTACCCATATATTTTCCTCTTTTCCAATCGTTTCGTTAAACTGATCAATCAGATCATTTAAGGGTGATTCTGTCTGTCCGCCATATACATGCCACAATGTAACGGTTACCGGATCTTCTTTTTTCTTCTGCCCACACCCTGTAAAAAACTATAACCGCAATCATTACCAAGAACAGGCAGCTTCTTCTCATAATATATCTCATATTATTTATCTCCTTTCCAGACAGTGTCTTATAAACAATCTGACATCTCAACGAAGAAAAGAACCATCGGATTGAGACACTTTTACATAGTATATGATATCGGTTTTTCAGAGTCTTAAGCACTCCCCATATGGGTAGTAAAATGCTATTTTTAAAATCCATTTATAATCAGATTTTTTCTTTGTAACAGCTACCGCCAGTTTTGTTTTGGAATCAAAATTTGTTTTCTGCAGCATATTTTTAATATGCCATTTTACTGTCTCCGGTGATATGCACAAACTCTCTGCGATTTTTTTGGTAGGATTCTCCTTCCACCACTAATCGCAAGACAGCCAGTTCCCCATGTGTAAAATCACAACTTTTTCGCTGTTCCGATCATCACCGTCGGCGGAGCGTCCGGATAGACACTCTCCCCTTTCATCGTGCGGTCCATAACCTCCAACAGCTCTTCTTTTCCGGCATCTTTATACCAAAAACTTTCTACTCCTGCTTTATGTGCCCTCTCAATAAAACTGCACTCTGCTAAAGAAGTCACGATAATTACTCTTTATCTGAGGCATGGTTATTTTAATCTGCTCTGCTGCCATAAGACCGCTCTCATCATTCTCCGTACAGACATCCATCAAGACAAGTTCACATTTGCTCTGTCTGCGCATACGGTTTCTGCCATAGCTGCGTTTGTGATAGAAGCCGCCAGACAATATCTCCCACTGGACTGGATATAATTTTCCATATCTTCCCTTGCCATACGCTGATCTTCCACGATAAATACCCGTATCATCTCCGCACCTCCTTTGGTATCTTAACGATTATTGAAAATTTTGACTCCGCACAAATTCTCAATGTACCTCCACATTGCTCCACCCTTTTTCGTATACCGGATAATCCTCCTCCTTCTTTGACATCCTTCTCCGTTGTTTGTCCATTATCTGTAATCACCATAATCCATTCTTGTTCCCCACTACTGCATTTTACATACAGTTCGCTTGCCCCTGCATGGCGGACACAGTTGGAAAGTGCCTCCAAAAGTATTATATCCATCAGTTCGAAAATATGAGATTCCCAGACTTGTTCTCCTGTATAAATGATTTTCACACCCAAAATCTCCGCTCTTTCCTGCACCTGCCTGTGCAGTTGTTCGCCTTTCACAGACTCGTTATCTTTATTCAGCAAGTCTAATGTCTGCTTCCATTGCGAAAGGAAAACATCCCGGTCTGCTTCCGATTCGCGCAGCAACATCCGCTGTGCCGCCAGGACGCTATATCCCAGATTATCATGCACTCTCATTTTCATAGATAACATTTCTTCTTCTCTGGTCAGCGTTATTACATTCTTAGAAAGTTCTTTCATAGCCACAGACATTTCCTGAAGTTTCTGATTTTCTTCCTTCAGCAACACTTTGTTCCGATATAATTCCGACACTTCAGAAGCAAGAACTTGAAAAAAAATGATCTCCGGCTGTCGTAATAATCTCTTTTCTCTGAAAATTTCCACACACTTCCATCGGCTAAGCAATATACTTTCAAATCAACATCATAAAATACATTCTCTTTCAGAGGATGTCCCAGTGCTTCCTCCAGTTCTGTAATATTCTGTATATCTCTTCCCGCCAGATTCTGACAAATTTGATACATTTTCCGATTCATCAGTTTAGGCATTCCGTTCCCATCAAAAAAAACAATTCCGCTCGGCAAATCGTCCAGACTTTCCTGAACTGCATTTTCCCTCAGGCGACTCTTGCGGTACTTATAAATTCAAAAAATCTTCAATCCCACATATAAAAAAAACACCAATTCCTATAACAATTAAAATCACATACGGTATTTTAAATAATAATCATGGAATCTTCTTCGTAAAACGCCCGTTGCCACACACACAAGACAGCTGTTATAAGGAAAATAACTATAAGCAATACACTGTCCGGCGGCGAAACATCTTTCTTTGTCTTTTTTTCCTGTTCCTTCATAAATAACCAGAATCATACACAGCAAAAGTCAAAAAAATAAAAAAACCAAACAATCGTAATCTGATACTCCGGTGAACAGTTTTCAAATGTTTTTATCATTTGCCGCCACCTCCTCCCAGAATCATAGAAAGCAGCCATGATCCGTCAAAAATCCTGCTCCGCATAAGCTCCATATCGTCTTTGCAATTTCCTGCAGATCTGTTTTGCATTCCACACTCATAGACATGATGATCCGCGCCTCTCTGCGTTTCAGATTTACATTAAATGCCGACAGATCTTCCAAAGATTCCTCTATGACTGCTTCAAAAAATCATAAATCTGCATAGCATCTTCACTTCGTATTTCTTCTAACGCGGTGGAAAAACCTGCCTCCACATGATTCCATTCCAGATTCTTTATCGTTTCCCTGAAACATAACTCCAACTCTCTTATCGGAAATTTTACTGTCTGCTCTGCAATAAAAATAAGATTACTACGCCTTTTTTATATAGGCTCCGATCACAACTATCTTCCCTAATATCTTTTCTTCCTTTTCTCCTCATCTTCTTCCACAGAATATGCTTCAATAAATTCCGTCAAAAGTTTACTTTGCCTTTGCAGTTTGTCTTTGTATTTTATCATAAAGCTGATTCTTCACAGAAAGTTTTTTCTACTTCTCTTTTTTGTTCTCAGATTTTCTTCCTCAATCAGATTCGCATCTTTTAATTCTTCCTTCCGATCTTCAAGCTCTCTTACGATTTCCTGTAATTCTGACAGGTTTTCCTTCCACAAAACATAGCCTCCCAAAATTGGTTTTCCCGACAGCCTGATCCCATTTTTCTAACATGATCGGACATTGAACTACCTGCCTTACAATTTCCGGCGCAATATAATTCCGAATCTGAGATTGATAAATGCATTTTCCACTCTGATCTGTAATCTGTGCTGAAATTGTAGATGCTGCAAATAATTGTGCGTATCCTGTATTGGAGGGGATCAGTCCGGACTGGATGCAGCTTTCAATGATCAAAGCAAACAGAAGGCATAATGCAGCTGTCATATCGCTTGAAAATATTTTCCAGAAGGGCAGATTCAGATAATAGGCGATGCCATAGACAACCGACAGACCATAAGCACCAAAAAGGCATCCAAAGCATTTTCCTGTTTTTAATTTTTCTACACCTTAATAGAATAATCAAGAGTGCCACCAGCAGACATCCAAGATCCCAGGCGACTATAGCATAATACATTGCTCCATATCCATAGACTCCTACTTCATAGGAAGCTGCTTCCCCCAGTCTTCCCTCCGGGAAAGTAAAAACTAACTGGTGCAGATCATTCGTTAATACAATCCCTATCAGAAACAATGCCGGAAAAAAACAGCAGACACCGTCGTCTTTCCGGTAATTTATAATTCTCCGGCTGCCGTATATAAAATGCCAAATAAAGACTGACCGTAGGGAGTAACAGCATAGGAATATAATAAAGATACCAGGCGTAGCGCAGTGCTGTCGGCATCTCATACGGTATTTCAAATTTACACATACGAACGAGCATCCAAAAACCATCATCACTGCAATCATTATTAAACAACGACGGGGTTCCTTTTGGATAATTCTCTTTTGAAAAGAAATCGCCCATACCAGATAAAGTCCTATATAAATAAAAAGGCCTTAAAAGGTGACAAAATAGATTGCAGATAAGGATTGGTAAAGGACACATAATGAAGCAGAATTGCCGCACCTACACATAGTGCCACACTTCCGACGTATACTGTAAACTTCTTTTTTCTCTGACACTGTGCGTACTCCCTCCTGTTACATTTTTGCACTATATCTTGTTTGCAGTATATCATAATCTACATTCCAAATTATATCTTTTTTATTTTTCAGGTGTATGTAAAAACTCGACTTTGCCATTGCAGCTATATCTCCAACTCCATTTTTAATGCAATACTTTGGTCGGACAAACCTTCGTACATTCATAACAGAGTATGCACTCCGTCCCTCTCTTTCGTTTGCGGGATTCCTTATTGACCTCCACATTCATTGGGCAGACACACAGACATTTTCCACAATGAACACATTTGCTTCCATCGCAGTGAACACGCAGGATTGAAAAACAGTGGACCGAATATCTTCGCGACTGCTTAGTGGATTGTTGCCGCCTCAAAAAACACCAAGAAAATGTCGGGCATAGCGTTTTCCTGCAGTAAAAAGTGCTGTTCCCAACGCAAGGCATCCTCCAATGTAGCTGCAATTCAACAGATAGAACAAGTTTCCTTTAGCCTTCCACAACGTGATTGCCACTGTCTCAAATAACAAAAATAATAGAAGTGACGCTATATATTTGCGAAGCACATTATTCTTTCTCATCAAAATCTTCTAAAAGCTCCTCTTCCCTGTATTGCTCTCTCTAATGTGTCTTGATTTCTGCCTTCTGGCAGGTCGTATAAATTCTTCCATAATTGAATATTACGGTACGGCAGAGCCGCCAGTCCGGTGTGGCGAGAGCCACCTGTCCGGACTAACGGAGCCACTCCATTTTGTTTATTAAGTTTACTTTGCCATTGCTGGATCCAGTCCATATATTTCTCTCATAGAGAGGTCTTTAGACGGGTCAACACTTTCAATATCGATCTTATAGGAATCATACGATATGCGATCCATGATAGCATCGGCAAGAGTACTTTCACCATCACAGATTTGCTGGTACCATTCACTTTCACGGAACTGAGAACAAAAGATCGTTGAAGATTTTTTACGTCTTTTATGTATCAGTTCAAAAAGATTTCTGGCTTCAGCTTCTGTCAGTTTAAGAAGCAGCCACTCATCAATGATCAATACTATTGGCTTGGTATATTTCTTCAGGACAGTTGCGAAAGTCCCATTGTCCCTGGCAGTCTGTAAGTCCAATAATAGATCGGGAAGTCGTACATACCGTACTGAGTAATAGCGCTTGCATGCTTCCATACCAAAAGCACAGGCCATATAAGTTTTACCACTCCCAGTTGCTCCAGTAATAAAGATGTTCCGGTATTCTGTAATGTATTCACAGGTTGCCAGACGGTTGATCAGTGCTTTGTTCAGCTTTCGTCCAGAATGGTAATCGATCGCTGCGATGCTGGCATCTGGCTGTTCAAACTCAGCCTGACGGATCAGTCTTTTCAGACGATTGTTTTTACGGTTGCTGTATTCGACATCAACAAGCATGCCGAACCGATCTTCGAATGGAACTTCCTTCATTGCAGGATCATCTATCTGGATGCGGAATGCATCTGCCATAGCAGTCAGACGCATTTCAATAAGTTTATCGATTGTACTTTGATTTGTCATGCTTGTTTACCTCCATAGTATCTGGCTCCTCTGGTTATGCCGTGTGGTTTTACTGCCTGAGATGATTCTGATCCGGTATCAGGTTCATCCTTTGTTGCGGCCAATAGATTTTTGATACTTTTATAGCTGGGTTTACCGGAATAAGAGAGCGCCGTGGCGCAGACCTGTTCCAGTTTTTCTGGCGAATGTTTTTCTGCCAGTTTCAATAATCCCATGCAGCTTCTGTAGGATTGCTGTTCAATCCTGCCGGAGGTAAGTATTGCATCGACAACCTTACTTGTGTTAATTCCAATCGAATCAGCCCACTTACGGAACCGTTCACCGTTCCATTCCAGATATTTCTGGTGTTCCGGTGGCATATGTTCTGTCACTGTAGAATACTGACCGCTTCTTCCATAGAGCCGTCTGTGAGAGGCAATACGATTGTGATTATAAAATATTTCAACCGTTGTATCTGTTATACGCACATCAACCTTATTTTTGATATACTGATAAGGCACGGAGTAGAACATTCTGTCTACTGCGATGTGATAGTTAAACTGGACGGTGGCTTGTTTCCACTCAGCCAGTTCAAAAGGTGTAGCAGGCAACGGCGCCAGTAATGGCATTTCTTCCCCAAGAAATAAACTGAGTCTGCTACATTCCTTTTTCTGGAATTTACGGGCATTGTAGGCATCCAGTTTTTCACGGATTGAAGCATTCAATTCTGCAAGAGAGAAAACTGCTCATTGCGAAGGGCTGCTGTTATCCATGTGGATATCTTTCCTACTGATCCCTCTACATTCGGTTTATCCTTAGGTTTCCGGACTCTGGCCGGAAGGATGGCAAGATTATAATGTTCTGCCATCTCATGATAAGTTGTGTTTAAGGCAGTGTTGTACCAGTCACTCTTTTTATGATTCACTGCGGTTGTACAGTTATCAGAAACGAGCATAGGTGTGACACCGCCAAAGAAATCAAACATCTGGACATGAGCTTTGATCCAGTTGTCGGTTTTCTCATTCATATATGCTTTTACAAAAGCATACTGACTGTAAGTTAATACACCTACAAATATCCACGCATCCGCGATTTCCCCGGTGTCCGGATCAATGATGTGGGTAGGATCACCGGCCCAGTCAACTTCAATCTGTTCACCTGGTTTTCTGGGGATATGCATGGTAGCCCTGCGTTTTTCTTCATCCTTCTGGATATAGTAGCAGAATTGAGAATACATTAGAGGCTCTTCGCTGCTCATGCGGCACTCCTCGCAGTATTCTACCCAGAGAAGCTTTTTGTTTACGCCGTTCCGCAGAAGTTCTTTGCGGATGTAGTCAAAGTTTGGCATGCGTTTATTCGTTGCCGATTTATCCTTAGGAAACATCAGCTCCTCTAGTGCGCTGTCGGTCATGTCGAAATCCAGCGGCCATGAAAGATTGATTTCCGCTGCCTTTTTCAAAACTTAGCGACTGTGTTTCTGGATACACCGCAACTCTGTGCGATGTTCCTCTCACTGAATCCTAAGCTTTTCAAGCGTAGGATTTCACGATACTTGGTCATAACTTACGACCTCCTTTATCTGTATTCACACCAAAGGTGTGTATTTACAGTATAAAGGAAATATATGTAATAGAGCCCAATAAGGCGGCTCTGAATTACCGGAATATATGGCGCTCATTCTCCGGAATGGTGGCTCTCAAAGTCCGGACAGGTGGCTCAGAGATCCCCGGAATAATCACTGCCAGTCTTCAATCTGAGGAAGTATTTTTATCTGTCACGTCAGCTTCTATATGAAACTTTCTGATGCTTCAAAACCATAGATATCTTCGATTGTTTCCGAGATCTGGATGAGTTTCGTTTTCCCTTTGCATACTTGTACTCTGTGTACAGGTTTCTTTTGTCTTGCCATAATAAAAGGCCCTCCTAATGATAATTATTTTATCATAGAAGGACCTTGCCTAGATTATTTTACAGAAAAAGTATCACAGACTCGTTATTATATTTACTTTCATGCTAATATTTATTACCATATTAGCATGAAAGGAGAATCTATATGACTCAATTTGGGAAAAAATTAGATTTGTTATTGCGTGAATGTTCTAATGTCTGGTAGTGTAGTTTGAACAGCAACTGTGCCGCGGGCTGACCCAGCACCAATTGGGGAAAGGTCTGCCTGAACCCTCCTTGAGCCGCAAATCCGTCAGACTGGACGAAACCGCGTGTTGCCTCCATGAGGTCGGCAGGAGCTGAAGCGTCCACCATGCCGAACGTCACGATGTTGGAAGACCCCTTCTGTAGTTTTGAATACCTTGGCAAGAGCGGCCTCTTTTCGCGTCTCGTCTTTTGGCTTGGTCACCTTTGATGTTCCGGCTTTCGTATCCGAACGTAAAGGCTCCCCGTAGGCGGCGCGCAGGGGTTAGTCACCCTCCCTCGGCGTCGATTGCGAGGGTCGTAGCCCGTTGTTCTGAAGCTTTTCGATGGTCAGCGAACCTGTCGTGTTCTCGGTATTCTGGAAGGCGCCGTACTTGACCGAAAACCTGTGCAGGATCCACCGTCGCGAGATCGAATGTCGTCCCCGTGACGTGCCGGCGGTCAGCGTGACCGTCAGTCCGTTCAGTCCGTCCTGCGGCTCCGGTGACACGGCCCTGCCGTAGCGTAGTAGGTCGACACCGGCCGTCGGCCTCCTGCTTCAGCGCTGCCGATCGCATTTGGGCCTCACTGTTGAGCTCGTACTGCCGCTGTTCAGCACGGTAGAGCTCAGCTTCGGTACAGGTGTTTCGTAGCGGGCCAGCAGTGTCTTGCTCCGACTCCACCTCCACCTCGACATAGAGGTTCAGGCGCGAAGTTTCGCTGAGGTAGTCGGCCGAAAAGCCGAATCGGACTTCACATCCTTCATCAGCCCTTTACCGAAATGTCCTTGGGAGCATCTCAAACGTGTCGAGTCAGTATCGATGGATGTCCCTTCTAAGCCAGGACCATGACACGAAGATAAGTCGTTGGTTCCGTCCACAAGTTTGTAATGAGCAATACGTAACCGAACGAAGCAATTTGA
>VOFK01002828.1_pt1 | contig 20502 bp, 37 predicted proteins | sample 5384121 | NCBI WGS metagenome assembly VOFK01 (sample SAMN12384730, study PRJNA508395) | human gut metagenome | isolation source: healthy gut J | host: Homo sapiens | reverse complement strand
CTCAGTAATACTTCACGTTCTTTGCATTATTGCTCACCATTCCACCATCGACGCCGACCTGGCCGAACTCATCGCATACGCCGTGCGCAGGCTGGAAATCCACCGCATCATCCCATCGGCGAACCTCGCCGGAACGACCATCCCACCGGCGTCGAGGTCATCGGACTGGGCCGCATCGACGAGCTGCTGAACCAGTGACGGCCGCTGCGGAAAACGCCGTGGCGGACCACCGGAAGTTCCGGCGGTCCGCCACCTCCCAATCGGCCTGATTCACGGCAGACGCGCATGGATTGAGCCCACATGCTAAAATGGTATTAAATATGGTACAGATACCAGATAAGGAGATTGTCATGTTCAATTCGTTGGATGTGCTTGACGACCTCGTGCCAGTCAGCGAGCTCAGCAACGGGCGGATCTCAGCCGTGCTGAGCAAGTCCGACCGCGCCCCGTCATCATCATCAAGCGCAACAAGCCGTCCTATGTGCTGATGGGCATCAACGACTATCAGGACCTTCTCGATCGTCTTGAGGACACGGAGGACGTCCGCCTCGCGGAAAAACGCATCGAGGACAACAATGGCCGGGCGACCATCCCCAACGCCGACCTGATGGCCGAGCTCGGCCTGACCGAAGAGGACATCGCGGGCACGCCGACCCCGGAGATGGCGTGAGCTGGCGGGTCGAATGGCTCGAAGAAGCCGCGAAGGACATGCGCAGACTGGGCAAGGCCGAACAGAAACAGGTGCTCAAAGGCATCGCCAAGGTCAGCGAGAATCCGCTGCCATCCAGCCAGGGCGGATACGGCAAGCCGTTGCGCAACGCGAACCGCGCCCATCTGGCCGGACTGTGCAAAATCAAGTTCAGGGACCTTGGAATCAGAGTGGTATACAAGCCTGGCGAAGCCTACCTGAAGGCCGATGAAAGGCGCGGACGGCACGCACTCTGATAAGCGGGCGCATCGAATGGGGGCCGGACATTCCCGTCAATGGAATGTCCGGCCCCCATCCGGCCTGGCCGCCGGAGCCCACCCGGCCCGGCACGCAGGGTGCCGGGGATAACGGACCTCCGCTTGTCGCTCTGGGGCAAGTTCGACAACGGAACATGCCCCGCCATGCCCATGCGCGGCGGGGCCAGGAAACGGAGCGGCGCGCGACCGCGCCGCCATCGGAAGCATTTCTTTGCGGCCGTTTGCCTACGGCAAGGATCATAACCGTCGGAACGCCCGCGCCACGCAATACCGAACCCCAAGGGGGTTCGGCGTGCTCGCGGGCGTTCCGGCGGCTAACGCTATCGCTTGACCAAACGGCCGCAAAGAAAAAATTTTCCGGGAGCAATCCCACAAGACCAAGGAGCACACCATGACCGCCATCAAGACCGCTAACATCATCGAAGGCAACCTCGCCACGGAACCGAAGTATTTCCCCAAGGGACAGTACGTCGCCCGCCTCGTGTTCCGCATCATGCACACCGACCGCAAGCTCAACCAGCAGACAGGCCAGTGGGAGGATGGGCGCACCACCGCGGTGGACGTTAATCTTACGGTGCGACCGCGGAACGTTACGCGCAGACCATCCAGCAGCAGCCCGACGTGTTCGCCAAGGGAACCGCCGTGGTCGCATGGGGCGAGCTGTCCGACCGTTCCAACGTATGGATTGACCGCGACGGCACCCCACAGTCCACGTCCGTCATCAACGGCACGCGCATCATCCCCAACCAGCTCGTCAACCAGCGTCGTGCCAATCGCCAGCAATCCAATTCCACCAGCCTGCCGCAATACACCAACGCGGTCCCGAACAGGACCCGTGGGCGGGAGAACAGGCACAGGCCTGAACCATCACGAACGGCAACCGGGGGCCGTTCAACCATGACGGCCCCATCTATCCGGATGAAGAAAGGAACCTGGAAATGGAACGCATCGAAACCATTAATCTGAAGACCGAAACCGACGCCCTCGAAGCGGGACACGGCATCACATACGACGAGCTGCGCGGCGCGGACATGCTCGCCAACGCCCGCAAACGGCTCGAAAACGAAATGCGCCCGCGAGGCATCGAACCGGACGGCGAACAGGCCGTCAAGGACGCTGAGACCGTCAGACAGGCCGGACTGAACGCCATCACGCCATCATTCTTCGAACTGTTCGAGGACTACATCGCCGAAGAGGACAGCCAGCTCGCCGCCGACGGCGTGGAACTCGAAGCGCGCACGGCATGGATGCATGAAATGTACCGGGCCATGCTGAACACGCTGAAAAGCGTAGGCGACTTCCAAACAGGAAACCCTTCGCCGGGGCATCCGCCCCGGTCCGTTTGCCGTGCGGAAAACAACAACGAAACATTAAAAACCAGCCGATATAATCGGTACTACAAAGAAAGGAGACATGCCATGCCAGTTCTGAACATGGAAGTGCCCATCAACACTGAGGCCTATTATCGAGGCGAAACCATCGCACGCAGGGAAGGCGTGTCCCTATATGACAAGTTCGCGCAATGGCTGAACGAGTACATCGAGGACGCCGACGATGCGGCGGCATTGAACGACGCCATGGAAAAGGATGATGGCACACGATACACATCCAAGCAACTGCGTGAGGACCTCGGGTTATGACATGGCATGTCGAGTACACGTCGGCCGCTCGAAAAGAACTACGCAAGATGGGACGCGTCAACGCGGCACGCATCCTTGACTGGATGGACAAGCACATCGACGGTTGCGAGGACCCAAGGGTGACGGGCAAGGGCCTGACCGCCAACAGGTCAGGACAATGGCGTTACCGCATTGGCGACTATCGTGTTCTATGCCTACTGCGAGACGAGGTAGTCACCGTCGAGGTCTTCCGTATCCGCCATCGCAGCGAAGCCTATAAATAATCCATTCGTCGAACTCATCCAAACAAATCCCGATCGTTCTTCCAAACGGTCGGGATTTTTTCATGCCCGCGGATGTCCCGCGGGCGGGTGCCTCCGGCGGCCAGAGGACGACTACCGTCCTCTGGACTCCACGCGCCGGGAACCAGTCCCCGGACCCAACAAGGGCTTCGCCGCGCCGCGTTGGCCGCGACTCGGCCGGAACAACGGACCCTCCGCTTCGCTCCGGGACCATTCCGACAGCGGAACGTGCCCCCGCCATGCCTGGTGCGGCGGGGCCGGGAAACGGAGCGGCGCATGGACGCGCCGCGACCCTTTTATTTTCTTTTGGGCCGTTTGCCTACGGCAAGGATCGTAACCGCCCTCGCGTCCGCGCCACGCGATACCGAACCCCAAGGGGTTCGGCGTGCTCGCGGACGTTCCGGCGGCTAACGCTATCGCTCGACCAAACGGTCCAAAAGAAAAAATTCAGGGACCGACAGGACATCAAGGAGCGACATCATGCAGCAGAACATCATCTGGACCAACGACACCGACCAGATCGACGCCATCATCGACGACTGGAAGCAGGAGGCGGCGCACCTCGCCACGGCCATGGCCGAAAACCCGAAAGAGACCATGGCGGACGCGACGTACGGTGTGGACGTCATCCTCGAAAAGGCATGGAAATACGTCGTGGGGGAGTGCGAACTGCCGGCCCCGCAGCGACTCGTCGAAGCCATCGAATCCATCGACGAATACGACGCGAACGTCCGTATCGCCGCGGACGACCTCAACACTGAATACCGTGCCGACGAGCGGGACAACCTGCGTCACCTCGAGCTCGCGCATCCCGTCATCATCCTCGGCAAGGCCGGACTCTGAACGGCAGCCGCACCATCGCCAGCGTCGTGAGGTTCGACAACATCGGCGACATCATCTCCGACAGCCCATGGACCGGTATGGAATACGAGACCTGGAAGATCGACGGCCACGACGACCTGAGATACGTCGGCGTCCACCACGACGGGGTCAACACCTGCACCTTCCGCGAGCTCAAGACCGACGGGCACGGCGAAAAACCCATCGAAGAGAACGACCTGCGCGCCCTGCTCAGGGCGAGCCGCCCTCGGGCCACTGGTGCGAGAAGTCTACGGCATGCCCGCACCCGCGAAAAACACGGAAACCGTTGAAAAAGACAAGCCACAACCGGAAAATATCACAATACTGTGATATAATGGGGGTTGTCGGCAAGGCATAGGCCAGCCGAAACCCCCAGAACGAAAGGGACAACAATGCTCGAAGCATTCAACGAACTCATGGCGGACCCACATCCCGCGCCGAACTCGTCGGCGGACTGGTCGAAGTCCTCATCTTCATCATCCCGCGGGGAGCGTACGCGCTCTCATTCCGGATCCGAGCCTCTCTACGCCGCTTGCGCTACGGCACCGATCGTCCACGCGTCATCATCGGCCATGCGACCAACTCTATTAGAGACGCATTCCGCCGACATGGCGGGCCGGAGGGAGTTCCGCCGACCTCCGGATTATTCCCTTGCAAACCGGCGGAATCAAAGGAGCCGCATTATGAGCGACATCGACGAAAATTCGGACCGCAGGTTGTCCGATACTTCCGAAAAGTACGAAGGAACGGAACATTACACGCTTGTCAAAACCAAAGACGGATGGCATGGCGACCCAGACGGTTACAGCTGGCAATGGTTCGACTTCCCCGACATCACATTCACCGATGACGGCGACTGCCATTTCGAACTGGAGGCCGAAGCCATCGACATGGCGGTCGAACTTGACACCTACCGGGAATTCCTCGCCATCCTCTCTCCAGAGAGATAGAAAACTCCGCCAGCAAATCGACGGTTAGAAAGGCAACCCGAATCCGCCCGCGGGACATCGCGGGCGGATGTCTCCGGCAGAGGACGGCTAACGTCCTCTGGACTCCCGCGCCGGGAACCGGTTTCCCGGACCCAATAATGGCCAAACCGCGCCACGGAGGCCGCCCGGCCGGAGGAAATGGAGCGGCGCCCAGCGCCCGCGACCCTTTTTCTTTTGGGCCGTTTGCCTACGGCAGGATCGTAACCGCCCTCGCGTCCGCGCCACGATACCGAACTAAAGGGGTTCGGCGTTGCTCCTTTCCGGCAGGCTAACGCTATCGCTCGACCAAACGGTCCAAAAGAAAAAAATCAGGGACCGGTTTCATCCAAGGAGACACGAACATGAACCACTGCGCATACCGAACGGCAGTCAAGCCGAGGAACATCGAAGTGAAGGGGCCTGTTCGGCAGGTGGGACGTCCAGCTTCACGCGACCGTGGACGACGGTCGGGAATACTGGTGGGTCGAGAACGCCAACGGCATCGACGGCGAGGAAGGCTATTGGACCACCAGGAACGAGGCGGGGGAGTACGAATACTTCTGCGACGCCGGCTGGGGCGACGTTAGGCGAACGCCATCTGCCATCTCGAAGACGCCATCGACGACTGAAAAAAAAACGTCCGGCCTCCATATCGGGTCGGACGCCCGTGAACATACGGGAGCAAGAGAAACAGGAGCAGGAAAAATGTGCAACTACAAGCTGACCGTCACCCTTGGAGAAGAGCGTCGACGTCGTGGACGGCGGCGGCTGGGTCACCGGCATGACGTGGCGCAAGGCCGTCATCCTCGAAGCCGGCGAACCTGCGCAAGCGTCCTCGCCCTGCGCGACCTGCTCAACCAATCCAAGCCCGCCATGGACGATCTCGGATACATGCTGTGGGACCGCTGCTACGGAATGTGCAACCGCCAGTGCTGGCAGTGGGAATGGTTTCGGCGCACAGCACCTGCGTCAATGAAATCCTCCGCAAGGCCGGCATCGACTGGCCGGTGGACGGCATTCCCAGCATCGACAAGCCCATCATCACCATCAACCTCGCCATCAACTGACCTTCGGAAAGGAGAACGATGGACGCCGAACGAATCATGGAACGAGTGCGCAGACTGCTGGCGATAGCCAACGATCCCGCAGCGTCCGACAACGAGCAGCGCATAGCCCTCGAACAGGCCCAAAGGCTCATGGACCGGCACGCCATCGAGGAATGGCAGCTCGAAGAGGACCACGACGCAATCGAGATCATCCGCCGTATGATCCACCTGAAACCAACCCATGCAACTGGTACATGGCCGAACTCGCCAACATCGTCGCACTGGGAAACCGATGCCGGGCGTCATACGGATGGCGGCGGGCCGGGAACGGACGGAACGTCGTCTGCTCCATCAGCATTTACGGAGCCCGCTCCGACGTGGACAAGACCGAAGCCATCTGACGGCTATGGAGACCAGCCGAGCTGCCATGTGGCGGGAACGGCCAGGACGACACCACGCGCGAAAGCGAACGCGGCATGGAGGAACGGCTATTACCGCGGATTCCAGGAGGAGATCGCCCGCAGATACGCAATCCTCCGGCGGAGATGGAATCGGACGGCGCCGGCAGGGAACTCGTCACCGTCCGCGGCAGCCAGGTCGATCAATGGGTCGAAAAACACGTCACCTTCAGCGACAGTCGGCCGAAACTCTCCAAGCCCACGGGATCCAGCCAGTCGGCCTACCGGCACGGAAGACAGGACGGGGCACGCCAGGCCATCGGACTCAAGCGAGACCGGCAAGGCCGCCGATTGGGCTCTGGAAAAGTAGAAGACACTAAAATATCACATGTGATATACTTGCGGGTGTCGGCAAGGCATAGCCAGCCGCCACCCCACAGTGAAAGGAATCAAAATGTACTACATCATCGACAGCGAAACCGGAAACCGCCACCCATGCGCGGTCGCGCCACGAGCTACCATCAGGAACTTGCGGGGAGGTCTTCTCCATGCTGGACAAGGGCGCGGCGGAGCCGTGCGTCGCCCACGTCGTCTTCCCGACCGGCGAAACCTTGGACGTGAAGCCGTCCCGGCGATACCGGTTGAACTCGCCTCGGACGGGAGACCGTCATCATCGGAGGGAATCTGCTTTTCCAGAAGCGTCTGGAAATCGACATCGAACATCTCGCGCGCTTCCAGTGGGGAGAGGCCCACAAGTGGGACCAGGGCACCATGGGGAATCTGGTGGGAGGCGGCCGGAATCACGGACACGTCGAAACCCGTTGACGACGAGACGATCGAAAGACTCACGAAGCGTTTCCCAAAACCAGCCTTCGCGGCATCGTCGACCGTTACCGTGCGCAGCATTACGGCCATCCGACCCCATCCATCTACACGCTGATCGACCTCGCGTTGAAGGCGAACCGTCCCTCACCGACCAACGTCCATCGAAGAGCGGCATCGCCATCGAATTCAAGGACAACGAGTACGGACGCATGGGCATCGCACGTGACAAGCGCACCGGTCAGACCTGGATGTGGCCGCTCGAAGAGAGAACGACGCCAACGAGGAATTCGGCGTCGCGCCGGACGACAAGGCCGACGCGTTCGTGTCCTACCGCACCGTGGACGGACGCAGGAAGACCATCAAAAATGATCGAAGACATCGACGATGCGGAAAAAAACTCGGATACAGTCCTACCTGGTCAGGCCCGACCACCAGAAGAGTGGAGTACGGACTCGACCGCTACAAGGCCCATCGGATCGAAGGACTCGACAGGCGGGACGTCCGACGGGCGCTCAAGGAAGAACTCGAACGCGGCGGACTGCCCGGAGGACTTCCACTTATCCCTGCCATACGGACGAAGGCACGGTCTGGTGCGATTGGGACTGCACCCAGGACCGCACGGAGATCATGCTGAAGACCAAGCCGACGGAACCCGGAACACCCTGGAAGACGAGGCAGACCGGCTGGCTCAACCGCAAGACGGACGAAGACGGCCTGCGCTGGTGGTGGTGGGAGGACATGGAAGGACGCGAAGGCAAACGACTGCCGTCATACCAGCAGGCCCTTCTCGACTTCATCGAAACAACGAAAGAATAATCGGGAATATCACAATAACAATCACGAGAAAGGAAACACAACAAAATGTATTGGGAACGTTATATCGACCGTCGCAATCCGCGCCGCATCGAACCGCTTGACAAGCCGATCGACACATACATCATGCTCGACACGGAGACCACCGGCCTCAATCCCGAGGAGGGAGCCACGCTCATCGAGATCGGCGCCCTGTTCGTGCAACCCGGAAACGAGAACAGCCGGCCGAAGTTTCGAGCAGTTGATTGACCCGCAGCATCCATTGACGGAATTCATCACGGGCCTCACCGGCATCACCGACCACATGCTCAAGGCATGCCGACCGCAGGCGCGGCGATGATGCGCTTCCACCAGTGGATCGACCATGTCTGGCCGGCGGGGAGCCGTTGACCATCATCGCGCACAACGCCCAATTCGACGTCAGTTTCCTTGACGCGGCCGAACGCGTCTACGATCCGACCTCGCCAGTGTTCGACTGCAAGTGGGCATGCACGAAGGAGATGAGCTGGGAGCTCAACCCGCAGAAGCGTCATCACCGAGTCGCGGACCTCATCGTCGACTACCACATCGGAGACGTCGAGAACCCCGCGCACTGTCCGACGCGATCCAGGAGCAGATGCTCTACCAAGCGCTTTGTGCTGAGGCCACCAGGCGAGGGAAGTGGAATGAAAGGGAAGACTGACATTATTCAGCGGAAGAAGGAGGGGTTGAAATGAGCATTGTGACAGACGAGGGCGGAGGATTACGCAAACAGTCAGGGACTACGACTGCTGCCAGATCATCGAAAGGAGCATTCACCGTCGGCGACGCGATCATCGAAGCGTACGCTGCCGGACGACTCGCGCCTTCCACCGACGCCGGAGTCGAAGCAGCCGCCGATTTCTTCACCTCTCATCTGAGCATGCTCGGATCGGCGTCAAAAGCTTCATGACACAGGCCGGGCGAAAGACCTCGCGCGCGAATGCCGACGCGGCGCGAAAAAGCCATAAACCGCCCAGCAACAAAGCCAAATTCAGAGAACAAGCATGGGACTGAGTGGGCACATGGAATATCGACATACGATGAAGTGAGAAGGATAAGCCCACCACATGGGCCGCAATTCGAAAGAAAGGACCAATCATGGCGACAATCAACCAGATTCCCATGACCCTCATGGGCAATCTCGTCTCCGATCTCGAACCCAAGCGCACGGCAGGCGGCAAGACCGTCGTCAACTTCCGCGTAGCCCAAACCAGCCGTCACCGAGAAGAACGGCAAATGGGAGGACGGCGAGACCACGTTCATCCGCTGCGTAGCCTACGGCATCCTGGCGGACCATATGATCGCCTCCGGCATCCGCAAGGGCACCAGGGTCATAGTCAGCGGACGATACGTGCAACGCGACTGGCAGACGAGACGGGGGGAAGCAGCTACCGAGCTCAACGTGGACGATCTCGGCGCCTCCGTCCGTTACGCCACCGTCCAGATCACCAAGGCCACCGCCAACGCCGGCATGCAACACGCTCCGCTGGTCCAACCGCAACAGCAGACGGCCCAGCCAACGAATGATCCATGGCCCACTGCCACACAGGACCAGTTCGCCGAACCACGAACCGAGCCGGCCTTCTAGAAAATCCCATTGATTCGAGCCCATGAAAACCTCATGGGCTCTCTTTCTTGGGAAGCAAACTAATAAAATCCATGATGTGATCTTGTCATTATCGAAGTCCGAAAGGTCGGCAGAGGATCAAGCCCTGCTCATGTTCTGCGCCATCACACGCAGACAATGGTTCAACGACGGCAATAAACGTACCGCATTGATGGCAGCGAACCATGTGCTCATCAACGCCGGCATTGGCGTATTCGCCATAAGCCCGTCTCTGAAGCGTGATTTCACTAACAGGCTTCTTCGATATTACGAATCGGACGATCCCGCTCCGTTATGCGCATGGTTGAGAGATTATGCCATTGGCCGGCTGCCGGGAGGGCTCACCTCTCGCGGAGTCGCGGAGACTTGTTGAAAACCGAACGGATCAGAAGTCGGGGCGACCTTCCATCGGACTCCCGATACCGAATCCGACTGCCATCACGGAAGACACGGACAATGACGTCCGGTCATCGATGGCATGTAGAAAACATGATTGGACCACCGGCCACGAATCCGATATCGGCATGCGGGCCACTGCTCCAATCACATGCCGAGCGGCCGGCAGCAGAATCGGAATGGCCCAAGGAAGCGCCATCGATGGACCCCGACCAACCGATATCGGAGCCAACGCATCGTCCCCGATATCGGACCGGAAAAAGAAAAGGACCAGGACCATCGGACCATGGACCATATGGTCCATGACCTCAAACCCTGGAATAAAGCCAAAAGGCTCAATTGACCCAAATGAGCCGAACCGATATCGGCATGCGGATCACGTGCCGATATATCGGTCCAGAACCGAAATGGTCCTTATGGACCAGTGATCACAGGCCGTGTCCATAAGGCTTGAAAGACAAACCACCAGCCGATATCGAGCCGGGGGCATGACCTTCGATATCGGCTCAAGCCCACCAAACCGATAGGCCAGAATTGAGCCGGCGCATCCTGACCCGTATGGTCCAAGCTGCGCGAAAGAGAGCCGAGCCGATATCGAATCCTCGTTCCGGACTTCCCACCCGGACCAGGATCATCCGGCTCATGATCGGCATGGTCCCGATATCGACGCGGCCATGTTTGCACGTGAGCGCAAAAAGCACTTTTCGTGCGAAAACAATGATAGGGGGAAAACGAACACAGAGAAGAAAGAATTCAAGAAAGAAAAACCAAAACGAAAAAAAGATAGAAGAAAAAAGACCATACAAGAAGAAACAAGAAAAAGACAACAACAACAAAAGAAGAAAGAACCAACCAAGACAAAGACAGAAGAAACCAAAACAGACCCCAAAACAAAAACTATAAGCATAAAAAAGAAACCACGCGCGTCTTGCACCCGGCTTCGCGGCGACGCCTAAAACGGCGGAATACCGCCGTTTTATGGTCTGTTAATTCGCCGGTAGGGTTTCGACCCGATATCGGCGAATTAAGAATGCCGCGGATGTGGATAAGTCATGGAAAAAAACGAAAATCACCGTTGCCCGGTGTGCGGGAAGCCGGTCAACCAGAAAAGCGAGATCTGCCAAAGAACCACCGCGGCCGGCAGGAAGGGCGAGTATCGGAGGTGGCACAGTGAAATGCGCCAACGCGTATTCGAAACGCAAGATCCGAAGGAGCAGGGACGATGAGCGGCGGCGTCTCGAATGGACGTATGACGATCGTCTGATGCGGGCCTGGTCCGATCGGAGGGGCGCATTGGATTCCTTGGGCCGTGAAATCGCCGACTGGAACGAAGACGAGTCCAGGCATGACCGGACGATCGTCCAGATGGTCTATGAGCTCACCCGGACGGCGATATTGGTGTTCCAGATCAGTCCGATGATCCCTCTTGATTACGGGGACGATTTCCGTTGGATGTCCGCCGAGATCGGTTCGGACGGGATGGATCTGATCGCCGACAGCGTCCATTGGAACGGCGTGCGACGGTGGAACGACGATCCGGACGTGAGTCCGGAGGGCAGGGCGCCCCGCGCGTTCATGGGACGCATTGACGAACCCCGGGCGAAGACTCGAGGACGAATACACGGGCGACCTGGACCACAAGGAGACGACGGTCACCTATGAGACCGCGTTGAAGCATATCTGGCGCGAGGACAACATCGCGGGAGGCCGATGGGCCGACGATCGCGGTCCGTGGACATACAAGTGAGGATCGGTCATGGGAAAGAAGGAAGACCGGCAGCTCATCGGACTGCATGCGGGCTTCAGAGATCAAACGCAGACGGCACGAACTGGACGAGATACGGCTGATCGATGGAATATGTCCCATCTGCGGCAAACTGATCCGCAAGCCCAAACGAGGACCGACCGCACGGTTCTGCAGCAGGTCGTGCCGAGCGGCGTATGCCCGGCAGGAAACAGGACGCGATCGATTTCAAAAAGAACAAGTCGGCGGAACTGGCCTTGGACCAGTTGAACAGGCAAGGCGGGGGACTATCGGAAAAGGGCCGACGGGAAACGAGAATCCACCCTGAACGCGCACAAGGGAAATCAAAAGCGCCAGGAAAACCAGTCGGTTCTCATGCATGTTCCAACTGAAAACCATTCTGAGCTACAAGCCGGAACTCATCGGACAGGCGACGTCGAACGGATAACATCCCGAACCTCATGCGCGCTATCGACCAGTACGGCTCGCATGGTGATGCTGAACGCCTGCTCAGGCATCTCGGATACACGGGGCCGATACCCACCGGAGACAAGTGAACAAACCATGTCAATGAACCTCACCAAACTCAGCAACGCCGAATACCCGCTCCGTGACGCGCGGGAGGCGATCGATGGCGACAACGCGTTGAACTCTGCCGACCCAACGGCATACTATACGGCAACAGGCAACCCGCCAGGCTATTGGATCGGCAAAGGCCGAGCTCGTCGGCGGCAAGGTCGGCACCACGGCATCCAGCAAAACCGTGCGCGAGCTCATCAACGAACGACGCAACCCGTCCAACGGCCAATACCTCGGCGACGTGAAACTGGTCGAGGAGACAACGGCGAAGCTCCGGTCGCCGGATTCGACTTGACCACACGACAGCCGAAAAGCATCAGCATCCTCTGGGCATTCGGCGATAAAGAGACCCGTGACGGAATCGACGAAGAATGCATGCGCAGGGCCACGGAAATGACCATCGAATATTTCGAAAAGGAATACGCGACCACGCGCGCGGGCCAGGGCGGCGTCGCCAGCGTATCGGCCGATGGGGTGGCCGGCTTCGTGTTCGACCATTACGACAGTCGCGACGGCGACCCGCAGCCACACGAGCACGTCGTCCTCAGCAACCGCGTGCGCCGTTCGTCCGACAAGGTCTGGACCGCGTTGGACGGACGGAAGATCTACGCAAGCCTGGTCGAGATCAGCGAAGTGCATGAGAACCTGCTCCAGGACCTGCTCACAGAACGGTTCGGTTGGTCGTGGACCCTCAGACAGGACACCGGCACCAAAGCCGTGGTCAACGAGGTCGAGGGAGTGCCGCAGGAACTCATCGACGCCTTCAGCGGACGTCACGCGGAAATAGCCAAACTGGTCGAAGAGAAAATCAAAGAAGAGGAACGGCAGACAGGCAAGGAAGTCGGTCCGAAACGCAAGGCGCAAAATCGATCTCGAAGTGTGGAGGAACACGCGCAAAGCCAAAACCGGCAGTCCAACTCATCCCTGCAAGCCAAACGCGAACACTGGTACCATTGGGGTCGGCGAAGTCGCACCGATATCCAACTCGACCAGATGATGAAGGACGTGAACTCGCATAAAAGCCAGTCTCATGCATGTGGACGAATGCGAGGAAGACGGCCAGACTCCTGCTCGGCCAGCTCGCCGACCTCACCCAATCCTCGCCGGAGGCGGCGAGGAATACCTCGACCGGCAGGCCCAGGCCACAATCCAGGCCACGACCCACGCGCACACCACATGGACCCGCAGCAATGTGAGGGCCGAAGCCCAACGCCTGCCCGAGGCGTGCGCATAGACCCCAAGCAGCGGATCATCGTGGCGAACGCAATCGCGACAGGGGCTCGGCCAATGCGTCAAACTCACACCCGACCGGTACAAGCTGCCGGAAGACATGATGGATGATCTGAGCCTCGCCACGCACCAGGGCCGAAGCGTGTTCGACGACGCGGACCTCGACAAATACACGACCAAGGACGTGCTTCAGGCCGAACAGTACATGATCGAAGGATTCAACAAGACCGCCAATGTCGGCTACGCGCATGGCGAAGGCGAAAATGGCTCGACCGGTGGAACGAAAGGAAACAAAGCCCAAGGCGGCTATCCGCTGGCAGAGGACCAGAAAAAAAGCGGCCGCGTACGCGTTGGAGAATCCACGACTGGTCAGCAGCATCATCGGACCGGCCGGCACGGGAAAACCACGACCATGAAGCCGTGGAGGCATGGCAGGCACGGTACGGCGCGGGAAGCGTCCTCGGCTCGCTACCAGCCACAAGGCCGTGGAAGAACTACGCAACAGCATCGGCTGCGACAGCAAGACCATCGCCATGCTGATGGCCCTCAACGATCCCGAACGGATCAAAGCCGAGATCCAACAGGAAGGCAGACTCCAACAACAGTTGAGGAACGCGTCCAACCCGTTGGAACGACTGCTCGCCCGCATCAACATCACTGCCAACCATGTCACGGACTCGTCGAACACGATCAAACCCAACCAGCTGATCATCGTGGACGAGGCCGGCATGGTCGACAGCAAAACCTGCAATGGATAACCAGGCTCGCAGAAAATGCGTGGCGCGAAGGTCCCTTCTCACCGGTGATCCGAAACAGCTCGACTCTGTATCCGGCGCGGGCGGCATGTTGGCAGCTACGCGGACCGGCATGACCAGTGCGCGAGACTGTCAAGCATATGGCGTTTCACCGCCAAAGCGGAGAAATGGGCCAACGATCCGGAAGGAGCCGCGTCCCGCCGCAGGTGGGAAGGTGAACCGGAAGCGACCCTTACGGCTACGCGACGGCGGCGACCGGTTGGACGAAGCGAGCGTCAACCAGTGCCGGCAGCTCGTGGACGAATATCTGGCGCATGACCGCATCCACTGGGGCGAGGACGCGGACGTGGAGGAAGACGCGTACCAGATGTGCATCAAATGGCAGTCGAATGGGCAAGTCGACATTGCTGATCGCCGGAACGAACGCGCAGGTACGCGACATCAACAAAACGGTTCATCCTCGAACGGCGCGCGCAAGGCAAAAAGCGAAAGCGACCCGGACAAACTGTTCCAACTGCGCGATGGGCTCGACGTGGGATCCGGAGACCAGATCGTCTGCCGAGACAACATGAAGGACATACACGGCCAGAACGGACGATCGCTCGAAAACGGCATGACGTTCAGGGGTCATCTCCACCGGCAAGTCCGGCGCACGATGCGTGAACCTCTCCGATAACACCGTCTGGAACATTCCAAAGGAGGTCCTGCGGAAGGCTTGCGAGGCGGGCTACGCTGCCACCGTCCACCGCAGCCAGGGCATGACCGTGGACCGGTGCGCCGCCCTGTTTCCATCTGACTCGAACTCGGCGTGCAATCTGCAGTACGTGGCCGGCACGCGTGGCAAGGAGGAAAACCATTTCCTGTTCGGATGCAAAAAGCGAAGAGGACCGTCATATCGACCACATGCTCACCGGCGCGGAAGAAGACCCGAGGAAAATCGCCATGAGCCGCATGCTCGACTCGCTATTGACCCACACGGAGACCATGACCGCGACCGAAACCATGGAACAGGAATACAAGGACCGGTACGATCTGAAACGACTGTTGCGCGAACACGATTACGCGGCCGGACTCATCGCCGGCCCCCACCTGCTCGCCATGCTCGGCAAATCACATGACAAGAGGACCGTGGACAAGATCAAACGCAGTCCAAGCTTCGAATGGCTTCGCGGAGTCTGGTCCCGCGCCTACATGACCGACGCGAAACGGGCGACCGCGATCATCAGCCAAAGCCTTGAAAAGAAACCACGAAAACTCACCGTGGAAAAAGCGGAACAGGCCGCCATTCGCGCGGCACGCGGTATGATGCCCGAAGCCGGCACGGAAACGGGCGACGCGTTCACGCTCGACATGGATGCCAAAACCGACATGGTCGAAATGGTCCGACGCATGATGGATGAGACCGGCATCCCATACCGCGAGGAGCCGGCCCTGGATTCCGGCCGCGGCCGGTTCACCATGGACGAACGGTACACGCCGGCCGTCCAAGCCATGCTCGACGCGCACATGCAATCCCGCGACGACATCGACCAATCCATGTTCCCCGAATGGGAGTTCCTGCGCAAAACCGCCCGCGGAATCATCAATGATGATCCCGATCTGAAAAGAGGAACCGTCCCGTGGAACCCGACTGGGCGGCCACCATCGCGGGACGGTTGAACGCGGGACTCTTGGACCGGGTCAACGGCAGCGTGCATGACAATTGGATTGGTGGCATCCTGCCGCCAATCCGCTCCCGCAAGCATGACGCGGTCCTGACGTGGTACGTCAGAACGAACGGATCATCGAAACCAAGATCGACAGTCTAGAACAGGAGGCCCGCCATTCCGGGCAGGCATGGGTCGGCCGAGTGCTCGCCGCCGCCGGAGACTCCGACAAGCATCTCCCTACGCGACGTGGCCGTCTACCGGGCCATGGGGGCGTGGAGGACGCCGACAGTCCACTGGGGGAGGCCTCCGGCGAAAGCGGCAGGCAGGAACAGCATTGGGCCAACCTCAACGGACGCATCAACCACACCTTCACCACGGTCAAGGCCACGAAAACGCAACGTATGCAGGCATACCAGCCGATACAGGACAAGCCGCGCGTGGAACAGACGACACTGGAAACCGGTCACGAAAGGATGACGACATGGCAGACACCATTCCAGGATTCCTCAAAACCCTCACAGAATGGGTTGTCTCAGTAAGCCAATGGTTCGAAGGCTGGGACATCACGCTACTGGTGCCGGCGCTCATCATCCTCACGGTGATCGCCGGCGTGACCGGCCGCGCGGCCGTCGGTCCGGAGACTCTGGATGCAACTCGTCTGGGGAACGGTGACCGTCATCTTCGGTCGGATCGAAGTCGCCATCATCTGGACCATCATCGCCCGTTACCTGCCGGTCGCGGACATGGGCACGCTCATCCAGAACATGCTACAACGCAAGCCGCTGCTCGTTACCGAGTAAGCGGAGGAACGGTCCCGCTCGATAAGACTGTGGGCTTGGAGAAACTCGGAATGAAGGTTCCAACGCTCACGCTAACCATGGAATGACCTTTTTATGTGTTGCAGCAATATGTGCTGCAACACATAAAAACAGTCCTGATTGAAGAATCAAACCAATCCACACGAAGCAGGAAGAACTGTTCACAGTTCCTCCAAGCCAATAGGCGAATAGATTCATTAGACTTTCCCATCGAGTCCAAATCTGCCGGTCTGGATGATTTCATTTTTCATGACCTCATACTGTTCCGCGAAACATAATAATGCATTGATATTTTGCGGCCTGCGGAGTTCTTTTTGGCTCATTTTCTTCGTCTTTGCTAAGAAGTGTGCCACTGTATCCCGCATCGCATTCTGGACGGTCGAGATGCGCCGCCATCATCCAGACCATGGGACTGCCGTGCGGACTTTTTTTCATTCTCCAGTTCCTGCAAAAAGGCTTTCTCGACATAAGCGATGATATCGGCTAACAGGGGGAGTGCCGATTGAGGCACTGCTAACCTCTCCGTTCTTCATGGCAAGCAAGAAGTCTTTTGGGAGAGCCGAAACCGGCGGTGGTCTCATTTCCATCCCCCCCGACCAAGCGTTGGGCCGGTGGAATATCGTTCATGGTCGAATTCCCTAGAATATAAAACAATCTAAACATATATAAAACATTAAGACGGATGGAAGCGGAGCACGGCAACATGCTTGAGTCTTTTTCGACTTTTTATTGTACCATTTTCTGTACATGTAATTGTCGTTGAAGGAGGATGGCATGGTCACGGCGGTCGCGTACACCAATTTCCGCAAGGATCTGAAGTCATATCTACGCCGCGTGAACGATGACGCGGATATGCTTCTGATTACCAACAAGGATCCGAGGGACAACGTGGTGGTGATGAGCGCCGACGATTACGATTCGCTTATGGAGACATTGCGCGTTTACCAGAATCCCGGATTGTTCGATAAAGTCCGCCGTGGCATGGCACAGGTACGCTCAGGTTCCACCGATCTACATGATCTGGTCGGAGAGTGATAATGCTGCGTTGGACTGATGACGCGTGGAACGATTACCTGTATCTGGCAGGTTCAGGATAAGAAAACCCTCAAGCGGGTCAACGCGCTGATACGTGATGCGATGCGTTCTCCATTCGCGGGTCTCGGCAAGCCAGAGCCGCTCAAATGGGAACTGCAGGGTGCGTGGAGCCGCCGCATCGATTCCGCAAACCGCCTGGTATACATGATTGAGGACGGCGACTTGTGCATTCTGTCCGTCCGTGACCACTATTGAGAACGCGGTGGCTCTGGTCTCGGCAAGCTTGGCGTAAGACTCCGCTCGATAAGACTGTGGGGTTGGAGGAACTTGGCATGGAGGTTCCGACGCTCGTGTTGACCATGGACTGATCTTTGTATGTGTTGTGGCAGTGTAATCCACAACACATACAAAGATCGTCCACCATATGTTGTCCGCTTTTGCTTGACTTCCTAGTTTAATTGAGTTCGTGAGTTGCTATGCCGGCAGATGTCTCATTATCCACTGATGGATCGGGCTCTGGTAAAGGATCGCTCTGCGTACTTTGGACGGCAAAAATAAGAATCTCGCAGGTTTTCCAATTCTATAGGTGAATTGAAAAGAGCCTTTTCCATAAAACGACGAAGAGGAGCCGGATCCTTGAAGTCGGGGTCGAAAGTATTGTCAAGTACAAGAGCATCTCGGAAATATTGGGCGTTGGACGCGAAAGGCTCATTGCCGATTATGAATCCAAGCTGTCTGAGGTACAGTATCGCGAATACAGCAGTCGTTCGAGTGTTTCCTTCACGGAATGGATGAATTTGCCATACTCAGAAATGAATCCAAATGCAGAGGAAGCGATTTCATGCCTGCCGATTTGGGGATACTTGGCCTGTCGTCCTTTTTTCTTGACCGAAATCATAATCCAGCATCTCTCCAATCAGATGGAAGGGAGCGTAAGAAACTGAATCTCCTTGAAGAACTGGCTCCTTTTTGGTCAGATTGACCTGCCTCCACTGTCCAACCCAATCATTTTTGAATACGCCGTCAAAAAGATGACGATGAATCTGCCTGAGCATCGGGTGAGCGAAGACGAATGATTCAGTCTGGAGGAGGGAACTGATTCTGGTGGATACGATGTCAGCTTCAAAATGCTCCGCCTCTTCACTATCCGCGGAATGGTATTCACGTAGACGATGCTCGACTTCGGCATAGGAGGCTTTTCCCGAAATCTGCTCCTTGGACTGTTCTATAGCGTAGTCTGACGGGGTAAGTCCGTCCGCGGCCTGCAGGCCAAAGCCAATGTCCCAAGCGTTGGAGCGAGTCGCCGGGGTTCCCTCATCGGTTGATACATAATATACGTCTTCAGGCAGCAAACCAGAGTCCTTTCATGCCAGGCAGGTGAAATCGTCTGTCGAACAATTCAGTATATCCCCAGTATCTAGTGATTATTTGACCCTTCTTTGGTCCGATCATCCTGTTCAATGGCGTGGTAGATATCCACCGCCGTCATGCCCTTGAGCTGTCCGTGAGGAAATTCTCCCGCGAAACTGAGCAAGGACGTGAACGGGACGTCAAGGACGTCGCAAATCAGAATTGCCTCATCGATAGTCATCTTTCGCTCATGGGAGACAAGCCTGCGCAAACTGTGGTATGGCAGGCCGCAATCGGGATGCCTGTCGTGGATCAAGGCCAGAAATCCATTTACATTGAGGTGTCTGTCCTTCAGGATCTTTCTCACATTGTCCATGGCTATGCAGGTGATCGAAAGAGAAGGTGGTGAAGAAGTGCGCATACGGTGATCTACTTCCTTTTCCTGTTCAGATCGTCGAACGACAATCCGATGCCATACTGCCGGTCCGGCACGAGACGCGCGTCGAACGTCTTGCCGGCCTTCGACTTCAGGCCGGAGCACCTTCGGACGTTTGCCCTCAACGTGCGGCGGACCATGCTTTATCGGTCAGCTTCTTGCCGAACTTCTCCGCGAAGATCTTGTAGCCGCAACCCTCGCCGAGCTTCCAGGCACCGGCATCATCCCTCACGTTCTTGTTCGACGAACACTGCCAGACGCTCCCCGGTCTTGACCACGGGGTTTTGCCGCAACGCGGGCAGGGTCCGAACGACTCACGTTCGCCGGCCTGCTGCGCCAACTGTCACGCAGGCTGTCCCGCTGGGTCATCTCCATAACACGGCCATCGCCGCGCAGGCCGTGCGGATCTCGGTCAGAAAGACCGTCTCGTCGCCCCCTGCCATGTTCCGATGTCGGCAAGGCTCTGCTCCCATTGCGCGGTGAGCTTCACATCCTTCAACTCGTCGATGGCGACGCCGACGAGCATCCGTCCGGCGGTGGTGCTGCGTATCTGCTTGCCCTTACGCTGCAGGAGCCGCTTTTTGACCAGGCTCTCGAGTATGCCGGCACGGGTCGCGAGGCGTGCCGATGCCTCCCGAATGGCTCGTGTCGTCATCAGGGCGGCTTTCAGATCGCTGTCGCGACGAAACGGCTCGCATGCTCCATGGCGGACAGCAGTGTGGCCTCCGTGAACGGTTTCGGCGGTGCGGACACGCCCTCGGCGAGGGAAGGTGAGCCGGACTGGGAGAGAGGTCCCTTCCCGAGGGAGTCCGGTATCCGATTCGCGGGCTTCTTCTCCGCGCCGTCCGTTTTTCGACGCGCATTGCGATGGCGGTCCAACCCGCATCGACCGTCATCGTTCGATGCGGACAGCGGAACCGTTCCGTGGAACCATCGGCATGACGTTCATCAATGCCGCATCGACTTTTCACCGTGTCGTGGACACGGTCCCGTGGCGAACAGGCGGCCCACATGCGCGTCAGGATCACGGTCATGACCTTGCGTTCCATGTCCGTCAGGGTCATGCTGGAACACGTCGTATGTGA
>VOFK01004257.1_pt1 | contig 20511 bp, 25 predicted proteins | sample 5384121 | NCBI WGS metagenome assembly VOFK01 (sample SAMN12384730, study PRJNA508395) | human gut metagenome | isolation source: healthy gut J | host: Homo sapiens | reverse complement strand
CTGGAAGCCGCGGCCGTTCGCGTCGCCCTCGATCATGATCTCGATGAACCTTGTTCACCATGTCCATTTCCTTCTGGCAGTCGCCGTAGGTAAAGTTCTGCTCCTTGCCGCCGACGATGGCGGGCAGATCGCGCAGGTCAGAGGGAACCGTCCAGTCAAGCGTGATGTTGGAGAACGGAGCCTGAGTGCCCCAGCGGGACGGCGTGTTCACGCCGAAGATGAAGGACTGGATGCACTGCTTGACTTCCTTCTGAGAGAGCTTGTCCACCGCACAAAGGGCGCCAGATAGGTGTCGAAGGAGGAGAAAGCCTGGGCACCGGCCCACTCGTTCTGCATGATGCCCAGGAAGTTGACCATCTGGTTGCAGAGGGTGGAGAGGTGGCTTGCGGGAGGAGGAGTTTATCTTGCCCGGGATGCCTAGACCCTGCTTGATGAGCTGGCGCAGACTCCAGCCGGCGCAGTACCCGGTGAGCATACTCAGGTCGTGCAGGTGCAGGAGATCGCAGTTGCGGTGCGCGTTGGCGATCTCTTCGTCGTACACCTCACTCAGCCAGTAGTTCGCGGTGATCGCGCCGGAGTTCGAAAGGATGAGTCCGCCGACAGAGTAGGTGACGGTGGAATTCTCCTTGACGCGCCAGTCCTCGATGTTGAGGTACTTGTCCACAGTCTCTTTATAGTCAAGGTAAGAGGACTTGGTGTTGCGCAGCTTCTCGCGCTGCTTGCGGTAAAGGATATAGGACTTGGCGACGGTCTCATACCCGCCGCGGGAGAGCACGGCCTCCACGCTGTCCTGAATATCCTCAACGGCGATCTTGCCGTCCTTTATCTTCGGCAGGAAGTCTGCCGAGACCTTGAGGGCCAGAAAGTCTATGACGCTGTCGTTATAATCCGTGCCGGTGGCGTCAAACGCCTTCTTGATTGCGGCGGCAATCTTGTTTATGTCGAACTCTACTATTTTCCCGTCGCGCTTTACTACCTGATACAATTCTTTATCCCCCTGTCTTTGGTATATCAGACACCCCTGACCTGCACCGACGGAACGTATTCCGCCGCCGCGTCGGCCAGCGAGTGCATTTCTGCTTCGTCATAGGCAGCGAGCCGCAGTGTCAGCATGGCCGGGATCGCCCGAACTGCTGCAGATAATACTCCTTCGCGCCGCTTATCCATTTTGCCGCGCCGCGACGCCGCGCGTGTGCCAGCCTTTACAACGGTCGTCCTGAACTCATAGTCCACGCTGCCGCTTAAAAGAAAATCCTTCGAGCGCTCTATCGCGTCAAGGTCGAGCCTGCCGATCCCCGCGGTCTTCGCGTAAAGACTCAGGCGAGTTCTTGATGTGTCCCATCGCGACCCTGTCCACAAGCGCGCGGACGATGTCCATGAGCCTGTCGGGGAAAGGAACCGATTAGTGTCGAGCTTTATCCTGAAGCCGAGCGCGCGCACCTTTTTCGAAAACGCGCCGATGTCGCTGTGCAGCAGCGGCTCGCCCCCGGTTATCGCGACGCCGTCGAGCACGCCCACGCGCTTTTTAAGAAAGCTCAGCACCTGCTCCTCATCCGTATCGTGCGCCAGTTCCTCCGGCAGAACCAGAGGTGCGTTGTGGCAGAACGGGCAGCGGAAGTTGCAGCCGCCGGTGAACACCGTGCAGGCGACAAGGCCGGGATAATCCAGCAGAGTCAGCTTCTGCAGACCGGATATAAGCATGCCGCATCCTCCTTCGCGTTAGCATCGCGCCGTCATCGCGCTTGTATATAATAAGGCCACATGCCGCGCTTGTCAATAGCAAAATCACTATATATTGATTACAAAATCGAAAAACTTGGTTTCTGGCACAAAATATAGTGCCATCCCGCGCGGCACGCGCAGAAGACACCGACGGCTATTCTAATGCAAGCCTAACAATTTTTCAAGGGCAAAACGGGTAAATCGTGCAAAGTTGTAATAACTGACTATTTACGGCGGCCGAAACTGTGCACTATATAGAATTTCGGACACTTGCGGGAAAACCGCACCGGTGATATAATTTATCCTCGTGTGCTATTACTATAGTAAGAAATAACGGAAGATCGTATAGTGAAGAAATGAAAGGACGTGAAACCATGTGCGGCATAGTAGGTTACGTTGGAAAAGAGCAGGCCGCTCCCATTCTGCTGGACGGGCTTGAAAGGCTCGAATACCGCGGGTATGACTCTGCCGGTCTCGCCGTTCTCGGCGGCAGGCGCGGCTTACAGGTAAAGAAATCCAAGGGGCGTCTGAGCGTCCTCAAGGCGCTGACGGATAACGGACGCAGCCTCACCGGCACGCTCGGCATCGGCCATACGCGCTGGGCGACGCATGGCGAACCGAACGACATAAACTCCCACCCGCACCTGAGTGAGGGCAGGAACATCGCCGTCGTGCATAACGGCATCATCGAGAACTATGTTGAGATAAAAGGAATTTCTTATCTCTCAGGGTATGCACTTCAGCTCCGAGACCGATACCGGGTTGTCGCGCAGCTGCTCTACGACAGCTGCGGGGACTTCATGGCCTCGGTCTACCGTGTGCTCGACCGCATCGAGGGCGCTTACGCGCTGGGTATCATGTGCAAGGATACGCCCGACAGCTTCGTCGCCGCACGCAAGGATGCGCCTCTGCTCCTCGGCTACGGTGACGGCTGCAATTTCATCGCCTCTGACGTTACTGCGCTCATCAAGCATACGCGCGATGTGGCATATATGAACGACGGCGAGGTCGCCCTCGTCTCCGCCGACGGCATCCAGGTCTTTGATGAATACGGCCAGCCCGTCGAGAAAAGAGCACAGCTATGTCGACTGGGACGTCAGCGCTGCCGAAAAGGGCGGCTATCCGCACTTCATGTTCAAGGAGATCATGGAGCAGCCCGAGGCCGTGCGCAAGACCATCTCCCCGAGAATAAAGGAAGGCCAGATCGTTTTCGATGAGCTGAGCCTTGATGAGGACTTCATCCGCAGCCTTGACAGGATATTCATCGTAGCCTGCGGCTCGTCCTACCATGTCGGCATGGTCGGCAAGTATAATCTTTGAGCGGCTTCTGAAAGCCCGTGGACGTGCAGCTCGCCTCGGAGTTTCGCTATGCCGATCCCCTCGTCGGGCCGAACAGCCTTGTCATCGTCATCAGCCAGTCGGGCGAGACGCTCGATACCATGGCCGCGCTCCGCGAGGCGCGCCGCCTCGGCGCGAAGATCCTCTCCATCGTGAACGTCGTCGGCAGCTCCATCGCACGCGAGTCGGACAATGTCCTCTACACCTGGGCAGGCCCCGAGATCGCCGTCGCTACCACCAAGGCTTACAGCACGCAGCTTGTGCTGCTGGATATGCTCGGCGTTTATTTTGCCAAGGTCTGCGGCAGCATCGGCGACGCGGGTATGAGGAGATCGTCGAGGCTTCTTGCCCTGCCTGTCAAGATGGAGGCCGTGCTCGAGGATATCGACGAGATAAAAGTACCTCGCCTCCCGCTACTTCAATCATAATTCCATCTTCTTCATCGGGCGCAACCTTTGATTACGCCCTCGGCCTTGAGGGCAGCCTCAAGCTCAGGAGATCTCCTATATCCACTCCGAGGCCTACGCATCGGGCGAACTCAAGCACGGCACCATATCCCTTATCGAGGACGGTACCTCGTCGTTGCGCTCGGCACATATAAGCCGCTGTTTGAAAAAGACGCTCTCGAACATCATCGAGGTCAAGGCGCGCGGGGCGGATATCGTCGCCCTGACGGCGGAGAGCAAAGCCGCCGATATGCGCAAGACGGCGGAGAACGTGCTCTCCGTGCCGGATACCCATGTCATCCTCCAGCCCTCCCTCGGCGTCATACCGCTCCAGCTTTTTCGCGTATTATGTGGCGCTGCACAAGGGCTGTGACATAGACAAACCGCGCAATCTGGCCAAGTCCGTCACCGTTGAGTGAGCAAAAAGACTGATATTACTGTAGAATACTGCACAAAAAGCGGCGAATACTTCAAATATTTCTTGTACTTTTCCGGTCCTGTCAACCCATTATAATAAATCTCTGGTTCAGGCGGAGCTGCCGCGCATTGGGGCGCAGCGCGTCCGCCTGCCGAGGAAACCGAAGGAAGGGGCTGTTACTTAATGGTCAATATCAGCAGCAGCAAGGGAAACATCAGCATTACCGATGAGGTTCTGACCTACCTTGCGGGCGACGCGGCTACCAGCTGCTTCGGCGTCAAAGGGGTATGGCAGGGCGCAGCAAGGACGGCGGTCCGCTCCAGCTTCTGCGCAGGGAATCGATGTCCAAGGGCGTTGAGGTGCACTATAACGGCGACGGCAGCGTATCTCTCGAGCTGCATATTGGCGTCGACCACGGCGTCAATATCGCGGCAGTTTCACGCAGCATTATGAATACAGTCAGCTATAAGCTCACGAAGGCCGCCGGAGTCCCGGTCAAGAGCGTTGACGTTTATATTGACACGATCATCGGATAAAAATTCCGGCATGGGAGGGCCCATGCCATGCGGAGGTACATTCAATTGAGAAATTATATAGACGCCGCTGCCTTCAAAGAGATGATACTCTGCGCCAACGCAGCGCTCCATGCCAATGTTCAGGCGATAAACGACCTCAACGTTTTCCCCGTGCCCGACGGGGATACCGGCACCAATATGGCGCTGACTATGGATAAGGCCGCGACGGAGCTTAAGAAGAAAGAATTCGATACGATAGCCGCGGCGGCGGAGCGTGGCTGCGTGGCTTCCGCGCTGCTCCGCGGCGCGCGCGGCAACTCCGGCGTTATCCTCTCCCTGCTCTTCAGGGGCATCTCCAAGCGCCTCAAAGGGCTCGATACCGCCGGCGCACAGGAGTTCGCCGGTGCGATGCAGGACGGAGTCGACGCAGCCTATAAGGCCGTTATGGCGAGCCGCCGAGGGACGCCATCATCTACCGTCTCGCGCATGGCGGCGGCAGCCGCCGTCGAAGCGGCGAACGCGGGCGCAAGCCTTGAAAGCTGCCTTGACTGCGCCATCAAGGCCGGTAACGACGCTCTGGCCGAGACCGTGAACCAGAACCCTGTGCTCAAGAAAAGCCGGGTCATTGACGCCGGCGGTCAGGGCTATATGTACATCCTCGGCGCGATGCTCGCCTCCTACCGCGGTGAGATCACCGCTCCCGAGAACGTGGACGAGATCGTCGAGACCGAGAAGGAGAGCAGTGCTTTCGATGTGTTCGACACGGAGGATATCACCTTCGCGTTCGATACGGTCTTCATCGTGCGCAAGCATGATCCCGACGTTGACCTTGGAGCCGCTGCGCAAGTTCACCAGCATCGGTGACAGCCTTGTTATCGGCGAGGACGACGAGGCCTTTCAAGGTCCATGTCCACACCAACATCCCCGGCAACGCCCTCAACGAGGCGCAGAATTTCGGCACGCTGGAGCTTGCGAAGATCGAGAATATGCGCACCCAGCATGACGATATCCTTGCCGGTAAGCACGTCCAGACGACGGACGACCTCGATGCCATCGAGCGCGAGCTTGAGGAGGGCGAGGAGCAGTACTGCAAGAGCGTGAAGGACTACGGCGTCGTCACAGTGTGTGCAGGCAAGGGTCTTGAGGGTCTGTTCAGGGAGCTCGGCGCGGACGGTATCGTCACCGGCGGCCAGACCATGAACCCTTCGACCGACGATATCCTCAAAGAGATAAACCGCACCCCGGCAAACACCGTTTTCGTGCTGCCGAACAATAAGAACATCATCATGGCGGCGGAGCAGTGCGTCCGCCTGAGCGATAAAAAGGTCATCATCATCCCGACGAGGACAGTGCCGCAGGGCATTTCCGCTATGCTGAACTTCAACCCCGAGGAGACCGAGGAGAACCTTATCGCCGCGATGAACGAGGCCGCCGGCAATGTCCACACCGCTATGGTCACCTATGCCGCGCGCGACTCGGACTTTGACGGCCATGAGATCCACGCGGGCGAATATCTTGCCCTGCTCGACGGCGCTCTGCTCGGCAGCTACAGCAGCGAAAAGACCCTCTTCAAGGAGCTGAGCTGGGCGTTCGATGAGCTGAGCCCCGAGTTCATTACCGTCTATTACGGCAGCGATGTTGCCGAGGACAAGGCGAACGAAGCCGCGGAGACGATAATCGGCTGCTTCCCGGACGCTGAGGTCAGCGTCGTCAACGGCGGCCAGCCCGTGTATTACTACATGATTTCTGTGGAGTGATAAATATGTCTGATATTTTTGATAAGATCGAGCTGCACGACTGCCCGTTCTGCGGCGGCGCGGGATTGCTCGAGGAAGAGCAGGGCTGGTGCTGGTACGCCATGTGCGTCGACTGCGGCTCCCAGACCGCGGCCTTCAGCTACAAGACCCCCGAGGAGCGCGAGCAGGCAGCACACGAAGCCGCTCTCGTGTGGAACCTCGGCAAGATAGTCCGCGCGAACCCGAACGAGTAAAGCGTATAATACGACACACATCCACGGCAGTAAGAACAACCTGCCGTGGATGTTTGTTAATTTCTGCTCAGCCGCTTCATCCTGCCCGGCGCTACAGTGGCGATGAGCGTTACGACCTCGGTCACGAGCGGCGCGAGCCATATGGCCTCTGCGCCGAATATGAGAGGGAGACAGAAGATCATCAGCGCCTCCCGAGCACAATGCCGCGCCCCATGCGTATGGCGACGATGGCAGCGCCGCCCATCGGGAACATTGCCGCGACCGCGACCACCGTCGTGATAAACGGCACCGCGATATTGACTGCGTCGAGCGCCGCGGAGCCGACTCCCTGCCCGACAAATATGCCGTCGACTACGTTATACAGATACGTTACGAACAGCCCGCCCAGCGCGGGGAAAATGTAGCCTATCAAAGCCTTCGCTCTTGCGTTCATGCCGGGCTGACCTCGAAAAAAAGGGGGCAAAGCCTTGCCCCCATGAAAAAAGGACAAGACCCGATTGGTCTTATCCCACTTAAACGGTCACCGTGACCGCAAGTCCTCTGATAAGCAGAGGCATAGTACCATATTCCGCCGCGATAGTCAACCGCGTCTTTTACCGCAGCCCATCCAGCACCGCGCCGATATCGCCATCGATGCATATGCTGCGCGCGGCGATGTTATCGGGCGCGTCCGCCTCACCGAGGTTTATGCAGGCGTAGACTGCCTTGGGGTTCTTCGCCGTCATGTGCCAGAACGGGTATTTTATAATGACCGGGGTGTTGTACCCGACCCCGAGCTCCAGAAACAGTATCTTCAGCCCGGCACAAGTACGCACAAATCTATTACTCAGTCACCTTTTGGTAACTCTTGGAGCGTGTTCGGAAGTCCCTTGCAACATTGAGCATGCTGCATTATAATATGAATGTAACATTCAAAAAGGAGTGCTGCATATATGCTTACAAAGGAAGAAATGCCCGCCTGCCCGGTGGCGACCACCGTGGCTCTGATCGGCAGCAAGTGGAAGCTGCTCATCATGCGCAACCTGCTCTCGCGCCCGTGGCGCTTCAACGAGCTGAAAAAGGATCTGGAGGGCATCAGCCGGAAAGTGCTGACCGATAGTCTGCGCTCAATGTAGGCTGACGGCCTGCTCACCCGCACCGTCTATCCCGAAGTCCCGCCGCGCGTGGAATATACACTGACGGAGCTCGGTTACAGTCTCCGCCCGATACTGGAAGCGATGCGCGTCTGGGGCGAGGACTACAAGGCCGCGCACGAATAAAAAATAAACGGCGGCAGCGAAAGGAAAAATCGCTGCCGCTCTTATCACAGATTTATTTCTCTTCTGAAATCATCTGCCATATTCTCGGTGTTTTATTATCCCGTAGATGCCCATAGTTGCAACCTCGTTCATTTTGCACACGAGCTCTACGGGCGTTTTCATGCCCTTTTTTGCCCAGTCGATTATCATGTTTCCAATCACCTGAGATACAAACTGCGTCAGGAATCTAAGCGTATCCGCGTTGTAGCTCTGGTGTGTCTCGGAAAGGTATTTGTCGATCAGCAGGTCCCAGCTCTCCTGATTCTTCTGCAGCATATAGTCCTGAAGGCTGTTCTGCACCTCGAGCCGCACTCAAGGAAATGAGCGTCGACGTGATGTACGTGCAGCAGGACGTCGACGGTCGAGGCTGATTGGGATAATCTCCTCAAGACCGTTATCGGCACCTGCGGCCGCATTGGTCAAGCGCCTTGCCGATCCGCAGACCGATGAGGATAAAGCGCTGTCTTTCGCAATGGGTGTTGTCTCCGTTGATCAGGCAGTCGCCACCATCATGGAGGGTCTTGAAAAGGGCTTCTTCTATATCTATACGCATCCGGGCCGCACCGCCGCCATCATCCGTCAGGAGATGGATCTGCGTCTGGCAGGCTACAAGCAGCCCCTCGCACAGTCCAACGCGGCCATGGAATACACCAAGCTTTCCAAGAGCCCTATCTGAGATAATTCGTTCTTCAGCCACGCTTACGATTCCGTCAGCGTGGCTGTGTTTACAGCGTGCTTTCCCACACGTTGTTTGTTATCCAGGCGTTATCGCTCTTCACCTCATAGGTCAGTTCGCCGTCAATGGTGTAATTTGTGCAGTAGTCGCCGAAGCCTATGCGGTCGTTGAACCATATATAGCCGACATTGTAAAGACACGGAGGCGTCCGGCGGGGAGATATATGATCCCCGTTTCACCCTCGCGAACATAGAAGCGGACGTACTGCTTGGAGTTGTCAAAGATCGGTCACGGTTACTTCCACGGGGCCCTCTCAGCGGTGACGTGGTCTTCCCGCCCTGATATTGGAAGGTGCGTTCCAGCTCTGTGCCGGTCGCGAGGCTCGCCGGACTTGAAGTCGATATGATCTGCACAAAGCATGTCTTCGCACTCTGAGATGATGCTGTCATCATTTGTTGCGTTCTCGCAGTCAATGAGACTCGCCTACCGCGCTGTGGTAATCTCCGGAGGCCATATAGTTTTTTGCGTTGTCAATATACTGCTCGCACTGTGATGCGGACGAGGAGACGGCCGTCTGCGACGGGCTTTCGCTCGGTGTTGTTTTCCAGATGAACCGCCCCGACCACCAGCCCCGCCGCGGCGGCAGCCACGATTATCCAGACAGCTGCTGAGCCTGATTTCTTCCGATTGCTGCCTGGCAGCCGGAGCGATCTGTATTTTGTCCGCAGTTAGAACAGAAGCTATGCCATCGGCAACAAAATTCCCGCAGTTTTTGCATACCATTGATATATCCTCCTATAGTTTATTGAACGGTATTATATATTTATATTCTACATGATGTGATACCATAGCGCAAGACATAACATAAAATAAATAATTTCCTCTTGACCAAACGACTTCCGCGGAGTATACTGCGATTAGTTCAAAATTTTGAAGCATCGCAGTTTTCCCGCACGGAGGTATTATGGATAAGAAAGAGCGCGCGCGGTCAAGTTCACGTTGTTTTCAATCAGCGCAGGGATCATCCAGCTGCTGAGCTTTACCCTGATGAACGAAGTCTTCCACTGGAGCTACTGGGTGCTATCTGACGGCGCTTATATTGTCGGTCCTCTGGAATTTCACGCTCAACCGCAAGGTGACGTTCCGCTCGGCTAATAATGTCCCAATCGCGATGCTTAAGGTCGCGGCCTATTATCTTGTGTTCACGCCGCTGTCCACCTGGGGAGGGACTGGCTCACCGGTATAGGCTGGAACGAGTATGTTGTGCTTGTTGTTTCCATGCTGCTGAACTTTGCAACGGAGTTCCTGTATGACCGTTTTGTTGTGTTCGGCGGGAGCATCGATACCGCGATGTCAAAAAATGTGCGGGATCCTGAAATTTGCTCTTGACAAATCTGTAAAAAAAGGTATAATAATCCTTGCTTTTAGCGGGATTGTGTAGTGGTAGCACAGCGGACTCTGACTCCGTATGCGAGGGTTCAAATCCTTCTCCCGCTGCCACATCGCTGCGAACGATAGCTCGCAGCGATTTTTTTGTTCAAGGCTTAAGATATAGATCGTCAAAAAGGCTCTCCCTATATGCAAGGAGAGCCTTTGCGGTATCTTAGTCTGCCTTATTCTGCATCGAGGCAAATTCCATAGCCATTTTCATGCTGCGCTCGAAGCGCTCCGCCGGGACGAGCGCAATGCCCTCCTCGTCGCTGAGGACGATAAGGCGCGTGCCGCCTGTGAGTCCGAACTTGTCGCGCGCGTCCTTGGGGATGACGATCTGCCCGCGATCGCTCACCGTGACGGAGCCCCAGATGTTCTTGCCTTTTGGCGCGGGCGGGATCGTGCCGATGCCGTCGGCGGTCTCGGTCTTGATGAGGCTGTCGATCGTCACGCCGTAGACGGCGGCAAGCAGACTGCACTTTTCAATATCTGGCACGGTCGCGCCGGTCTCCCACTTGGCGTATGCCTGGCGGGAGATGTTTATCTTTTCCGCGATCTCCTCCTGAGAATAGCCGTGGATATTGCGGAGGATCACAAGGTTTTCCTTGAGCATGTGTTACCGTCCTTTACAGATCGATTTTTTCAAAGCTCCGGCAGGCTCTTCTGAACGAGAGCCACGTGATGAGCGCGTAGGCGAGGATGCCGAGAGCGGGCAGCGCAAGCTGAAGCGGCAGGAAGTCCGTCCCAAAGGCGTTCAGCGCTTCGAGGCCGGGGAAATGATGCAGCGCTCGCCGAGACCGACGCATATAAACGACACACGACGATATACGCGACGAAGGGGCGGCTGAACTTTATACGCAGTCCTGAAGAAGCTCCGACAAAGATAGCGTTGAATAGCGCGCGAAGATGAAAAACGCCATACCGAGGGCAAAGGGGTTCGCGTTCATCAGGGCATTCGACCGATACACCGCGGAGCCGGAGAGAAGAGTCATTCTTATTATAACAGCAATGCCCATGACAAGCAACGAGCACAGCTCGATAAAGCACACGAAGAGGTACTTGCCCTTTACGACGTCGCGCTTGGCGAAAGGCAGCAGCGCGGAAAAGAGAATGTCGTTCGCCTCACGTGCGCTCTGAAAGCTCTGGAATATGCCGAGCGTGACGAAGAACACGCCGCACAGGATCGGATAGCCCGGTACGAAGAACATCAGCCCGAAAGCAATGAACAAGTAAGAGAGCGCGGAGGCGCTGAGCCGAAGCTCCTTTATCATAATTTCACGCATTGTTCCCGCTCCTTTCCATGCGCAGTATGGTTCTCCTCGATAGTTCGCCGTCTTTAGAGAAGCGGCTGACGAATTCGGCCTTTGGGAAGCGCCGCGACTATCTCGCCCCTGGATATGTAGACGATATCGTCCGCGCACTTCTCGATATCGGAAATAATATGCGTGGAGAAGAATACCGCGACACCGTGGCTCTTGAGCTCCGCGAACAGTCGTCCGAAGTTCGTCTCTCGAAAACGGGTCGGAGTCCGCTCGTGGGCTCGTCAAGGATCAGCACTCTGGCGTTGTGCGATAGCGCAACAAAGGAGATTATACTTTGACACGCATGCCCTCGGACATTTCGAGCGCGGTCTTGTTTTCATCGAGCGCGAAGAGCGCGAGGTACCGGCGGCGTCCTCGTACCCAGGTGTCATAGCAGCGCTTCACGACTGCGATGACGTCCCCTTGAGTTTTTTGCGCGGGTGACTGCAGTTGACGGCACCGGTGGAATAGCCGATGAGCTTTTTGATCTCGGTTTCGTTTTCCGCAAAGGGGCTTGCCGAAATAAAAATTTCGCCGCTGTCCGGGTGGACAAGATTCAGCATGGATTTTATGGTTTGTGGTCTTCCCGGCAGCCATTTCTGCCGATGAAGTTATCCTGCCCTCTTCGATGCTGAACGATGCCCTCTTCAGCGCGAAAGCGGGATATGTCTTGTTGAGGTCATGCACCTCTGCGACGCTCATATTGTTCCCTCCCAAAAGTTTTATTTGTACAATTATGCAACCAAACGCAGCAGTTTTCAATCAACCGCAGATAACAGATTTTGCATAATTTTTGTTACGTTTTAGTTGCGGGAAGGGAAAGTAAAATATCGCAGAACGCTGTGCGGAACCACACTGCCTGTCATTATATAAAAACGTGCGCGCTGCATTTCGCAGCGCACTACTATTTTTATACTTATCAGACCTTGAAGTTGACGGAGGTGTCGCCCTGAATGTCGACGCCGAACTCGTAGTCCTTGCCGGGGAGGATGGCGTTGACAAGGATGCCGACGAAGGACGCGACGGCGAGACCGGAGAGGCTGACCGAGCCGATGTGCACGGCGGCCGGCAGTGCTGTTGGGAGATGCCGAGCGCGAGCACGAGGATGAGTGCGGCGATGATGACGTTGCGGGTGTTGGTAAAGTCGACGTTGTTCTCAACGACGTTGCGCACGCCGACGGCGGAGATCATGCCGTAGAGCACGAGCGGACACGCCGCCGATGGTGGCCGTCGGCATGGCGGACACGAGGGCCGCGAACTTCGGGCAGAAGGACACGACGATCGCGATGCAGGCCGCGATGCGGATGACGCGCGGGTCATAGACCTTTGAGAGCGCCAGCACGCCGGTGTTTTCGCCGTAGGTGGTGTTGGCGGGGGCGCCGAAGAGCGCGGCGAGAGAGGTCGCAAGACCGTCGCCCAGCAGGGTGCGGTGGAAGCCGGGGTCGACCATGAAGTTCTTGCCGCAGGTGGAGGAGATGGCGCAGACATCGCCGATGTGCTCGACCATCGTGGCGAGAGAGAGGGGAACGATGGTGAACACCGCAGACCAGCAGCAGCGCTGTATCGACCTCGCCGGAGAACAGGCCGAACACGGTGCTGTTCCAGTTGACGGGCACGCCTATCCATGCGGCGTTCGCCACGGCGGTGAAACGGCCTCGCGCTCCGCCGGGTCAACTATCAGCGCGAAGATGTAGGAGCCGAGGACTCCGAGCAGTATGGGAATGATCTTGGTCATGCCCTTGCCCCACATATTGAAGCCGATTACTATCGCGATGGCGACCACGGCAACGAGCCAGTTGCCCTTGCAGTTGTTTATGGCGGAGGAGGAGAGCGTCAGGCCGATGGCGATGATGATCGGGCCGGTGACGATGGGCGGGAAGAAGCGCATGACCTTCTTGACGCCAAAGGCCTTGAACAGCGGTCGAGGATCACGTACATCAGGCCCGCAATGGCGACGCCGAAGCAGGCGTAGGCGTAGGTCGTTGTAGATCGCAGCAACCGTCCGGGATTCGTCGCCGACGGTGCGGACGGCGTTATAGCCGCCGATGAAGGCGAAGGAGCTGCCCAGGAAGGCGGGACTTTGCCCCTGGCCATAAGGTGGAAAAGCAATGTGCCGAGACCGGCAAGAGCAGCGTCGTGGCAACGTCCAGTCCGGTCAGTGCGGGGACGAGCACGGTCGCGCCGAACATGGCGAACATGTGCTGCAGTCCGAGCACCAGCATACGCGGCGTGCCGAGGGCGCGCGCGCGTCAAAAATAGTCAATGGTTGATGGTCTTTTTTCATTCAATTTACCTCTCTCTGTAGATATTTTATTGAATTTATAACCAGCGGCATAGCCGCGTGTTACCGGCCTATTGAATTAGTTATCGTCGATCGCCATGAGGACACGCCCGTCTCGCCGTCATATTCCGGCAGGCGAACCTCCACAAGCTCACTGTGCGAGGTGGGGATGTTCTTCCCGACATAGTCCGCGCGGATAGGCAGCTCTCTGTGCCCGCGGTCGACCAGCACCGCGAACTGTATCGTGCGCGGGCGGCCGCAGCTGAACACCGCTTCAATGGCGGCTCTGGCCGTGCGCCCGGTGTAAAGTACATCGTCGCAGAGAACAACGTCCCTGTCGTTCACGTCGAAGGGCAGCTCCGCCTTGCGGATGACCGGGCTCTCGGCAAGCGTTGAGAGATCGTCCCGGTAGAAGCCTATGTCGATGCTCCCGCAGGGCGGCTCAACGCCCTCAATCTTCTTGATGTTGTCGCGTATGCGGCAGGCGATCGGTTCGCCCCGGCGGCGTATCCCGACGAGGACGACGTTATCTACCCCTCGGTTCTTCTCGGTGATCTCATGGGATATGCGCATCAGCGCTCTGCCGAGCGCGGCCTCGTCCATTATCTGAGCCTTCTGCCTCATGGATGTATCCCCTTTCGCCAAAAAATAAATGCCCTGCCGGTATCCGGCAAGACACACAAAAGCACAGGCGCACTGCACCCGTAAGCTATAAGCGATTTTGCCGGTCTCTCTGTACCGAACTTAAAAAATCTTTTCGACGGTCATTATAAGGGGCTGCGCGCGGAAATTGCAAGCATATTTTCAGAATCTCCCAAAATGTAGAACCTGTCCAAAGACGGCGGGAGAAATTTGTGATATCCGACAAGGAATTTGTTTACAGACGGAAGAAGCTTTCTTAATAAAAATTATATTGATTTTTCCACACGCCGGTGGTATCACTGAACCAGCCGCGGCGAGGCTGCGGCACATATCCCCAAGGAGGCAATAAAATGAAAAAGACATTTGCTTTTATTCTTGTCCTTTCGATGGCGCTCGCGCTGTGCGCCTGCGGCGGAGAGGGCACGGGCGAGGTCGTCTATGTTGACCCGACTCCCGCAGCCGAGACTGCCGCCCCGGCAGTTGAAACACCTGTGAGCACAGCCGATACGGCTGCCGACGAGGAATCCGCTGCCGCCCTCGGCGTCGTGCTCGACTATGCGGTGAACGATGTTCAGCCCGGTTCCTCCGGCTGCTCGCTCAGAGGCATAAAGTGCGCGGCAATGCTGCTCGACTGGGCGGCGGAGACCCCGCTTGACGCCGACGGTATCGCCGCCGCGGTAGAGACATGGAAGAGCGCTGCAACTGAGGATGCGCTCTCCTTGTTCAGTGAGTGCATGGATCTTGTCGCTTCCAGCTGCGAGTCCCTCTCGCAGGATAACGCGCAGGGAGCTGCTCGATGAGTCCGGCAGCACCGACTGCGCATACCCCTGGGCGACGCCGCCTTTGCGGCGGCACAGAGCGTTTTCTCCGCCGCCGGTGTCAGATAAGGCACTGCACCCGGGGAGATAAACGCCCCGAGCCTTAAAAAAGTGGCTGCATATCATGCAGTCACTTTTTCCTTTATATCTATTCCACTTCCTGATCCAGATCCATGAACAGGCTCGCGTTGAAGAAATCCTGTATCGTGATCCCGAGTCCGTCGCACAGCTTTTTAATTGTCGAGATCGTTGCGCTGTTGTTGCGCCCGCTGACAATGTTGTTGATGGTCGATTGTGTGACGCCGCTCATGCTGCACAGCTTGTTGATGGAAATGTCTTGTTCTCTGCATAGTTCGATGATCCGTTCCCTGACGGCCTCTCCGATATTCATACCGCTTATGCCCTCCTTTTCAGAAAGAGCATAAACAAAAGAACTTGAAATGATTAACTCTTTTGAGTTATAATTATCTCAAAAGGGTTAATCCACGAAAACAGCACCGGCTTGGGGCGATTGTTGATCTTCAATATGCAGACCAATCGCCAAGGGAAGCACTGGAAAATTTGCAGTGTACACATGCCCGCTTCATTTTGACGGCGGATACATTTCTCCCTCTGGTTCAGGATACACTTGAGCTGGGTAATTTCGGAACTTCTGTGCAGGTGATCACGGTTTCACCGGCTCGCTCTCTGCCGCCCTTGAAACGGTTGTTTTTACCAACGCCGAGGTGCCGTACCAAAGCAGATAATATTCTGAGTTTTGACGGCATACTGGTCGGCCTGCATGACCCCATCCCGCCAGGCAAAGCGGACGACCCCGCCCTGATCGTTCATACCAGCGGAACTACAGGTGTTCCAAAGGGAGTTTTGCTCAGCAACAAAAATGTAAATGCTGTTGCCGTGGAATATAAAAACTCACTGTTGGAACTGAGGCCGGGTGACTCCATTCTGAATATTGCTCCGCCGTTCGTTGCTTTTGGAATCTGTCTTGCCATTCATACGCCGCTGTGCCTTGGGATGCAGGTTTGTCTGAGTCCATCCCCTGATCCCGAAACAAACGGGAAAACTTTTTTCTTCTATAAACCGGTTCATTTTCTCGGCGGACCTGCGCATATTCGCAGCATCGTGCAGACGTATAAGCGGCAGAGCCTGTCATTTGTCCGGACGATAGGCTACGGCGGTGAAGCGATCTCATCCGAGAATGCAAAACGGTATGTATTGTTTTTCAAAGACAACGGAGCGCCTATTTCGCACCTTGCTCCCGGATACGGCATGACGGAGTTTGGCGGAACAGTTGTTACGACCGGCAGCACGGTTTGGAAAGAAGGTAGCGTTGGCATTCCTCTTCCCTTGACGAATGTAAAAATCGTCGATCCTGACAAATGGGATGAATTGCCTTGCGGAAAGACGGGAGAGATATGGATGACCTCACCGAGCCTGATGCATGGATATTACCGCGATACCGACGAAGACGGAGATGGGCTCATTATTGATGAGTCCGGAACACGCTGGCTGAGAACCGGCGATCTTGGCGAGCTCGATCAGGACGGATTTCTATACCTGCGCGGGCGTATCAAGCGAATATACCTTGCCAAAGGACGCAACAACAGCATTTATAAGCTCTTTCCTGACCGTGTCGAGAGGGTCATTCTAAAGTGCCCGTATGTTTTGGAATGCGCAGTTGTTGTAAAAAGTGCAGATGGCATTTTCCATGTTCCCGTTGCGTTTGCTGCAGTGCAGGAATGTACTGTCGATCAGATCCAGCGGTACTGCAAAGATCATCTCCCCGAATATATGATACCTGAGGACATCCGTATCATTGACCACATCCCGCACACGGTGACCGGAAAGGTCGATTATCATCTTCTGGAAAGCTTAGTTGAGGAAGAATCTCAGCAATGACGGTCTTGTATCATTAAATTTCGCGTGATAAGATAAAAACAGATCGATTTTGTGTACCTTGCGAGCCGCCCTTGCCTCTCCCTATGGGAGAGGGCACCGCACACCGCACATTGCAAAAAAACCACATCGCCGCCCCGATTCGGAGCGGCGATGCTTGTTATAATCATTCGTTTACTTCCCGTACTTTTCGTTGTACGCCTTTATGGCGACAGCGAGTATGTCTATCGCGCGGGAGATGTCCTCGGCGTTTATGGTGTAGGCCATGCGCACCTCGTTGAGACCCTTGCCGGGAGTGGCGTAGAACGGCTCGCCGCAGGCCATGAGCACGGTCTCCTTGTTGTCGTCGAACTCATTGAGCAGGAACAGCTGGAACTTATCCGCGTCGTCTATCGGCAGGGACACCATCGCGTAGAACGCGCCTCTCGGCGTCTCGCAGACGACGCCGGGGATCTCGTGCAGCTTGGAGACAAGCGTGTCGCGGCGGTGGCGGTACTCATCGCGCACAGCGTCGAAGTAGCTGGGGTCGAGCGTGTAGAGTTCAGCCGCGGCGACCTGCTCGACCGTTGCCGAGCACAGGCGGCACTGGCACCATTTGAGCGCCTGAGCCATGAAGTCCTTGTTCTTCGAGATCACCATACCGACGCGCGCACCGCATGCGGAGAAGCGCTTGGATATCGAGTCGATAACAATGACGTTGTCCTCGTAGCCCTTGTACTGCAATGCGCTCGTGAGGTGCTCGCCGCCGTAGGTGAACTCTCTGTACACCTCATCGCAGACGATGAAGAGGTCATGCTCCTTCGCAATGTCGAGCATCAGGCGCAGCTGCTCCGGAGTGAGCACGTTGCCGGTCGGGTTGCCGGGGTTCGTTATCATGATGGCGCGGGTGTGCTCATTTATGCGCGCCTCGATCCGCTCGCGGTCGGCGTAGAAATAGCCCTCCTCGGGATCGGTCGGCACGGGGCGGATAGTCGCGCCCGCGAGGGTGACAGAGGTATGGTAGTTCGGATAGAAAGGTTCCGGGATGATGATCTCGTCGCCGTCGTCGAGCAGGCAGGCCATCGTCAGCTGCAGAGCCTCGCTGCCGCCGGCGGTGGGCAGGATATCGCTGTGCTCAAGCTCCACGCCTATGCGGGAGTAGTAATGCTGCACTGCGTCAAGGAACTTGGGCATGCCGACAGACGGCGCGTAGGCGAGCACGGGCTCGGTGAAATCTCGGAGCGCTTTGAAAAATACGTCAGGCGTTTTAACGTCGGGCTGACCGATGTTCAGATGATAAATTTTAATACCGCGTTCTTCGGCCTTTGCCGCATAGCTTGCGAATTTACGCATGGGGGAAAGGCCGCAGAGTTCCATTTTTGATGAAAGCTTCAAGAAAAACACTCCTTTCTTTATTCTTGTATGATTAGGTACGATAACACATTTCTTTGAACTTATCAATAAAAAACTCAAATTTTAGCCTATTTTTAGCATTCGGCTTGTAAGCCGCGGCAGATTTTGATAAAATGTCACAAGAATAATTTTCATACATCTGCTTATCCATTAGGAAAACCGTGAACAGGAGGACGGACATTTGCTCAGACTGATGATCGGCAAGGCCGGTGCCGGCAAGACGGCGGCCATCATAAACGAAATAAAGCGCGATATGGCCTCTGCGCATGGCCGCGCCCTGATGATCGTCCCCGAGCAGTACAGCCACGAGGCCGAGCGCGAGCTCTGCCGCGTCTGCGGGGATCGTCTCTCGCTCTACGCGGAAGTTCTGAGCTTCACCGGCCTTGCGCGCGAGACTGCCGCAAAGCACGGCGGAGGAGCCGAGCCGTGGCTCGATAAGGGCGGGCGGCTCCTGTGCATGGCGCTTGCGCTGCAGAGCGTCGGCTCGCGCCTGCGCATCTATTCCGCCGCCCAGCGCCGCGCGGAGCTTCAGGCGCTGCTGCTCTCCGCCGTGGACGAGCTCAAGAGCGCCTGCATCGGCTATGACGCGCTCATGACCGACCCGCGGCCTCCTGCCCGGACAGCTCGGCGATAAGCTCTCCGACCTCGCCCTCATCCTCGAAGCCTATGACGCCGCCGTCGCGAACGGCCACGCCGACCCTGCCGACAGGCTCAGTATCCCTCGCTGGGCAGATAGACGAGAACACCGACATTGACGCGAACGTAAAGATATACGTCGACGGCTTTATCGACTTCACCCGGCAGGAGCGGGAGATACTTCATGCCATGCTCCGCCGCGGCGCGCAGCTCACCGTGTGCCTGACGGTCGACGCGCTCGACGGCGATAATGAGATTCGAGCTCCCCGCCGCGCCGGCAGGGAGCTTCTCGCCTATGCCCGCGAGCTCGGCGCGGAGGCTGAGATCGTCACCCTCTCCGAGCAGAGCGCAAAGGCTCCCGAGCTCACGGTCTTTGCCGATAATATGTTCAGCTATTCAAGCGATAAATATACCCCCGCGCGTGACGCCATCCGCCTTTACCGGACTGAGAGCATGGCCGCCGAGTGCGAGCAGACCGCGGCGCTCTGCCTTGAATTTGTACGCGACGGCGGCTGCCGCTGGCGTGATATTGCCGTCGTCGCCCGCGGCTTTGAGGATTACCGCGGCAGTCTTGAGAGCGCCTTCCGGCATTACGGTGTCCCGCTCTTCACCGCCCGCCGTGATGACCTCATGTCAAAGCCCCTGCCCGCGCTCATCGCCCTCGCCTATGAGATCGTGCGCGGCGGCTGGGCGGTCGACGATGTCATCAGCTATATGCGCACCGGCCTTGCCGGGCTCGCCCCCGCCGAGTGCGACGTGCTTGAAAACTATATCTTCAAATGGCAGCTCCAGGGCGGCGCGTGGCACAGAAGCGCCGACTGGCGTCAGCACCCGGACGGCTACGGCTGCGAGTATACCGATGAGACGGAAGAAACGCTCCGCCGCGTGAACGCCCTGCGCCGTACGCTTGCCGCGCCCCTCCTCGCCTTTGAGGAAGCCACCGCCAAGGCGCAGACCGCCGCGCAGCAGGCCGAGGCGCTCGCCGGGCTCTTTGAAGCGCTGGCGCTTCCCGAGCAGCTCTCGCGCCGCGCCGGGGAGCTTGCGCAGCTCGGCGATGAAAAGACCGCCGCCGAATACCGCCAGCTCTGGGACATCGTCGTCTCCGCGCTCGAGCAGTGCGCCGCCGTCCTCGGCGATACCGCAATGGACAGCGGGGAGTTCTCGCGCCTGTTTACCCTCATGCTTTCAAAATATGATATCGGCACCATTCCCGTGTCACTCGACCGCGTCTCCGCCGGCGACTTTGACCGCAACCGCCGCCGCAGCATAAAGCACCTTATCGTCCTCGGCGCGTCCGACCAACGCCTGCCGCGCACGGATGACGAGGCCGGCGTGTTCTCCCCTGAGGAGCGGGAGCGCCTGCTGGAAATGCAGCTTGAGCTTGGCGCGGGCGGTGAGAGCGAGCTGTGGCGCGAGTTCTCGCTTATCTATACCTGCCTCACCATGCCCTCCGAGAGCCTTACCATGCTCTGCCCGGTCGCCGATACTCAGGGCGCGGAGCTTCGCCCCGCCTTTGTCTTCAACCGCGCAAAGGCTCTCTTCGGCCTGAACGTCACAAACGCTTCCTTAAGCGACGCGCGCATGTCCGCACCCTCCCCGGCGCTCGGCCTTGCCGCGCAGTCCATGCACGGCGGGGACGGCCGTGCCCGCGCCAAGCAGGCTTCGCAGAAAAGACCCCAAGTTCTTCTGAAGAACATTGAGCTACCACTGA
>VOFK01003680.1_pt1 | contig 20547 bp, 23 predicted proteins | sample 5384121 | NCBI WGS metagenome assembly VOFK01 (sample SAMN12384730, study PRJNA508395) | human gut metagenome | isolation source: healthy gut J | host: Homo sapiens | reverse complement strand
GAGTATATTCATTCATAAAAGCATTTGAAATGCTTCCGGATCCTGAATGCGCTATTTCATATACGCATTGTGATAGCAGCTATTACTGGGTAGATGACTCTGATTCTCGATATTATAATCAATTTGTATCTACAAAGAATGTGAAAAAAGACTGGAAATCAGCAGAATACATAAGTAGAGTGGGAGCGTCATACAATTATGTGCTTGCATTAAACTATAATAAGGAAAATAAAAAAGGTGCTGGCTCTGCAATATTCCTGCATTGTGGAACCAAGAGTACAGCCGGGTGTGTTGCTGTTCCGGAAAATGTGATGAAACTCATTATGAAGTCTGTGCATAAGGATTGCTATATTATAATTGATTACAAATCAAATATTGGAAAATATTAAAAATTAAAAAATTTATAATATTGAAACTTTATGGGAATATGTCACGACCTACATGGTGTAAAAGATAAAACATAGATTATTTATACGCATTGCTTCGCGGTCACGCTTGCAAACATTCATAATGTGCTGAATGATCTCTTCATTGGAAGTGGCGACGGTAGCGCTCATCCAGTTGGTGGCATCCACATCGGAGCAGAATTTGTCCGGGTTGCCGTACTCGCCGTGCTCGGCCTGAGCAGCGATAGCTTTCCACATATCCCAGGAATCGCCCTTGCCGTTTTCAATGCCGGACAGATCGGGTGCATGAGTCTGGTCGCCATAGCAGGAGGTATCGGTGCAGCAGCCGTTGGTGATGAACACCAGATCGTCCTCGATGAGGTCGATAGAGATTTTTCCCTTTCCGTGTTTCATAGTACCATTATCGTATATTCAAATTCTAAACTGAAACGAAACGTTTGAAAATCCGGGCAGTTTCGTTTCAGTTTAGAATTGCTTGCTACACTCTCCGCAGAAAATGTCGAAATAACGGTTTTTAAGGGAGTGACAGACTTGAACTATGAAATAGCCTATTACAGTTTATCAGGCAATACAGAAAAGCTGGCATACGGCATTGCAAAGCGTCTTCCGGAAAATCAAGCTTTTTTGACGAACCTGCAAGAGGAAGAAGTTACCCTTGCGGCCGATGTGTATTTAGTAGGATTCGGCATAAACAACGGTACAGTCCCGCTAAAAGTCATGGACGCATTGGACCGGCTGGCCGGAAAGAAGATATTCCTGTTTGTGACCTGCGGCATAGAGCCAAGTGAGGAATACAAGCGGCTTATCGAGCGCAAGATCGAACCTTTTCTGCCGGACGAATGCGACTATTGCGGCATTTTGCTGTGTCGAGGTCAGATAGCGGAGGAGGTGCTGAGCAAAATCCAAAGACAGTTCGCACAGCAACCGGACGATCCTGCCATCAAAAAAATGATCTCCGAGGCAAAATTGTCCGAGGGGCATCCCGATGAAACGGATGCGGAAAACGCAGTGAGGTTTATCCGGGAAAAGCTTGATTCTTTCTAACCGGCAAGCAGCATTTCAAAGATTCATTACATAAAAAGGAGTTTTTACCATGAGAAAAGTTAAGATCATCACCGATTCCTGCGCAGACCTGAGCGCAGAGCAACTCGAAAAATACGACATCGACTACGCCAGAATGTCCACGATCGAGGATGGCAAAGAGTCTCCGGCGCTTCTCACATGGACACCCGCAGAAGCACACAGACTTTACGAGACGATCCGTGGCGGAAAGCGTATCACGACAGCGCAGGTTTCCGTTGAAGAATTCAAAAGCTGTTTGAAAAATATCTGGGGCTTTATCAGTTAGGGGCTGTCTATACAGGCCTTTTTGCTGTTCTTGGACATGCCTATCCGATCTGGTACGGCTTCAAAGGCGGCAAAGGATTTCTCGTCAGTCTTTCAACGATTTGGGTAACAGACTGGCGGGTCGGTCTGATCGTGACCGGAATGATGGTTGTACTGCTGCTTACCACAAAATATATGTCGCTTGCTACTGTTGCTGCGACGCTCTGCAGCCCATTGCTTCTGCTGCTGTTCAAAGCACCTGTATCCGTAATTTTGATAGACGCTGCAATCGTTATTTTTGTGGCGCTGCGGCATAAGGAAAACTTCAGGCGCTTGAAAGCCGGAACAGAATCAAAGTTTACATTAAGCACGCACTGATAAATTTACAGAACAGGGACGATGCTTCGAGGAGGTAATGAACTTATGTCTGAAAAATATATTCTTTATAATCCCTGTGCAGGCGGTCCGGAGACCGAGAAAGCCGTAAAAGCCTTGCAGGATGCCAATGAAGGGGCTGTGGCGATCAATATTTGCCGCATCATCAGTTATAAGACTTTTTTTAACGGATTAGACCCGAATGACACTGTGATCTTATGCGGCGGAGACGGCACCCTGAATCGTTTTGTCAACGATGTTAACGGAATGAACATTCCCAATAAGCTCTACTACTACCCCACGGGAACCGGCAACGATTTTGCGAGGGATGTCGGGCAAAAACCGTTTTCGGATCCAACGGTTTGCCTCAACCCATATTTTGAACGGCTACCTCGTGTAAGCGTTAAAGGAAAGTCTGAATTGTTCCTGAACAATGTCGGTTTCGGCATTGACGGTTATTGCTGTGAGGTTGGAGAAAAGCTCCGAGAGGAAAACAAGAAGAGGAAAAAGCCCAAGCCGGTAAATTATACGAAGATCGCCATCACCGGGTTGCTGTTTCACTATAAGCCCAAGAATGTGACCGTCGTTGTTGACGGCAAACGCTATCAATATAAAAAAGTGTGGCTTGCCTCTGTCATGAACGGCAGGTTCTATGGCGGGGGTATGATGCCGACGCCGGAGCAGTACAGATTACGTGAAGACGGAAAGGTATCCATTCTGATATTCCACGATGTCGGCAAACTGCGTGGACTAATGATCTTTCCGTCGATTTTCAGCGGCAAGCATCTGAAGTATACGAATCAGATGACGATTCTGGAAGGAAAGACCATTCAAGTGAAATATAATGAGCCGGCACCGCTTCAGATCGACGGCGAAGTTGTACCGGAAGTCATGGAATATACGGTTCGGTCATGCGTTTCACCGGCAGAGAAAGCAAAACAGGACAGTGAAATGGCAGCTGTATAAATGCGAAGATAAACGATATTATAATGGCGACAGGCCGATGGGAGATATTACATATGCATAGGATATTCAGAAAAGATCAGGTATTGACGATACCGAATTTATTAAGTGTGATACGCTTGGCGCTGATTCCGCTGATCGTGTGGCTATATATAGGAAAGCAGGAATATTCTGCTGCAGTGGCTGTGATTTTAATCTCCGGTGCAACGGATATTATTGACGGATTCATCGCCCGCAAATTCAATATGGTGTCAGACCTCGGAAAGATTTTGGATCCCGTGGCAGACAAGCTGACGCAGGCTACGGTGATCCTCTGCTTGACGGTGAAATATCGCTGGATGCGCGGATTGATTGTTCTCTTTGTGGTCAAGGAGATCATTATGGCCGTGCTCGGGTATATGGCAATTCAAAAGAAAGATGTTGTTAACAGCGCAAAATGGTATGGCAAGCTCAACACCGTGGTTCTGTATCTGGTTATGACGTGCCTTATCTTGTTCCCGAGTATATCGGAAACGGTGGCAAATGTTCTGATCGGAATTTGCATTTGCGTTATGCTTATGTCCCTTACGCTGTACATACGGTTTTACCTGAATCTGTTCCGCACGAACTGAATCAGCAAACCACAGATTCAAGGAGGGATAAAATGGTTGTTGTTTACATACTGCTTGGCATTCTCGCCGTCCTGCTGCTCTATATTTGCTTCCTTGCAATTTGCAGCCTATGCGTCGATCCGAAAAAAGAATATGAGAAAAACAGCCGTTTTTACCGCACACTGCTTACAGCGCTTCTGCCGCTGCTTTGAAGGTGCTGCGAATCAGAGTATATACAAGCGGACTGGAGAAGATACCTAAGAATCAAAAGCTGATGTTTGTCGGAAACCATCGCTCCAATTTTGACCCGATCATTGAGTGGCTTGTGCTGAAACCGTGGGATATTGCGTTTATCTCAAAAGGCGAGAATTTTAAGATTCCGTTTTTCGGACGAATTATTCGGAAATGCTGCTTTATGCCGATCGACCGGGAGAACCCGCGAAAGGCATTGAGGACGATCAATAAAGCTTCTGATCTGCTTCAGAGCGGCGAGGTCTCTATCGGTGTATATCCGGAGGGCACCCGAAGCAAAACCGGAGAATTGCTCCCGTTTCACGACGGTGTTTTCCACATTGCCAAAAAGGCCGGCACACCGATTGTCGTTATGTCCATCAGGGGAACGGAACAGATCCATAAGAATGTCCTACGCCGGCATTCCGATGTATATTTGGACATCGTGCAGGTGATTCCTGCAAGCGATGTGGAAAACGGAACCACACATACGATCGGCGCAGAAATACGGAATATGTTGCTCGATAGTATAAAAGATAAATAATACAGTAGTTTTATTACGAGGGGTCACAACCATACTCAAGCGAACGATAACCGGTGCGTTTATAACAGCCGCCGTTTACTTAATCCTATTCTATTCTTACATACCGGCGGTCATTTTGGTGGCTACCGCCATCCTTTGCGCCTTTTCGGTGTATGAAATATACCGCGCAACCGGCACAATCGAAAATGAAGTGATGTTTACTGTTTCTATGCTCATTGCCGTTTTGGCTGCTTTCGTACACATTCCCCGTTCCGAGATCGTACTGACGGTGGCATTTATTTTTGCAACTGTAGCATCCATTTGGCTGATGATACGGCAAAAACATTGCAGCTTGGACTCTCCCGTCAAGGCATTTTTCATTGTGCTCCTGATCATTGTGCTCTTTAAAGCCATTCCGGAGCTGAGAAGCCTGAATAGCGGACTGTATTATCTGATTTTTGCTGTCACATTGTGCTTTGTCACGGATGTCGCCGCCTATCTGATCGGGCGAGGTTTGGGACGGCATAAGCTAATGCCGAAGGTAAGCCCAAATAAGACCATAGAAGGCTCCCTTGGCGGCCTATTGTTCGGGGTGCTATTGGCACTGCTTGGCGGGATCGTTGTTGAGAAATTTGTAAAGATTGAAGTAAATTACGGAACGCTGGCACTTTGGGCGCTTATGACCTCCGTTGTCGGCCAGTTCGGTGATCTGTCTATGTCAGTGATCAAACGTATTTGCGGCATCAAAGACTATGGCAATCTGCTGCCGGGACACGGCGGTATACTGGACAGGTTTGACAGTCATTTATTTGCCGTTCCGTTTACTTATCTTTTCTGCACATACGCAGGCGGCTTCTTTTTATAAGCGCAGGAGGAATCATCTATGAAAAAATACCGTGCCGGGATCGACATCGGCTCCACGACCGTAAAGCTTGTGGTACTTGATGACGCCGATGAGATCCTTTACGGAGAATACAGACGGCATCAGGCCCACACGCAGGAAACCCTATCCACTTTGTTGGAAGAAGCCAAGAAATCTGTTGGGGAATGTGAACTGCAGGTTTGCATTACCGGCTCCGGTGCGATCAATCTGGGGAAAGCGTTGGATATTTCCTTTGTCCAGGAGGTCGTTGCCGTCGCTACAGCCCTGAAAAAATGTGCGCCGCAGACGGATGTGGCGATTGAACTTGGCGGCGAGGATGCTAAGATCATATACTTTACCGGCGGATTAGAGGAGCGAATGAACGGTGTCTGCGCCGGCGGAACCGGCTCTTTCATCGATCAAATGGCATCGCTGCTGCAAACGGATGCCGCCGGACTGAATAGAGAGGCTGAGCAGTACAAGCAGATCTACCCGATCGCAGCACGCTGCGGCGTATTTGCGAAAACAGATATTCAGCCCTTGATCAATGAAGGGGCAACCAAAGCGGACCTTGCAGCATCTATTTTTCAGGCAGTCGTGAACCAGACGATCTCCGGTCTTGCCTGCGGAAAGCCGATCCGGGGATGCGTGGCATTTCTCGGAGGTCCGCTGCATTTTCTGCCGGAACTGAAAAAGGCATTTGTACGGACTCTTGGTTTGACAGCGGAAACGACTGTTGATCCGGATCACTCCCATCTGTTTGCCGCCATGGGCGCTGCAATGGAAAGCACGGAAAAAGACACTGTCCCAATCGACACCCTGATCGAGCGTCTGAAAAACGGCGTCTCGATCTCTTTTGAAATGCCCCGGCTTCCGGCTCTATTTGAAAGTCACGCAGAATATGAGCAGTTCTGCTGCAGACACGCTCGGGCTTCCGTTGCCCGTGGTGAGCTTTCCGCCTATCGAGGGAACTGCTATCTGGGAATCGACGCTGGTTCTACGACAACCAAGATGGCGCTGATCGGGGAAAACGGTGAACTGCTGTATTCTTACTACACGAACAACAACGGCAACCCAATCGAGGCGGCAAAAAAGGGTATCCACGAACTGCAAACGCTAATGCCGGGGAATGCAAAAATCGTCCGGGCGTGCTCTACCGGCTACGGAGAGGCACTGCTGCAGGCTGCCTTTTCTCTGGATGACGGAGAAGTGGAAACGATTGCTCACTGTACGGCCGCTTCTTTCTTCGATCCAAAAGTGGACTGTGTGCTGGACATTGGCGGTCAGGATATGAAATGTATCCGTCTGAAAAACGGTGCTGTGGACAGTATCATGCTTAACGAAGCCTGCTCCTCTGGCTGCGGTTCCTTTATTGAAAACTTTGCAAACTCTTTAGGATATACTGCAGAAGAGTTCGCACAAACCGCACTATTTGCCGAACACCCGGTTGACCTCGGTACCCGGTGCACGGTTTTCATGAATTCCAATGTCAAGCAGGCACAAAAAGAAGGTGCCTCGGTTTCGGATATTTCCGCCGGCCTTGCCTATTCCGTGATCAAAAACGCTTTGTATAAGGTCATCAAGCTGTCCTCGGCGGAGGAGCTTGGCAGCCATATCGTCGTGCAGGGCGGTACTTTTCATAACAAGGCTGTCTTGCGGGCGTTTGAAGAAATTGCCGGTGCAGAAGTGATTTGCCCGGATATTTCCGGCGTGATGGGTGCTTTCGGTGCCGCATTGATCGCCAGACGCAATTACACCGGAGCACCGACACCGACTAAGATGCTTTCACTGGAGCAGATCGAGGCGCTGACCTATTCCTCTTTCACAAGACGCTGCGGCGGCTGTGCCAACCATTGTATGCTGACGGTAAATGTTTTTGACGGAGAGCGCCGCCACATCACAGGAAATCGCTGTGAAAAGATGGTCGGCAATGCCGAGCGGAAAAAAGCTGCACCCAATATGGTTGAATTCAAGCGCCGATGCATATTTGGCTATGAGCCGCTTGCAGAGTCAGCTGCCGCACGGGGGACGATCGGTATTCCCCGGGTGCTGAACCTATATGAAAACTACCCGTTTTGGGCAACCTTTTTCAAACAGCTGCATTTCCGGGTCATCTTATCCCCCTTTTCAAGCCGAAAGATCTACGAGCTTGGGATGGAGTCAATCCCATCCGAATCGGAATGTTACCCCGCAAAGCTGGCGCACGGCCATGTACAGTGGCTCATCAACCAAGGCATCAAAACGATCTTTCACCCCTGCGTATTCTACGAACACCAGGAAACGCTGGGAGCACAGAACCATTTTAATTGCCCCATTGTTGTTTCATATCCTGAAAACATCAAAAACAATGTGGAAGCCGTTACCAATGGAGCCGTGCGCTACATACGCCCATTTATGGCGTTTACCGATGAAAAGACGGTTGCTGACCGCATGGTAAAGCTCTGCCGTGAGGAATGGAATATTCCCGCACCGGAGGTGCATGCGGCAGTAAAAGCGGCATGGGCAGAACAGCAGCGGGTCAAGGCAGATATTCGTACGGAAGGCAAGCGCCTGCTCAATCAGATGAAGCATAACGGCGAGTGCGGAATCGTGCTGGCGGGGCGGCCGTATCATATCGACCCAGAAATCAACCACGGGATCCCGGAACTGATTGCCTCCTACGGTCTGACGGTTTTTACTGAGGATAGTCTTCCCATCGATTTTGAGCCGTCCCGGCCCTTGCGTGTTGTGGATCAGTGGGTATATCATTCCCGGCTGTACAATGCAGCGGAATTTGTCTGCCAACATGATAAATTGGAGATGATTCAGCTCAATTCTTTCGGATGCGGACTTGATGCCGTAACGACAGATCAGGTAAGCGAGATTCTGGAGGCTTCCGGCAAGCTGTATACGCTTTTGAAGATCGACGAGGTCGCCAATCTCGGCGCTGTCCGTATCCGAATCCGCAGCTTGCTCTCTGCTATGGCTATGCGAAAGCAGGATCAAAGCAGGGCGACGGCAAAGCCTGTGGCGTATCACCGAACAGAGTTCACCAAAGAAATGCGGGAAAGGGGTATACCATTCTTGCGCCGCAAATGAGTCCGATCCATTTTGATATTTTGGAGCCCGTGTTCCGCAAGCACGGATATAACCTGGTTGTTCTGGACAATGACAATCGCAGTGCTGTGAATATGGGACTCAAATATGTCAATAACGATGCCTGCTATCCTTCTATTACGGTGGTCGGACAATTTATGGATGCCGTACTTTCCGGCAAATATGATACCGACCGTTTGGCAATCGTTATGACACAGACCGGCGGATGCTGTCGTGCCAGCAACTATGTATCCTTCATTCGCCGCGCCTTGGATAAGGCCGGATACTCCCATATTCCGGTCATTTCCCTGAACGCCAACGGGATGGAGAAAAATGAGGGTTTCAGCCTGTCCGCCGGTTTAGTCACGGATGCCGCAAAAACGATCGTCTACGGAGATCTTTTTATGCGCTGCCTGTACCGTGTGCGACCGTATGAGGTCATACCCGGTTCTGCCGATGCGCTCCATAAAAAGTGGCAGGATATTTGCATCGACTCACTCATAAATTCAAAAACGCAGTACACCTATAAGGAAGTATGCCGTGGAATCGTCAATGCGTTTGACAGCTTCCCCATCGATGAAACGATCCGTAAGCCGAGGGTCGGCATTGTCGGTGAGATCCTTGTGAAGTATATGCCGCTGGCAAACAACCACTTGGTGGAACTGCTGGAACGGGAAGGTGCCGAGGTTGTTGTTCCGGATCTGCTGGACTTCTTCAATTACTGTGTTTTCGGCTCCCAATACAAGGCGGAATACCTCGGCACCAAAAAATCTTCGGTCATCGTATCCAAGGCGGCAATAAGGCTGATTGCCGCTCTGCGCAAACCGGCAACTGATGCGCTGAACGAAAGCAAACGGTTTGAGGCCCCATTGTCTGTTTACCGGATTGCTGAAATGACAAAACCCTTTTTGTCTTTGGGCAATCTATACGGTGAGGGGTGGTTCTTAGCCGGAGAAATGATCGAACTGATCACACATGGCACGCCGAATGTAGTTTGTATTCAGCCGTTTGCGTGTCTTCCAAACCATGTTGTAGGCAAGGGCGTGATCAAAGCGCTGAAAAAAGCATACCCGCAAAGCAATATTGCTGCGGTGGATTATGACCCCGGTGCCAGCGAGGTCAATCAGCTGAACCGCATCAAGCTTATGCTGTCCACAGCAAAGAAAAACATAGGTCTCGATGGCTGACGAAATGAAGCAAAACGGAGTTTTTTCTCCGGTTTGTTTCGTTTCAGTTTAGAAATGGACAGTATACTCACCACAATGAACGAAAAGGAGTCGGGTAAGTATGAAAGAAGTTAAGTCACCGAGAAAACCCCTGATCTATTATTACGGCATTGTTTTGTTGGTCATTCTGGTTTTCAACATGGTCATCTCTCCGTTGCTTGCAAATGCCAGAGTGAAAGAGGTTGATTACGGTACCTTTATGAAGATGATCGAGGATAAAGATATCGGCAGCGTAGAGGTTGCCGATTCCGAGATCGTATTCACAGACAAGGACAATACCCAGATCTACAAGACCGGCGAAATGAACGACCCCACCCTGACCGAGCGGCTGTATGCATCGGGAGCTAAATTCACACGGAATATTGAAAAAGGCATGTCTCCGCTGCTCAGCTTTTTCCTGACATTTATTCTGCCGATCCTGATCTTTGCTGCCCTCGGACAGTATATGGCGAAGAAAATGATGTCCCAGGCAGGCGGCCCAAATGCGATGGCGTTCGGTATGGGAAAAAGCAATGCCAAGGTCTACGTTCCGTCCACGGACGGCATCCGTTTTGCCGATGTCGCTGGTGAGGATGAAGCAAAGGAAAATCTTGCCGAAATCGTCGATTACCTACATAATCCCAAGAAGTATTCCGATGTCGGCGCATCTATGCCCAAGGGCGTATTGCTTGTAGGCCCTCCGGGTACCGGCAAAACGATGCTGGCTAAGGCTGTTGCAGGCGAAGCCGGTGTTCCGTTTTTCTCCATGTCCGGCTCGGAATTTGTGGAGATGTTCGTCGGTATGGGTGCATCAAAAGTGCGTGACCTGTTCAAGCAGGCCAAGGAAAAAGCGCCCTGTATCGTCTTTATCGATGAGATCGATGCCATCGGTAAAAAGCGCGATGGTCAGATAGGCGGCAACGATGAGCGTGAACAGACGCTTAACCAGCTTCTGACCGAGATGGACGGCTTTGAAGGCAACAACGGCGTCATCATTCTGGCGGCGACCAACCGCCCGGAGTCCCTTGACCCGGCGCTGACCCGCCCCGGCCGCTTTGACCGCCGTGTTCCCGTGGAGCTGCCTGACCTCGCAGGTCGTGAAGCCATCCTCAAGGTCCATGCGAAGAAGATCAAAACGGCGGACAATGTGGACTTCCATACCATCGCCCGTATGGCCTCCGGAACCTCCGGCGCAGAGCTTGCGAACATCATCAACGAAGCTGCCCTCCGTGCGGTGCGCAGTGGGCGCACAGTCGTAGAGCAGGCAGACCTGGAGGAAAGCATTGAGGTCGTCATCGCCGGCTATCAGAAGAAAAACGCCATCATGACCGATGATGAAAAGAAGGTCGTCGCCTACCATGAGATTGGCCATGCGCTGGTCGCTGCTTTGCAGACGGCTTCCGCACCGGTGCAGAAGATCACGATCATCCCCAGAACCTCCGGCGCACTGGGCTACACCATGCAGGTCGAGCAGAACGATAAGGTTCTGATGACCAAGGAAGAACTGGAAAACAAAATTGCCACGCTGACCGGTGGCCGTGCGGCGGAGGAGATCGTATTCGGGCAGATTACAACCGGTGCCTCTAATGACATCGAGCAAGCAACCAAACTTGCCCGTGCGATGATTACCCGCTACGGTATGACCGATGAATTCGATATGGTTGCGATGGAGACGGTCAGCAACCAGTACCTCGGCGGCGATACCTCGCTTGCCTGCTCGGCGGATACACAAAAAGAAATCGATCAGAAGGTCGTGGAGACTGTCAAAAAGCAGCATGAAAAGGCTCGCCGTCTGCTGGCAGACAATCGCAAGAAGTTGGATGAACTTGCAAGCTATCTTTACGAGAAAGAGACCATTACGGGCAGCGAATTCATGACGATTTTGAACAGAAAGGATGGGAATGCGGTATGAAAAGAAAAAACGGCTTTGGATGGAGCGAATTGATCGTCGGCGTGCTCCTGATCCTGCTTGGCATCTTTGCCTTTATCCGCCCGGAAAGCATGCTGACGGGAGCGGTCGTTATTTACGGCGTGATCGCCATTGTGATGGGCATTGAAGATCTCGTGGTATATGCCCGGCTTTCCCGCTTTATCGGCTTCGGTCCGATGCTGTCGTTGATCTCTGGGATTTTAAGCGTTATGTGCGGCGTGATGCTGATCGCCAATCCCAATGTCGGGAAATGGGCACTGACGATTCTTCTCCCGATTTGGTTTATCGCCCACTGCATATCCGAGCTGACAAGGACAAACCTGATTCGTTTGATTGGAAATCCGTTTTATTACTATTTCTCACTGATTCTGAACATTCTCGGGCTTGTGCTCGGATTTGTGATGATCTTTAGTCCGGCGCTTTCCTTTGTAACGCTCAGAGCGATCTGCTATATGGTGGCAATCTATCTGATCCTGTTCGGCATCGAAAGCATTATTGCGGCTTTTGCCCGCAGAAACTCCGACTGGTAATACAGGAGATGCAGTATGGAAGAAATGAAAAAGGAGCAGATCCCCTCAGATCGGCAGCCGTTTACGGCAGCATATTCTGAAGATCCCGGAGGCGGTTTTCCAAGCCAGCGGAATTATCATCAACGGACGCAGGATCAAAAGCTTTGTCTTTACCACCGATCTTGCAATTATTCGGAATTGTGACGCCGATGCCGTGTTTGCGGTCTATCCCTTTACTCCGCAGCAAGCGATCAGCGATGCAATCATTCGCTCCTCTTATATCCCGGTGTTCTGCGGCGTTGGTGGCGGGACGACCAAGGGAATAAGGACGGTATCCTTGGCGAAGGACGTGGAGTCGCAAGGTGCTATGGGAGTTGTGCTGAATGCACCGATTTCCGATCTGAATCTTCTGGCTGTAAGCAACGCCGTAGATATTCCGGTGATTATCACGGTGACGCATGAGGGCACGGACATTGCCAGCCGTTTGCAGCATGGCGCTGCGATCTTAAATATCGCCTGCGGAAAAGAGACTCCGAATGTTGTACGAAAAATCCGCTCGGAGTTTCCGAATGTTCCGCTGGTTGCATCCGGTGGGAAAACCAACGAAAGCATCTATGAGACAATCGTGGCCGGGGCCAACGCTATTACCTATACGCCGCCCTCGACGCAGGAATTGTTTAAGGAACTGATGGCAAAGTATCGAACTTAACGGTATTATAAACAACAAAGATTATGGGAGCAAACCAATATGTTTGAGCTATTAAAGAAAATGAAACGCAAGGAGTGGCTGACTGCCGGGCTTTGCGCCATTCTGGTATTGGGTCAGATCTATTTTGATCTGCGCCTGCCGGACTATATGAGCGACCTGACAGTACTTATCAAGACCCCTGGCAGCGCAATGAGTGACATCTGGCAAACAGGGCTTGAAATGCTCGGCTGCACGCTCGCAAGCGCTCTGCTTGCGGTAATTTGCGGATACTTGGCAGCGCAGACTGCCGCAGGCTTCAGCTATACAATCCGTGAAAAGGTGTTTAATCAGGTGGCGGATTTCGGTCAGTATGAAATGCAGCAGTTTTCTGTTCCGAGCCTGATCAACCGCACGACGAATGACATCACGCAGATCCAGATGCTTGTGGCAATGGGCCTGCAAATTATGATCAAATCTCCGATCATGGCGATTTGGGCGGTCATAAAGATCATCAACAAAGCTGGACGCTGTCTGTTATCACCGCCGGCTTTGTCGTGGCGCTGCTTGCCATGATGGCAATCGTCATTGCGGTGATCGTGCCGCGTGTCCGCCGTGTGCAGAAATTGACGGATAACATCAACCGTGTATCCCGTGAAAATCTGACGGGCATCAATGTGGTGCACGCTTATAATGCCGAGAAATATCAAGCGGAAAAATTTGAGCAGGCCAACGACGAACTGATGAGAACGCAGCTGTTCAATCAGCACGGATTTGCGATGCTTATGCCGGCTGTCTCGTTCGCTATGAATACTTTGGCATTGACCGTCTATTGGGTAGGCGCATCTATCGTGGAAAAGGTCGCACTTACAGATGTCGCAGCGAGGATCGCAACATTCGGTGACATTATGGTATTCGGCACCTATGCAACCTATGTCATCATGTCCATTATGATGATGGTCATGATTGTAATGTTCTTCCCTTCGGCCCAGGTTTCTGCCGGGCGTATCAATGAGGTGCTGAATGCAAAAATCACCTTACGGGAAGGAAAATCGGACAACGCTCCCGAAGTGGGCACAGTCGAGTTCAAGGATGTTTCCTTCCACTATCCCACCTCGGATAAGGATGTATTGGAAAACATCAGCTTTAAGGTGAATAAAGGTGAAACCATTGCATTTATCGGTGCGACCGGCAGCGGTAAAACAACGCTCATCAGCCTGGCAGCTCGCTTTTACGACACGACCTCCGGCACGGTCCTGATCGACGGAAAGGATATAAAAGAATACACCTTCGACGCCCTTTACGACCGTATCGGATATGTAACGCAGAAAGCGGTTCTGTTTGCCGGTGACATCCGGGATAATGTGCTGTTCGGTGAAAGCGCCGCAGTTCCTACCGACGAAAACGCACAGAAAGCCTTGGAACTTGCCCAGGCAAGTGAATTTGTCGAAAAACTGCCCGGCAAATTAGATGCACCGATTTCACAGGGCGGATCCAATGTTTCCGGCGGACAGAAGCAGCGTTTGGCAATCGCCCGTGCGTTGGCGAGAAATCCCGAGATTTTGATTTTCGATGACTCCTTCTCCGCATTGGACTACAAAACCGATGCAGCGCTGCGAAAAGGTCTTGCCGAAAAGCTCGGCGGCGTTACCTGCATGATCGTTGCCCAGAGAATCGGTACGATCCGCAACGCCGATAAGATCGTCGTTCTGGATGAAGGCAAGGCCGTTGGGATCGGTACGCATGAGGAACTGATAAAGAATTGTGCTGTCTATCGAGAAATTGCCATGTCGCAGTTGTCCGCCGAAGAACTGGGCGCATAAGGAGGTGCTCTGTAAATGAACGGAAATCAAATGATGGGGCGCCGAACAGGCGTGCCCGAAAAAAGTAAACGAGGAATAAAGGGCGTTCTGAAAGAACTGTTTACCTATTCTTCAAAATTGCGGCTGCCAATGATCATTGCGTTTGTGTTTTCCATGATCGGCGCTGTCTTGACGATCATCGGGCCAAACCAGCTTAGTCGTATCACGGATCTGATCTCAGACGGACTGATGACCGGCATTGACCTTTCTGCCGTTGCAAAGGTGGGAGGCGTCCTGCTGGCGATCTATCTGATCGGTGAAGTGTGCGGATATATTGAGCAATATATCATGGCTACCGTTACGCTGGATCTGTCCAAGAAAATGCGGCGGGATCTTTCCGATAAAATCAATAAGGTCCCTATGAAGTGCTTTGGGAAAATCTCGCACGGCGATATTCTGAGCCGTGTGACAAATGATGTCAGCACGCTTCAGCAGGCACTTTCCAACAGCCTTCCGTCGATGATCAGTGCAGTTGCCCAATTCGTAGGCTGCCTGATTATGATGCTTGTGACGGAGTGGCGAATGGCGCTTGCAGCGATCGCCATTACGCTGATTGGATTCGTTGTAATGGCGGTAATCATGTCCCGTTCTCAAAAATACTTCGTCGCCCGTCAGCAGAGTCTCGGTAAGCTCAACGGCTATGTGGAGGAAATGTACTCCGGCCATGATGTTGTACGCATTTCCCGTGCCAACAACGAGATCAAAAAGAACTTTGCCGGGATGAACCGTGCGGTTTACGATGCAAACCGGAAAAGTCAGTTTCTATCCGGCGTTATGCAGCCGCTGATGAATGTGATCGGCAATCTCGGTTATGTAGCGGTCTGTGTGATCGGTGCGGCTTTGGTTATGGATGGGCAGATCACCTTTGGCGTAATCACGGCATTTATCATGTTTGTCCGCTTGTTTACCTCCCCGCTCAGCACACTGGCACAGGGTATGACGCAGATGCAGACGGCAGCTGCCGCCGGAGATCGGATATTCGACTTCCTGCAGGAGGAAGAACTTTCGGATGAAAGCTATAAGACCGAGAAATTGACCGAGGTGCATGGCGAGGTCGAATTCGACCATGTTCGCTTCAGCTATCCGGATAATCCGGACAAAATCATTATCAAAGATTTTTCTGCTCACATCAAGCCGGGGCAGAAAGTCGCTATCGTCGGTCCTACAGGTGCCGGTAAGACAACAATGGTCAACCTTTTGATGCGGTTCTTTGATCTGGTCGGCGGCGATATCCGCATTGACGGTATTTCTACCTCCGATTTGACACGAGAAAACATCCACGAGCTGTTTGGCATGGTGCTGCAGGACACCTGGCTGTTTGACGGAACCGTGCGTGAAAATCTCGTTTACAACAAAACAGGGGTTACGGACGAAGAACTTGAAAAGGCCTGCCGTGCGTGTGGGATCTATCACTTTATCGAGACGCTTCCGAATGGCTTTGATACCGTGCTTGGAGAAAATGTGGTCATTTCCGCAGGGCAAAAGCAGCTCTTTACCATTGCTCGTGCCATGATCAAAAACAGCCCAATGATGATCCTGGACGAAGCGACCAGCTCGGTCGATACACGGACGGAGCTGATGACGCAGAAGGCTATGGATACGCTGACAGAGCACAGAACCAGCTTCGTGATCGCTCATCGGCTTTCTACCATTAAAAACGCTGACCTGATCCTTGTGATGAAGGAAGGCGACATCATCGAACAGGGCACGCATGAGGAACTGCTGGCACAGGGCGGTTTCTATGCTGACCTATACAACAGCCAGTTTGACAAAGCATCTTAATCAGAAGGGAGAGACAACCATGAAATCCTTGGCAATCGAAAGAGAATTCGGAAGCGGCGGCCGTGAGATCGGTATGCGTGTTGCCGAATTGGCAGGAATACCTTACTATGACGGTGAGTTGCTGATCAAAGCCGCTGAAGCCCAGGGTGTATCTATCGAACTGCTGAAAACCTACGACGAGCAGCGTACAGGTAGCTTTCTGTATGACATTGCTGCTTTTTCGGACTACGCACGTAACCGGAAGAACACAGTCTATGAGCTGTTCGAGGGAATTCGTCGGACAATGGTAAACATCGAGCTGAAAGGCCCTGCTGTTTTTATTGGCAGATGCTCCACGGTGATCCTCGGGGAAAGCCCTCGTGTTCTGAAATCATTTATTTATTCATCCGATACCGAGAAAAGGGTGGAACGCATTATCCGAACGGAAAATGTTTCGGAGACTGACGCAAAATATCTGATGCAGAAAAAGGATAGGGATCGGAAAAACTATTTCCGCTTCTGGACACAGAAGGAGTGGGCAGATAAGAGCAATTACGATATTCTGCTGAATACATCCGGCGTGTCCACGGAGGCATGTGCCCAAATGCTTCTTGCTGCGATAAGCGGCCAGCCACAGAAGTAATTCAGCATTTCCAACGGCCGCTATGTAAATCAAAGAGGTATCAAACTTATGAAACATTTTTTGCGTTGCTTGCTTTACATAGCGGCCTTGGGTGTTGTGTTTTTTGTAGTCGGACGGTTAGTACCAAAGTCTTGGTTCAAAGCGGATCATTTCCCGTGGCGGTGCTATTCATATGAACAAGCAATATGGAAAGCGCTGCGTGTGAAGCAGTGGCAGGCAAAGGTGCCGGATATGAGCCGTATTTTTACAAATATCATGCCGGCAAAAAAGCTAAAGCGACAAACGCTTTCCGATTTGCCCAGAATGATCCAAGAAACCTGTGTTGCAGAGTGGACACACGGTATCTTATCGATTGCAGGGCTTGCAATGCTATGGTTCTGGCCTGGTATAGGAGGTATTTGCATGACGGCCGTTTACATTTTGCTCGGCAATTTGCCATTTATTGTGGTACAGCGTTTCAACCGGCCTCGCTTACAAAAATTACTCTTAAAGCAACAGCGCAATATGCAAATTCGGAACTTACCACGATATGAGGAGCAGCTACTAACGACGATAGCACCGTAAACCCTTATCTCGCTTTTGCCGCACGTTACGAATGGATGGAATGTTATGCAAAGAAGCACGAAAAAAATCAAACCGGAGGTGGACTACCGCCAGTTTCGTTTCAAAAAAATGAATACGCCGGAGTTTTCACATGTTAAGTTGCTGCTGTTTTGGCCGTTTTTCGGATTGATGTTTATGTTTCTTGAACGGTTTCAGCCGGAAAGACATTATTACGTTGTACACTGTGCGCTGGACGACTTGATCCCATTCTGGGAATGGGCGCTGATCCCGTATCTTCTGTGGTTTGTTTTTCTCATCGGAGCACTTATCTATACCTTTTTCTTTGACACAAGAGCCTTCCGAAGAATGATGCACTTTGTTATCGTTACATACGGCATCACATTGCTTATTTACATCGTATTTCCGACCTGCCAGGAATTACGACCGGAGCATTTCGATGAACCCAATATACTTACTGATTTTATAACGGGGTTTTATTCATTTGACACCAACACGAATGTCTGTCCTTCTCTCCATGTTATCGGCTCGTTTGCCGCTATGTTTGCCCTGTGGGATTGCAAACGCTTTCAAAATGTTGCATGGAAGATCGTGTTCGGCATCATCGCAGTATGCATCAGCCTTTCGACTGTTTTTATGAAACAACATTCTGCTGTGGATGTCATAGCTGCATTGCCTGTGTGCGCTTTGGGCTGGTGGCTGGGTTACGGAAAGAAAGAAGCATCAGCTCAGACCTCTGCAGTGGAGAAATAGATATGGATAAAAAATTTAAGCAACAGCTTGGCTTGATTGCTTTCGGCGTTGCTCTATTCACAGCATTAAACAACTTGAACTATATTTCGGACTTTTTACATGTGTGTGCGGAATTGCTCACCCCTGTATTTGCAGGGTTGCTCATGGCGTTTATCCTGAGCGTTCCGATGCGCGGGATCGGCAAGCGTCTTTCTCGCCTTATGCCCAAAGCAAGCGAGCGCACAATCAATGTTTTAAGTTTGATTATTACATTGTTGCTTTTAGTCGCTATTATCGTGCTACTATGTGTCATTGCGATTCCTCAGCTCATAGCCTCCGTAAAAAGTATCATTTCTCTTATTAAAGAAAAGTGGCCCGACTGGGCAGCGGTGCTGCGCAATTATGGCTTTGATACCGCTGAGATCAGCGCATATCTCAACAAGTTGGATTGGAAAACCATTGCCGAGAAGGCAATGAACGGAGCAGGCGTAGTAATAGGCTCCGTTGTCAGTGTTGCCGGCTCTACAATATCTACTGTTGTCAACGCAGCCGTTTCGCTCGTGATCATGTTTTATGTTCTGGTTGGAAAGCAGGAACTTGGCAAACAAACAAGACGGGCGCTGTACGCTTATTGCAAAGAATCTGTCGCAGATAAGGTCTGCCATATCGCAAAAGCTGTCTCACGATACCTATGCCAAATTTCTTTCAGGTCAATGTGTAGAGGTGCTGATACTTGGTACGCTGATTTTCCTTTCGTTTTCTATATTCCGGATCCCTTATGCCGGGCTGACGGCGGTTTTGACCGCAGCTTTTGCCTTTGTACCATACATTGGAGCGTTCTTGTCCTGTGCAATCGGTATGTTGCTGACTTTGCTGGCTGAGCCAAACAAGGTGATCCTATGCCTGATCGTCTATCAGGCGGCACAGTTCGTTGAAAACCAATTTATTTACCCTCATGTTGTGGGAAGCAGTGTCGGGCTATCTCCGTTTTGGACCTTGCTCGCCGTCCTTTTGGGCGGGAAGATGTTTGGCGTTTTAGGTATCATCTTCTTTATCCCGTTGATGGCGGTGATCTCACAATTACTGCATGAGAATATTGAACACCGTTTGGCTGTGCGGAAGCTAAAGAAAAACGACCTCATCCAAAAATCTGACTGAGCACTTCAACAAATGATATGGTTACGGCGCAGCCGAAAAAAGGCTGCGCCGTTCTTTTATTATGCTCGTTCTCTCAGATCCAAACGGGAATACTATGATCCTGAGCAAATTCCCTTTTGTTTCGTTTCAGTTTAGAAAAGGACATTATAATTTCTGCAAATCTGGATAAAAGGAAAGGTGCTGATGAAAAACGTTATCTTTAAGGGTATAAAGGCCTTGGCTATTCTGTTTGTGCTTTACATACTGATCAGCCTGATCGTCCCGCCGATATTCCAAAAAGAACCGATAGAGCTCGAAGGAGCCGAGTTCGCCGGTACAGGTGTGACAGAACGGGTTCTGTGTATTGACGATAACCGTGAAGCGCTTATCTGGCGTCTTCGACTGATAGACAGGGCCGAAAACGAGATCATTCTGTCAACATTCGATTTTCGGGTGGATAACAGCGGGAAAGATATGATAGCGGCCTTGAATGAGGCTGCCGAGCGTGGGGTGAATATCAAAATACTCGTTGACGGAATTTCCGGAGATATGTATTTGCGCTGCAACAGGCTGATCGGTGCATTGGCGGCTAATACGAATGTACAAATCAAAGCTGTATAACCCCATCAATCTTATGACTCCTTGGAAAATCAATTACCGCCTGCACGACAAATACCTGATCGTGGATGGAAAGCAATACCTATTAGGCGGAAGAAACACAAACGATTTGTTCCTCGGAGAATATAAGGACAAGGAAGATCAATACTGGCTGGCGACGACTGCGGGGAAGATAACTCAACGCCTACATCATTTCAAACCGATCCGAAAGGGTCGGTTTCTTTGTTGACAGGGGTGGAAGAAAAATTCCGAATGGGAGCTTTCGGATGATCGTGTCTGCGAGAGTAAAGACTACAGACTGTCGGAAAAATGATAGTTTTTCGACAGCTCTCAATAGAGGTGTATGCTGCCATCACTTTCCTTGCTCATTCATCGCAGTATAATGCGATTATCGAGCTTCGCGCCCGGCAGGCAGATGACATTCACCCGTTTGAAACTGTGACCGGCACGTATCCCTAGCGCCCGTTCCATCGGGCGGCAGGGATACGCTCACCCATGAAAACGAAAGGCGTGATCGAATGAAAAACTGGTTTTTATCCGGAGCAGGCAAAG
>VOFK01001420.1_pt1 | contig 20550 bp, 39 predicted proteins | sample 5384121 | NCBI WGS metagenome assembly VOFK01 (sample SAMN12384730, study PRJNA508395) | human gut metagenome | isolation source: healthy gut J | host: Homo sapiens | reverse complement strand
TCGAAATGGCACTGGTGAGGAATGGACAGCACATTCGATAGCGTCGGTAATGCCATGCTGCATGGCGTCTGCATATGCCCTCGCTTTATTTGTGCGAACCGGTTGCGCATAAGCTCAGCGAGGTGCGCGCTTTTTCCCACGAACGAGCCAGCGAACGAAAAATAGCCAGAAGCTCTGCATGCCGGAGGGGGCACTTACTATGATTTCAAGGGTACCGTCTGCTCTCCACGCCTTTCAAATGCTTAGTGTTCACCGCAGAATATCAGGATAAGGACCTTTTTGGGTGTATCAAAATGGAATGCGTTGTTTTGCGGTTCCTGGTTTCGCTTCTTGGTAAAGTCCATGTTGGTGTTATAAAATGGCCGTAACAGGCAGGCTCTCCCCACTCGTAAAGTTCCGTAGCTGGTACGGTAGGGCGCATATACTTCAAGCGTACCCATGAGGAAAACCGGCATTGCACGCTTCGGACGGCTGCCGTAATAGCTAAAGCTGTTTTGCGCGTAGGCTTTGTCCCGTTTATAGTCAGAACCGGTGATATTTGCGACATTATAGCGGAACCAGAAAACCAAAATACCCAGTACGATAATCAGAAGGAAGAACAACACACCCGCCCTTCCGTCGCAGTAGCCACCTCACACCACGCGCCACCGGATACAGGAACATATGCAGGAAATACCACGCTGTACGTTTGAGCAGATACGGCAACAGTGAATACACTCAACAGCACCCCTAACAGAAAGAAGAAGCGTTTTTTTCATTTGCGTTCCCCTTTCACAAAATTCATAATCAGGCCAATCAGCGCAATTCCGGAGAAACAATATAGATATACGGGATTCCATGATGTTGAAGGAAGTGAGGAACTCAAACACCTGCTTAAATACCTGCAATATTTCCATCAGCTTTGATTCTCCTTCCCAAATACCTTATACAGCACACACACCACCACCAGCGCCACCGCGCCAATGACGAACGACGTAGGCAGGAGGTTGACAAGGGACATCAGTATTTTCAAGCCATTGAACAAAAGCAGATTGAACAGCATGAACAGGCCTTTAAAAATCAGTTCAAAAATCTGCCCTATCATGGCGAAGAAATCACCGATAGCCTAAGATACCAGCCACTAGCGCCCCACCACCTTGCGGATAACAAGAACACGACCACGCCAGAACAAAAGCGTAATAGGCAGGGGAATAATATCGAAAACGCCGTCCACCAGCGGCTTGACCTTTGTCACGTTGTCAATCATGACTTGTGTTTTTTCATTCACTGTGGCGTTGAACTCGTCCACGGTATCAGTCATTTCATCCAGCAGGTTCCCGCCCGCGTCAAGACCTTCGTCCGTATTTGGAGAAGCGGGCTTTTTCATAGCCGAAATCCTCGTCCAGTATCTGGCCGGAGGAATTGAGGCCCGACCTCATACCGCACATGACCGGAACCCGCAGAGGCCGTCCAGCCGGTCAAATCGAAGGCAAAAATCCCACAAATCCCGAAACATTTATCCGGGGGTTGTCTCGAATTTGTAGTAATCCAGATGGTCAGCGGTATACTGGATAAAGCCGGGAGACGTAAAGACGCTGTCATCATCCAGCAACAGCAGGGGGGTCAGTGAACCAATGCCGAGAATATTCGCCTTAATCGTAATGGTACTGATACCCGCCAGCAAGAGGCAGGGAATCCGTCTCGAATATGAGGCGAGGCGGTATTTACGGGACGCGGACAGCGCCGAATGCTGACGCGGTAATCCCAATATTCCGATTCGCGGGAAATATTGAGGAAGGAAAGAGCCGTGTCGGTTGCCGATGTGTAGTTGGAGGACAACGCGCGCTTTCAAGGTGGTCGCTTTTGGGATGGCTTTCCTCTGCCGACGCGGAGAAGCAGAACAGAGACGCGGCAGACACCAGCGCCGCCAGAACAACGTGGGATTTTCTTTTTCACCGAAGCCCTCGCTTTTGAAAAATGCGGTCAAGCCAAAGCTGACAAGAAGCGATTTCATCCACACGGCATATACTCAGGAGCAAGGCCGACATAGGCCAAAAAGCCGGGAAACATCGATAGTGGTTAATTGCTCGTGGGATGGGTAGAGGGGGGCGAGATTGTCACACTCCGGGCAGGTAAATATGAGTGGAAGCTGCTTCTTATGCCGGGAGGTCATGGGGGCGACTATCAGGGGGCAGAGGCGTAGCGATTTGCGGCTTCTGCACCACCAGCACCGGGGCGGACCCCCGACTGTTCGAGCCGACACGTTCCCCGAGGTCTGCATAAAATATATCGCCGCGCCATGTTCCATCACTCCGTTTTTTGTATGTACACTTTCTGTTCGTTTGTAATCGGTACTGATTATCCTCGGAATACAGTCGTTTCCTTTCACAGCTTGTCCGGCTTTGTTCCAGGCTGGCCTTGTACTCGAGGGATACGCTCCAGCGGGTAAATGTCGGGACGTTTTTTTCAGGCACGGCTGGACAGAACTGCCGGAATATTTTAGTGTCGGACTTGGTGATATACTTAGACACATAGTTGACGGCGCGCTCATTTTTCATCGAGGCGGACACAGGTGGAAAAGCCCCATGTCCATGCCGTCATATTGAATACCTGCCGCCCCTTTGCCATCCCGGCGGAGGGTGCCGTTCTGGCGGATGGAGGGGCAAGGGCAACCTCACCTAAACAGCAAAAGAATACATATGGATTGCTTTGTCCTTATGCAGTTCTGGGGCGTACCGGCGCTTGCGCTTCATAGGGAGAGGAACGCCCGACTTTCCCTGTATACTGCGTCAGTGTTGTAACGGTCTATGAGTTCAGGAGAGAAGTGTCCATGTAAACATATTCGAAGCGGTTGCAGAGGGCATGTCCTGCACAGCATTTTTAGCCCTGCGCCTGCTTTCCTCTAATGCGCGTTCGGGGTCTGCGGCTTTCCCTTTGGGCGGGACGGCATAGCCTCGACCCGGCGGCCTTCCGTGTTCGTCCTCGAAGTAGGGCGACACCCGAAATATGTCGGCATTGCTTACCTGCATGGTTTCCATGTCCGGTAAGATTTCAGCCGCGCATTTGTCAGCGTACCGGCATATGTTACGGGCGGCGGTGCCAGCGCCACGCTTATCACCTCCGGGGGGGTGGTGTCGATTTCGTTGCCCTATCGAGCACCCGCCCCCGAAGGGGCGGGCCTAGAGACTGCCACACTAGCACAATACAGATGCAACCGCTAGGTCGTTACCCCCGGCCCCTGTCGGGGTGCGACGCGCGTACCAGTGTGCGCACTGGTGGTCGCGGGGGGCACCCCCGCCGGGGTTGTTGGCCAATAGGAAGGGTGGGGGCTTAGCGGCTATCCCAAGCGGTTCTAATCGAGGCTAAAACAGCGCGTTCCACAAACTCGCGGCAGGCACGTCGGTCGAGACGCTCTCCGGGCGGATCCACGCTGGCCGGTGTATACCATGTTGGTCAGCCGGTCAATCGTTAGACCCTGCCAGTAGAAGAAGGCGACTGTCTCCGCGCTCATGGTCAGCATGGCGAGAAGGCAAGCAGGAAGCCCCTGAGAATCATAGTCCGCTTGGTACGTACCGCCCACTCGGATATTTGCCAGCGGGTAACTGGCCGGGTCAAGCCAAAATGGTCTGAACCGCTTTCCCTTCCTCGCCGTTTTTCTCCATCGAAACATGGACAACGTTACTATTGAACTCCTTACCCGTTTTCCGGGATATGCCGGAAAAAGATTCTGCTTGCCTAACACTGTTACCTTCATACCGTTTCCTCCTAAAAAAATAGTGTGAGAGGGGGACAACCCCTTTCGCACTACATTATAAAATTTTTTCATTTCGGGGAGAAAAGCGAAAAACTCTTTACAACCCGGCGGCACCATGCTATAATACATATCCGTATGTGGGATGCCCCACTATTGTGTCCATCACCCGGACGGCGGAGTATGCCTCGACTGAGGAAGCACCGTTTCCCGCGCTGGGTTTTCGGATAATTTTTGCAATGAGGTGAAAGAACATGCTGGCTGAAGAAAAAACCGCAATCATGAAAGAGTATGCCACTCACGAAGGGGACACCGGTTCCCCCGAGGTGCAGATTGCTGTGCTGACCAAGCGCATCAACGACCTGACCGAGCACCTGCGCGTGAACAAGAAGGACCATCACTCCCGCCGTGGCCTGCTGAAGATGGTCGGCCAGCGGAGAAACCTTCTCAACTACCTGATGAAGAAGGATGTTATGCGCTATCGTGCGATTATCGAGAAGCTCGGTATCCGCAAGTAATGGGCAAAAAAAATAAGGCAGGCGGGCGTCGCCCGCCTGCCTTTTGCGCATTAAACCGCATTGGCTGATATCGGGGCGGTTGGGTTTTAGCAGTGAAACGAACGCTTACCCGTGGTAAACGCTGGTTTTATTGCTAAAAGTCCGGCTGTGCCCCGAATCAAATAAACGGGAAGCGCTGCTTCCCCGAAAAAACGGAGGTACTGTCCATGTTTGAAAGCTACCGGAAGTTTGAGACGACTCTGGCCGGACGCCCGTTGGTCGTGAAACCGGCAAGATGGCACAGCTGTCGAGCGGCTCCTGCCTCGTGCGCTACGGCGACACGGTGGTGCTGTGCAACGTCACCATGTCGGACAAGCCGCGCGACGGCGTGGATTTTTTCCCGCTGTCGGTGGATTATGAGGAAAGCTGTACGCGGTCGGGCAAGATTCCCGGCTCGTTCCAGCGCCGTGAGGGCCGTCCGAGCGAAAGGCCATTCTGACCTCACGGGTCATCGACCGCCCGATCCGTCCGCTGTTTCCGAAGGATATGCGCAACGACGTGTCGCTGGTGTGCACCGTGATGTCGGTGGATCCCGACTGTGCGCCGGAAATCACCGCGATGATTGGCGCGTCCATCGCCATTTCGATCTCCCAGATTCCGTGGGACGGCCCGATTTCCGGCGTCGTTGTGGGTCTGGTGGACGGCGAAAATATGTTATCAACCCCACCGCCGAGCAGGAAAAGCGCTCGCGATATGCATGTCACCGTGGCCTCCACCGCCGACCTCGTGGCGATGATCGAGGCGGGTGCCAACGAAGTGGACGACGACACCATGTTCGGCGGCATCATGGCGGGCCATGCTGCCAATCAGGAGATCGTGGAATTTCATCCGGGGTATCCAGGCCGAAATCGGCAAGGAAAAGGTGCCGTTTACCCGAATGATCCCGCTCCGGCGATGTTCGAGGCGGTGAAGGATTTCGCGATCGAGAAGGTGCGCGCGGGCGCTGGACACCGACGACAAGCGGATCCGCGACGAGCGCCTCCGCCCGGTGTACGAAGAGGTGCATGCGCGCTTCGACGAAGAGTATCCGGAAGAAATCGCGAAACTCGACGACTGCCTGTACAAGCTGCAAAAATATGTGGTGCGCCGCTGGCTGCTGGATGACGGCAAGCGCGTAGACGGCCGCGGTATGGATGAGATCCGTCCCCTTGCGGCCGGAGGGGACTGCTGCCCCGCGTGCATGGCTCCGGTATGTTTACCCGCGGGCAGACCCAGGTGCTGACCATCGCCACCCTCTCGGTTCTGCGCGGAGGCACAGATGGTGCTCGACGGCATTGACGACGAAACCGAAAAGCGCTATATGCACAACATACAACTTCCGTCCTATTCGGTCGGGTGAAACCAAGCCCTCGCGCGGCCCCGGCCGCCGCGAAATCGGCCACGGTGCGCTCGCAGAGCGTGCCTGGTGCCGGTGCTGCCCTCGATTGAGGAGTTCCCAGTACACCATGCGGCTGGTCAGCGAGGTTGCTTTCCTCCAATGGCTCCACTTCCCAGGCGTCGATCTGCGGCTCCACCCTCGCCCTCATGGACGCGGGCGTGCCGATTAAGGCCCCCGTGGCCGGCATTTCCTGCGGCCTCGTGACCGAGGGCGAGCGCTTCATGACCATGGTCGACATCCAGGGCCTCGAGGACTTCTTCGGCGACATGGACTTCAAGGTGGGCGGCACCCATAAGGGCATCACCGCCATCCAGATGGATCTGAAGGTGCATGGCCTGACCCCGGCGATTATCAAGGAAGCGCTGGAGAAGACCTACAAAGGCGCGTCTGTATATTCTGGACGAGATCATGCTCAAGCCATCCCCCGCCGCGTGAAGAGCTGTCCCCCTACGCGCCCAAAGATGCTGTCCACCAAGATCGACGTGGACAAGATCCGTGAGGTGATCGGCAAAGGGCGGTTCCGTGATTCAGAAGATTCAGGCAGGAGTGCAACTGCAAAATTGATATCGAAGAAGACGGCAGCGTGTTTCATCTCCGCGTTGAACACCGAGGATGCCAAGCGGCCCTGTCGGTGGTGGAGACCATCGCGCCAAGGATCCCGAAATCGGTGCAATTTACAAGGGCAAGGTTACCCGCCTGATGACCTTCGGCGCGTTTGTGGAGATTGCGCCGGGCAAGGGCTTGTGCACATCAGCCGCCTCGACGTCAAGCGCGTGGAGAAAAGGTCGAGGATGTCGTATCGGTGGGTGATGAGGTACTCGTCAAGGTCACCGAGATTGATGAGACAGGGCCGTCTGAACCTGTCGCGCCGCGATGCGCTCATCGAAGTGGAAGGGGCTGACCCCGGAAAACACGGTGTCCGATTCGCCGCGTCCGCCGCGTCGCGAAGGCGGCTTCCGCCGTGAGGGCGGCAACCGCCCCCCGCCGGTGATTTGACGAAAGCGTCCGCCATCCCGCTGCCTTTTTGAAAAAGGTAATCAAAAGTATAATCATTACAGCAACAGCGCCGCCGCGGAATTTTCTCCGCGGCGGCGCTGATGTCATATATACGGACTGTTCAGCCTTTTCGCCTCTCCTTAACCAAAGTGTTTCCCCTGTTGACATATATACAATCCAGGGGTTCTGACCGGCAACACCGGTTTTTGCATTTTTCACTCACCCGTCCCCAAAAGCCCGGTCGACCGGCTTTCAGCACCCGAGAAAAAGGCGGCCAGTTCGATATCCGTAATATAACGATCGTCTGTTTCGATCCGGGATAACATATTTTTGGACAGTACGATATTCGCCTGCGTATGCATACGGGCAATCAGCATATTGTCCTGCGTCAGCGGAGGTTCTTGCAGGGCACGGGCTTTCCGGATGCGGCGGCCGTCAGATTTTTTCTTCATGTGTTCCGCCTCCATTCAACCACCAGTATACATGGAACCTCCCGCGGGATGGTTCGCTATCCGGAACAATTCTCCCTTTTTCGGTAAATCAGCTCGGTGATGCCGTTATACACCCTGCGTGCCGGTCAGGGTCAGCGGGATTTTCCGGCCGTCGCTGCCAAACAGGCGTATGCCGCTGCCCAGCAGGATCGGCAGCACCGCGATATGGAACCGGTCGATTTTGTCTTCGCGCAGCAGCGATGGACCAGCTCGGCCCCGCCGCAGATCCAGATGTCCCGGCCGGGCTGCACTTTCAGCCGGTCGACCAGAGCACCGGGTGACTCGTTCGTGAAGATAATGCCATCGGCGTCCGGCTGCGGCCGGTGGGTGATCACATAGCTGCGCAGCCCCGCGTATACCCATTCCTCCGGCGACAGCTCGGTGACAATCTGGTGATAGGTGTTCCGGCCCATCATCACCGTGTCCACCGTATGCAGGAATTCCGGATAACTGCCGGCGGACTCGTCCGTCGGATCCTGCCCGCCCATCCAGCCAACCCCACCGTCGCAGTCGGCAATATAGCCGTCCAGACTCATCCCGATGTACAGCACCGTTTCACGCATAAAACCCACTCCATTTCTTTCCTTTAATTATAGCCTATCCACCCACACCCATAAAGAAAAGAAGAAAAAATAAATTTTCCTCTTGACTTTGACGCTGCGTTATGGTTTATGCTGGAGATACCACGGAAGGGAGTGAGCCTATGAAAACGGTCAATGAGGTGAGCCGGCAAACCGGCGTGAGTATACGCACGCTGCATTATTATGATGCCATCGGCCTACTGCGGCCGACGCAGATCACCGAGTCGGGATACCGGCTGGATGACGATACGGCTTTGGAACGGCTGCAGAACATCCTGCTGTTCCGTGAGCTGCAATTCCCGCTCAGGGAGATCCGGGAAATCCTCGACAGCCCGGATTTTGACCGAAAAAGGGCGCTGGATCAGCAGATTGCACTTCTGCAGATGAAGAAGGAGCATATCGGGAATCTGATCGACCTCGCCCGTGGAATCCGTATGATAGGAGTGAAAAATTTGGATTTTTCGGCTTTTGACACCCGGCAGATCGACGAATACGCCCGTCAGGCGAAGGCGTCCTGGGGCAAGACTGCGGCCTACCGGGAATTTGAAGAGAAAAACCGCGGCCGCACCGCTGCGGAACAGAAAAAAAGCTCAGCGAAGGGCTGATGGCGCTGTTTGTGGAATTCGGAAAGCTGCGCGGTCTGCCGCCGGCGGATGCAGCGGTGCAGGCGCAGGTGGAAAAAGTTGTGCGGTTATATCACCGAAAACTTTTTACACCTGTACCCCCGAAATCCTGCGCGGTCTTGCAGACATGTACGCGGGCGGCGGCAGCATGACCGAAAAAACATCGATAAAGCATCCGGCGACGGCACGGCGGTGTTTGTTGCCGACGCTGTCCGGGTGTATACCGCCTGAAGGGGGTGCGCTGTGGAAATTCATGAAGTGCGGGAGAACCGGAAAAGGTATCTGCCGCTGCTGCTCGCCGACGAACAGGAGGACATGATCGACCGTTACCTGCCGCGCGGCTGGATGTTCGTGCTTGACGACGGCGGGGTGAAGGCGGAATGTGGTCACCAAAGAGGCGGACGGGGTGTACGAACTAAAAAATCTCGCCGTTGAGCCGGCCTTTCAGGGTAGGGGATACGGTCGCGCACTATCGAATATGTCTTTGTCCGCTTCCCGGACTGCCGCACGCTGCTTGCCGGCACCGGGGACAGCCCGCTGACCCCCACTGCCGTTTTCCGAAAAATGCGGGTTCCGGGGTTTCGCCGGATCCGGAATTTTTTTACCGACAACTACGATCATCCGATCATCGAGGCCGGCGTGCCGCTGCGGGATATGGTGGTTTTGAAGCGGGACCGGTAAACGAAAGCCCGCAGCAGCAGGAAGCTCACGCTGCTGCGGGCGCTTGACGCGGATTACTTTTTCAGATCCGCTCCGTATTGTGTGCTGTATTCCCTGAGCAGCCGCATAAAGATCCGGTAATTCTCCACCGACACATCCGGCGGGGTCTGGTGATCGACGCTCGGAATATACCCGCCCGCCCCGTATGGCTGGCAAAATCCCTCAAACTCCGTGCGCATCGCGGCCTCGCCGTTGTGCATCACGGTCTTGTCAAAGCCGCCGATCATCAGGAAATCCGGATAGGTTTCCCGGATGCGGCACACATCCACCCCCGCCATCCGTTCAAGCGGCAGCACCCCTTCAATGCCCACTTCCCGGAACCATGGAATCAGCGGTTCCACAAAGCCGTCGGTGTCGATGAACACCCGGGTGCCCTGCGCCTGGATCAGCGGCACAAGCTCCCGGTAAACGGCAGCAGAAAGGTGTCGAACTGTTCCTTCGACAGCATCGGGCCGTGGTTGTAAGACATGTCCTCCGCAAAAGTCATGTAGGCTGGCCGCAGATGTCGGAATACCGCCGGCAGCAGCCTTTTGTAATACGCGCACAGATCCCGGTTGATCTCCAGCAGCAGGTCGGGATAATCGTAGAAGGCGTAAAAATGGTTTTCAATGCCGAACAGCGTGCGGGGAACCAGAAAAACCCCTCTATGGAAAACCATACGGCGGTGTCACGCTGAGCGTCGTCCGCCGCAAACGCCGCGAGCATGGCGTCGGTTTCCCCGATCAGCTGATCGCCGTACAGATACGCCTTCAACTTTTTCATAGTCCTCCGGCGTTTCCATAATACCCATACCCTCACCGGGTGCCGCCGGACATCCCGGCAGCCGGATCGGCAGATGGAACTGACGCACCGCGTCTTGGCCGAAAAAGGCATTGATGTCAATCCCGTCCGGAATCCCTTCACCGCGCCAGCGTTCCACCGTCTTATCCCACCACGCCGCCCATTCATAGACCGGGCAGCGGTCCGCCGCGCGGAAACGCAGCACCGCGTCAAAGCGTTCGCGATTGGTCATTACCGAACCCTCTTTTCCCCATAAAATGCTCGGCCAACCCGGCCGATAAAATCCCTGTTCTTGTATACTGCATTCACTGCATTCAGTATATCATACCAGATAGGGATAGCCAGGGGAAAAGTGTATTTTCCGGGGGGATTTTCCGCAGCCGTGGCCCGAAAGGAAGGGGCAGCTTTTTTGGTCGCTGTCAGGGCTGCGGCTGTTTGCAGGGCTTTCAAAAAATCCGTAAAACAGGCCGATTTTTTCGAAAAAAACACTTTGCAATTGTCCGGCGGATAGTGTATGATAATCGGGCGCGATTGTTTTGATTGGGGTTTTTGCGCCCATTTTCGGGATAATCCGCAGACTGCACGATATGCGATGAAGCGGGAGGTTGCGGCCTTTTGCGGCCGGTTTTTCCGCTGAGTATGTCCGATTTCAAACCGGGCGACAAGGAATACTGTGTGTACCAGCACGAAACGCTGGCGGATGATGGGTTGCCGCCTTGCGGAGGCCGCCTTTGCAGGACAATGAACGTCCGTACCGGACCGCTTGATTCCGTAAGTATCCGGACACCGGTTTTAAATGCCGGTTTTTTCTCAGGGAACACCCGGCAGAGTGTACAGTTTCGGCGCCGCCCGCCAACTCAATTTATTAAGGAGGCGTTTTTCAGTGGCAGTCAAAGAAAAAATCCGCATCAGAATCAAAGGGTATGATCATCAGCTCGTCGACCAGTCGGCCGAGAAGATCGTCGAAACCGCCCGCCGCACCGGCGCCCGGGTTTCCGGACCGGTCCCGCTCCCGACCGAAAAGGAAGTCGTAACCATCCTGCGGGCCGTGCACAAGTACAAGGATTCCCGTGAGCAGTTCGAGACCCGGACCCACAAGAGACTGATCGACATCCTGCGGCCGTCGAACAAGACGGTTGAAGCCCTGATGGGGCTTGAGCTCCCCGCCGGCGTGGAAATCGAAATCAAACTGTAAAGCGCTTGTTTGCCACCTGCGAGGTCGCCGGGCACGGCGACAGAAACGTCGACGCATGTCCCGCAGTTCCCCCCCTGGGAATGGCGAAAAAGATCCGCGCAGGGGAACCAATAACCAAGGAGGTATAGACAATGCAGAAAGGTATCATCGGTAAGAAGAGTCGGCATGACCCAGATTTTCGATGAAAAGGGCAATGTGGTTCCGGTAACCGTGATCGAGGGCCGGTCCCTGCACCGGTCGTGCAGAAAGACGGTGGAGAACGACGGATACGCCGCGGTTCAAATCGGCTTCGGCGAGGTGTCCGTCAAACCAACCGTGACCAAACCCCCTGAAGGGGCATTTCGACAAGGCGGACGTGGCGCTCGACGCTGCGCGAGTTCCGTTTTTGACAACTGCGACGCGTTCAATGTCGGGGACATCATGAAGGCAGACACTTTCGCGGGCGGCGACCGTGTGGACGTCATCGGCATCAGCAAGGGTAAGGGCTACGCCGGCGCGATCAAGCGCTGGAACTTCCAGCGGCTCAAGGAAACCCACGGTTCCGGCCCTGTGGCCCCGTCATGCGGGTTCGCTGGGCGCCTGTCCACCCCTTCCGCGTGTCCAAGGGCATGAAGGGCGCCGGTCATCTGGGCGCGGAGCGCGTGACCGTGCAGAATCTCGACCGTCGTCAAGGTGGACGCGGAAAACAATCTGATCGCTGTGCGGGTGCCGTTCCCGGCCCCCGCGGCGGTATCGTGGTGCTCTCGGATTCCGTTAAGAAGGCGTAAGGGAAGGAGGAAATCTAAATGGCAACCGTTTCTACATTTCGATATGACTGGTAAGGAGACCGGCAAGCATGGAGCTCAGCGACGCCATTTTCGGCATCGAGCCCAACAAGGCGGTCATGCACAGTGCCGTTGTCAAATTATCTGGCCAACCAGCGCCAGGGGCACCCAGTCCGCCCTCACCCGGAGCGAGGTCTCCGGCGGCGGCAAGAAGCCGTGGCGCCAGAAGGGCACCGGCCGCGCCCGCCAGGGGCTCGACCCGGGCTCCTCAGTGGACCACGGCGGTATCGTTTGGTCCCAAGCCCGCAGCTATTCGCTACACCCTGCCCAAGAAGGTAATCGCGCCGTCTTGGCGCCATGAAGTCGGCCTTCTCCTCCAAGGTGGCCGCGGGGAGATGCTCGTTCTCGACGGGCTGGCCTTTGAAGAGATCAAGACCAAAACATGGCGCGATGCTCAAAGCCCTGGAGGCCACCGGAAAAAGGTCTCATCGTCATGCCGGAAAAGGATGAGAAAGCGTCATCCTCTCCGCGGCAACATCCCCGGGGTCAAAACCGCTCTGGTGAACACCCTGAACGTTTACGACATCCTGGGCGCCGACAAGTTTATCGTTGCTCAAGGACGCCGTCGGCAAGATCGAGGAGGTGTACAAATAATGGAAGCTCGCGACATTATCCTCGCGCCCCGGTCATCACGGAAAAAAGGCCGTGCCGGCTCTGGTGAGAAGAAGTACACCTTCCGGGTGTGAACGGCGCCAAAAGATCCAGATCGCCAAAGGCGGTTGGGAAGCTCTTCGGCGTTAAGGTTTCGAAAAGGTCAACACCATGCACATGCGCGGACATCTCCGCCGGCAGGGCAGCAGCGAGGGCTATACCTCCGCGTGGAAGAAGGCGGTTGTGACCCTCACCGAGGACAGCAAGACCATCGAGTTCTTTGAAGGCATGTTCCGCGATCGGAATGACCCTAAACCCCCGACGGAATACAAAGCCTTGGTTTTTAACGCGGGGGGATGAGCTCCTGCGGCAAAAGGGATGCCGCCCTGGGGCTCCGGCATTCCCCCGCAAAGCCATCATCAGTACGGAGTGTGAATCAGAATCGGAATGGCAATCAAAATTATAAACCGACCACCCCGGACGTCGCGGCATGTCGGTCATCGGATTATTCCCGTGCTGTCAAGGTGGAGCCGGAGAAAAGCCTGCTCGCCCCCCTGAATCAAAAAAATCGGCCGCAACAGCTATGGCAGAATCACCGTCCGCCACCGCGGCGGCGGCAATCGGCAAAAAGTACCGCATCATCGACTTCAAGCGCAAAAGGTCGGCGATATGCCGGCGACGGTGCAAGACCCTGGAGTACGACCCGAACCGCAGCGCCCACATTGCGCTCGTGCAATATGAGGACGGCGAGAAGCGCTATCATCGCTCCGAACGGCCTGAAGGTCGGCGACGTCGTCGTCTCGGGTACCGCCGTGGACATCAAGCCCGGCAATGCCCTCCGCTGTCCAGCATCCCGGTGGGTACTTTTATCCACAACGTTGAGCTGTATCCGGGCAAGGGCGCGCAGCTCGCGCGCAGCGCCGGCACCATGGCTCAGCTGATGGGCAGGAAAACAAGCTCGCCCTGCGGCTGCCCTCCGGCGAGCTGCGCAACGTCCCGAGAGCTGCATGGCTTCCATCGGCCAGGTCTCCAACATCGACCATGACGGGAACGTGAAAATCGGCAAGGCCGGCCGGAAGCGCCACATGGGCTGGCGGAGCCGACCGTCCGCGGCTCCGTCATGAACCCCGAACGACCCCGCACGGCGGCGGCGAGGGCAAATCCCCATCGGCCATCCCGGCCCGCTGACCCGTGGGGCAAGCCGGCTCTCGGTTACAAGACCCGCAAGACCACAACCGCTCGGATAAGTTTATCGTGAAGCCGCCGCAACGGCAAGTAAGGCGTGCAGAAAAGGAGATTCAGAATTTATGGGTAGAAGCGTAAAGAAGGGTCCTTTCATGTACAGCCCGTGCTGCTCAAAAAGGATCCAGGAAATGAATAAAGCCGGCGAAAAACGCATCCTCAAGACCTGGAGCCGCGCCTCCACGATTTTCCCGGATTTTGTCGGTCACACGATTGCCGTGCACGACGGCCGCAAGCATGTTCCGGTGTATGTAACGGAGGACATGGTCGGCCATAAGCTCGGCGAGCTTGCCCCGCCCAGAACCTTCAAAGGGCCCATCAGGTTCCAAGGGGACGACCGAAGTAAGCGGCTGAAAAGGAGAGAAATGCCATGGAAGCAAGGGCGCAGGTTGAAATACGTCCGTATTTCCCCCGCAAAGGTCAAAAATCGTTCTCGACCTCATCCGCAACAAGCCGGTTGATGTCGCAATGGCTATCCTCAAGCACACCCGAAGGCCGCCTGCGAACCCTGGAGAAGCTGCTTTGAAGTCGGCTATCGCGAATGCCGGAGAACAATCATAATATGGATGTTTCCCGCCTTTATGTTGCCGAGTGCTTCGTTTGCCCCGGGTCCCCATCCTGAAGCGGGTCGTCCGAGAGCCCAGGGTCGTGCCTTCCGCATCGAGAAGAGAACGTCACACATCACCTTTGTGCTCAAGGAAAAGGAATAAGCGAAGGAGGAAGTTATGGGCCAGAAAGTCAATCCCCACGGCCTGAGAGTCGGCGTTATCAAAGATTGGGACTCGCGCTGGTTCGTCAAGGACGAAGGTTCTTCGGCGACACCCTCGTGTCCGACTTCAAGCTGCGGAAATACCTGAAAAAGACGCTGCGCCGCCGGCGTACCGAAAATGAGATCGAGCGCGACGCCTCCCGCGTTCGCGTGCACATCCATTGCGCGAAGCCCGGCATGGTCATCGGCAAGGGCGGCGCCGAGATCGAAAAGCTCCGCCAGACCTGCGAAGATGCTGGGCAAGCCCACCGTCATCAACATCGTCGAGGTGCGCAGCCCCGACGTCAATGCACAGCTCGTAGCTGAGAACATCGCCCAGCAGCTGGAGAAGCGTATCTCCTTCCGCCGCGCGATGAAGCAGGCGATCGGCCGTGCGATGAAGCTCGGCGCGAAGGGAATCAAGACCCAGGTGTCCGGCCGTCTGGGCGGCGCGGAAATTGCGCGCACCGAGCAGTATCATGAGGGCACGATTCCCCTGCAGACCCTGCGTGCTGACATCGACTACGGATTCGCGGAGGCTGCACGACCACCTATGGCCGCATCGGCGTGAAGGTGTGGATCTATCGCGGCGAGGTTCTCGCCGGCCGGCTGCGAAGCCCCGCAGGGGAGGCCGCAATAATGCTGTTGCCCAAGAGAGTCAAATACCGCCGCGTTCACAGAGGCCGCCTGACCGGCAAGGCCACCCGCGGCACCGAGGTCAACTACGGCCAGTTTGGCCTGGTGGCCCTCGAGCCCCGCCTGGATCAAATCCAATCAGATCGAAGCCGCCCGTATCGCGATGACCCGTTATATCAAGCGTGGTGGTCAGGTCTGGATCAAAATTTTCCCCGACAAGCCCGTGACCGAAAAGCCGGCCGAAACCCGCATGGGTTCCGGTAAAGGTTCGCCGGAATACTGGGTGGCCGTGGTCAAACCCGGCCGGGTGATGTTTGAGATCGCCGGCGTGTCCGAGGACGCCCGCGAGGCTATGCGACTCGCAGCGAACAAGCTGCCCATCAAATGCAAATTTGTGAGCAAGGAAACGGATGGTGAGGAAAGCAGGTATGAAGGCTACTGAGATAGCAAAAATCCGTGAGCTGAACGATGTCGAGATGGAAAAGCGGCTCAAGGATCTGAAAACGGAGCTGTTCAATCTTCGGTTCCAGCATGCGATCAACCAGCTCGATAATCCGATGCGTCTGAAGGCCGTCAAGAAGGAAATCGCCATTATCAAAACGATCATGCGCGAAAAAGAAAGCTGAAAAACGGCGCCGAGGCGTAACGGAAGGAGGAGTAGTTGTGAGCGAAAGGAATCTGCGGAAGACCCGTACCGGTATTGTGGTCAGCGACAAGATGGACAAGACCATCGTGGTCGCCATCGAAGACAATGTCCGCCATCCGCTGTATAAAAAGATCATCAAGCGCACGGTGACCCCTGAAGGCGCATGATGAGAACAACGAGTGCGGCGTGGGCGATCGCGTGTCCGTTATGGAAACCCGCCCGCTGTCCAAAGACAAGCACTGGCGCGTGACCAACATCATCGAGAAAGCGAAATAAGCAGTTCGTACGGCCTGCGCCGCCTATTTCCGGCGGGGAAAACGCAGGCGGAACTGAAAAGGGAGGAACAATCTGTGATACAGCAGCAGACTTACCTCAAAGTTGCCGATAACACCGGCGCGAAGGAGCTTATGTGCATTCGCGTTCTCGGTGGTTCCGGCCGGAGGGTATGCAAATATTGGCGACGTCGTGGTTGCTTCGGTCAAAAAGCAGCACCCGGCGGCGTTGTGAAAAACGATGTCGTCAAGGCCGTTGTGGTTCGTCCCGTCAAAAGGGCATTCGCCGCGAGGATGGCACCTACATCCGCTTCGACGAGAACGCCGCGGTCATCATTCGTGATGACAAGAACCCCAGAGGCACCCGTATTTTTGGGCCGGTGGCGCGAGAGCTCAGAGAAAAGGATTATCTGAAGATCCTGAGCCTTGCCCCGAAGTGCTGTGATGGGAGGTACCGGAATTGAATAACAAACTGCATGTGAAAAAGGGCGATACCGTCCGCATCATCAGCGGCGATGACCGCGGCAGCAAGGGCAAGGTCCTGGAAGTCAGCCCGAAAGAGGGCAAGGTCATCGTGGAAGGCAAGAACATCGTCAAGAAGCATGTCAAGCCCCGCAAGATGGGCGATCCCGGCGGCATTATCTCCGCTGAGGGGTGCGATGTACGCTTCCAAAGGTTATGGTCGTCTGCCCCCACTGCAACAAAGGAAACCCGTGTCGGCCACAAGAAGTTTGCCGACGGGACAAAGCGCGCATTTGCAAAAAATGCGGCGAAACGCTGTAGGAGGTAGAAAGGTAATGGCCAGACTTAAGGACTATTATGTCAAGGAAGCCGCTCCGGCGCTGATGAAAAAATTCGGCTACAAGAGCGTTATGCAGATCCCGAAGCTGGATAAGATCGTGATCAATGTCGGCTGCGGTGAAGCCCGTGACAACGCGAAGGTTATCGACGCGATTCTCATCGACCTGGCGGCCATCACCGGCCAGAAGCCGGTGGTCTGCAAAGGCCAAGAAATCCCGTGGCGAACTTCAAGCTGCGTGAAGGCATGAACATCGGCGCGAAGGTTACCTGCGCGGCGAGCGCATGTACAATTTCTGGACCGTCTGTTCAACGTGGCGCTTCCGCGGGTGCGTGACTTCCGCGGAATCAACCCGAACTCGTTCGACGGCCGCGGCAATTACAACATGGGCCTCAAGGAGCAGCTGATTTTCCCGGAAATCGACTACGACAAGATTGACAAGGTGCGCGGGGCATGGATATCTGCTTCGTGACCACGGCCGGCACGACGAAGAAGCGTGAGCTGCTCACCCCTGATGGGCGCTCCGTTTGCACGATAAGGAGGAAAAGCACTGTGGCGAAAACATCCATGAAACTCAAGCAGGCTCGTGCGCCGAAAAGTACTCCACCCAGGCATATAACCGCTGCAAGCTGTGCGGCCGTCCTCACGCGTATCTGCGCAAGTACGGCATCTGCCGCATCTGCTTCCGGGAACTTGCCTATAAAGGTGAGATCCCCGGTGTTCGGAAGGCCAGCTGGTAAGCAATAGCTAAAAGGAGGTTGACGGAATGCAAATCACCGATACGATAGCCGATATGCTCACCGGATTCGCAACGCGAATTCCGCGAAGCACGACTCGGTGGATATCCCCGCTTCCAACATGAAGAATGGCTATTGCCCAGATTCTTGTTGACGAGGATATGTCAAGAATTATCAGCATTGAAGACGGCAAGCAGGGCGTGATCCGCATTGCGCTGAAGTACCAGGGACCGTCGAGTCCCCGGTCCTGATGGGCCTGCGCCGCGTGTCGAAGCCGGCCTGCGCATCTATTCGAGCAGCGAGGACATGCCGAAGGTACTCAAGGGGCATCGGCACGGCCATCGTTTCCATCTAAAGGCGTCATGACGGACAAGAAGGCCCGCAAGGAACATGTGGGCGGCGAAGTTCCCTGGCGTTTGTTTGGTAAGGGGGTTTTAGGAATATGTCAAGAATCCGGACGTAAGCCATTCCCGTACCGGCCGGTGGTGGAATTCAAGCTCGACGATAACGTCGTCACGGTCAAGGGCCGAAAGGCACCCTGACCGGGCATCCGAATATGCATCGCGCTGGAGAACGGCGAGATCCATGTCACCGTCCGGATGACGAAAAAGAGAACCGTGCCCTGCACGGCTGACCCACGCTGGTGGCCAACATGGTCGAGGGGGCGTGACCAAGGGACTTCTCGAAGGGAGCTGGACGTTAACGGCGTCGGCTACCGTGTGCAGAAGCAGGGGGCAAGGGCTGGTGATGACGCTGGGCTTCAGCCATCTGGTGAAAGGTCAGTGAAATTCCGGCATCACGATCGACGTTCCCAACGAACAAGATCGTCATTTCCGTTGCCCGACAAGCAGCTGGTCGGCCAGTTCGCGGCGGACAGTCCGCGAAAGCGCCGGAGCCGGCATATAAAGGGCAAGGGCATCAAGTATACCACCGAGGTCGTGCGCCGCAAGGAAGGCAAGACCGGCGGTAAGGGCAAGAAAAGGGAGGAGTGAAGATCTATGGTGAGCAAAGCCGATAGCAATAAGGCGCGCCTGCACCGCCACACCCGTGTGCGCGGCAAGGTGTCCGGCACCGCCGAACGCCCGCGCCTGTGCGTGTATCGCTCCCTCAATCACATCTATGCCCAGGTGATCGATGATGTCAAAGGGTAACCATTGCTGCAGCCGGCAGCAACGAAAGCTTTCGGGATGACCGGCCGCAACCAAGGAAGCCGCCAAGAAGGTTGGCGAACTGATCGCCAAACGCGCTGCCGATAAGGGCGTGTCCCTGGTCGTGTTCGACCGCGGCGGCTACATCTATCACGGCCGTGTCAAAGAACTGGCCGAAGGCGCCCGCGAGGGGCGGCCTCAAGTTCTAGAAAGGGAGGATATACTTTGGCTAGATTTGACGCAGCAGCTTCGGAATACAAAGAGAAGATCGTGGCGATCAACCGTGTCAGCAGGACCGTTAAGGGCGGCCGTATCTTCAAATTTGCGGCGCTGGTTGAGGTCGGCGACGGCAACGGCACCGTGGGCTTCGGGCCTCGGTAAGGCCGGTGAGAGTGCCGGACGCGATCCGTAAAGGCATTGAGGATGCGAAGAAGCATCTGATCAAGGTTTCGCTGCGCGAACCACCATCCCCACGAGGTTATCGGCAAGTTCGGCGCCGGACGTGTGCTCATGAAGCCCGCGGCTCCCGGTACCGGCGTTATCGCCGGCGGCGGGTGCGTGCGGTGGTCGCCGCCGGTATCAAGGATATCCGTACCAAGGCGCTTCGCTCGAATAACCCCTGCAACGTTGTCAGCGCGACGATGGATGGTCTGGCTCAGCTGCGCACGGCGGAACAGGCGGCGGCTGTCCGCGGCCGTACCGCGAAGAAATCCTGGGCTGACGTCTGCAAAGACTTGTCTGTGCTGCCCGGCGGTGAAGTGCCAGGGCGCAGAGCAGCCGGCCGGATGAGTTTCCGCCGGTACGCTGGTTATGAAATTATGTTCCCATGTCCCGTGCGCGCGCCGGAAATCGGTGCGCGGCGGCAGACTGGAGCCAGGAAAGGCATGGTTATTACAATGGCTAAAAAGGCAAAAGCGAATGGCGTGCAGATCAAGCTGGTGCACAGCCTGATCGGCCGCAAAAAGGACCAGATCGCCACTGCCCAGTCTCTGGGTCTGCGCAAGATCGGGGACTGCGTCAGCCAGCCTTTGACAACAGAAGCCACCAAAGGCAAAGTGGCGAAAATTATCCACCTCGTCGAGGTAACCGAGGCGTAAGCAATCGAGCAAGGAGGTGCGAACACTGTGAAGTTACACGGAGCTCGCTCCGGCTCCCGGTTCGGTCCGGAAGTCAAGCGTATCGGCCGCGGACATGGCTCCGGCCAGGGAAAAAAAAAAAAAAAAAAAAAAAAAAAAAAAAAAAAAAAAACCAGGCCTGGGCCAGAAGGCGCGGGCCGGCCGCGGCATGCGTCCGGGCTTTGAAGGCGGCCAGATGCCGCTGCAGCGCCGTGTCCCGAAGAGAGCTTTGTCAACATTTTCGCGACCCGGTATGCCGCCATCAACGTGTCGGCGCTGGAAGCGTTTGACAACGGCGCCGTTGGTGGATCTCGAGGCCATGCAGGCCGCGGGTATCGTCAAAAAGGATGACGGGGTCAAGGTGCTGGGCAACGGCAGCCTGACCAAGAATGTGACCGTGAAGGCGGCGGCCTTTTCCGAGTCTGCCAAAGCGAAGATCGAGGCGGCCGGCGGAAGGCAGAGGTGATCTGAGATGTTTCAAACGTTGAGAAACGCGTGGAAGATTCCAGATCTCCGTAAAAATCCTGTTTTCGCTGTTTATCATTTGATTTTCCGCATCGGCTCGGCGATTTCGGTGCCGTTTGTGGAAATGGAGACTATCCGCGATGCGGTATCCTCCAACACGGGCGGGTTTATGGATTATCTGACGCTGATGTCCGGCGGCGGTTTCTCCAACGCATCTTTTGCGCTGTCCATTAATCAATGCGAGCATCATTATCCAGCTGCTGACAGTGGCAATCC
>VOFK01003641.1_pt1 | contig 20552 bp, 34 predicted proteins | sample 5384121 | NCBI WGS metagenome assembly VOFK01 (sample SAMN12384730, study PRJNA508395) | human gut metagenome | isolation source: healthy gut J | host: Homo sapiens | reverse complement strand
GTGCTCGGCAAAAAGGTGGGCGAGCTTACGGATCGATATGGGAGAGGGGAATCGGCTTGATTTCGCGCATACATAAACCCTCCCGACGGTTTTCAGTCCTCCACGACGATGTTGCCGAAAATCCGCCCAGCACGTTCTGCGGGCACAGAACGGTTTTTTTCGAGCCGCGGTCATAGAGATAGGTTTTGCCGTTCAGATCGCGGTAGAATGCGATCAGATAGTACAGCCCCGGGTAGTCCGGCGACAGCAGCCGGATGTGGTAGTCATAATCGTGGTCGATGTCGTTGGTGCCGGGCAGCACGGCCTCCTCGCCGCTGATGATGGCGTCGCGCACGGCGTAGACATATTCACTGTCGTCCCGCAGACCCTCCACGTTCTGGTATTCTTCGTCCAGATACTTTTTCTCCGCGTTCCAGCGCTCGACGAACAGCGAGGTCGCGCCCGAACATAGATGAGCGCCGCCACGGGGTTGAAGGTTTCCATCGTGAAATCGGGCAGGGATGCGTTGCGGTAGACAAAGCCGATGTCCTCCATCTCGGTATCGGCAAGGTAGTTGGCCGTGTCCTCGAACTGGATGGCGTACAGAGACAAACCCTTGTTGTACTTTCCGTATACGCCCTCGAGCTTGATCGGCTGCACCGCCCAGTTGGACATCAAATAGGTGATGCCGGTCTCCCTCGTCGTAGATGCCGCTTTCCGTCTCCTGAAAATCCACCACGTTCTCGCAGGCGTACAGAAAGCAGAGGGCGCACAGCAGCAGGACTGCGGTCAGTCGTTGTTTGATTTTGCGCATCATATACTCCTCAATAGCCGATCTGGCCGAGACTGTCGTCGTTTTCCACCCAGTCGCGCACCATGTAGACGGTGTAGCGCTCCGCGTCCTCCCGCACGATGACACGCTCGATGCCCGCGTTGATGACCAGCCGCTTGCACATCTGGCAGCAGGTCGTCCCGCCGATCGGCGCGCCGGTTTTCGGGTCGGTGCAGGCGAGATAGAGGTCGGCGCCGAGCATCGTCTCCCGCGGGGCGGCGATGATGGCGTTCGCCTCCGCGTGGACGGACCGGCACAGCTCGTACCGCTCGCCGCGCGGGATGTTGAGCTGGTCGCGCAGGCAGACGCCGCGGTCGCAGCAGTTCAGCCTGCCGCGCGGCGCGCCGTTGTAGCCGGTCGAAACAATCACGTCGTTTTTGACAATGATCGCCCCGAATTTCCGGCGCAGACAGGTGCCGCGCGGCGAGACGGTCTGTGCGATGTCGAGATAATAGTTTTCCTTCGATACACGGCCCATGACGCCGGCAGCCTCCTTTGTTGATCTGTGTGGTGTGCGGCGGCTCAAAACCGCGCCGCGGCGGCCTTGATGTACTTGCGCAGCTCGGCCATCGTCTCCGGATGCTCCAGCCCTTTGTCAAGGTTGGCCATCAGGAAGCCCAGCTTCGAGCCGAGGTCGTAGCGCGTGCCCTCGAATTCGCAGGCGAGCATGCCGTAGCGCTTGCCCAGCGCGCACATCGCGTCGGTGAGCTGGATTTCGCCGCCCGCGCCCGGGGCCGTCTTTTCCAGAACGGGAAGATCTCCGGAATCAGTAGCAGCACGCGCCCGAGGATGGACAGCAGGGAAAAAGACCTTGTCCGGCGTGGGCTTCTCAATCATATCCCAGACGCGGTAGACGTTGTCCTCGATGTTGTCGACCTTCAGCGAGCAGTATTTGACGATCTGCTCCTCGGTCACCTGCTTGACGCCGACGACGGGAAGCGTAAATTTGCTGTATACGTCGATGAGCTGTTTGGTCACCGGCGTGCGCGAGAAGATGATGTCGTCGCCGTACAGCACGGCGAACGGGTCGTTCCCGACAAAGCTCTTGGCGCAGAGCACCGCATGCCCCAGTCCGCGCGCCTCCTTCTGCCGGATGAAAGAAATGTTCGCCATATTGGCGATGGCCTTCAGCTCCTCAAGCTGCTTGGTCTTGCCGCTTTTCCAGCCGCTCGTAGTATTCGAGCGAGTGGTCGAAAAATCGCTTCCTTGTTCCGCCCCGTGACGATGAGGATGTCCGTGATGCCGGAGGCGACGGCCTCCTCCACCAGATATTGGATGGCGGGCTTGTCCACAATCGGCAGCATTTCCTTCGGCACGCTCTTGGAGATCGGAAGCATACGGGGTGCCCAGTCCGGCAGCCGGAATGACGGCCTTTGTTACTTTCATAATTCCTTCTCTAACCGTTCCTTTCCTGAATATGCGGCGCTGCCGCAAATATTCCAATACACGAATACACGCGGCGGCGGCCGCATAAGCTTACGGGGTATTATAGCACAAGTGCGTTCGGAATTCAAGAGCTTTTCCCCAAATAAACCGAACGCCGCGCATGGGGGAAACGGGCCGCCGAGACGGCGGCCCGTTTATGGCTCTGAATAGGCGGAATGTAAGGTTTAACCGCAGCAGCAGCAAACAATGACGATCGCGATCAGGATGATGATCCAGCAGCAGCCGTTGTTACCGCCAAGGAACGAGTCGAAGCAGCCCATTACAATACCTCCTTCCTCTACCCGCATACTACAGAGTATGTCGGAGGCGGTCGGGTTGCTACCGACTTTCCGCTTTATCGGATTTGTCCGTCGCCGGTGACGATGTATTTCACCGTCGTCAGCTCCGTAAGTCCCATCGGGCCGCGCGCGTGCAGCTTTTGGGTGGAGATGCCGATCTCCGCGCCGAAGCCGAATTCGCCGCCGTCGGTGAAGCGGGTCGAGGCGTTGACGTAAACCGCCGCCGAATCGACGGCCCGCGTGAACGCGTCCGCTTTCCGCAGGTCGGTGGTCAGGATGACGTCGGAATGCTTGGTGGAATGGGTATTGATGTGCGCAATCGCTTCCTCGATGCCGCCGACGACCTTTGCCGACAGGATCAGGTCGTCGTATTCGACGAAGAACTCGTCGTCCCCAACCTCCTCCACGCCGAGGATGGCGGCCGCCTCCGCGTCGCCCTTCAGCTTCACGCCGGGCAGCGCGTCTTTTGAGCAGCGGCAGAAACGCCTTGGCGATTTCGCGGTCGACCAGCACTATGCTCGAGCGCGTTGCAGACCGCCGGCCGCGAGGTTTTGCCGTTGCGGATGATCGAGAGGGCCGTCTCGAAATCCGCGCTCTTTTCCACATAGGCGTTGCAGTTTCCGGCGCCGGTCTCGATGGTCGGCACCGTCGCGTTCTCCACCACCGAGCGGATAAGCCCCTTGCCGCCGCGCGGGATGAGCAGATCGACATATTCGTTCATCCGCATCAGCTCGGTCGCCGTCTCGCGCGACGTGTCCTCCGCGATGGCCAGCACGTCGCTGTCGATGCCGGCGTCTGCCAGCGCGCGCTTGAGGACGGTGACAATCGCCAGATTCGAATGGATGGCCTCCTCCCTTGCCGCCGCGCAGCACCGCCGCGTTGCCGCTCTTCACGCAGAGCGCCGCGGCGTCCGCCGTCACGTTCGGGCGCGACTCGTAAATGATCGCGATGACGCCCAGCGGCACATGTACGCGCTTGATTTCCAGCCCGTTCGGCCGCCGCCAGACCTCGCCGCCGCCGAGCGGGTCGGCAAGCTGCGCCAGCTCCTCCAGCGCCGCGGCGATCCCCTCGATGCGCGCCGGCGTCAGCCGCAGACGGTCGAGCATCGCCTCCGGAACGCCGTTGACGCCCGCCGAGCGCATATCCGTCTCGTTGGCGGCGAGGAGCTCGTCCGCGCTTTCCCGAAGATACTGCGCCATTTTCAGAATCGCCCCGTTGCGCGTTTTGGCGTCGGCCTGCGCCAGCGCGGGGGAAGCCTTTTGCGCCAATGCGCATTTTTTTTTCGCGTATGGTCATAAAGCAGCCCTGCCTTTCTTTACTCTGTTTTTCCGAAATAGGTGCCGGTGAACTCGCCGGCCGTGATGTCGTATAAAATTTCCGGGTCCGCGCCGTTGACAATCACCATCGGGATGCCGGCCGCCATAACGCTCTCGGCCGCCTCCAGCTTGGCGCGCATCCCGCCGGTGCCGCGCGCGCTGCCCGCGCCGCCGGCGTAGCTGCGGACGACGTCGTCGATGACTTCAACATGCTCGATGAAGCGCGCGTCGGGGGCAGACGCGGGGGTTTTTGTCGTACAGCCCGTCGATGTCGGTCATGTTGATCAGCAGATCGGCGTCGGTCAGCCGCGCGACCACCGCGGAGAGCGTGTCGTTGCTGCCGATGCGAAGCTGCTCGGACGAAACGGTGTCGTTCTCGTTGATGACCGGGATGCAGCCGAAGCCGAGCAGCATCTTCAGCGTGCCCGACGCGTTGGCGCTGCGCACCGGCGAGTCGAGGTCGTCCTTCGTCAGCAGAACCTGCGCGATCTTGTGTCCGTACGAAGCGAACAGCCGGTCGTACATATCGACCAGCTCGCACTGGCCGACGGCCGCCGCCGCCTGCTTCTCCTCCGTGGAAAGCGGCTTCCCGACCAGCCCGATTTTTTGCCAGCCCGCAGCTCACCGCGCCCGAGGAGACAAGCAGGCATTCTCTGCCGCTGTTCTGCATGTCCGCAATGCAGCGGACCAGCCGCTCGGTTTTGCGCAGATTCATCAGTCCCGCTGGGATAGGTCAGCGTGGAGGTGCCGACCTTTGACGACAATGCGCTTTTTGTTTTCCATATTCAGCTTCATATATTTGTTTTTCCTTTCAGCCCGGTAAAAAAAGGGCTTCCATTTTTTGCTTTCCCTATATTATAATAGAAAAAAAAGCCGTTTTGCAAGAGCAAACTCTTCAAAATCGCAGGAAGGCGGTATTGTTTTTATGATCATTCTGGCATCCGGCTCTCCCCGGCGGATCGAGCTGCTCGCCTCACTCGGACTGGAATTCCTCGTGCGCCCTGCGGCGGTGGACGAGACGATCGACCCCGCCACGCCGCCGGATGAGGCCGTGGCCCGAGCTGTCGCGACGGAAAGCGTCATGATTGTATCGGACGGCCGCCTCGCCGGACGACACCATCATCGCCGCCGATACGCTCGTCTGGCAGGACGGCCGCCTGCTCGGCAAGCCCGCCGACGCCGCCGACGCCGCGGCGATGCTGCGCGCCCCCGTCCGGCCGCCGCCATACGGTGCACACCGGCCTGACCGTCATCCGGGGCGGGGAAGAACAGACCGTCGTGTCTGCCGCGGCCGTACTTCCGCCCGATGACCGAGCGCGAGATCGAGTGGTACGTCGCCACCGGCGAGCCGCTGGACAAGGCGGGCGCTTACGGCATTCAGGAGCGCGGCGGCATTTTCGTCGAACGCATCGAGGGCGATTTCTTCACCGTGCTCGGATTGCCGCTCTGCGAGCTGTTTCGGGGGAACGGAAATTTTGTAAGAATTTGAAAAACTTTATTGACAAAGCTGTTCCGCTCTTGTATAATGAGGACAAATACAACCCAAAGAAAGGAACAGGTAACATGAAAACGAAAGCTCGCGGAATCCTATCCGCTTCGCTTGCACTGGTCATGGTCCTTGCGCTGATGGCGCCGGCGGTTTCCGCCCTGGAATTCAGCGTCGGGGACGAGCTGGTCGGCGGCGAGGTCACGGCGTTTGAAGAAAAAAACGCTGGGCACGGGCCTGACCTACTCCAAGACGACGTACACCGACGCCGGAGACCGAACGCAGGCGATGTACGCGCTGGAGTTCAATCCCAAAACGTCCGACTTTATGCCGGTCGTTTACAGCCGTTGGACGGGCACCGGCGCGACGACGCTGCTGGGCGGCCAGAATTTGGAAGAGCAGTTCGGCGCAGAGGTGTACGCCGGCGTCAACGCCAACTTTTACAGCACGGCGACGGGCAGCACCTTACGCCGGCTACTGGGTGCATGACGGCCGTCTTGCACAGGCCGAATACGGCTACCAGAGCGACATCATCGCGTTTACCTCCGACGGGGAAATGCAGATTGTCAATTCCAAGCTGACCTTCGACGTTGTATTTCAACGGCGAATTGGTGACCTATAACGGCTCGAATTCGCTGGCTTACATCAATAAGCGCTCGCTTTGCGTCCAACGTCAGCAATCTGTTCTATTACTGGGACACCGAATGCGGCACCAAAACCGATTCGAATCTCGAAGGCGTTGAAATCGTCTGCGAAAAGCAGAACGGCGGCGAGCTTGGCGTTGAGCGCACGCTCACCGGCAAGATCGTGGAGATCCGCACCGATTCCATGAAGTCCTCGGTCGGCGCCGACCAGTTCGTGCTGTATGTGAAGAACGATTCGCCGCTCAAGGACGCCATCGAGGGTACCTATAAGGTCGGCGACACCGTCTCCATCCGCGTCAACGAGGAAGTGGAGGCCAGCAAGGCCGTCACCTCTGCGGCGGTCACCGCGCTTGCCGCGCAGTACCGCATCGTCGCCGACGGTATGTACGCGCCCGGCGACGACACCAAGTCGCTCGACCATTACGAGCAGAGAGCGCAGCGCACCTCTATCGGCGTGAAGGCGGACGGCACGGTTGTTCTCGTCTGCACGGCCGGCAGAAGCGTCACGGATTCGGCCCCCGGCCTGACCATTCCCGAGCTGGGCGCGCTGATGCTCGAGCTGGGCTGCGAGGTTGCGTATAACCTTGACGGCGGCGGCTCCTCTCAGATGATTACGAAGGCGGAGGGGGCGAGGAGAGGCTTCACTGTCTGGAAAAACGAAGGCACCAACGGCAGAAGCGTCGCCAACAGCCTGTACATCGTCAAGCGTCCGACGGACAATGCCGAAGCGCTGGGTAACCTGAATTATCTCATCAGCGCGGTTGAAGAGAAGAAAATCGAAAACCGACGAGGCCAAAGCCGCTCTGGCTTTCTGCAAAAAAGCGCTTCTGTCTGCGGAGAAGCTGATGGAAGGCGACATTCTCCGCGAATCGATGAAGCTGCAGAACATTTTGGACGCCGGCGACGAGCTGGCGGACGCGCTGGCGGCCTGTGAAGGCATCATCGCTTACGACTATTCGCCTTCCGCGCTCGGCACGCTGCGCGCCGCTTATGACGTCGCTTCGAAGCTGAATGTGAATACGAACGATTCCGAGACGATTCTCAACGCCGCCAGAGCGCTCAAGACGGCGGTCGGCAATAAGGGTGAAATCGGTTTTCAATGTAACCGCGGGCAAGAGCTATGATATGCTTCACCATTACCCGTCGACGAATAATTACGGCGATTCCGGCAACGAGCTGACCGACGGCGAAATTGCCAATATCAATAACGCTTACGGCAAAACCGTGGGTGGCTTTCAGCGGTGCAATGGAGCTTTCCGGCAAAATTACGGTTGATGGAACTGAGAGACGGTATTTTTGATATCATTGTTGATTTGGGTGAGTACAGGAGAACATTAAGGAGTTTAATGCCTTTACGGAGTTTGTCCCTACTGCCGGCATCGATTTCTGCATTGCCGTCGATTATGCGGTTTCGGACGACAAGGTGAACTGGACGGAGGCCGGAAGATCGGTTCTCGATAGTGAACCGGAGTACTATTATGAATTGGAAGACGGCGTTAACAAACTGAAAGGGAAAAAGCGTCGATCTTCAATATCCGCTCAGCTTAGATAAAGGTTTGAACGGTCGTTATGTCCGCGTTCGCCTGATTGCTATGGGCTTGACGCAATTTATCTTTATCACCGAGCTTCAGGCGTTTGCCTATGAGGACACGATGATCGGCGATGTCGGTTATGTGACCGATACGAACAAGACCATCGGCAACAACGATGCGGTGATTTTCACGCCCGATTTCGGCGATGCGCTGACGAAGGACAACGGCAACAGCACATGGGCCTATGTTGTCGTTGCGGAAGCCTCCGGCCCGGCTATAAGGTGACGGCGGTGTATTCCAACCCCGGCAACGCGGTACGTCTGTCGCCATCCCCGCGAACGGTTTTTGTCTATGCGGTGCATACCGATAACGAAATGTCAATTCCAAGGCAAACCGCGCGTATGCGGAGAGCGCGAAGGTCGGCCAGTATCCCGCTGGACGGCGTCGATCTTTCGACCGGCGCGCTGCTGCCCGGCGCTTATATCCCGCTTCACGGGCACACTGAACGAAGACGCTGCCATTGCCGTTGACGACGAGACCGGCATCTCACCGGCCTTTACACCCGGAATGACCGAAGATGAGGTGAAGGCGCAGTTCGTCAGCCCCGAAGACGTCGTTATCAGCGGCGCTTCGAAGGACGGCGTCGGCACCGGCGCGCAGATCACCTTCAACGGACAGACCTGGACGGCGGTTCTCATCGGCGACCTGAACGGCGACGCCAAGATTACCGCTACGGACTATCTGCTGGCGAAGAAGACATTCTGAAACTGGCCGATCTGGACGAGGTTCAGACCGAGGCGTTTAAGCTTGGCGAAACCACCGCTCCGTCGGCGTCGAACTACCTTAAAATTGAAGAAACACGTTCTCAAGCTGGCGGATCTGTTTTTTGCGTAAAGACATATTGACCGAATGGAGAGCATAGAGTATCAGGGGTGATATTCTATGCTCTCCTTTTTGGTCTCCGTCTTTCAAGCTGATCTGCCTCTTTCTGCGCACCTCGCCCTCCTCCTCCTTCCCGCCGCCGCTGAGCAAGGAGGAGCGCCGCCTGTTCGTGCTCTTTGGGGAAAGGGGGATCAGTCCGCGCGCGCCAAGCTCATCGAGCACAACCTCTCCGCCTTGTGGCGCATATCGTGAAAAAGTACTACACGAACTGCCGCGAGCAGGAGGACCTCATCAGCATCGGCACCATCGGACTGATCAAAGCCATCGATTCCTTCAACATCGAGCAGGGCGCGCGCTTTGCGACCTATGCCGGTAAAGTGCCTGCAAAACGAAATTCTGATGTATTTCCGCAGCCAGAAGAAGCTGACGTACGAAAATTCGCTCAACGACTCCGTGGACGTGGATAAGGACGGCAATCCGCTGACCTATCTCGATATCCTCTGCACCGAGGACGACATCGTTGAGGAGCTGGATCTGAAAATCAAAAGCGACCTGCTTTATAAGGCGGTGCGCGAGGCGCTCAACGAACGCGAACGGACCATCATCGCGCTTCTGCTACGGGATGAATAAGCTGCATAAGCCGATGCCGCAGCGGGGAGGTCGCGAAGCGGCTGAACATTCGCGTTCGTACGTCTCCCGCATCGAAAAATGCGCGGTGGATAAGGATTCGGGCGTATATGAAGGCGTAGGGAAGTTGTAAAAAAAAAAACTCCTGCAAAAAAAAGCTCTTGCAATACCGGAACGCGTTTGCTATAATGAGGAAAAAGCGCGGATGTACACCGCCGCGCGGCATCGATGGGCGCGGCTCTTTGTATGTATGCTCGTGAACTTCAGAATACGGAAAGGATTGCCAGAACATGAGAAACTTCAAAATCGGCGTGATGACCGACTCGTTTCGGACGACGTTCGTAGACGCGCTCGATAAGGCGAAGGAACTGGGCGCGCAGGGCGTGCAGATGTATGTGACCGAGGGGGATATGTTCTATAAGAACCTCACGGACGAGCGCATCGAGCAGGCGAAGCGCGAGCTGGCGATCGGGGGACTGGTCGTCTCCGCAATCTGCGGCGATTTCGGCGGCCATGGCTTTGAAACCGAGGCGGAAAACGAGTGGAAAATCCCGTCCAGCAAGCTGGTGGCGGATCTGGCCGTGCGCTTCGGCGCGCCGGTCGTGACCACGCACATCGGCGTCGTGCCGGAGGACAATACCTGCGAGACCTACCGGCGGATGAAGGCCTGCCGCGAGCTGGGCGATTACGCCGTTTCCGTCGGCGTTACCTTCGCCATCGAAACCGGCCCCGAAAGCCGGAGACGCTTGCGGCGTTTATCCGCGACGTCGGAAGCAAGGGCATCGGCGTCAATGACCCGGCCAACCTGGTGATGGTCACCGGCTGTGACCCCGTCGCGGCGGTCTATACGCTGGCGACTTCATCGTGCACCACCCACGCCAACGGACGGGATGCTTCAGCAGGCCGATACGCATAAGGTGTACATTTGCCGAGGGCGGCATCGGCGACCTGCGGCTGGACGAGTATTTCAAGGAGTTGCCGCTCGGCGACGGCGACGTTCCGTTCGATAAGTACCTCGACGCGCTGGAGGACATCGGCTATTCCGGCTTCCTGACCGTCGAGCGCGAGTGCGGCGCCGATCCTTACGCGGACATCAAAAGAGCCGTCGATTATCTGAAATCCAACATAAACGCTTGAAAACGGAAAGGTGCGGACTGTAAAATGAAAAAAATCGGTTTTATCGATTATTTCCTCGATGAGTGGCATGCCAATAACTATCCCTAAGTTTATCAAGGACGCCGTCGGCGACGAATTCGTCGTGGCTTACGCTTACGGAGAAATCGACAGCCCGAACGGCAAGACGAACCGCGAGTGGGCGGACAGCTTCGGCGTCGAGCTGCTCGGCACGATCGACGAGGTCATCGAAAAGAAAGCGACGTGCTCATCGTCCTTTCGCCCGACCATCCCGAACGGCATTGGGACCTCTGCCAGAAGCCCTTCCGCAGCGGCAAGCGCGTCTACGTCGACAAGACCTTCGCGCCTTCCAAGAAAATTGCGGAGGATCTGGTCAAGCTGGCCGACGAAAACCACACGCCTTTTTTTTCCTCCAGCGCGCTGCGGTTCAGCGACGAGCTGACCACCGTCGGGCATGACAACATCGCGTTCATCAATTCCCGCGGCCCCGGCGACTTCGACACCTATTCCATCCACCAGATCGAACCGATTACCGTCCTGATGGGGTCAGAGGCGACGCGCGTGATGGCTGTCGGCGCCGGTATGCACCAGACCGTCGTCATCGAGTTCAAGGGGCGGCCGCTCTGCGGTGATGTCGCATTACGGCTGGTCGGGCGTGGACTTCAATATGACCGTCGCTGCGCCGACGGCAGCACCGCCGTCCTGCCGGCTATGAGCAATTCCTTCCCGAACTTCATCAAAGCGATGTGCGATTTCTTCCGCACCGGCGAGATCAAAGCCGCGCACGAAGAAACGGTCGCCATTATGGGCATCATCGAGGCGGGCAACAAGGCCATCGCCAACCCCGGCGTCTGGGTCGAGGTGTAATGCAGGTAAATGTCCCCGCCGTTTGTGAGGCGGGGGACATTTTCTGTCCGCCTCTCGCACCTTATGCAAATCGGGGGAATGCGACGACCGCGTTCAGCAGATACGCCATAGTGATGGCGTAAAAATCCGCGCTGCGCCGGGGGAGGCGGCAGGCCGTCTATGAAGCTCCGGCGCTGCCGACCGAAAAAATCCGGCCGGCGCGGCCGGCCGATTGTTCCCGCCGAAAAAGGTTGCAAAAATTGCGGCGGAAAGCCGCCGCGATTTTTACAGCCTTTTTTCGGAAAAACCCTTGTGCTTTTCGGATATATTTGTTATAATAAACCGTAAAAGCAAGCGGAAAGGAGATGCCATGCGTCGTGGACGGTACGCCAAATCCGGAAAAAAGCCCGAAAGAAAACGCGCCGAAGCGCCGGCTGTACCAGACGCCGGCGTTCAAAAAGGGACTCTTCATTTTTCTTGTCCTTGCCTCCGTGCTCGCGTTTGCCATCGCCGTGTTCCGGCTGGACACGATTCTGGCTGTCATCGATCGGATCATCCGGCTATATCATGCCGATTTTTTTTTTACGGCATCGCCATGGCGTATCTGCTGAACCCGGTCGTCGTGTTCCTTGATTTGCGCTTTGCGCCCTTTTTGGCGAAGCGCTGCAAGACCGAGCGGAAGGCGAAAAAAAAAATTTCCAAGGCGCTCTCCATCACGCTGGCGGTTTTGTTCGGCATTACCCTCCGATTACCGTGCTGTGCGTGATGATCATTCCGGAGCTGGTTTACAGCCTCACCACGCTTGCCAAAAAGTCTGCCCGGCGAGCTGGAGCGGGTCATCGACTTTCTGCGCAACGGCATCGATACCGAGGGTGTTCTGGGGCGAGACGCTCAAGAATTTTCATCGACAACGCGTTTAACGCCTTCAATAACTGGATCACCACCGGCCTGCCCGAGCTTGCGGGCAATATGCTTATTATCTGACCGACAGCGTCATCGGCATTGTCGGCTTTTGGTCAATTCATCGGCATCGTCGTCGCGGTCTATGTCCTCTGTGATAAGGATAAGTTCCGCGGACAGGCGAAAAAGCTGCTTTTGCGTTCTTGCAAGCCGAAAACGGCGAATATGGTCATCGATACCGCGCGCGCCACGGCCACTGAGATTTTCGGCGGCTTTTGACCGGCAAAAATCATCGATTCGCTCATCGTCGGCATCGTCAACGCGATTTTTATGCTCATCACCGGCATGCCGTATGTCGTGCTCATTTCGGTGCTTGTCGGTGTGACGAACATCATCCCGTTTTTCGGCCCGTTTATCGGCGGCATCCCCCAGCGCGCTGCTGCTGCTGCTGATGGACCCGATGGACGGCTGGATTTTCATTATCTTTATCATTATCCTGCAGCAAATCGACGGCAATATCCTCGGCCCGAAGATTTCTCGGCTCGACGACCGGCATCAGCGATTCTGGTCACCTTCGCGCTGCTGCTCTTCGGCGGTATATTCGGGTTCGTCGGTATGATCATCGGCGTGCCGCTGTTCGCGGTGATTTACTATCTGATTCGTATGTGGCTGAACGAGCATCTGAAATCGAAGGGGCTGCCCGTGGTGTCGGAGGAATACCGCGACGTAGAGCGTTACGATCTGGAAGCAGATCAATTCATTATGCTGCCGCACGATTATCAGGGCCGGCAAACGGCAGGCGAAGCGCGATCAGGCGCGCGGCATCCATTTCTGGCGCCGGAAAAAGAAAAAGGATAAGGAAGATACGGAATAAAGGGCGTCGAACCGCTTGCTGCGGCTTTCATAGGCATAGTAGGCGAATGGCCCCTCCGGAAGGCAATCGGAGGGCCTTTGTTTGTACGGAAAAATGGAATTCGGAGCGGTGACGTATGGGTACAGGTATTATCGTATGCGGACTGAACGGAAGCGGAAAGAGTACATTGGGGAAAGCGCTCGCCAATAAGCTGCATTTTCATTTCATCGATATTGAGGACCTGTTTTTTCCCAAATCAGACCCGCAATACCTCTATGCCTCTCCCCGAACAAAGGAAGAAGCGGAACGGCTGCTTGGGAATGCAATCACGGCGCACGAGAATTTTGTATTTGCGGCGGTGAAGGGCGATTACGGCGAAAGGGTGTATCCGTATTTTACATACGCCGTGCGGATAGACGCTCCCCAAAAGACATTCGGATGCAGCGTGTGAAAAGTCGTTCATTTCAGAAATTCGGCAAAAGAATGCAGCGCGGGGGCGATTTGTATGAGGCAGAGAACAATTTTTCGCGTTTGCCGCCTCCAGATCGGAAACGCTTGTCGAGGACTGGCTCGAATCGTTGAACTGTCCCGTCCTGCGTGTGACGGAACAAAAGCCATCGCGCAGAATGTGGATTTCATTGTCGGGCAAATCCAAGAACGCGTCGGAATTCACCTTGGACAAGAGGCAGACGGCTGAAAGAAATAATGGCGCGGCAGCAGACCTGCTTCGCTATGGCATAACCGCTTTCTTCTTATTGCCCGTGCGACATCGTGCATCATTTGCGCAGGGGAAAGCGTCTCCATTGAAGGGCTGGAAAACAGGCGCCATTCGGCTTCCGGCTCATAGCCTCGACTTACCATAGCAGCTGCGCGCAATGCAATAACGCGTATTTCCTTTCGTACAGATAAACACGGCGTTGAAAAAGACAGAAGATGAAAAGCGATGCGGTTATACCGCATCGCTTTTTTCGGCTTGTTTTCTGCTCCCCTTATTTCGCTGCGTCGGCGATGATTTGCGCCATTTCGCCTACGTTTTTCATAGACGAAACCTGCTTCATCGTGAATTTACGCCGAACTCGTCCTCCACGGCGGCGATGAGTTGAATGTGCGTGAGCGAGTCCCAGTCCTCGATGTCGGCGGCGGTTGTGTTTTCGCTGACGGCGATGGATTCGTCGTCAAATACCTCGCGGAAAACGGCGTTGAGACGGTTATAGATTTCGTTCATATGGTTCCTCCGTTTACGGTGATGAATCGGTTCTTTTTTTGTATAGCCGGCGGTTTCCAGTTCCCAGACGGTGCTTGCCGTCGTTGTCGGCCGTTTTTGCAAAGCCGAAATCGGCGTACAGCTCGCGCACCATCCCGTTCTTCGCGGTGGGGTAGTAGTAGCCGACCAGCTTCGTTATGCCGCGGGAGACGGCCGTTTCGACCAGCGTGTCGAGCATCGCATACCCATATCGCGCTTGAGCACGCGGCAGGACATCAGCCACAGGTCGATGTGAAGCTCGCTGCCGCGGATTTCGCCGATGACGACCGCCACCACGCCGTTGTCGCCGAAGCGGTCGGTCAGCCGTCCGTAAAAGCGTGATGCGTCGGGCTGGCGGCCGCCGCTTCGATTTCCGCCGCGGTATAGCGCCTTTGTCGTCAGGTTGAACTGGTTGATTTGTTGGTAAGCTGCGCGATGCGCTGCATATAGGTTTGCGAGAAAGGGCGGATTTCGCCCTGCATTTCCAGCGAACGCAGATAGTCGGAATAGTCCGCAAAGCTCTGCCGTTCCGCCTCGCGCGCAGCGCGTTCTCTTGTAACATCTCGTTGCGCCGCAGGTCGTCGGCCGACAGGGAAGTGACCTCAAAATAGGCGTTGCGGTCGAGGATGCGGATATAGTTTTTCCACGCCCTCCATCGCCGGCACGGCCGTAGACGGCAGCGAAGCGGCCACGATATGGCGCTCGGCCGGATTGTCGTCGGCGAACACGACCGAGTCGGTCATCAGGTTCAACAGGCGGGCCGTTTCCGCAATGTTGCGGTCCTTCGGTTCCCAGCGTTGGCGCGGATGACCTGAAAATCGTCGGGCGACAGCGCCGAATCGGGGATGGCGGGAGGCCGGCCAGCGCGTTCTCCGGGTCGTTTTTCGAGCAGACCGTCAGCAGCACGCCGATGTCCTTCTGGCGTTTGACGTAACGCTGAAATTCCAGAAACGCCTGTCCGTTGGGCGTTTCCTCGCCCCAGCCCCTCCGGGCCGTCGTCGCCGACGACGCCGCCCCAGAGCGTGTTGTCCATATCCAGCGCCAGCACTTTTTTGTTGCGTCCGAAAAATGGATTTGATAATCGAGGCGACGCTGTGCCCAGCGAGGGATGGCCTCCAGCGCCATTGCGTATTTGTACATATACCACACCGACTGGTCGGCCCAGCGGTCCAGCCCGTAACAGGCGGCGGTATAGCTGAGGTCGTGAATGAACAAATGCGGTTTCTGTGCCGCCGCAAGCTGGAAGCGCGCGTTGAGACGGTTGACGAAATTGGTCTGGCCGTGGATGTCCGTCGCGTCGCGGTTCCCGTAAAGCCGGAAAAAAACGGGTATTCAAAGTTGTTCTGCACAATCGGGCAGGCGAATGCGGCGCTCAGGCTTTCCCACATCTCGGAAAAGTGGCGCTGCGTCTGCCAGCCGCCCTTCGACGGCCTCCGCGCTGTCGTCGGGATGCGGGGAGATACGGCGCAAGGTTGCGGAAGGTCGTGTACATAGACCACGTCCGGCGCGAAGGCCTCCAGCGTCGGATTGCCGAACATAGCGTCCTCCCAATACTTTGGCGTATTCGGATTGATAGAAAACCGGCCGGATGCCCTCGGCCAGCAGGAACAGCTCCAGCATGTCGCAGACGTCGTTGGTTGTCGACCCGCCGAGGACGGCGATTTTCTTCGATTCGTTCGCGGCCGTCGGCCAGCAGCGCCTTTTCAGCTTCCGCCGCGTCCGTAGCAGCTCGCCGGCGTCGAACGGGTAGGCGAGGGCCGTGGCAGGATTGGCGGCGGCTTTACGGATGTCTTCCATACGAAAACGTCCTTTCGTCAGTTATTCAGCAGTCGTTCAATATGCGTGTACACCGAGCCGCAGGCCGTGCCGCTCACCGCGAACACCACGTCGGTCGCGCCGACGTCGCGGACAAGGTCGAGCCCGTTTTTTGTCATAAAATCGAATGTCTGCGATGTAGATGTTGTCAAACGCCGTCGCGACAAAGGGGGCGAGCGCGTTGCCGTAGCTGTCCTTGAAGATGACGAGGTTGCGGCCGGTGTTCAGTTCGGTTTGGATGTTGCACGAAGTAGTCGTCCGCGCCGAGGAAGGTGGCGTATTTGCCGCTCGTCGAGCCGGAGAGGTCGAACAGGCAGCTGCTTCGCGTCATATTCGGTGCGGAAAAGGTCATAATTGCCGCGGTTGTAGAATTTGGCGGTGTATGTGTTCTGCGGCACATAGAAAACGAAGTCCTCCGGGTTGTCTTTGAGCACCGTCGCCTGTTTTTGGGAAAACGTGTACAGCGAGCCGACAAAGCCGCTCTGCACTTCCTCGCGGAACGCGCTCAGCTCGGGATACGAGACGCCTGCGAGCCGGCAAAGCTCGCCGACGGCATAGTACGCCGCCAGCGCGTTCCAGTGATGCTCGGTCCGCGGGTAGATCGGTTCGTCCAGATGCGATTTGAAAAGGTTGTATACATCGACGTATTCCACGCCGGCCGGCATATTGTCGGCAATGGCGTCAAACGAGCGTTCGGCGTAATCCAGCAGATACGAATAGTTGCTCGGCGCATAATACGAGCTTGCATGCGGCACGACAAGCGAGTACAGCCGCACGTCGTCGTCCAGCGCGTCGCGCCACTTGCCGAGAAGCTGCGCGAAGGCGGCGGCGGTTTTCGTGTTGCCGTAAAACATTTCCATCCCTCTCGTGCCCGAAATCAGCACGCCGTTGACCTCATTAGCCCTTGTCGCTCGGGACGACCGGCGGCTGCGAGGACTCGGCTTCGGAGGAATCGGAGCCGCTGCTTTCCGTGTTCGTGTTCGAGCTGGTCTCCGAGCTTGTGTTTGAACTGCTCTCCGCTTCCGATTCCGTACCCGCGCCGCTTTCCTGCGGCGGCAGGCCGGCGCTCTCGGTATCGGAGCCGGCGTTCGGGAGTGAAGCGGGACCGTCGCTGACCGACGGGCGCGGGGAGGCGGACGACGTGTCCGACGTTGCGGAAGGATCGCCGTCAGACCCCGCAGGCCAGCAGTGCGGTGAGGGGTGAGGAGAAACGTCAGGATAAGTGCGATGACCTTTTTTCATTCTTTATTCTTCCCAGAGATATTTGCCGCCCATCGTGCGGATGGTTTCGACGTATTGATAGTTCGAGCCCATCGGCGTGAACGCGCAGACGGCGAAAAGCACGTCGGTCGCGCCGACTTCTTTGATGAAATCGATGGCGTTGATCGGAAATTTGCGGATATCGATGGCGTATATCGTTCAAAGGAGGACAGCAGCATCGGGACGAGCGCGTTGCCGAAGCTGTCCTTGAACACCACGCAGGTGCGGCCGTTCTTGACGTCGGAATTGATCTTGATGGAGTAGTTGTCGCCGTCCATAAAGATCATATACCACGCGCTCGGCAGATCGTCCGACACATACATATAGCAGGAATCCTTCGTCCGCTTCAGCTCTTTGAAGTCGTAGGAGTACATTTCCATCGTGTATTCGCCCGGATATTCGTAGTAGAAGAACTTGTCGGGGTGATCCTTGAGAATCTGCTGCTGGGTTTGGGAGTAAAGCGAGCCGAGGAAGGGCATCGGGCTGCCGTCCTCGTAGAATTTGCCGCCGTATGTGTACTTCGAGAGGTCGGCTTCGAACGGGACGCCCGCGACCTCGTCGAACTTTTTTCGCCGCCCAGTAGGCGCCCGTACTGCGTCCAGTGGTGTTCGGTGCGGAAATAGATTTCTTCCTCATCGTTCTTATGTTCCGCCGTGATGTCGTAGATGTCTACCGGCGTCACGCCGTCAAGCCACTCGTAAACATAGTCGATCTTGTCCAACTGCTTGCCGCCGTACTGGATTCGTATTTTTCCGGCATATAATAGGCCGCCGCGGTCGGGATGATCATATTGTAAATGTTGATGTCGTCGCCCGAGAAAATGGCGGTATCTGTTCAGATAGCGCGCGAAAAGCTGTCCGTTCTCATAGGACCCGCCGAACGGCTCGACCGCGCGGTAGTCCTCGGTGAAGATGATGCCCTTAAACTCATACTCGTTGCCGCCGGTCGAGGAGGACGACGTGTCGGTCGTATCATCGCCGGAAACAGCGGGGTCATCGCTCGGCGCGCCGATGAGGGGCGAGCTTTCGTCCGTTGAAGCAGAGCCGCCGGACTGGGAATTGCCCGCCGAGGCGTCGGCAGAGACGTCGCCGCCGTTGCTGCCGCATGCGGCTAAGACCGCAGACAGCATAAGGCTGATGAGCAGGAGCAGGGAAACGAGTTTTTCATTCTTTGCGTACCGATTTCGCGCCGGCGCTTGCTGCGGCGCGTCCTTTCTTTGAAATTTGCGTTTATTCGTCAGCGGTTGGCCAGCGGGTCGGAAACCTCGCCGGTCGGCCGTTCGTCTTCGACGGGGTCGTTCGGCTTGACGCCGATGACGCCTTCCTTCGGCGTAATGCCGAACAGCGCGCGGATGTCTGTAATGATGTTTTTGTATGTGTCGCGCCCGGGCGCGGTGTCGGTGAAGTACTCGGTGATGCCCGCCGTGTACTCGGCGTTGAAATAGGATTCCCATGAGAATTCAGGGAACTTCGCCAGATCCCGGTTCTCGATGCCCGACTGGGTGGCCGCGGCGCCAGCAAAAGATAGGCGGAGATCCCCAGCCCCAGCAGACAGAGCACGGCGGCGTTGACGGCCTTGACGACGGTTGCCGCGTCAGGCTTTTTGCGCTTTTCTTCCATATGGCAGCCTCCTTCTTAAAAGCGGAAATACAGGGAACGGATTGTTCATCGTGTCGATGAGCATAATCGAGGAAATCACCAGCAGGCCCACGTTCGTCACCATCGTCACCGCGCCGGCGACGGCCGTCCGCGTCGTCGTCTTGGCGACAAATTTCTTGATGGCGGGCAGAATCGGCATCGACAGGAGCGCGGCGCCGAGAATCAGGAATAGATTTTGCAAAATCGCCGTTTCGGACACCGGGTCGAGGAAGGGGTTGCCGTTGGCGCCGACAAGGCCCTTGAAAAACAGCCCTAAATCGGTGAGATTCTCAAATTTGAATATGCCGAAGCCGACCACGATGACCAGCAGGGCGTACAGATGCGCCAGCGGGCGCGGGAATGCGCTTCATCCGCTTTTTTGCCGACGAGCGTTTCGATGAAGATGAAAAGCCCGAAGTACAGCCCCCACAGGATGTAGTTCCAGCTTGCGCCGTGCCAGAAGCCGGTGCAGAACCAGACGAGAAAGAGACTGACGTATTTGCGGCGCTTGCCGAAAAAATCGGCCTTTATACAGCAGAAGTAATCGCGGAAAAAGGTCCCCAGCGAAATATGCCAGCGCTGCCAGAATTCCGCAATGCTGCGCGAGACGAACGGGTAGCGGAAGTTCTCGTCAAAGTGGAAGCCGAGCATCCAGCCCATGCCGATGGCCATATCCGAATAGCCGGAGAAGTCGTAGTAGACATACAGCGCAAAGCAGATCACGCCGACCCAGACGGCGGCGACCGAGCTGCTTTCACATGCAGCACGCCTTCGTTGAGTCCGAACAGCTTGTCCACGACGATGGAGAGGTTGTTGGCGATGATCGCCTTTTTGGCCAGACCGACTATGAAGCGCGTCAGCCCGTCGGAAAAAGTCGCTCAGCGTCGTTTTTGCGCTCGAAACCTCGCGCTCGATTGTCTCGTACCGCACAATCGGGCCGGCGATAAGCTGCGGGAAGAGCGAGATGTACATCAGCAGCTTGAAGAAATTATGCTGCACCTGCACCTTCTCCCAGTGGCAGTCGATGACATAGGGAGATAATCTGGAACGTGAAGAAGCTGATGCCGATGGGCATCACGATGTCCGGCACGGAATCGAAACGCCGAACAGCGCGTTGATGTTTTTCCACGAAGAAGCCGGCGTATTTGAACACCGCCAGCATACCGAGGTCGAACACCAGCGCGGCGGCGACGATGGCCTTGCCGTGCGCGCGGTGATTTTCAATCAGCAGTCCGGCGACATAGTTGACCAGCGAAGACAGCAGCAGCAGAAAGATGTAAAACGGCTCGCCCCACGCGTAGAAAAAAGAGCGAGGCGGCGATGAGCACCGCGTTTTTTCCACGCCGATGTTTTTGAACAGGAAGTAGAGAATCAGCGTTGCGCACAGGAAAACGTATATAAAGAGCAGATCGGAAAAAGACCATCAGGGTTCCTCTCCCAGCAGATTTTGTCAGCACTCGGCACACCGTTAGATAGAATATACCATTCGACGCATTCTGTCCACTGGTAAAGCCGAAAACATTATGTAAAAATTTAGTTCTTGCTATGTGAAAAGCGAGCTATTTTGTCCGGCGGACGTTCAGCCCGCTCTTTTCCGCGATGAAGGCGGCGAATTCCGCTTCGTCCCCGACGGTGAAGCAGCCCTTCCGCAGCACGGCATGGCCGCCCTTGATGAGCAGGAAGAAATAGCGGTCGCTCTCCTTGATGGCCGTGATGTCGCTGTACGCGTTGTCATCCTCGCAGTACGAGCAGCGGAAGCCGTCGTCCCGAATTCGACCCACATATCGAACGGCTCGTAATCGGCCGCAGCAATACGTAACTGGACCGAAAGCAAGTACAATG
>VOFK01002901.1_pt1 | contig 20552 bp, 30 predicted proteins | sample 5384121 | NCBI WGS metagenome assembly VOFK01 (sample SAMN12384730, study PRJNA508395) | human gut metagenome | isolation source: healthy gut J | host: Homo sapiens | reverse complement strand
GTATAGATACCTCTGGACAACAGGGTAATATTGATATTGTTAGCCATAGCCATATCGTAAAAGGTTGTACCATACCGACGACAGTCCCCAGAAACCCGATCATCGGTGCCCATTCCGGCACAGGTTGCCAGAGTGGGATAATCCTTTTTCCATTCCGGCTACTTCAAGATTTGCGGCACTTTCCACAATAGCTCTCAATTCAGTAACCGGCAGACGATAATGAAGAAGCCCCTTAACCAACATACGCGACATCGGCGTATTTTCTCATTACATACCGTTACCGCTCCACGAATATTGCCGGCAAAAAATACAATCCCTGATTTTATCCGGGAAAGTATCGCTGATTCGTGTATACTACGGAGTAACATATATCTTTCACAAAAAATATAAACCGCAATAATAGACAGGATGAAAATCGGTATCATCAACCATCCTCCCTTGACGATCATACTCCACAAACTCAATTCAGGCTCAGCAGCCTGGGGACAGCCGTCGCTGCCAGTATTATCAAATTATTCATCGTTTCAGATTTTTCGACGCGCGAAGATAATGGTTTTGGACTAAAAAATGGAAAATAGATGCAATTTTAATGAATCTTATTATCTTTGTCCTATCATTTAAACAATGAGGGATGGGTGTCCCCGAGCATGATTTTTAATAAAATAAAAAGCTATGAAAAAATTTGTAACAAGAGCAATCATTATTGCTTTAATCGGTTCTACAGGAATTCTATCGGGTTGTTATGGACCTTTTCCGTCTGACCACAAAAATTACATCAGTGGAACGGTAATGTTTTTCTAACAAGAAATTCGTCAATGAATTGGTATTCTTGGGATTATGTATCTTACCTGCTTATGAATTGTGTACTTTGGGGGATGTATTATTGATTTTCAACTCTATTGAATTCTGGGTGGCCAGAACCCGATCACCATGAAAGACGGTCAGATCGACGAGTCTGAATTCATGCACGAAGGCAAAATGTACAAAGTGATCAAATCAAAAAATAATATGACAGTTGCTTTGAAAGATACCGATGTGAAAGTGGATTTCGATATTTTCCCGGAAGAAAGTACCTGGTACCAGATGAACGGAAACGAAAAGTTCAGGTAGTGAAATTGAAAGGTAAAAAAGATATACCTATCTTCCGAACGACAAAGTACTGGTATTCGATGAAAATTCCGTGAATACAGTCGAATCAGAAGTCATGGCAGCTCGTTAAGAAGCTCTGAAATAATTATAAAAAATGGCCTCCTTGCAGGCCATTTTTTTTATGCCCGCCATTTTTATCGGTCTAACACCACTTCATTTATCCTGTGCCGGTATTTTATAATAAATAGTTATACCTTATAACTATTTCGATTCTGTCAGATCGGAAATAATTCGTTCTTTTTGCAGCAAATAAAATCGATAATTTAATTTAAGTAATGAAATTAAGTGAAAAGAGAGGCAATATGCTTCATGGAATTTTGTTAATAGCCTTGTTTTTCCTGTGCAGCCTTTTACATCAGCGATTTGTCTTTTTGTAAAAAGTCTATCTTTTCAGTCCTTTGATTGTAGGTATCATTTTAGGTATGCTGTATGCCAACAGTCTGCGGAATCGTTTACCGGAAACCTGGGTACCCGGTATCCTGTTCTGTTCGAAGCAAATTCTGCGATTAGGTATCATATTGTATGGTTTCAAATTGACTTTCCCAGGACGTGATGGCAGTCGGCTTACCCGCCATCCTGATCGATATCATCGTCGTAACGGTGACCATTTGTGGCGGTGTACTGATCGGGAAATGGATGAAAATGGAAAAAAGAGATTACTTTTTACTTTCGGTCGGTAGTGCTATCTGCGGAGCCGCTGCTATCTTAGGAGCCGAATCGACCATTAAAAGCAAACTTACCAAACCGCTGTCGCCATTTCAACCGTGGTGATTTTCGGTACGATTTCCATGTTTTTTTTGTATCCGGTACTTTACCGGAATGGGATTGTCGACCTGACTTTGATCCAGATGGGGATCTATACCGGACTCTACACACGGGATGCTGCAGGAAATGCCATGGGTAAAGAGATTTCCGATGATCGGCATTATCGTTAAGATGATCCGTGTTATTATGCTGGTACCTGCTTTATTAGTGATCGGCTATTTCGTTGCCAGAGCCAGTGTACAAAAAATAAATCAGCACCAACCGGCCGAAGGCGGAAAATCGAAAAATAACGATTCCCTGGTTTGCCTTAGGTTTTTAGCAGTCATCGGTTTCAATTCATTCGATCTGCTACCTCAACCGGCAATCAGCTTTATCAACGATTTCGACACATTTCTATTGACCATGGCCATGACTGCCCTCGGTGCCGAAACCAGTATCGAAAAATTTAAAAAAGCAGGTGTCAAACCATTCCTATTAGCCTCTTTTTATACATTTTGGTTATTGGCAGGCGGCTATTTGCTGTGTTCGTTATATCACCCCCTATTTCGTGTAAAGGTGATCACTCCTCGCCTGTGAACCGGTACTACATAAAAAATACCCGATTTTTACGAAATGGTAAAGTCGGGTATTTGTTTTATACATCCTTATTTTTTACAATTCATCGGAAATACTGAAATCTTTATTTGCAAACAGTTCAGCCAAGCCGGACACCTGTTTCAAACGCAATAGTTCATCTTTATCCATACCGATATTCTTCAATATCCATTGATCCGACATACCGGCTTTTAGTTAATTCGGCAACAATATGGCTCATCAACTCTACATTATGAGTTCCTCGGGCCCGGTTATGCCGGATCGTAGATACCATCCGGTTCGAGATATCTTTTTCAATGACGGCGACGGGCAACAATCCTTTCTCCCGTTCATATATCCGGCAGATTTTTTAAAACCAGGTAACGGTGATAACCGTCGACCAGTTCATACTTCTTTATCGGGAAGATAATAACATACACAGGGCATAGTATATAGCCATCCTCCAAATGGATAATTCCAATAGTTTCATTTCAGGAGGTGCGACAACATTGGGATTATAATTATTGGCGACCACCTTTTCTACAGGTACTGCGATGATCTTATATACCGGGCTTTGATACTCTTTCATTACAAAATAACTTATAATATTTCTTCATGATTTGCTCACGCCTTTCCTGCTCTACTTTCGAGGCAGAAAAACCCATGTATTTACAAAATATGGTCATTCTTTAAAATACAAAAAGACAGAATCTTTTATACGTCGGCAATTCTTTAAATTCGGATAGCTCGATATCATCCAGATATTCCATTCGTACAGGCCTTTTTGTTCGTCCTGTAATTGCTTTTTTTCTCTCTACTGTAATCGGCACCCGGCACGCCGTAATTTCTCGATCGTAGACTCGGCCAGACACCCTCCTTTTTCTCTCCAGAATTTTTATACTGACCTTCAATTTGCTCAAGTAATTCTGTCGTATATTTTTCAGGGAGTGTACCCAATAAAAAATTGCATATAGCTGGCCCAGGTATACCCTTCCGGCAAAAGTAATTTTTTGTCGGTATCCGACTGCCATGTAGTGGTACTGTAAATCGCCAGTAAAATTGATTCCATTCACCCGATTGATCATACGTCCCCCCACATATCAGGATCAATAGCCCGGTATAGATTCAGGCTTTCCCGGGCTTCCGATATGAATGGACTGGCTACCCTTTGCTTTTCAAAGGCACTCCTGCCTGATAATAAAGATCGTAAAAGATGGTTATAAGCCCAATTAAATTTTCCATTGGCAATCCATATATCCCTCGTCAACCAATCGTATATCGGATAAGCATTGTAAACACCGGTATCCAACCTTCTCACCCATTTCAATCGCTTTGAAACGATAAGCGTCTCTCCCATTCAGGACACGCCAGCGATTCAGACTTTCCTGGGTTCGGTTCCCACCAGGCAACAAGTCCGTTTGGCTTTTTGTACCGATGTAACCAACGGGCAAAAACTACGCTGAAAATCATAGTCCCACATCCGTCTGGAAAAAAAAAAGGAAAATCACTTACGTGTATAAGCCCCCTCAGGTATGGATCTCACCAACAATCTTTCTTTTCTTCATCCCAGGGACGCCAAAACTTTTGAAACATGGAAGTACAGGTCGATACCTTGAAAGGTACACATACCCGATATACTTCGAAAATATCGCTATTCGACGCCAAAACTTCATCTACATAACGAATCGTTTCTCCGTATTGTATTTCATAATCTAAATGAAAAACACCGATTTTACGCCCCGGACAATGTTTCCGGATATAAATCGGTACATAATTGTAATAATACACCACTATCACTTACCACACCTGAGAAAGACACATATATATTATCGAAATGTCCGAATATTTTTTCTAATCGTATTTGTGCCTGTTCATATACATTCAGAGGGTTTCTTGTTGTCGGTGTTCCATTTTTTGCATATAATTTCCATGGCCTGATTATAGAAAAGCCATTCGCTGCAAACACAGATAAATGGCGAGAGTGAGTAACAGATTGCAATTTATATTGTCCGGCATAATGACGAATGAATGACCTCCCCAATAAAGCTGCCAATAGGTCCGGATCGTCTTTATCGATGTAATAATTATTGATTACAGCATATTTGTCTTTTTATTTCTACCGGCATAAAACCAACAACACGCTCTTCCTCGATAGCTATAAACCAAATATGATGCATAGAGGTTTTAAAATGGATAATTATTATTTTCCCCTGGAGAATACAAGGTTTCATAACCAAAGGTGCAACAAGACGATATAAACGCTCCGTCGCATACCTCCCCTAATTTTTCTATTTCCATAAATTAAAATTTATCGTTACGATAAATAACACCACTAAAACTCCAGCTCTATCACCATGATTACGCTTTACAAGATTCGATATTAATTTTTTCAGGATCAATACCGAGTAAAATTTATATTAAACCAGCAAAACCGATTTTTCCAAAATTATAAAATAGCAGTACAATTTCAAAAAAAATGAGAAGTACTATGATAAAATTTGAATTGTAGTGTATAAGGAAGTAATGATCCGATAGATTTCAAGGAGTACTCGTCCTGTTGTGTGACAATCTTTTATACCGATTTGCTTATATAGCCGGAAAAATAATCATTTCAACAACATATACTATTCCCAAAACAATGAAAGAAGCATTCCAACACAAAATAATCCTTTAATTACAAAATCACAGAGGCAGGGTTGAATTTCCTTCCTTTTGCAATCTCTGTAACTACAAAAAATATTTCTATCCTCTCTGACACACTTCAAAAAGCAACACTGCTGCTGCAGCGGAAATTCAGGGATCTGACCTTTTTGTGGGATTTTAATACAATCGGTCGCAATATTGATCAACTCCTCATCGATCCTTTATCTTCCGATCCCATAATAATTGCTGGTAGGCAAAGTCAGGTCTGCACCAGTATAAAAACTTTTTCTGCTTTCTCGGTAGCAGCATATGCCAATGCCCCGTTGGAATTTCAATTCGCGGACCACTCTCTTTAAATTCAATACCCGGCACACCGGCACAGATAAAGCACCGGCAGAGGTCTTCAAAAAAGCATCTGAAGAAATTTTAGCCGAATTTTTATTGGGAATGATCACCATCCACTCCGGCACTATTCTGCACTCCGGACAATCGCTCCGAAATTACGGACATCGGTTACCCGGTCAGGATCAATACAAAAATGTACCCGTCCCGCCGCTTCGACGCCATCAACACTTCTGTCAGATCCTGATAGGGAACAGGTGATATTTCAGCCAGTACCCCCTGATGATGATTCCGGATCGGCGAAAGGCTTAAAAACATCTTCCGGCACATACTGGAAAGGAATATTCCGTTCCCGATCAAACTGAACAACTGCTGAAACAACTCGCCTCGTACGCCCTGTTTCAACATCACCTTATCTATCTCCTTTTCCTGCTGAATCGCTTCAATCACAGCCCGGATCCCGAATATACATTCCTGTTTATATTTTTGCCATATCCCGCCTTTTAATTTTTTATATTTTTAATAACCTTCTTCTCTCCCTCTCTATATTCATAACCTTTAGCTTAGCCTCTAGCTTTTTTACCTTTTACTTTTTACCTTTACTTTTTCACCTCTTCACTCTTCCTCCGTCGCTTTCCCCATTCTGTCATCGCTTCTTCCAGTTCTTGTGTCTCTCCTCCGTATTTTTTCAACAACTCATCGTTCACCACTCCCGCAGCCATCTGTTTTTCAGCAACCACTTCAGCCTCTCCTGCCCGGTGACCCGTTGTTCGGCCCTCTCTACCCGTTGTTCAGCCCATGGATTTCTTGCTCCAACTGTTTCTTCAAAAGACAGTGAGCCTCACTCACTTCCCGCTCGGCTTACATCATTGAAATTCCATTGCCTTTGGGTTTATGTGCAATTGTTCATATTCCCGAAACAAGCAATCTTCTTGGCTGCCAGAAAGTCGGTTATCCCTCCTCCAAATATCCTGATATGCTGGTTAGCGAACTCATATCTTTATCCGCTAAAAACCGGTCAGGAAATCACGGGTCATGAGACGACAATCACTGTACCTTCGAACTTTCTGAAGCGCTTCCTTCAAAATATCCTTGTCCGCATATCCAGTGATTCGTCGGCTCATCGAATCAAAAGATTATAATTTCAGTAATAAACGCATTTACTCTGCCAAACGGGTGTTCTCCTCCTCGACAATACTTTACTTTTTGTCAACCCTCCTCTCCGAAAACAAAAAGTGTCTCAAAAATATCCCGATTTTCTACGTAAACAACCGATATTATGATGTTCGATTTCAATTTTCCTCGAAAGGGAATTGTTCATGATCATCTTTCTCCACTTCCTACTGACAGCCTCTGCTTGTCCAATTCATTACTTCGCCAGATGATCATAGTTGTCAACTCAAACAGGATTACTTTCCCTGACCGGACAGGCTGGCTGGAACCGCAATTGTATGGGCCATATTCTCCTCGACCTCATCCGCTCCAGCTCCTTCCTCAACTGTTTGATCTCGCGACTGCACTCCGAACGGATTTTGCTCGCCTCATATCGGAAACGCTCTCATAAAAATCTCTGTATCCTCTACTCTGCTTCTGCTGGTTTTTGATAAGCTCCGCTATCCAGCAGCCTCTGATCCGTTCTTTATGCAATTTGCTCGAACTGAGAATAAGCCACTTTTATAATCATACACTTTCTCCGCAAAGAGAAATCTTCAAGTCCTCCGGGTAGTCACATTATCCAAAAAGCACGGTCATGCGACACCAGGACTACAGCCCCGGAATAAGTCTGCAAAAAGATTCCAGCCAGGAAATAGATTCTATATCCAAATGATTGGTCGGCTCATCGAGAGTATATCAGGGACGTGCCAATAATATTTTTAGATAGCTGATACGCATGCGCCACACTACCTCGCCAATTACGGTCGAGCTGCGTTTAAACCCAGGCCCTTCAAGACAACCTCCTACCTCAGGTCGATATTATTCTCCCCCGTATCGCCAACAATTCCGGTTTTTCTCATGAATCTTATCCAAAAAGTTTCATGTAAGCCTCCGACTCATAGTCACCTTCCCTCCCAGCCACCCAGATTCGCCACTGCTCCACTTCATCCTCAAACAAATCGGCAAAGCTCAGCCTTTGGTGACGGTATTTCATCCGTATATGGGCTTCTGGTTCAAAAATATCCGGATCTTTATATCCGAAGTTATCGAAGAGTTCCTTTCAGATGGCGAAATCCAACATCATCTTCAGTGTCGTCGATTTCCCTGCTCCATTCCTTCCCGTCAAACCGATCCGGTGCTTTCTTATTGATCAGAAATGAAACAGAATCCAATAAATAGAATCCTCCGAATACAACACTACATTATTAACTGAAATCATAAAATCATAAACTAAGTCCACCAAAGATAGGGTGAAAAAAATCCCCAAACCTGTTTTTTGTCATGTTTTTTACACAAAAAACTTTCTTATTTTGACCAACTTAAAAAGATTTTTTCTTACAACCAATAAAACAATTCACTATGCCTAAAGGAGTTTACAAATTACCAAAACATTACCAATGAACCGATAAAGTTATGCTCCGGGATCTCCCGAACGCGCAACATTAAAAGAAAAATTAAACGAGATCCATAATCAGGTAGTCGACATCCCGATGATCATCGGTGGCAAAAATCCGGACCGATAAACTGGCCGGACATTCGTCCGCCTCATGATCACCAGCATTTATTAGGGCATTATCACCAAGGAGATGCCTCCCATGTACGCAATTAGCTATCGACGCTGCAATGAAAGCAAAACCGGCTTGGGAAAAGATGAACTGGGAAAGCCGGGCTGCTATTTTTTCTGAAAGCGGCAGAGCGATTTCCGGTCCTTACCGTCAGATTTTAAATGCCGTGACGATGTTGGGACAATCAAGAATGCTTTCAGGCAGAGATCGACTGTGTTTGTGAATTGGCTGATTTCTATCGTTTCAATGTTAAAAAAATATGTACGATCTTTATCATATGCAACCCAACTCGTCGGCATCTGGGATCGTACGGTATGGCGCCGTTAGAAGGTTTCGTATTTGCCCCTGACTCCGTTCAATTTCACTTCTATTGCCGGTAATTTGCCGGGAGCTCCTGCTTTAATGGGAAATGTTTGTGTATGGAAACCTTCGAAAACTGCAGTCTATTCAAAGCATATCGTCATGAAAATATTACAGGAAGCCGGTCTGCCCGACGGTGATCAACTTGGTATACCAATGTTCAGGCCCGACAGCTTCAGACGTAATATTCAGCAATAAGGACTTTGCCGGTATTCATTTCACCGGTTCTACCGGAGTATTCAATGACATCTGGGCTACTATCGTTAAAAACATCGGTAAATATCGTTCTTATCCACGTATCGTCGGTGAAACCGAGGTAAAGATTATGTTTTTGCCGACCCGACAGCTAAAGCACTACCGGTAGCGACAGCTTTAATCCGGGGAGCCTTTGAATATCAGGGGCAAAAATGTTCTGCCGCTTCACGCGCTTACATTCCTTCCAACATCTGGCCGGAAGTAAAAGCTTTGATGCAGGCAGATTTGAATAAAATCAAATCAAAACCGGAGGAGTCGAAGATTTCAGTAACTTCGTCAATGCTGTGATAGATGAAGCTTCTTTCGACAAACTGGCCAAAGCAATCGATGATGCGCAAGCTTCGCCCGATGCCGAAGTGATCCTGGGAGGCAAATACGATAAATCCAAAGGCTACTTTATTTACCCGACTGTTATCCAGGCCAAGAAACCGGACTATATTACGATGCGCGAAGAATTGTTCGGTCCGGTATTGACGATCTACGTATACGAACCCGATCAAATAGAGGACACGCTCGACCTGCTCGATGCCGGTTCAGCTTATCCCTTGACCGGAGCTATTTTTCTCCAACGACAGAGCTAACATCGAAAAAATTGACCGAGCGCCTGACACATACAGCCGGCAATTTCTACATCAACGACAAACCTACCGGAGCTGTCGTCGACCAGCAACCTTTCGGCGGCGGCCGGGCTTCCGGAACCAACGATAAAAGCCGGATCCGTGTTCAACCTGCTGAGATGGGTATCTCCACAATGTATCAAAGAAACCCTTCATCCCCGCAACCAACTACATGTATCCGAATTTTTTGGAAAGCTAAAAAGGCTATAAGCTAAAAGGCTAAAAGCTAAAAGTAAGAGGCTATAAGGTGTAATAGTCAAGACTTGTTCTGACAGCTTGTTTAGTATCGGACAAAAAAACTGTCAGCTGTTTGTTGCGAAGTTACGCAACTTTCTTGACTCTCACAACCGGATGGTGTTATATTAACGCCATTCGGTTTTATTGTTTCCTGATTTTGGAGTTTGTATTTCCTTGCGACGGCAATCCCTTCGATAAAAGTCTGCATGGGTGTTTTTCCGAAACAGTACTTTCCGGAGTGGGTTCTTTGGGTGTTGTAGGAGTTCATCCACGCATCGAGGTCTGTTTGCAGTTGCTCAATAGAGGTATAGATTTTCTTTCTAAATGCGATTGCATAGAACTCGTTCTGCACGGTTCTGTTGAATCTCTCGCAGATGCCGTTTGTCTGCGGGCTTTTCGCCTTGATTTTAGAGTGGTCTATATCCTCCACAGCCAGATACAGTTCATATTCGTGGTTTTCTCTGTTTCCGCAGTATTCCGTTCCTCTGTCTGTGAGCATACGCATCAGCTTCAGGTCATGCTGCTCGAAGAAAGGCACTATCCTGTCATTGAGCATATCGGCAGCGACAAGGGCGTTCTTCCTGTCGTATAGCTTAGCAAATCCGATTTTGGAGTAAGTGTCAATGACGGTCTGCTGATAAATGTGTCCGACACCTTTGATGTGTCCAACATAATAAGTATCCTGGGCGACAAGGAAACCGGGATAATAGGTTTCTATCTCTCCATGAGCCTGTTTCTCTTCCTTTGCTTTCTCCAATGCAGCCACTTGGTTCTCATCAAGGATAATGCCCTCTTGTTCCACTTTGGCAGACAATGCTTTCAGGCGTTTCTGGAAGGTCTCCATATCGTGCCGCAGCCAAATGGAGCGTACTCCGCCCGGCGAAACAAGAATGCCTTTCTTCCGCAATTCATTGGATACACGCACCTGCCCCAATGCCGGATTGTCTATCGCCATCCCTACCACAGCCTGCTCGATGTGTTCTTCCACACGGTTCTTTATGACAGGCTTACGGCGTGAGATCTCCTGCAAGGCGATTTCACCTCCTTGTTCATACAGCTCCTTAAAACGATAAAAACTGTCACGGCTATAACCCATAATCTTGCAAGCACGTGATACGTTTCCTAACTGTTGGGAGAGTTCAAGCAATCCCAGTTTGTTCTTGATGACTTTTTCTGATGTGGTCATAACTCAATCTGTTTTCTGTTACAAATTTATTCTTTTTATACGTAACTGTCAGATTAAGTCTTGACTATTACAGCTAAGCAAAAAAAGCTATAGGCTTTTGGGTTTTTCTTACCTTTTTGTCTACATAGCTTTTAATGCTTCTTCTTAGCCTTCCTTGCCTTTAGCTTTTTTAATGCTTCTTCGCCTTTAGCCTTTTAGCTTCCTTGCCTTTAGCTTTTTTAATGCTTCTGCCGTGCCGTAATGATAGCCATAAAGTCGTCGGCTTTCGGGAAGCACCGCCAATTAGGCCTCCGTCGACGTCTGCCTGAGAGAAATAGTTCGTCATTTTTGGGGTTACAGCTTTCCGCCGTATAAGATCGAGTGTTGTCGGCTACTTCTTTACCATATTTATCGGCGATGGTTTTTACGGATAAAGGCATGGCATTTCCTCGGCTTGTGCAGAGGTGGCTGTTTGCCCGGTACCGATAGCCCATACCCATAGGCTACGACGATGTGTGCGAACTGATCGGCAGCGAAAGGTTGACAAACCGTTTACCAATTGAGATTTTCACTACTTCGAAATGTTTGCCGGCTTCTCTCTCGGCTAAAACTTCACCTACACAGAAAATCACATCCAGGTTATTTTCCAGGGCACGTTGTACTTTCTTAACCAGAATCTCATCGGTTTCTCCGTAGTAACTTCTTCTTTCAGAGTGACCGGGAATGACGTACTGGCTTCCTGTAGAGGCCACCATTGCTGCGGATACTTCACCGGTATATGCTCCGGAAACTTCTGTCGCACAGTTTTGTGCAGATACGGCAACGACTTTGCAGGATCTACAAGTTTACTTACTTCGGCCAGATGGATGAAAGGAGTACCGATGATTACCTTCACGTCCTTTGCATTGGCAGCTTTTACTTTGCTGTTTACTTCTTTTTAGCCAGTTCAATCCCTTCCTGCAGGGTTTTGTTCATTTTCCAGTTTCCGGCAACAATTTTTTTTTCTCATGATTCGTTGTTTTAAATTGCTTTATATTCTTTTAATTGTCAGTTTGATTTCTTCCTTTTATTTGATCATCCTTTTATATTTCCGGATCATATAGAGAAATGCAGGCGATATAGAGCATAATCAGGCTGTAGATCAGATACCTGTCTGTGATGGCTTGTTGTCCTTACCTGCAGGCAATAGGAGGCTAAGTCTTTGTTCCCTGTAATTCCTCTACTTCCGGCAAATCCCTTGGTGGCCCCATTTGTCGAGGATCGTTCCCCTGACGTAGAAGAAGAATCAAGCCGGGGTTCGGAGCGTATGATCGTTTTCAACTGTATTTCGTCGGTTGAACAATAATCATAATTTACCTGATGAGTTGCGGTATATTTCCGGATATCATCGGCGACGGAAGCACTCAAACCATAAAACCGGTAACCTTTATCTTTGGCATATGCTGCCAGGCGGTTCAATTTTTTCCTGATTTTCAGGATTCGTTTTATTGATGTTGTAGCGATAACCAAAAGGTATATCCATTATCTTCTAAAACTTCCTGAGTGATATCTCCTAATTCCGGATGTTCGATGACGAAATCATGAATCGGGGGCTTTATATCCTTCTTTTTGATCGGTTTTGATTCGAGTTGACATATTCCCCCAGTTTACGGTATTTGCCAGGGATAGTTTTCTTCTGTAAAATCTTTTACTTCTCCCCGTTTGTTTGTTTTTGTATTTGAGGGTAATCGCATATTCGTCATGTGGAGCCCATCGGGGATAGTCATGCCCTCAGAGATATTTTTGCCGATGGCATAAGGACGGAAATCCACGATAGGCAGGTGACGGAAAGAGTACCATTGTATACAGAACATAAAATAATTGTCCCCACTAAAAGCACGGTCTGTTCCAAAAAGTTGAAAATCGATTTATACTTATCTCTCGTGTAAAAAGATAACTAACGTCATGGCTAGGGCAGAATGATATTTTTTTTCCAGAAGGTTTCCCAATTGGTTAAAATCAGGGCATCCCCGAAACATCCGCAGTCTGTAACCGGATTCTTGATGGCCAGGACCAGGGTGAGGGAGTAAAAGCCCATAAATAAAATAGCTCCCCAGGCTGCCGTTTTTAGCTTGATATTCAGGAATAAACAGATACCGATAAAAGAAATTTCTGCCATAGAGAGCAAAAAGGAGAGAAAAACAGGGTACTGAAATCCCATCCAACTCATGCCGAAAAGCATTGAAAATAATCGGTGAACTTGTAGTCTGAACCGAGCGGATCCACTCCTTTTTACAAAAACCCGAATAAAAATAAATACAATACCTACTAAAATACGGCAAAATATTTCTCAATACATTTCATGGTTGTGTTTGTCATAATTTACATTTTTCACAGTCAGCCGGATCAAAGCGAATACGGCATAATTGATCATATCGCGCTAGTTTGCGTCGATGCCTTCCGAAATTAAGGTGTTACCCGATTATCTTCGATCTGCTTTCGGTACGGTTGATTTTCATCAGGATCAGGTCGGTATAAGAACTGATCCGCATACTTCGCCAGGCTTCACCGTAATCGTGGTGTTTATCCAGCATCAGGGCTTTGGCTTTTTTGAAAATAGTTCGCATACAATTGGGAGATCCGTTGCTGATCCGGTCGGGATATCTTCTCCCGGTCATAATTCCAGCTGAATCAGCCCCATGATGGAGTAATGACGATACCGATAAATTCAGGGACAATCCCTTCGTTGATTTTTGCAGACCCCTTTTTTCTTCGATACTCCGGATCCGGTTGGCTTTAATAAATATTTGGTCGGTGATCGATGTCGGCCGCAAAATTTCTCCAGGCCATTCCATAGTCGCATCTTTGGTAAAGATATCGCCAGCCGTTCCGGATCACTATATCGTATTCTTGAGCTGTTTCAGGCATAGTGTTAAATAATAAAAACGTACCGATAAAAATCGGGTTTATAGACTCTTTACAGACAAAATAAAAACGGTACGATAAATTTGTTATTATTTTGAAACGTAAAATTAATGAATAGATTTGAGAAGCAAAAAAAAGATTGAGGTGAAAGATTGAGGATTAGAAAGAAAGATGGAAAAGAAAAAAAGAACTATAATAAATTGAAAGCATTGAAAACAATAAAAGAAAATCGAATTGATTTTACTGTTCGGCAGTGATGGGGATACTGAATGTAACTCCAGACTCTTTTTATGATGGTGGAAGATACCTGAGTGAGGTAAAATTGTCGAACGCATTCATCAGGATTATGGATGAAGGGGCGGACATGATCGATGTCGGCTTATTCTACCCGTCCCGAGCCGATTATGACGATCGGGGAAGAAATCAGACGTTTGTTGCAGGCGGTGGAACTGATTCGGAAAACATTATCCGGAGGCGATCGTTTCGATCGATACTTTCCGGGCAAAAAGCCGAAGAAATCGTCGCTGCTCAGGGACCTGTTATCGTGAACGATATTTCGGGAGGAACGATGGATGAGGGGATGTTTGATTATGTGGCCCGGACCGGTGTGCCTTTTACATCATGATGCATATCCAGGGGACTCCACAGACGATGCAGAAAAATCCTCATTATGAAAAAAATATCGTAAAAGAAGTAAGGAAATTTCTGACAGATCGGATCGCTTGCCTGAATGCCGAAGGTTTTGATAATATTATTCTGGATCCCGGCTTTTTCGGTAAGACTTTGGCACACAACTATGAGCTGATGAATGGATTGGAGACATTTTCAGGACCTCGATTATCCACTTGCTGGTCGGAATTTCCAGAAAAATCGATGATTTACAAATTGTTAGGTAATTCGCCGGCAGAAGCATTGAACGGTACCGCTGTGCTGAATACGATCTCTTTACTGAAAGGAGCGAATATTTTAAGAGTGCACGATGTCAGAGAAGCTTGTGAAGCGGTAAAGATATTCAGGGCATTGTCCGGCGGAGAAATAGATCGATGAAAAGAGAGGGGATTCTGAGCGGTAATACCCCATGTTGATGGCTGTTTTTCCTTGCAGAAACCGATTGGAAGAATGCTGACCGGCGAGCTAAAGTTTGGGTTCAGGACTGAAGTTTCGCCGGTCGGCTTTCGGGTTGTTAATCGGTTTGCAGTGTTCCAGAGAGGGAGATGATTTGCCAAGGACAATTCCGACCGTGACCGAGATATTGAGAGAGTGTTTCGTCCCGAATTGAGGTATCTCTATACAACCGTCGGACAGATCGATCACTTCTTTGTTGCACACCCTTGACTTCATTCCCGAAAGATCAGCGCATATTTCTGATCGGGTGACAGGGAAAAAAGTTTTCCAGCGAAGTGGTATTTTCGGCCTGTTCGATAGCAAAGATCCGGTAACCTTCCTTTTTCAACCGATCGACTGCTTCTACGGTATCTTTTGACATATTCCCACTCGACCGCATCTTCGGCTCCCAGGGCAGTTTTATGTACTTCCCTGTTCTCCGGAGTGGAAAGTAATGCCGCAGAGAAAAATTTTTTCGATGCGGAAAAGCGTCGGAAGTTCGAAAGACCGACCCCACGTTATTCTGACTGCGGACGTTATCCAATAGAATGACTACCGGGATCTTGGGAGCTTCTTTAAAGGCTTCGGTACTGATCCGGTTCAATTCTTCGTTTTGTAATTTTCGAAAATTCGTCATGTCGTTTCTTATTGTGCGTTGGCAATTTCTCCGATGAGTGTGGCTGAAGTACAATCTTTGACTTTGACCTGAATCAAAAGAACCGATCGAAATATTTTTAGCCGGAAAAACGATTACTTTATTCTGACTACTCCGTCCGAACATCTCGTCGGAGCTTTTTAGATACGCCTTCTACCAATACTTCGAAAGTCTTACCGATATCGCGGCGGTTACTTTCAGCGACCATCCGGTTTGCAGGTCAATCAGTTCCTGCAGACGCCGGCCTTTCGTGTTTTCGTCGATATTATCCGGGAGGCTTTTGGAAGCTTGGGTACCGGGGGCGTTCCGAAGATTTGAACATGTAGGCCAGGTCGAAATCCCACTTCCCGCATCAATTCCAGTGTTTGCCGGTAATCTTCTTCGCTTTCGTTATGGAAGCCCACAAACACATCTGTCGAAATTCCGCAGTCGGGTGATGATACGGCGAATGGCGGCGATCCGGTCGAGATACCATTCCCGGGTATATTTGCGGTTCATGTTTTCAGGACGGCATTGCTCCCGGATTGTACCGGCAGGTGAATGGCTTTGCAGATATTGGGCCAACGGGCGATTGTTTCCAGGGTTTTATCGCTCATATCTTTAGGATGTGAGGTGGCAAAGCGAATCCGCATGCCCGGGACCGTACCGGGCTACTAATTCCAGAAGAGCCGGAAAGTCGACCGTCGTTTGTTCGTCTTTATAGAGATAGGAGTTGACGTTTTGTCCCAATAAGGTGACTTCTTTGTATCCGCGGCGTTGTAAATCGATCACTTCGCCGACAATACTGTGCGGACTCCGGCTGCGTTCCGTCCACAGGTGTACGGGACAATACAATACGTACACAAAAATTGTTACATCCCCGCATGATAGATACGAAGCCCGAAATCGCCGTCTCGTCTATGCGGGAAGGGGCAAATATCCTTATACGTCTCGGTGGTAGAAAGTTCGATATTGATGGCTTTTTTGCCTTGTGATGCCTGTTCGATCAAGAGGGCAGATCCATATAAGCATCGGGACCAACGACAATATTGACATTTTTCTCTTCCTCGAAGAGTCTCTCCCAGGCGTTCGGCCATACAACCCATCACACCTACCAAGAGGTGAGGGTTGCGCTTTTACGAATTTCCGAAAATCCCTGTACCCGGCCTCTTACTTTTGTTCGGCATTTTCCCGTACAGAACAAGTATTTACCAGAATGACATCCGCTTCGTTCTTATCGGTTTGTATGTTCAAAGCCGGCGGCGGTCAGAATGGCTGCTACAACTTCGCTATCAGCCACATTCATCTGGCAGCCATAGGTTTCTATATAAAATTTTTTTTACCATAATCTTTTACTGTTTCTTTCTCTCCGAATAGATCGTCCTTTTATTTTTTTATTTTAACGCAAAAGTAATATTTTCAAATGGAAGAGCTGTGTGATTAATAAATTTTATGGCTGAATGACTAGGCTAGGGAGGATAATTCATTTAAATTTGTGGGATGGATAGGAAACGGCTATGTTGGATTTGACCTTCCAAAGTCTGGAAAATATTCAAAATTATGAGTAAGATCGAACTTCTTTATTCGTCGGCGGCAGAAAATCGGTATAATGGCCGGATAGGCTATCGAAGATGTAGTTGGAGCGGTGTGTTGTTGCTTGAAGATTGTATTGGGATGGTGGCATAAATTTCGGTGGGGGATAAGAGGATGGTCACTTATCCGGGTAACATTTAAAGAGGAACTTTAGGGATGGAGAATATGGGTGAAAAATTGATCAATCGTTTACAACGAAATGAAAGGGCGGCTTATATGGAGTTGTACGACTTCTATTTTAAGCGTCTTCATCATTTTGCTGTAAATTTTGTCTTCGATTATGATGTGGCTAACGATATTGTACAATCGGTTTTTATCAAATTGTACGAATCCATATCCGGTTTCAGCGCAGATGTCAATATCGGGGCTTACCTTTGTGTAATGGTGAGGAATCGCTGCCCCTCAATTATCTCCGGGACCAGAATATCGAAGACAGGCATAAAATCCTTTATTTGCAGGCGGCTGAAGAGACCGAGACGCTGAGTTGGATCGACGATGAGGAATGATCCGGAAAAATTCATGCCGTTATAGAAAAATTACCCGAAAAATGTCGCGAAATTTGTGAATTGCGTTTTTATAAAAATATGAAATTTTCGGAAATCGCCGCTCAGCTCGCCGTATCGGAAAATACGGCAAAAGTACAGGTCCACCGGGCTATTCAGAAAATTAAAGAAACCTTATCTACAGAGGACGTGATGTTGATCGGATTACTTTCCTTTTTTTTGAGCTTTTCTAAAATTTTTTCAGAAAAACTGTTTTTTTTCTTGTAAACCTTTTGTGAAGACTTGTGTTATTAAGATGAGATCGCGGAAAAATGGAGGAAAAAGATCGGAGAAAACAAGTTTAATCGAAAGGAAATGGATTGGAGGATTATCGATAAAAGTTTACAAGGAACGTTGACAGATGCAGAAAAAAGTCAATTGAACGAGTGGTTGGAGGAAGCTGCATCGCATCGGAAGTTGTATGAAAAATCCGGAACAAAAAAAGATATGGATCCGGGGAAGAACGATTTGCAGCTTGGCGGAAAAAACATTCGAATCGGTTTAGATCAAAGATTATCAAAGCAAAGGAGGTTGAAATGGCTCAGATGGGGGGTGTTGCTGCTGCAGTATTCCTTTTATTAGTGGGTGGAGCAGAATGGTATCGGTGGAAACAGCCAACCGTTCAACCGTCTTGTTTAGTGGCCTATCAGGAACCTGACCGTACAAAAGTACGATTGATGACCGCTTACAGGTGAGGTGGTAGACCTGTCGGCTGTAGCAGGGGCAGGATACTTACTGATCGATGGAGTCAAGGTGGCGAAAGAGCAGAAAGATGTTGGCTTATTCCCAGACTCAGCCGCTTCCGGCTGGAGAGAAGTTGAAAATCGGGTTGGAAGTTCCGCGTGGTGCTGAATTTTTGTTTGTCTTTGGCTGACGGTAGCCGGGTGTGGTTGAATTCTGATTCAGGCTGACTTATCCTGTAGCCTTTTCCAAAAGGATTCCCGGGAAGTGGAAACTGGAAGGAGAAGCTTATTTTGAGGTCACCATCATGAGAACAAGCCTTTTCGTGCATACGGCTGGGATGAAAGGGTGAAAGTACTGGGCACGATTTAATATGAATACCCGAAATACAGCTGGTATTCAGACCACGCTGGTGAAAGGGGAAAGTTGTGGTAGAAGGGAACATTTTACTGCTGTGGTATTGAATCCCGGAGAATTAGCTACGGCCGATATAAAAACAGGGGAAAGTCGATATAGTTCCGGTAAATGTCCGGAAATATATTGCCTGGCGTTATGGGGAATATTTCTTTGAAGAAGCGACGATGGAGGAGATTTTTGAACGAATTGTCCCTTTTGGTATGATGTGGAAATTGTATACCGTCAGGAACAATTGAGAAAAGAGAAATTCAGTGGTTGTCTTCGGCGGAGTGAATCGATCGTCTCCCTTGCTGAATAAAATAGAACAGACGACCTATGTCCATTTCTCGGTCGAGCCTAACCGGATTATTGTAAACTATTGAATAAAAAAACCGGAAGAAAGCTGCAACTTCCTTCCGGTAGAGATCAAAACCAAGATAATTGAGTGGAATCATTTTTATCTGTTAGTATTAATCTGAATTACAAATCTATGAAAAAAAAATCGAACGAACTGGCATCCCGGGGGCGGAGGTGCCGGAAAATTGAAAAAATCATGAAACTATGGGTGTTATTGATGACTCTGGGATGCCTGAGTTTATCGGCAAACTCTTTGAGCCCAGCGGCAGCGGATCTCATGGACTTGAAAGATTGTACCGTTATGAGCTTGTTTCAGGCTATTCAACAACAAACCAATCTTTATTTTGTTTATAATCAGAAAAAATTTTTGCCGGAATTGACAAATTGAACGTGCAGGCAAAAAGGAAGAGGTGGAGACTTTACTCAACCGGCTCTTTCAGGGACAAAAAATAGCATTTATCTTCGACGACAATACGGTCATTGCAAAACCTTTGCAGCCTGAACAGGTGAGTATTCAGGGAAGAGTAGTCGACCGGACGAAGCTCCCCTTGCCCGGAGTCGCAATCATGATTCAGGGAACGACCTTAGAGTCACTTCGATGTTGACGGTCATTTTTAAACTTACGATTCCGGATAAACAGCCGGTTATCCTGGTCTTCTCTTTTGGGAATGAAAACGAAAAGAAGCTGGCTTGGAAAGGAAAAGGAACTGAATGTGACGATGGAAGACGAGATAACGGAAGATGGAAGAAGTGTGACCGATGTTCAATAAAGCAAGGGAAAGTTATACCGGGGCGGTGACGACTATTAGAGTCGGATGATCTGAGGTCACTTATAAGGGCAGAACTTGATCAGTACCTTGAAAAATATCGATCCTTCGATCCAATATCCTTATAATTGGATAATTCGGTCAGTAGTAACGAAATGCTCTGCCTCAAATAATATGCGTGTTGAAATTCTTCTTTGCCTATGAGTGTGGAAGGATTTAACGAAGGGCGCAATCAGTTGAATACTCCCGCTGATTATTATGGACAGTTTTGAGATTTCTCTGCAGAAACGATGGACTATAACGACAGAAAGGGGGTGCTTCGATCAATATCCTGAAAGAAAAGATGCTTCGGCAACAGCGATTTACGGTTCGAGGAGCTAACGGAGTCATCGTCATCAATATCAACACCGAAGAGCCGGTCATCTGAAAGCAATGGCTGGAAGCAGGCATCGAAATTCGGATTTGTCAACTATAATCTGATGAATGCTGAAGAAAAATTAGGGCAGGTAAACGGATTGTATACCAATACACTTTCTCCGACAACCGATTTAAAATTGAAAAGAACAATATCAGGCAAGGCTTCGGGACGTGTACTGGACGGAGTGAATTACTTATTGGTTGAACCTTTGCGCGTACCGATTGTGGGACAGAAATACAACCTCAAATGCGGAAGGGGTAGAGGTTTCGCTGGGGAGTTTCACTGGCTTATAATATGTGCCGGTGCGATGAAAGATTCCCAAAGAAATAA
>VOFK01000049.1_pt1 | contig 20577 bp, 21 predicted proteins | sample 5384121 | NCBI WGS metagenome assembly VOFK01 (sample SAMN12384730, study PRJNA508395) | human gut metagenome | isolation source: healthy gut J | host: Homo sapiens | reverse complement strand
TTGCTGCGACCTCTCCGTCTCGCCCCGCCGAGCCACCTCCCCTGAAAGGGGGAGGCTTTGGACTTGCGGCTGACTGATGAGGTGGGCGCACGGACGGACAATGGAAAAAGCCCGCCTGGCGGCGGGCTTTTGTATGGGGTTGTATGGGGTTGTATGGGGTTGTATGGGGTTGTATGGGGTTGTATGGGGTTGTATGGGGATCGTATGAGGGGACGTCGTTATTTTGCGGCCTTGGCAGCCTTTCTGGCAGCCTTTCTGGCGGCCTTCTCGCGCTCGAGGCGGGAGATGAACAGGGCGCAGGTCGCGTCGCCGGTGATGTTCAGCGTCGTGCGGCCCATGTCGAACAGCTTGTCGACGCCCGCGATGATCGCGATGCCCTCGACCGGCAGACCGACCTGCGTCAGGACCATCGCCAGCATGATCATGCCCGCGCCGGAGACGCCTGCGGTACCGACGGAAGCGAGCGTCGCGGTCAGGACGATCATGGCCATATCGCCGAGCGTCAGCTGAACACCGTAGCAGCAGGCGATGAAGACCGCGCAGACGGCCTGATAGATCGCGGTGCCGTCCATGTTGATCGTCGCGCCGAGAGGCAGGACGAAGGAACTGATCTCAGGCTCCGCGCCCATCTTGTTGCAGCACTCGATGTTGACGGGCAGGGTCGCGTTGGATGACGTGGTGGTGAAGGCGGTGATCATGGCGGGAGCCAGACCCTTGAAGAACTTGATCGGGCTCATCTTGGACAGGAACTTGACGGACAGGCCGTAGACGACCACGACGTGCACGATATAGCCGAGGTACGCAACGCCGATGATGAGCGCCAGCTTGCCGATGATGTCCGCGCCGTTGACGGCAACGACATTGGTCATCAGGCAGAACACGCCGATCGGGGTGAACTTGATGATCATCATCATGATCTGCATGATGACTTCTTCACAGCAGTGGATGAGATCACCGATCTTCTGGCCCTGCTCGCCCGCAGCCAGCACGCCCGCGCCGAGGAAGATGGCGATGACGATGACCGGCAGCATGTCGGAGTTGACCATGGGCTTGAAGAAGTTATCGGGGAAGATGTTCACGATGACCTGCATGACGGACGGGGCTTCCTTGGCCTCGTACTCCAGCGCGCCGAGGTCGGCGGAGGGCAGCGGGGTGAAATTGCCCTTGAAGATGTTGACCAGGATCAGGCCGATGACGACGGCCAGCGCGGTCGTGATCATGTAGTAGATGAAGGTCTTAACGCCGACGGAGCCGACGCGCTTGAGATCCTTCAGGCTGATGACGCCGTCGGCGATCGAGAACAGGACGACCGGGACGACCAGGAACTTCAGAAGATTGACGTAGATCGTGCCGACAGGCTTGATCCACTCCGTGGTAAAATCGCCGAGACCGGCGAATGCGAAGATGAGACCGGCGACGATACCGGCCAGCATGCCGATGAATATCCATGCCGGCAAGCTGAGCTTCTTCTTTTTCTTTCATACAGACCTTCTCCTTTTCTTTTTTTGAGGACATCCCTCAGATTGCACTCATCATACCATAAAACGGATAGCCGGTAAAGGCAAACTGCCTAATCTTAACGAGATGTTAACGTTATGAATGAGCATAATGCACAAAATGGCGCAAAAAAGGGAACGCGCACGAACCGTGCGCGTCCCTATGTAGCAATGGTGTCAGTCCTTGATCTCGCGGATGGAGATAAACCGGAGCTGGTTGAGCGGCTTGCCGGTCTTGCTGGCGACGATGGCCATGAGCATGGCGGCCGTCTTGTCGGGCACGTCGTGCAGGGCGATCTTGCCGGCGGTGCCGGGGGCAGGGGCCGTCTTCACAGCGGGCGCAGCGGGGGCTGCGGCGGGCGCGGCAGCGGGCTCCGCGGATTTTTTGCGGCTGATGATCGCGCCGGCGATCTTCGTGACGTACATCAGAAGGATCAGGCCGAAAAAGACGACGGCCATGCCGAGCACGACGATCAAAGCGGCGGTACCGATGGAGACATCCTCCATCGCGGCGTTTACCAGAAACATGTTTCTTCCTCCTCACAAAGCGCCTGCGCGCTCCGATTTTCGGGGTTATTATACCGCAGGCGGGCGTTAATTTGGTGTTAAAAAACGAGTAGAACAAAAGCGGTACAAAAGGGCTTGCAAAGCGGAAAAAATATGATATAATAAATATGGAAAGTAAACAAGGCGGGTCGGTCCGCCCGGTTTTGAACGGAAGCCGGAAGCGGAATGGGGTGCGAAGCCCCGCGAGTGGGTCACTGTGATGCGCGCATGCCGCGCTAAGTCAGATACGTAAGGACCAGACCTGTGCTCCTGCCGTCACCGGGAGTCGATGGACGAATTTTTGTCCGCACGGCTGGTGGCTGTGCGGACTTTTTATCTGGCGCTGCGCTCCATTTTCCCCCGGAGCCCGCCGCCGCTTGGAAAGCTGCACACCCCATGTGCTTTCCGGGCAGCGTGCGCAGATCCCCCTCTGCAAACGCCTGTCAGCAACACAATACCCCTCCGGCGTCGGGAACCGCCGGAGGGGTATTTGTCTGTTTTGCCGGATGCCGCGCCTCACGGCAGGTCCATATCCGGGATGGAGATGTTGTCGGTGCCGTGGGCCTCAAATTCCGCGATGTAATCGTCCATACGGGAGACGAGCGCCTCGTAATTGTCGTTGGAGACGGGCTGATAGTCCATGTCGCGCCGGGCCAGCTCCTCGGCCAGGATCTCGTAGAAGACGGTGTCCTCGTAATCCATGATGGCCTCGTGGATGCCCCCGTCAGAGAAGGCGCGCGACGGAACGTCCGTGCCCTCATACCGCTCGACGAGCGCGTCCATGCCGTTGCCGCGGCAAAGGGCGAAGAGCTTCGATTCCAAATCATCATAATCTGCGAAGCGGTCGTCGCCGCGGGTCGAGTTGAGGATCCAGTTACCGATATAGACCATATCCAGAAGCCGGCGGAACTCTTTTTTTGATAGATCGATCTGCATACCAAAGCCTCCTCTGCTGTCTCTAAACATTATATACACATTGCTTGGCATTTTCTACTGTTAAAATCACAGTATTCAGGAAAAAGATACTTGTGTTCTGCGGCAGTTTCGCATATGATAGGAGTGCTGCCGCGTGAGTTTTAGCTGCGGCGGCGGAAAAGAGGGTCCTGTTTTGAAAAAACTGAGTGTCTGTATTCTGTTCGGCGGCGTCTCGTCGGAGCACGAGGTCTCGCTGCGGTCAGCCGAGTCTGTGCTGAACCATATCGACAAAGACAAATATAACATTTTCCCGGTCGGCATCACCAAGGACGGCGACTGGATCCTGTTCGGCGGCAAGGACTACGGCATGCTGCCCGCCGGCACCTGGCAGAACTGCGAGGAAAACCGCCGCGCGGCCATCTCGCCCGTGCGCGGCCAGGGGCTTCTGAGCTTTGAAAACGACTGCGTCGTGCGCGAGCGCATCGACGTCGTCTTCCCCGTCATGCACGGCGAAAACTGCGAGGACGGCGCGATCCAGGGCCTGCTGCAGATCGCCGGGATCCCCTATGTCGGCCCGCACGTCGCGGCCTCCGCGGCCTGCATGGATAAGACCATCACGAAGCTCATCGCCTCGCAGGCGGGCGTACGTCAGGCCGACTGGCAGCTCGTCACGCGCGAAGGCTTTGCCCGCAGCCGCGCAGCCGTGCTGGACGCGGTCGAGGCGAAATTCCCGTACCCGGTCTTCGTCAAGCCCGCCGGGACCGGCTCGTCCGTCGGCGTGGCCAAGGCCCAGGGCCGCGAAGCGCTGGAGGCGGCCATCGAGGCCGCGCTCAAATACGACCGCAAGGTCCTCGTCGAGGAGTTCATCCGCGGGCAGGAGGTCGAGGTCGCCGTGCTCGGCAACGAAAACCCCTTTGCCTCCGTCTGCGGCGAGATCGACTCCGGCGCGGAATTCTACGACTATGAGGCGAAATACATCTCCGATTCCGCCCGGCTCTACATCCCCGCCCGCATCGCCGAGCAGACCGCCGAGCAGGTGCGCGAGCAGGCGGTCCGCGTCTATACGGCCATGGGCTGCCGGGGTTTGTCGCGTGTCGACTTTTTCGTGACGCCGGACGGCGGCACGGTCTTCAACGAGATCAACACCATCCCCGGCTTCACGTCCATTTCCATGTACCCCAAGCTTTTCGAGGCCAGCGGCATCCCCTACAGCGAGCTCATCGACGATCTGATCGCGCTCGCGCTGGAGGCGTGATGGTACAGGCAGCCAAAATTTCCATCACCGGTACGCAGCGCATGGAGGGCGTCGAGCCCGAGACGCTCGGCCTCGTGACCGAGGGCTCGTACTGCTATGAGCCGGGGCTCGCCATCGTCTCCTACGTCGAGTCGGAGATGACCGGGCTTGAGGGCGTCGTGACCTCCTTCACCGTCGAAGACGGCAGGACCGTTACGCTCCGCCGCACCGGCAAGCTCAACGCTGAGATGCGCTTTGTCCGCGGGCAGACGCATGATTCGCTGTACGACATGGGCTTCGGCGTCATGATGATCAGCGTCGTGACGGAGGATATGACCATTCTGCTCAACGAGCACGGCGGCGTGCTCGACCTGGAATACCGCGTCGAGGTGGAGCACGCGCTGTGCAGCCGCAACCATTACCACATCGAGATCCGGACGATCTGACAGTCTGACAAGGAGGAGTCCTGCATGAAGCAGCCGCATATCTGTTTGGATGAGACCCTGGGCGTCCGCTATGCCATCCTGCCCGGCGACCCGGCCCGGCTCGACCGCATCGCGCAGCAGCTGGAGGGCGTGCGCGAGCTTGCCTACAACCGCGAGTTCCGCAGCCTGACCGGCACCTACCGCGGCGTCCCTATCCTCGCCGTCTCCACGGGCATCGGCGGCTCGTCCGCCGGCATCTGCGTGGAGGAGCTGCACAACATCGGCGTGGAGGCCGCCATCCGCATCGGCTCCTGCGGCGCGCTGCAGAAGGGCATCGGGCTGGGCGATCTGATCCTCGGCTGCGGCGCCATCCGTGACGACGGCGCGTCGAAGGCCTACGTCCATACCGAATATCCTGCCGTGGCGGACTACCGGCTGCTCGGCTTCTGCGTGGACGCGGCGAAGGACCTCGGCTGCCGCAGCCACGTCGGCATCATCCACAGCCACGAGAGCTTCTATCACGAGGAAAACGACGCGGAAAGCGCCTACTGGTCGCGCAAGGGCGCGCTCGGCGCGGATATGGAGTCCGCGGCGCTGTTCACCATCGGCCGCCTGCGCGGGATGAAGACGGCGTCGATCCTCAATAACGTTGTCGTCTACGGCGAAGACACTGCCGACGCCATCGGCGGCTACGTGGACGGCGAGAGCCTGACCGCCCGCGGCGAGCAAAATGAGATCCGGGTCGCCCTCGAGGCGCTGTACCGGCTGGAACAGGAGAGAGGCCAATGAAGAACGTTCTGTTTGTCGACTGCTGCATCCGCGGCGAAGCCTCCCGCACGAAAAAGCTCGCGGACGCGTTTTTGTCCGCCTTGCCGGCTGACTGCCGCGTCACGCGGCTGGATCTGATGGCGGAGGAGCTTTCGTATTTCAAGGACGGCTATTTTGCCCAGCGCGAGCAGCTGCTTGCGGCAGGGGAGCGGGATCATCCGCGCTTCCGCTACGCGCACCAGTTTGCGCAGGCGGACCGCATCGTCATCGCCGCGCCGTTCTGGGATCTGTCCTTCCCGGCCCTGCTGAAGGTCTACATCGAGCAGGTCTCGGTCGACGGCATCACCTTCGGCTCCACGGAGTCGGGCCTGCAGGGCCTCTGCCGGGCCTCGCAGCTCGTCTTCCTGACCACGCGCGGCGGCTTCTACACCGGCGCCGCCATGGAGATGGGCAGCCGGTATCTCGATGCCCTGCACACCTTCTTCGGCATCGGCGCATACACCTGCATCGCCGCCGACGGCATGGACGTCGCGGGCTTTGACGCAGCAGCCTCCCTCGCCGCCGCCATCGACCGGGCCAAGGCCCTGGCCCGCACCTTCTGAAATCGTCTGCCGATAACCTCTTCCTTTCGGAAGAGGTTATTTTTATGTTGTTTTTTGTGGGAAGATGTGATAGAATCTGAAAATAAATCTGAAAACGGAAGGACTCACACATGATTCAAATCGAAACAACATCGCATGACCCGTTTTTCAATCAGGCGTTTGAAGATTATGTGTTCCGGACCTTCCGGGAGGACGAGGTGCTGCTGCTCTGGCGCAACCGCTCGGCGGTCGTGGTCGGCTGCTATCAGAACATCGGCCGCGAGGTCCATGTGCGCGCGCTTCTGGAGCAGAACATCCCGGTCGTGCGCCGCATGTCGGGCGGCGGGACGGTCTATCATGATCTCGGCAATCTCAATTACACGCTGATCACCGGCCAGAGCGGCGCGCTGGACTATGGTCGCTGTCTGGCCCCCCGGTGCTGCGGGCGCTGAACGTGCTCGGCGTCCCGGCGCAGAAAAACCGCACCTGCGACATGACCGTGGACGGGAAAAGATCTCCGGCAGCGCGCAGAAGATCGCAAACGGCCGCGTGCTGCACCACGGAACGCTGCTGTTCGACGCGGATCTGACCCGGCTGGACGAGATCACGACCGGCCGGAAAAACAACGCGTTCTGCTCAAAAGGGACGCAGTCGGCCATCTGCGCGGTCACGAACCTGCGGCCGTACCTCAGGGAAGACTGCGAGATCGTGACGTTCGCCCGGCAGCTGGCGCAGAAGATCCTGCCGCCCGGCGCAAAGACCGTCCGCCTCACGCAGGCGCAGCTCGCCGACGTCCGCCGCCTTGCCGCGGAGCTCTACCAGTCCTGGGACTGGACCTGGGGCAAGACGCCGGCCTTCACCTATGAAAAGACCGCGGAATTTGCCGGAAGGCCGATCCGCGTCCGCTATGAGGCGCGGCACGGGCTGATCCGGAACGCAGCCGTGCAGTCCGACGCGATCGACGCCGCGCGCGCATCCGCGCTGCTCGAAGGCGCACGGCTGGACCCGGCGCTGTTTCTGGACGTCTGCCGGGCGCTCGCGGGCGAGCGGGCGGCGGAATTGTTCGATATTTTTATGTAAACCGAACGGAGGAAAAACGATGGAAAAACAGCTTGTTATGCCGAAGCTCCAGCCGGAGATGCAGAGCGGCGTTCTGTGCGCCTGGCTGAAAAACGAGGGGGAGGAGATCCACAAGGGCGAGGCTCTGTACGAGATCGAGACCGATAAGGTCGTCAACCAGATCGAAGCGACGGAAGACGGCATCCTGCGCCGCCAGCTGTGCGAGGAAGGCGACAGCGTCGCGGTGCTGACGCCCGTCGCGATCGTCGAAACGTAGGAAAGGCAGGGAGGACCATGGAACGCAAACCCGAATGGCTCCGCGTCCGCTACAACCAGCAGGCCGTGAGCGAGGTCGCGGAACTGATGCGCGATCTGAAGCTCAATACCGTCTGCAAGGCAGCCAACTGTCCGAATCTCGGCGAATGCTATCAGAAGCACACAGCCACGTTTATGCTCCTCGGCGACGTCTGCACGCGCAGCTGCCGGTTCTGCAACGTCATCTGCGGCAAGCCCCTGCCGCCCGACCCGGACGAGCCGGAAAACGTGGCGCAGGCGGCCGAAAAGCTGGGGCTTCGCCATGTCGTTCTGACCTGCTCCACGCGGGACGATCTGCCGGACGGCGGCGCGGAGCACTTTGCAAAGACGATCTGTGCCATCCGCGCCCGCTGCCCCGGCACGACGGTCGAGACGCTGACCAGCGACATGAAGGGCGACCATGCGGCCGCCGATATCGTGATCGCCGCCCACCCGGAGGTGTTCAACCTGAATATCGAGACCGTCAGGGAGCTGCAGAAGGCCGTCCGCCCGCAGGCGGACTATGCGCGCACGCTCGGCGTTCTGCGCTATGTGAAGGAACAGGACCCGGGCATCCTCACCAAGACCGGCTTCATGGTCGGCCTCGGCGAGACGGACGCGCAGATCTCCGCCCTGATGGATGATGTGCTCGCTGTCGGCTGCGACATTCTGACCATCGGCCAGTATCTGCAGCCGTCGGAGGCGCACTGGAGGCTGGTCCGCTATGCCGCGCCGGAGGATTTTGCCCGGTATAAGCAGCTGGCGCTCGCCAAGGGCTTCCGCCACGTGGCGTCCGCGCCGCTCGCGCGCAGCTCCTACCGGGCCTGGGAAGCGCTGGAGGACACGCATGATCTATATTGAGACCGGCTCGACCGACGTCTATTATAACTTTGGCCTGGAATACTATTTCGCGGCCGAAAAGAAGCTGCCGGAACCGGTGCTGCTGTTCTGGCGGACGACGCCGACACTGATGGTCGGAAAATACCAGAATATCCTTGAGGAGATCAACAAGCCTATGCCGACGCCCACAAGATCCGTCTGGTCCGCCGCATGTCCGGCGGCGGGACGATCTATACGGATCTGGGCGGCTGGCAGTTCACCTTTATCGAGCATTCCGACCAGACGCAGATCGATTTTTCCCAGTACATCGGCCCCGTCGTCGACGCGGTGCGCGAGCTGGGCGCGGACGCGGGCTTCAACGGGCGCAACGATCTGCTGATCGACGGCAGAAAGTTCTCCGGGAACGCGCAGTACCGGCTGCCCGGCTGCATCGTCCATCACGGCTCCCTGCTCTATGACACCGATCTTGCGCAGATGGCCGCCGCCACGACGGTCGACCCCTATAAGATCCAGTCCAAGAGCATCAAATCTGTCCGCGACCGCGTGACGAATATCTCTGAGCACCTGCCCCGGAAGCTCCCGGCAGAGCAGTTCAAGGCCTGTATGCTCCGGCACCTGATGCGCGGCAGCACGCAGACCTATTGCCTGACGCCCGCGGACGACGCGCGCATCCGAGCGCTGGCAGAGGAAAAATTTGCGGCCTGGGACGCGGTCTACGGCCGCAATCCCCGCTTCAATATCGAGCGGACCGGGCACTTCGCCGGCGGCAAGTTCACCTTCCGCCTGGACGTGCAGCGCGGCGTGATCTGCCAGGCGTCTGTCTGGGGAGATTTCTTCTCGACGCTGTCCGCCGAGACCATTGCCGCCGCCGTGACCGGCTGCCGGTATGACCGGGCCAGCGTCCTCGCGGCCCTCCGCGCAGGCGGCATTGACGGCGCGGTCTACCGCATCTCCGCGGAAGACATGGCCGGGCTCCTTGCAGACTGAAAGACCCCGCAGCAGCCGCATATGGCTGGGCGGGGTCCTTTTCTGTCTATTTCAGCGCTTCCAGGATCACGCGCCAGGCGGCGGTCAGGCGCTCGGCGCTCCAGGCGGCGTTGGCCGGGCTGGTCGAGGGGAGCTTGACGGCCTCGCGGCCGGTCAGCTGCTGCTGGTAGCGGCGGAAATACTGGTACGACGTGCCGCCGTTGCAGTAGATCTGCCGGATATCCGCGCCGCGGAGAATGGGCGTCAGATCGTTCGGCACCACGCCGCGGATGGAGCTGTCGCTCGAGCCCTCGATCTCGCAGCTGGCGATCGTGTCCCAGAGCGCGATGTGGTGCGTCAGCGCCAGCCGCTTCTTTTCCTCGATCGTCGTCGGGCGTTCGCAGCCCAGCACCGCCGCCAGCACCGGCCAGAACCGGTTCTGCGGGTGCCCGTAGAAAAACATCGCCTCCCGCGACTTGACCGACGGAAACGAGCCCAGGATCAAAATCCGGGAGCTTCCGTCGTACAGCGGCGGGATCGGGTGGTCAATCCGCTCCATCACAGGGCCGCGATGAGCGCGTCGACCGCTTCTTCCTTCGTCGCCCACGAGCAGACGAAGCGCCCGGCCTCGTGGTCGTCGTCCACATGGCCGGTGATCTCAAAGGCAAAGTCCTGCCGCAGCCGCTCGATCTGTGCGTGGCTGAGCACGAGGAAGACCTGGTTGGTGGGGGAGACGGCGAAGAGCCGGTAGCCCTTCTGCACGGCGGCCGTCTGGATGCGCTGCGCCTGCGTCACGGCGTGCCGCGCCATCGTGAGCCACAGCTCGTCCTGCAGATACGCGGTGAACTGCGTGCCGAACAGGAAACCCTTGGCGAACATGCCGCCGCGCTGCTTGATCATGTTGCGGAAATGCGGCTTGAGCGCCTCATTTGTGATGACGACGGCTTCGCCGAACAACAGGCCGTTTTTCGTCCCGCCGAGATAGAAGACGTCGCAGTACGTTGCAAAATCCTCCGGCTGCAGGTCGTTGCCCTCGGCCACCAGCGCCGCGGCCATGCGCGCGCCGTCGAGGAACAGGTACAGGCCGTATTCCCCGCAGACCTCGTGCAGGGCGGCGAGCTCCGCCTTCGTGTAGATCGTGCCGAGCTCCGTCGCGTCGGAGATATAGACCATGCGCGGCAGCACCATGTGCTCGTCCTGCCCGTCGCAGTGGCGGCGCATGACCTCGCGCACGAGCGCGGGCGTCAGCTTGCCGCTTGGTGCCTCAATGGCGCAGATCTTATGGCCGGAGGCCTCGATCGCGCCGGTCTCATGGACGTTGATGTGGCCGGTGTCCGCGGCGATCACGCCCTCCCATGGCCGCAGCGCCGCGGCGATGACGGTCGTGTTGGCGATGGTGCCGCCGACGAGAAAATGCACGTCCGCCGCCGGGCAGGCGAAGCGGGCGCGGATGGCGGCGCGGGCCTCGTCACAGAACGGGTCCATGCTGTAGCCGCAGGTGGTGGTCAGGTTGTTCTGTTCCAGCGCGGCAAGAATTTTGGGGTGCGCGCCTTCGGAATAATCATTGCGGAAAGAGATCATGGGAAACGTCTTCCTTTCGTCACATTCTGCTCTGATTGTACGGGTTCCGCGCGCAAAAGTCAACGGAGCGTCCGCGCTTTTTCCGCGCGCCGCGCCGGCCGAAGACTTTCCGGCACGCACAGCTCCGCCGTGCCGCTCACGCACGCGGCCAGCCCGTATGTCCCCGGCATATATCGCCCCGCGCAGCAGCAGCTCCGCCGCCTCCGGACCCGGCGCGGGCGTCAGCAGCGCCGCCGCGCCCGCGCCCACGGCCAGAAGCGCCGTCCGCACAGCCGCGCCCGCCGAGGCCCGCAGCCCGGTCACGCGCAGGAGCCTGCGCAGGCTCAGCGCGAAGTTGACCAGATGCGCCGCGATGAACGTGAAGACATATCCGCCCAGCCCATACCGCGGCAGCAGTACGAACAGCAGCGCCACGTCCAGCGCGGACGTGATGGTGTTGTAGCGCACGTTGGCGACCTGCTCCGAAAGGCCCTTCAGCATCCCATCCACCAGCGCGTCGAGATACAAGACCAGCGCCACCGGCGCAAACAGCCGCAGCAGCCGCCCGGCCTCCGCGCTGCGGTATAAGAGCTGCGCCAGCGGCCCGGCCAGCACGAACAGCAGCCCCGCCGTAAAGCTCCCGAACAGCAGCCCCGCCCGCAGACACTGCCGTGTGACCGACTGCAGCCGCGCCGCGCGCCTCTGCGCGCGGCAGGCGGCAAGCTCCGGGATCAGCAGATCGATGAGCGCATACAAAAACGCCGCCGGGAGCATTAAAACCGGGAACACCATCCCCGTGACAGTCCCGTAGGCCGCCATCGCGCGCTGCTGCGACGCGCCCGCCTGCGCAAGCCCCCAGGGGATGAGCAGCTGCTCGAGCGTCCGCAGCGCGGCGCGCAGATAGTCGCTCAGCGCCAGCGGCGCGGCAAGCTTTCGAACGCGCCGCCCAATCCCCGGCGGCGCTTCAGACGGCGAAACACCGCGCCAGCCCTGCCGGTAAAACCCGTACAGCACGGCGGCCGCCCCGCAGGACGCGAGCAGATCCCCGCCCAGAAGCGCAAAGCACGCCCCGCCCAGCCCCTCCGGCGCAGACCGGAGCAGCAAAAGACTCAGCCCCAGACAGCATACGCGCTCGCACGCGTCCACCGCCGTCAGCCGCAGCACCTGCCCGGCCGCGGTCAGATATCCGCCCAGCACCAGATTGACGCACCCGACCGGCACAAGCCCTGCCAGCAGCCGCAGGCTGCCCTCCGCCTCCGGCAGGCGCAGCGCATACCGCGCGATCCACGGCGCGGCAAAAAACAGCCCTGCGGCCGCCAGCATGCTCGTCAGCAGCACATAGCCGAGGCAGTGCGCCGCCGCGCCCTGCAGCCCGGCGCTGTCACGCCTGCCGTAGGCCTCGGCGCACAGGCAGCTCGCTGCGACCCGCGCCCCGGCGAGCCCCAGCGTCGCCGCGAACGCCGACACCGACAGCACGAGCTGCACGCCGCCCAGGCCCTCCGCGCCGATCCTTCCGGCCAGATACGCCTGGAACAGCATCGAAAGCAGCCGCAGCAGCAGCGCCGCAGCGGTCAGCAGTAAGGTATTTTTCAGGATCTGACGGCCAGTGAACAAAAAATCACCCTCCGCTCCAAGAATACGGAGCGGAGGGCGGCAGTATGCAGAAATTACTTGAGCTGGAACGTGTAATAGACGGCGCCGATCAGCTCCACCGCGATGGCGGCGAACATGGCGTAATACGCGAAGCCGGAGCCGAACAGCAGGCACGCGATCAGCACGATGGCCCACAGGACGCAGATGAAATAGAACAGCAGCGAATTGAACCCGTCGGGGAACAGCTGCAGCGTCTTGCCGCCGATCGTCAGCCGGCCGCGGTTCTTCGCGCACAGGAACACGACGAGCGCCGTGCCGATCAGGATGAGCGCGAGCAGGATGCTGCCGCCGATGCGGTTGGCCATGTAGGACGTGCGGGCCGTCAGGAAGAAGACGACGCCGGCCGTTGCCGTCACGAGCGAGAACGTGAAGAACTCCGAGCGGTAGAGCTGCCAGACCATGTACAGGCAGTAGACCAGCGCGTGCATGAGATAGATGGCGATCATGTTGCCGGTCCAGAAGATCGAGAGGATCCACGCCGACACACACAGCAGCGCGGACGCGGCCGCCGCATAGCGGCAGATCGACTTCGCCAGCGGCGCGCGCAGCACGATCGCCAGCGCGGTCAGCACCGCGAACAGCGCGAGGAACACGAACCTCGTGACCGTGAACACCGGGTAGAGCGCCGAGAAGCCGGCCATCGTCGCGTAATACGACCCGAGCTTCCAAAAGCCGTAGACCACGAGCACCATCAGCGCGAACGCGGCAGGAACTTTATAGACAACAGACTGATCTTCCGTCTTTTTTGCAGCAGTTTTGTTCTTCGTCATAATCTTCTGTCCTTTGATTGAAAATTCCGTTCAGTCCAGCGCGCCCGCGGCATACAGCACGGCGCTCAGCGCGCACAGCGGGCGGCGGTCTCGCAGCGCAGAATGCGCGGACCGAGCGTACAGATCTGCATCCCGGCCTCCTGGGCCAGGCGCACCTCGTCTTCTGAGAAGCCGCCCTCCGGGCCGGTCATAATGGAAACGGTCTCAAACGCGGCCTCGCCCACGGCGCGGCGCAGCGAGAGCGCGTGTTCGTTCTCATACGGCAGCAGCGCCAGCTCACACCCGGCGGCACGCTTGACCGCATCGGCGAACGACGGCAGCACCAGCACCTGCGGGATCCGTCCGCGGCCGGACTGCGCCGCGGCGGACGCGGCGATCTTCTGCCAGCGGTCGAGCTTCTTCTGCGCCCCGGCGGCGTCGAGCCGCATCACGCAGCGCGAAGAGGGGAACGCGGCGATCTCATACGCGCCGAGCTCCGTCGCCTTCTGGATGACGTGCTCGAGCTTGTCGGCTTTGGCGTAGGCCATGTAGACGCTGCACTGTACGCGCGGCTCCGACGCGGAGGTCGAAGCACTGTCTACCACCAGGCAGACCTGCTGCGGCGAGATGTCGGAGATGGTGCAGCTGTAGTCGGTGCCGCAGCCGTCGCAGACGAGCACACGGTCGCCCTGACGCAGGCGCAGGACCCTGGCATGCGCGGCGTTTTTCGCCCTCAAGCGTCAGAAAGCTGCCCCGCACCGACCCGGGCGCAACAAAGAACTTCGGCAACCCCATCGCCCGCCTTCCTCACGTACATACAAATGATATTATATCAGATGTCGAAGCGAAGCGCAAGTAAAAAGTGATGGAACATCCGGGCAAAAAAGAAATAAAACACTTGACAAACGGCGAGCAGCTGAGTATAATAATCGAGCAAATGAAAATTGCATGCGAGAGTGCTGGAATAGGTAGACAGGCACGTTTGAGGGGCGTGTGGCAACCGTCGTGTGAGTTCAAGTCTCATCTCTCGCACCATCGTCGTCGCGGACTGCGCTAGTTCGCGACGACTTTTTATGCTGCGCATCAAAAAGTCATCTCACCCGCTTCGTCGCTCCTCCTCTCAACATCGCGATCGCTGACGCTGGATCGCGATGTTGGATCTGGTTTGTTTCTGCTCCGGCTCGTTCGTGGCATGCAGCCTTCCGGAACGCGAAAGCGTACGGGATCTTTTCTATAGCGATCATGTTGTTATATTTCCACCCACAAAGGAGTACCCCCATGCGAATCATTGGAGTTGTACCGGGCGCGAAGCTGTTCGGCTCGGAGGATCTGTATGCGGATCAGTATCTGTTCGTCAACGGCTATCCCAAGCGCATCAGCGTCTGCGGCGGCACGCCCATCGGCATTCTGAGCAGCGACGGCTATGTGATCGAACGTGCGCTGGAGCTGTGCGATGCGTTCGTGTTCTGCGGCGGCGCGCGGTTTTATCCGTATCATTTTGAGGTTATGGACTATGCGGCGCGGTCCGGCAAGCCTGTGCTCGGCATCTGCCTCGGGATGCAGATGATGAACACGTATTTCCTCGTCGCCGAGGAGGCGCAGCGCCGCGGCTGGAGCGGGACGCTGCTGGCGCTGTTTGACCAGATGAAAAAGGAGCGCTATATGTTCACCGAACCCGTGGACGGACACTGGAACGGTCATATCACGCGCGATTCAGTCGACAGCTTCAAGCATCCCATCCGCGTCGAGCCCGGCAGCCGCATCGAACACCTGCTCGGCGGGCCGGAGATCCTCGGCGCGTCCATGCACAATTACCGCATCACCCACCCGGCCGCGGCCCTGCGCGTCACCGGCCGCACGGCAGACGGGACGATCGAGGCGCTCGAATACGGCGATCAGATGCTCGGCGTCCAGTTCCACCCCGAAGCCGACGCCACCAGCGACGCCCTCTTCCAAATGATCTGCCGCTGAAAAAGGCTCCCCTCCCAGGGGCCGATTCCCCCTATCGGGAAATGTCCCGAAGGGACAAAAGGGGTAGAGGATGCTGGCTCGGCGAAGCCGAGACTGAGAGGTTGCTGCAGATTTGCATAGAAAAAACCCAAACCGCAAATTCAGTTTGCGGTTTGGAAAGGAAGAAACGAGCACAGAGGATAAGAAGCCTTGCCTGCAAGGATTCGTTCCGTCGTGGTCGTTTCTGACGCGCCTCCGGCGGCCCCATCTTTTCTCTCGCAAGAGAAAAGATAGGGGAGAAAAGAGTGCGTGGGGACGCGGGGTGCATCCTGCCTCTGAATTCAGGCAAGACGCAATGTTTCGGTTTGGCGTTCCACACGATGGTCACCCTACGGGTATCGTACTGCGCGCCGCCTGATACGGGGGTAACAAGTTTGCAACTAGTTGCTTTAGAATATCTGCTGTAAATAGAAGGTGCAGACCAGATTTGTTGGTCTGCACCTTTTTGCGGGGAGGTTTTCTATCCTTTTGCGCACCCCAAAGCCTTCCCTCTCAGGGGAGGTGGCTCGGCGAAGCCGAGACGGAGAGGTCGCCGCAAATTTGCAGCAACCTCTCAGTCACCTTCGGTGACAGCTCCCCTGAAAGGGGAGCCTTTCCCCGCAAGAAGGCAACACCCATCAAAATTTCCACCGCACCTTCTATTGCCGGCAGTCGTTCTAAGGCAACCAGCTGCAAATTCGATACCCCCGTATCAGGCGGCGCGTAGTCAAAAACTCGTAAGGTGACTATCGAGTGGAACGACGCTTAAAAGATAGGTTCCCGCCTGAATACAGAGGCAGGATGCACCAAAACGCGTCAAGCGCCCCTTTTCTCCCCCTTCTTTTCCGGCAAGACGGAAAAGAAGGGGCCGCCGGAGGCGTCGGCAGTCGCAAGTTTGCAAGAAACAATCCCTCAGTCAGCTTTGCTGCCAGCTCCCTTTACACAAGGGAGCCTTTTTGCGTTTCTATCTTCGCGCCGCGGTAATAGTAGCGCAGGATCGTTTGATAGTCGAAGCCGAGGCGGGCGATGGCGTTGGCGCCGTATTGGCTCATGCCGACGCGGTGGCCGTAGCCGCGCACGTCGAAGCGGAAGACACCGTCCGCGTACCGCAGCGAAAAGCGCGTGGAGTTGAGCCCGAACAGCTGCCGCAGCCGCGTACCGGCGTAGGCCTGTCCGCGGATCGTGCAGGTGTCCACGCCGCCGCCCGCCGTGTAGGACGTGCCGCCGAGCCACCCGGCCGGGTCGCCGTCCGCGGCCAGCCCGAGCGTTTCGGCAAATTCGGCAGGGGAGCAGGTGACGGTGCTCGCATACGGGGCCGCGTCCTGCTCGCCGGGGCTGTCCACCGCCTGCAGATAGGGCACGTCCGTGCCCCAGACCGCGGCCGCCGCCTCCGTCGAGCCGCCGGAGCAGGAAAAATACACCGCGTCGATGAGCGCGCCGCCATAGGTCAGCACCTCGTCCTGCGTCTGCTGTACAGCGTTTGACGCCTTGTCCCACGCCGCGTCAAACGCCGCGCCATACCGCTCACCAGCGCGTTCGCGCTGAGACAGGCCTGACAGCAGGCGCTCTGGCTGCAGACGTCCGCGTCCGCGTGCTTGCCGCCCGCCATCTGCCGCCGCGCAAACGTGCGCGCGGCGACGGCCAGCCTTCAGCGCCTCCGTCGCAAAGTCCGCCGGCATCTCCGAGAGCACGACCTGCGTCAGATACGTCTCAAAGTCCTCTTCCTGCGCATCACCATCCCGCAGGACCGTGATCGTCTCCTTTGCACTTGGCGCTTCCACGACCAAAAAAGCGTCTCCTGCGGGCAGCCTCCCCGCGGGCGCCCCCCGAGGGATCAGCAGCACTGCGCCAAGAGCCAATATCCCCGCCCGGATCAATACAGACATGTCCGCACCTTCCTTTCGGGCAAGTCTATGCGCCCGGCTTCCCGGTATGCGCGGCAGATAGATTTACATAAATCTTGACAGCCTCCCGTACAGGTCGTATAATATGACAAAATGACACCATCAGAATGGAGTTTCCGTATGAAACACACGTTGAAAATACTGATCCCGATCCTGCTGATCCTCGCGCTGTTGATCGGTGCGTGCTGGTTTTTCCTTATCGCCCGCCGCGATCTGACGGAGAGCGTGTTTACCTACTGGGGCAATCATTTTTATAACAACGGCCGCTATGGCCGCGCCATCACCTGCTACAAGCTCGCCATGCACTTCGCGCCCCGAAGGACGCCGAGCTTGCCATCTGGCTCTCGAACGCCTACAAGCGAAGCGGCAACTATACGAAGGCCGAATATACCCTCGTCAACGCCATCACGCAGAGCCCCGACGCGGCCGACCTCTACATCGCCCTGTCCAAGACCTACGTGGAGCAGGACAAGCTCCTTGACGCCGAGACCATGCTCGGCCGCATCACCAACGACGCCGTCCGCACCCAGATCGACGCTCTGCGCCCCGCCGCACCCGTGATCGAGCCGGAGAGCGGCACCTATACGGAATACATCGATGTCACCATCACCGGGACCGAGGGCACCGTCTACGCCGTCTGCAACAGCGATTTCCCGGCCGAGGAGACGGACATCTATACTGGCCCCATCTCCCCTGACCGCGGGCGAGAGCAAGATCGTCGCGCTGAGCGTGGCGGAAAACGGCCTTGTAAGCGACGCGGTCTACGCCGGCTATACCGTCGGCAGCGTCGTGGAGCCGGTCACGCTGGCGGACGCGGGGCTGGACAGCTATGTCCGTGAGCTGCTCGGCAAGACGGCTGGCAGCACGCTGATGACGGACGAGCTCTGGGCCATCGAGGAGCTGGACCTGCCCGATACCGTCGCCTCGCTGGAGGATCTGCCGTACTTCACAGGCCTGCGCACGCTCGCGCTGCACCACAGCAGCGCGTCGATGGACCTGTCGGTCCTCGCCCAGCTGCCGACGCTGCGCACGCTGGATCTGTCCGGCTGCACGCTCGTCGGCGGCGATGAGCACCATCGTTTCCCTGCCGGAGCTGACGAGCCTGAACCTCTCCGGCTGCGCCGTCATCGACATCAACGCCCTGATCGGCCTGCAGAAGCTGGAGTTCCTCGACCTTTCCAACAACACCATCTCCGACCTCACCGCCCTGTCCGCCCTGCAGGCGCTCAAGGAGCTGCATCTGACCAACAACCCCATCACCTCGCTCGCCAACCTCAAAAACTGCACGCAGCTGGAGATCCTCTACGCGAACCAGTGCTCCATCACGCGCATCGCGGGCCTGGCTGACCATATGGCGCTCAAGGAGCTGTATCTGGCCAACAACCAGATCGCGGATATCTCCGTCCTCGCCTCCTGCACGGCGCTGCAGACGCTGGACCTGTCGTTCAACGCGGTCACGGATATCTCCATCGTTTCCGAGCTCAGGCAGCTGGTCGACCTCAACGTGAGCAACAACCAGATCACCGTCTTCCCGGCTGTGGACGCCGATACGCCGCTCTGGCACGTCGATATCAGCCACAACCAGATCGAGGATCTGACCGGCCTTGCGGGCAACCTCTCCGTCAACTTCATCAACGCCGACTATAATAAGATCAAGTCCATCGCGAAGCTCGAGGAATGCGTCATGCTCGTTAAGATGAACCTCTGGGATAACCCCGTGAACACCGACGAGGTCAAAAAACTGCAGGACGTCGGCATCATCATCAACTATAACCCCGAATACAAGGAAGCGGACACAGAAGCCTGAGAAACCAGCGGCAGCCCGGATCATTCGATCCGGGCTGCTGTTTGCTTATTGGACCAGATTCAGCGCGGGGTTCATATAATAGACGTTTTTCTCGTCCAGCCGCTGCCGAAGCAGCTCCATGGCCTCGCCGAAGCGCTGGAAGTGGACGACCTCGCGCTCGCGCAGGAAGCGGATGGCGTCGTTCACGTCCGGGTCGTCGGAGATGCGCAGGATGTTGTCATACGTGACCCGTGTCTTCTGTTCGGCAGCAAGGTCCTCGGTCAGATCGGCGATCGGGTCGCCGGTGACGGCCATCGTCGCCGCGCTCCACGGCGTGCCGGAGGCCGCCTGCGGATAGACGCCCGCGGTGTGGTCGACAAAGTAGGGGGCAAAGCCCGCCGACGCGATCTGCTCCTGCGTGAGCGTGCGCGTGAGCTGGTGGACGATCGTCCCCACCATCTCCAGATGCCCCAGCTCCTCGGTGCCGATGTCGGTCAGCAGCCCCTTCAGCTCAGGATACGGCATGGAATAACGCTGGCTTAAGTATCGCAGCGACGCGCCAAGCTCCCCATCGGGACCTCCATATTGGGAAATTATAACAGCTGCAAGCTGCGGGTTCGGGTTTGTGATGCGCACAGGGTACTGCAGCTTCTTTTCATAGACAAACATCGCTCAAGCCTCCGTTTCTGCGTCCCAGGGCCAGGGGTCATCCAGCCAGGTGTACCGGCCGCACATGGCGGCCTCCGTCTGCGTGAGGGCAAAGCCGCCGTCCGCCATCTGCTGGCGCAGCAGCTCGTATTGCTCGACGTATTCGTTGAACAGCTGCACGGCCTCCAGCGTCGTCGGCATGCGTGTCGAGATATAGGCCCAGCTCCGTGATCGCGAAGTTCGCCGCCTGCAGCTCCTGCAGGCGCTGCATTCCTCCTCCGAGCGCGGCTCCACGCTCTGCGCGCCGCGATAGGGGAGGTCGAGCCCCGGGAACAGCGTTCCCTTCATCAGCGCCCGTCCCGCGGCGTAGCGCTCCGGGTTGTCATTCTGAAACGGAACATAGGGGTTCGCCAGCGGCGCGCACGCGGGCAGCGTGCCCTGCGCGTCGCTGCAGCCCCCGGCGGTCTGTGCCGCCATCTGCATATCAGCCAAAAGATCGGCTCCTCTCAAGAAATTCGGGCATCTTCGCCCTGAACCAATCTATGCAGCTCCGCTTCGACAGGTGCAAAAGCGCCCGCCCCGGATCCCGGGGCGGGCGCATGATCGTATTTGTCAGTCTCCTGCAAGCTCCTTCGTCCGCTCATAGGCGGCGATGACAGCGTCCATGGCGGCGGCGCGGAAGCCGCGCTGCTCGAGCGTGCGGACGCCCGCGATCGTTGTCCCGGCCGGGCTGCAGACCTCGGCCTGGAGCTTGCCCGGGTGCTTGCCGGAGGTGAGGCCGTCCCGGCAGCGCCGATGAGCGTCTGCGCCGAGAGCGCCAGCGCCTGATCGTACCGCAGCCCGCAGGCCACGCCGCCGTTTGCCAGCGCGTCCAGAAACAGATAGACACATACGCCGGGCCGCAGCCGGAAACTGCGCTGCCCGCGTCAAGCTTGTCCTCCGGCATCCGCATCAGAAGCCCTGCCGCCTGCAAAAGCCGTTCCAGCTCACAAAAGCTCGTCCTCCGTGACCTGCGCTCCCCGCGAGAGCAGGATCACGCCCGTCCGCTGGCGACCGGCAGGTTCGGCATGATCCGCACGACCGGGCAGTCAAAGCCCAGCGCCTGCCGGATCGTCCCGGTCTTGACCCCGGCCGCCATCGAGACGAGGACAAAGCGGTCCGTTC
>VOFK01002693.1_pt1 | contig 20605 bp, 21 predicted proteins | sample 5384121 | NCBI WGS metagenome assembly VOFK01 (sample SAMN12384730, study PRJNA508395) | human gut metagenome | isolation source: healthy gut J | host: Homo sapiens | reverse complement strand
AGATCGTAAGGCTGACGGCCGGGATCGCCGCGATGACTTGTAAAAGATGCCGAACAGCACCATCGCCCACTGCACGACAGCAATCACAATGCCCCTGCCAGCCCCGATGACCGATAAGGCGATCGGGGGTGTAACTGCCGGCGATCGCCACATAGATGAAGATATGGTCGAGGATATGGAACACCTCCTTTTTGCGCGACTGCGGGTTCATCGAATGGTAGAGCGTCGAGGCAAGGAACATCAGGGAGATCGAGATCACGAATACCGAGACCGAAACGGCCGCCAGCACGGGCTCGGCATCGTGTGCATAGGCCCACACGGCGGCAAACGGCAGGGGCTGCGAGCGTCGCACAGGCCATCACGCCGTGCGAAAGGGTGTTGGCGATCTCCTCGCCCAACGGGATGTACGGGAGTTTTTTCCGGCTCATAGACAATCGTATGGGTTCGACGTGCCAAATTTATAATATTTTTTCTTATCTTTGCTCGCAAGGTTAGTAAGAGGTTAAACAAATGGACTTTTCACGCTACGAATCACTTCGTGCGCTGGTGCGCACCAACTTCTCGCCGACGACCCGGGAGCTCGTGGACGAGGCGCTGGCGTATGCCGGGGAGCGTCTGGCGGGAGTCTGCCGCTACGACGGCTCGCCGATGCTCGACCACGCCGTCAATGTGGCGAAGATCGTCATCTCGGAGATCGGACTGGGCCGCAACTCCACCGTCTCGGCCATCCTCCACGACGTCGTGCGGCTGGCCCACAAGCAGCTGCCCGCCGAGGAGTTCCTACGTCTGACGGAAGAGATCCGTGCGCGTTTCGGCGAGCAGGTCGTGGGCATCACCATGGGGCTGGCCAACATTTCCGAACTCAGACTGAAGGTGGCCAAGGAGCAGGCCGACAACTTCCGCGACCTGATCGTAAGCTACTCCGAAGACCCGCGCGTGATTCTCATCAAGCTGGCCGACCGTCTCGAGGTGATGCGCTCGCTCGACATCTTCCCGCGCGAGAAGTGGCGCAAGAAGAGCTGGGAATCGATGAACCTTTACGCACAGATTGCCCACAAGCTGGGCCTTTACGGTGTCAAGAGCGATCTGGAAGACATTGCCCTCAAGTACCTCGAACCGAAGGACTACGAACACATCGTCGCCAAACTCGAGGAGAGCGCTGACGAACGCCGGGCCTTCATCGCACGCTTCGTCGTGCCGATCGAGGAGGAGCGGCTGCAGCGGCTCGGCATCCGCTACCACATCAAGAGCCGCACCAAGTCGATCTTCTCGATCTGGTCGAAGATGCACAAACAGCACGTCCCCTTCGAGGGTGTCTACGACATCTTCGCCATCCGCATCATCATCGACTGCCCGCACGAGGAGGAGAAACAGCTCTGCTGGACGGCCTACTCCGTGGTGACGGATTTCTATACGCCCAACCCCAACCGGATGCGCGACTGGATCTCGATACCCAAGTCGAACGGCTACGAGTCGCTGCACACGACCGTCTCGGCCGAAGGACGCTGGGTCGAGGTGCAGATCCGCACCGAACGCATGGATGCCGTGGCCGAGCGGGGTATTGCCGCCCACTGGCGTTACAAGGGCGTGGGACAGGGGGCCCAGACCAGCGAGCAGTGGCTCAGCCGCCTGCGCGAGCTGATGGAGGACACGACCCACTCGCTGGCCCAAGCGTTTCGACGCCAAGCCCGCGTCGGGCGAAATCTTCGTCTTCACGCCCAACGGCGACCTGCGCAAACTCCCCCGAGGGGGCCACGCTCCTCGACTTCGCCTTCGACATCCACACACCAGCCTGGGCTCGACGTGCGTGGGCGGCAAGGTCAACAACCGGGCGGTCTCGATCCGCGAACAGCTCCACAACGGCGACATCGTCGAAATCCTCCCAGAAGAACCAGACGCCCAAATCCGACTGGCTCAACTTCGTGGTCACGTCGAAAGCGCGCAACAAGATCAAGTCCTACCTGCGCGAGGAGCAGGCCAAGCACACGCGCATGGGACGCGAGGAGCTCGAACGGAAGCTCAAGAACTGGAAACTGGCCATCACGATCGACGAAGCCGTAGCCTATCTGGCCCGCCACTTCAAGGTGCGGACCGGAACGGAGGTATACGCCCTGATCGCGACACAGAGACTCGATTTCGGGACCATCAAGGAGCTGCTCCTGCGCCACCTCTCGGGCGAAGCCGACGAGGAACGCCGCGCCGCTGCCGCCGAGATCGAGCGGCAGAAGGCGGCCCAGCACGCCGCGAAGGAGCCGGCCGCAGCGTCGCACGACGCGCTGGTGATCGACGACGACATCTCGAAGATCCAGTACAAACTGGCCAAATGCTGTAACCCGATCAAGGGTGACGACGTATTCGGGTTCGTGACGATCAACTCGGGCATCACGATCCACCGCAACGACTGCCCCAATGCCAAGCGCATGCGCGAGAACTACCCCTACCGTGGTGGAGGCCCGCTGGCGGCAGTCGGCCGAGGGGGCCTTCCGCGTCTCGATCCGCATCGTGGCGGCCGACACGACGGGCATGGCCAACCACATCACCGAGGTCATCAGCCGCGACCTGAAGCTCAACATCCGGTCGATGAACTTCCAGTCGGCCGCAAACGGATGCGTTGTCGGCACGGTAGCCGTCGAGGTGCCCGGTGCGGGGGTCGTCGATACGCTCGTGCACCACATCATGCGGATCAAGGGCGTGCAGCGTGCCTTCCGTATCAACTGATTCATTACATCCGAACCTAATTTTATTTTTATTTCCCACACAATCGATAGATGAATAACAACACAATCAGCGTCGTTTTCGCCGATTCGTCGCACGCCCACTACGCCCCGCGTATCTGCGACCTGATCTACGAGTCGGCATTGCAGCGTGGCACGGGCATCGCCAAACGTTCGCCCGAATACATCGCCGCAAAAATGACCGGTGGCAAAAGCCGTCGTGGCGCTGGACGGAGAGAGACTGGTCGGGTTCAGCTACATCGAGTGCTGGGGGCACGGCGATTTCGTCGCCACCTCGGGACTTATCGTGGACCCCGAGTACCGACACATGGGACTCGCGGAACAGATCAAGCGACGAACATTCGAGCTGGCCCGACGACGATTCCCGTACGCCAAGTTATTCAGTATTACGACGTCGCTGCCCGTGATGAAACTCAATTCGCGCATGGGCTACACGCCGGTGACCTTTTCCGAGCTCACCGAGGACGAGGAGTTCTGGCAGGGTTGCCAGGGGTGTTGCAACTACGACATCCTGCAACGCAACAACCGGCGCATGTGCCTCTGCACGGGTATGCTCTACGACCCTGCCAAGGAACCGCCGCAGCAACAGTCCCGGCTGGCCCCCCTACCTGATGTACGTGAAGAACAAGTTCAAGAAGGTCTTCCACCTGAAGTTCCGACCAAAAACCGCGCCGGAAGTTCAAAAAATTGTTCCACCTGAAAACAAAAAAAAAAACAAAAAAAACGAAACGTGAAATGGGAAAGCAAAAAGTAGTTCTGGCATTCAGCGGAGGTCTCGACACCTCGTTCTGCGTGAAATACCTCTCCGAGGATAAAGGTTACGATGTCTACACCGCAATCGCCAACACGGGCGGCTTCTCGAAGGAGGAACTTGCGAAGATCGAAAAACGCGCCCTGGCGCTGGGCGCCGTGAAGCACGCCACGCTCGACATCGAGCAGGAATACTACGAAAAGAGCATCAAATACATGATCTACGGCGACATCCTGCGCAACGGCACCTACCCCATTTCGGTCAGCTCGGAGCGTATTTTCCAGGCCATCGCCATCATCGAATACGCCAAAGTCGGATCGGCGCCGACTGCGTGGCCCACGGCTCGACGGGCGCCGGCAACGACCAGGTGCGCTTCGACCTGACGTTCCAGGTGCTTGCTCCCGAAATCGAGATCATCACCCCGACGACGCGCGACATGACCCTGACGCGCGAATACGAGAGATCAACTACCTCCGCGAGCACGGCTTCGACGGCCGACTTCAAGAAAGATGGAATACTCGATCAACAAGGGGCTCTGGGGGCACGTCGATCGGCGGCAAGGAGACGCTCCGCTCGGAGCAGACGCTGCCCGAGCAGGCCTTACCCGAGCCAGGTTACGGCCCACGCCGAGGAGCGTCTGAAGATCACCTTCCACAGGGTGAGATCGCCGCCGTGAACGGCACCCCCCTACCCGACAAGGTCGAGGCCATCCGCGCCGTCGAGGCCATCGGTTCGAAATTCGGCATCGGCCGCGACATGCACATCGGCGACACGATCATCGGCATCAAGGGCCGCGTAGGCTTCGAGGCCGCCGCCCCGATGCTCATCATCGCCGCACACAGGATGCTTGAAAAACACACCCAGACCAAATGGCAGATCTACTGGAAAGAGCAGGTCGCGAACTGGTACGGCATGTTCCTGCACGAAGCGCAATACCTCGAACCGGTGATGCGCGACATCGAAGCGATGCTCCTCTCGTCGCAGCGCAACGTGACGGGTACGGTGGAACTGATCCTGCGTCCGTACAGCTACACGCTCGTGGGCGTCGACTCGACGTTCGACCTGATGAAGACCGACTTCGGCGAATACGGCGAGGTCAACAAGGCGTGGACGGCCGACGACGTGAAGGGATTCACGAAGATCCTCGGCAACCAGATCAAGATTTTCCACAACGTCCAGAAACGCAACAAGAAATGATCCGGGCCGGCATCATCGGAGGCGCCGGGTACACCGCCGGCGAACTGATCCGCCTGCTGGTGAACCATCCCAGGCGGAGATCGCCTTCGTCCACAGCACTAGCAACGCGGGCAACCGCCTCGCCGACGTACACGGGGGACTGGAGGGCGACACCGAAATGCGTTTCAGCGACGCTCACGACCTGGGGGCGCCATCGACGTGCTGTTCCTCTGTTCGGCCCACGGGCAGAGCCGGGTCTGGATGGAAGAGAACACGATCCCCGCAGGCGTGAAGATCATCGACCTGGCGCAGGATTTCCGCGACGAGAGCGACGGCTTCGTCTACGGGCTTCCGGAGCTGAACCGCGACCGCATCCGCACGGCGGAGCGCGTCGCCAACCCGGGCTGCTTCGCCACGGCGATCCAGCTGGCACTGCTCCCGCTCGCAGCGGCGGGACTATTGACGGACGAGGTGCATGTGACGGCCGTGACCGGCTCGACGGGCGCGGGGGTGAAGCCCTCGGCCACGACCCATTTCAGCTGGCGTTCGGACAACATCTCGGTCTACAAAGCCTTCACGCACCAGCACCTCGTGGAAATCGGACGCAACCTGCGGCAGCTGGAGCCCCCTCGTTCGACCAGGCGGTGAACTTCGTGCCGATGCGCGGCGATTTCACGCGGGGCATCCTGGCAAGCGTCTACACCGCCTGTCCGCTCGACGAAGAGGCCGCACGCAAGCTCTACGCCGACTATTACGCCGCGGCAGCCTTCACGCACGCCACGACGCGCAGCATCGACCTAAAACAGGTCGTCAACACCAACAAGGCGCTCGTGGGCGTGTCGAAATACGGCGACAAACTGCACATCGTCTCGGTGATCGACAACCTGCTCAAAGGCGCCTCGGGACAGGCCGTGCAGAACATGAACCTGATGTTCGCTCGACGAAACCGCGGGGCTGCAGCTGAAAGGCATCGGAATTTTAAAAACGCCGCCTATAACAGCCGCTTTCGAGGCGGCAAAATGGCGGCGCGACATCTCCGCATTGCCGTTCGGGAGGGAAACCGGCGGGATAAAAGCCAAGCGTCAAGAAACGACGAGGACGGTTGTTGCCCGCACACCCCGCGGAGAAGACGCCCGTTTTAGCACGGTCTTATGGCCTAGCATGTTGCCCCCGCAGGAACGACACGCAGATGGTTTTGGGCGGAACCCTTTTGCCACCAAAAAGTGCAATAATGAAAAAATTGTAAAAATGGAACTTTTCAACGTATATTCGCTCTATCCCGTCGAGAGCCCGTCCGGGGCAAAAGCTGCTTCGTCTACGACGCGGCAGGCACCGAATACCTCGACCTCTACGGCGGCCATGCCGTCATCTCGATCGGCCATGCGCAGCCCGACTACGTACGTGCGGCTCGGAGCAGGCCGCACGGCTGGGATTCTACTCCAACTCGGTCGAGAACTCGCTCCAGACCACGCTGGCCGAGCGGCTGGGAGCATTGTCGGGTTACGACGACTACCGGCTTTTCCTCTGCAACTCGGGCGCCGAAGCCAATGAAAACGCTCTGAAACTGGCGTCGTTCCACACGGGCGGGCCCGAAGGTGCTGGCCTTCGGCGGAGCTTTCCACGGCCGTACGTCGGGCGCCGTCGAGGTGACCGACAATCCCGCGATCCGCTCGCCCTTCAACGCCACGGCCAACGTGGAGTTCGTGCCGCTGAACGACATCGGGGCGGTCGAGCGCAAGCTCGCCGCGCGCGAGTTCGCCGCCGTGATCGTCGAAGGCATTCAGGGCGTGGCGGGCATCCGCTGCCCCGAGGAGGGATTCCTTCGCGCGCTGCGCGAGGCGACCGAGCGCACGGGGACGGTGCTGATCCTCGACGAGATCCAGTCGGGGTACGGCCGCACGGGGCGTTTCTTCGCCCACCAGTGGGCGGGCATCCGTCCCGATCTGATTACGACTGCCAAGGGCATGGGCAACGGCTTCCCGATCGGCGGCGTACTCATCGCGCCGCAGTTCGAGGCCCGCAAGGGGATGCTGGGCACCACCTTCGGCGGCAACCATCTGGCCTGCGCGGCGGCGATCGCCGTGGCCGACACGATCGCGGCCGAGGGGCTGGTCGAGAACGCCCGCAGGGTGGGTGACCGCTTGCTCGAACGTTTGCGCACGCTGCCCGCGCTGCACGACGTGCGCGGACGCGGCCTGATGATCGGTTTCGACGTCGAGGGTTCGGCTTCGGAGCTGCGGCGCCGGCTCGTCTTCGAGCAGCACGTCTTCACGGGCGGCGCGGGGGCGCATACCGTGCGGCTGCTGCCGGCACTGGGGCTGAGCGAGGCGCAGGCCGACGAATTCGTCGCGCGCCTGAAAGCATTATTGGAGGATTTTCATTAAAAAACGGATACGACCATGCGGAAATTTACCTGTGTCGCCGACATCGGCGATCTCGCGGCGGCGGTGGCCGAAGCGCTCGAAGTCAAGCGCGACCGCTTCGCCTACCAGCATCTGGGGCGGAACAAGACCCTGCTGATGATCTTCTTCAATTCCAGCCTGCGCACCCGCCTGTCGACGCAGAAGGCGGCGATGAACCTGGGGATGAACGTCATGGTGCTCGACGTGAATCAGGGCGCATGGAAACTCGAAACCGAGCGCGGCGTGGTGATGGACGGCGACAAGGCCGAACATCTGCTGGAAGCGATCCCCGTGATGGGTTCCTACTGCGACCTGATCGGCGTGCGGTCGTTCGCCCGCTTTCAGGACAAGACGGAGGACTACGAGGAGCGCGTGCTCGAACAGTTCATCCGCTACTCGGGGCGTCCGGTCTTCTCGATGGAGGCCGCTACGCGCCACCCGTTGCAGAGTTTCGCCGATCTGATCACGATCGAGGAGCACAAGCGCACGGCGCGTCCCAAAGTGGTGATGACGTGGGCGCCGCATCCCAATGCGCTGCCGCAGGCCGTGCCCAACTCGTTCGCCGAGTGGATGAACGCCGCGGACTACGACTTCGTGATCGCCCATCCCGAAGGGTACGAACTCGACCCCCGCTTCGTGGGCGGCGCACGTGTGGAACACGACCAGCGTCGCGCGCTCGAAGGGGCCGATTTCGTCTATGCCAAGAACTGGGCGGCCTATGCCGATCCCAACTACGGCCGGGTGCTGAGCCGCGACCGCGACTGGACGGTCGACGCCGAGAAGATGGCGCTCACGAACGACGCCTTCTTCATGCACTGCCTGCCCGTGCGGCGCAACATGATCGTCACGGACGAGGTGATCGAGTCGCCGCGCAGTCTGGTGATTCCCGAGGCGGCCAACCGCGAGATCTCGGCCCAGGTGGTGCTCAAACGATTGTTGGAGGGACTGGAATAGCTATGGAACGGATCACCGTAGTCAAGATCGGCGGCAACGTCATCGATTCGCCCGAGGCGACGGCGCGCTTCGTCGAGGCTTTCGCTGCGCTCGAAGGGCCGAAGCTGCTCGTCCACGGCGGAGGAAAGCTCGCCACGCGTCTGGCCGCGCAGCTGGGCATCGAGAGCCGCATGGTCGACGGACGGCGCATCACCGACCGCGAGACGCTCGACGTAGTGACGATGGTCTACGCCGGACTGATAAACAAAAAAGCGGCTCGTCGCGGCCTTGTCGGCCGCTGGCTGCCGCGCGATCGGGCTGTCGGGCGCCGACGGCGATGCCGTCACCTCGGTGCGGCGTGCGGCCGGAGCCGTCGACTACGGCTATGTGGGCGACATCGCCGAGGGGGGCGTGAACGTCGAATTGCTGCGCACGCTGCTCGATGCGGGGCTGACGCCCGTCTTCTCGGCCATCACGTGCGACGGGCGGGGAACGCTGCTCAATACGAACGCCGACAGCGTGGCGTCGGCCGTGGCGGTCGCCGCTTCGCGCATCGCGCCGACGCAGCTCGTCTTCTGTTTCGAGAAGGCGGGGGTGCTGCGCGACGTGGAGGACGAACGGAGCGTCATCGCCGAAATCACGCCCGACACCTACGCCGCGCTGCGTGCCGAAGGGGCGATCAGCGCGGGGATGCTGCCCAAGATCGACGGGGCGCTGCGCGCCGTCGCCAGCGGCGTGGAGAGCGTGGTCATCAAGCAGGCCGAGGCGCTGCTCGACGCGGGCGGCACGACGATCCGGGGTTGACGAAACGATTGCGCAGACGGTTATGGAGAGATTGAACGAATTGCAGGCCGAGGCGGTCGCACTGCTCGAAAAGCTGGTGGCCACTCCGTCGGTGTCGCGCGACGAGGCGCGCACGGCCGATCTGCTGAGGGGCCACCTCGCGGCGCACGGCATCGCCGCCGAGCGGCTGTACAACAACGTCTATGCGCGCGCGGCGCATTTCGACGCCGCGAAGCCCACGCTGCTGCTCAACTCGCACCACGACACGGTGCGTCCCACGGCGGCGTGGACGCGCGACCCTTTCGCGGCGACGTGGGAGGGCGAACGGCTCTACGGGCTGGGAGCCAACGACGCCGGCGCGTCGGTCGCGGCCCTCACGGCCGCCTTCCGCCACTATTACGATGCGGAGCTGCCTTTCAACCTGCTGCTGGCCCTCTCGGGCGAGGAGGAGTGCATGGGCGAACACGGCACGCGGGCGCTGCTGCCCGCACTGGGGCCGATCGACATGGCGCTCGTGGGCGAGCCGACGCGGATGCGGGCGGCCGTCGGCGAACGCGGACTGGTAGTGCTGGACTGCACGGCGCACGGCCGCGCCGGCCATGCGGCGCGCGACGAGGGGATCAACGCCCTCTACATCGCTGCGGACGACATCGCATGGCTGCGCGGTTATCGATTCGAACGCTGCTCGCCGCTGCTGGGGCCGATCCGCATGACGGCCACGCAGATCGAGGCGGGGACGCAGCACAACGTCGTGCCGGCCGAGTGCCGCTTCGTGGTGGACGTGCGTACGACCGACGCCTATACGAACGAAGAGACGGTCGAAATCGTGCGCCGGCACATGCGTTCGGAAGCGGTGCCGCGCTCGACGCGCATCCGCGCTTCGGCCGTCGCGCCCGAACACCCGCTGGTCGGGGCGGCCGCGGCGCTCGGCGTCGAACGCTTCGTCTCGCCCACCACGTCGGACATGGCGCTCATGGCGTTCCCGTCGCTCAAAATGGGCGCGGGCGATTCGGCGCGCTCGCATACGGCCGACGAATACGTGCTCCGCAGCGAAGTGGAGCAGGGGGTGGAAGGTTACATACGTTACATTGCCGAACTGGCGAAAAGATATTGACGATGGCGAAATTATGGGACAAGGGTTTCGAACCCGACGAGATGATCGAACGTTTCACGGTGGGCGACGACCGTCAGCTCGACATGCGGCTGGCCAGGTACGACATCGAAGGGTCGATGGCCCACATCCGGATGTTGGAACACATCGGCCTGCTGACGGCCGACGAGTTGAAGACCCTGCTGGCGGGGCTGGAACAGATCCGAGGCGAGATCGAGGAGGGGCGGTTCGAGATCGAGGAGGGGACGGAGGACGTCCACTCGCAGGTCGAACTGCTGCTCACGCGGCGTCTGGGCGAGGTGGGCAAGAAGATCCACGCCGGCCGCTCGCGCAACGATCAGGTGTTGGTCGACCTGAAACTCTTCCTGCGCGACGAACTGCGGCAGACGGCGCACCGCGTGCGCACGCTCTTCGACCGTTTGCAGGAGCTGAGCGAACGCTACCGCGACGTGCTGATGCCCGGTTATACGCACTTACAGGTGGCGATGCCCTCGTCGTTCGGGTTGTGGTTCGGCGCCTATGCCGAGACGCTGGTGGACGACATGCGACTGCTGGCGGCCGCCTACGACGTGGCCAATCAGAATCCGCTGGGGTCGGCGGCCGGCTACGGCTCGTCGTTCCCGCTGGATCGGACGATGACCACGCGGCTGCTGGGGTTCGCCGACCTGAACTACAACGTCGTGGCGGCGCAGATGAGCCGCGGCAAGAGCAACGCGCCCGCCGCCGCGGCCGTGGCCGCCGTGGCCGCCACGCTGGGGCGCTTCGCCATGGACGTCTGCCTTTACATGAGCCAGAACTTCGGCTTCGTGTCGTTTCCCGACGAGCTGACCACCGGATCGAGCATCATGCCCCACAAGAAGAATCCCGACGTCTTCGAGATCATGCGCGGCAAGTGCAACCGCCTGCAAGGCGTTCCCAACGAGATCGCGCTGCTCGTGACCAACCTGCCGCTGGGCTACCACCGCGATCTGCAACTGTTGAAGGACATCCTTTTTCCTGCCACCGCGACGCTGGCCGAATGCCTTGCGATGTGCGATTTCATGTTGCAGCATATCCGCGTGCGGGAGAATATCCTCGACGATGCGCGCTACGACTACCTCTTCACCGTGGAGGACGTCAACCGGCTGGTGTTGCAGGGCGTGCCGTTCCGCGAGGCCTACCGCCGCGTGGGCGAGCAGGTGCAGGCGGGAACGTACCGGCCCACGCGCGAGGTGCGCCACACCCACGAAGGGAGCATCGGCAATCTCTGCAACGACCGCATCCGCGCCAAGATGGAACGCGTGATGGAGCGGTTCGAGTAGGTCGGGGTGCCGTCGGGACGCGGGTCCGCGACTTCGGCAATGAGAATCCGGCGAATTTCAAATTCTGAAATTCGCCGGATTCTCGTTTATTTTCGACGTCGGGATCCGATCACAGCCCCGCCGCACGCTTCGCACGTGCATCGTAGTCAGACCTCCGCCAGCAGTGCATCGACCTCTTCGCGCATCGGAACGGCGCTTTGGGCGCCCATGCGCGTGACGGCGATCGCCGAAGCCGCCGTGGCGAAACGCACCGCCTCCGAGAGCGGACGCCCTTCGGAAAGCGCCACGGCCAGCGCACCGTTGAAGGTGTCGCCCGCACCCGTCGTATCGACCGCCTCGACCCTCCGTGCCGCCACCCGTTCGCAGCTCTCCGCCCCCTTGACGAGTGCGCCCTCGCTGCCGAGCGTCACCACCACGTGCCGTACGCCGCGCGCCAGCAATGCATCGGCCGCCCGCTCCGCACCGGCCGCATCGGCTACGGGCATTCCCGTGAGCATGGCGCACTCCCCGCGGTTGGGCGTAAGCAGGTAGCAGCGCCGCAGCAGCTCGTCGGGGATCGCCGCCGCAGGGGCGGGATTGAGGATCACCCGCACGCCGTGCCGCTCGGCCACCTCGGCCGCACGCATCACCGCAGGCAGCGGAATTTCGAGCTGCAACACGACGAAATCCGCCGCCGCGATCTCGGCCTCCGCCCGGTCGACGTCCTCCGGCGACAAACGCTCGTTGGCGCCCGGGGCCACGACGATCGAATTCTCGGCCGCCCCATCGACGCAGATCAGCGCCACGCCCGACGGCACGGTTGCGTCGCGCGTCACATGGCGCACGTCCAACCGCTCGGCGCGGTAGCCCGCGAGCGCACGCTCGCCGAACAGATCGTTCCCCACGCGCGCCACGAAGGTCACTTCGCCGCCCAGCCGCGAAGCCGCGACGGCCTGATTGGCCCCCTTGCCGCCGCCTGACATCATGAAGCTGCCGCCGAGAATCGTTTCGCCCGGCGAAGGCATCCGGTCGGTCTTCACCACCAAATCGGTATTGGCGCTGCCGATCACCACTATTTTTCCCATAAATCGAACAAATCGGTTAGTTAGTAAAGTTTCAGGTTCAAACGCTCCGCATCCGGCGTGCGGACAACCGCGGTCATCATCCCGCAAAACAGCCGTCCAGCTTCAACGCAAACGTTTGTGCAAGTTCTGCAAAAGTAAAAACGAAAAGTAAAAAAACAAAATCGCGGCCCTGTTTTTCACATATTTTTCTAACTTTGTCTCGAAATAGACCCGCCTATGTCGAAAGAGACCCTCATCAGCATCGCGCAACGCACCGGCTTTTCGGTTTCGACCGTCTCCCGCGTACTGAGCGGACAGGCCGCCAAATACCGTATCAGCGAGAAGACCGTCGCGCTCATCGCGCGCGAGGCCGAACGCTGCAACTACACGCCCAGCCTGCTGGCCAAAGGGCTGCGCACCAGCCGTACCGACACGCTCGGTCTGCTGATCCCCAGCATCGACAACCCCTATTTCGCCCATATCGCCAGCATCATCGTCCACGAAGCGCGGGCGAAGGGCTACAAAGTCATCCTGATCGACACGTCGGAGGACGAACGCAACGAACGCGAGGGAGTCCGTTCGCTCCTGTCGCGCAAGGTCGACGGCATCCTGATCGCCCCGGCGGGCGACGACCCCGCCTTTCTGGAAGCGACCGCGCGCCAGACGCCCGTCGTCTGCATCGACCGCCACTTCGCGAAGACGTCGCTGCCCTACGTGGTGACCGACAACCTGCGGGGCGGCCGCGAGGCGACGCAGCACCTCATCGACCGCGGCCACCGGCGGATCCTCTGCATCCAGGGCGTGCGCCACTCGATCCCGTCGGCCGACCGCGTGCGGGGCTACCGGCAGGCGCTCGAAGACAACGGGCTGAGCGCTTACGCCCGCGTCACGGGCGACGGGTTCTCGATCCGCAACGGGTACGAACAGACCTTGCGGGCGCTGCACGTCCGACAGCGGCCCACGGCTATCTTCGCGCTGAGCAACACGATTCTGCTGGGTGCGCTCAAAGCCGTGCGCGAAATGAAACTGCGCATTCCGGACGACATCTCGCTCGTCTCGTTCGACAACTACGACTACCTCGACTACCTCGACCCCGCCGTCACCCGCGTCGGCCAGCCCAGCGACGAGATCGGCGCGCAGGCGATGGAAATTCTCCTGCAACGGATCGCGGGCGAAACCGGCGGGGAGGAGCAACGGCGTCTGCCGCCTTCGCTGATCGTCTGCCGGTCGGTGAGAAAATTATAAGTTTTCGGGAAGAGAAGCTCTTTTTCACCTGAAAAGACTATATTTGCAAACGAAAAGCAACAAGACTACTAAAAACTTCCCGAAAAAGAAACCCGAAATGAAAACTTCCACCCTCTCCCGCGCACTCGTCCTGGGGGCCGCATCCGTCCCCGCGCTGACGGCCGTTTCGTGCGACAAGACGCCCGAACGCAAACCCAACGTGATCTTCATCCTGATGGACGACGCCGGCTACGGCGATTTCGGCTGTTACGGCCAGACGCGCATCGAAACGCCCAACATCGACTCGCTGGCAGCACGCGGCATCCGCTTCACCGACATGTATTCGGCCGCGCCGCTCTCGTCGCCCGCCCGCTGCGGCCTGCTGACGGGCATGCACACGGGACACGCCCAGATCCGCGCCAACGACGAGATGACCGCGCGCGGCGACGTGTGGAACCACGAAGCGATGCTGCGCGACTCGACGCTCGAAGGACAGGCCCCGCTCAAAGCGGGCACGCCGACGCTCGGCTCGGTGATGCGGCAGGGCGGCTACCGCACGGCGATGATCGGCAAGTGGGGCGTCGGCGGCCCCGCCACCGAGAGTACGCCCAACAAGATGGGCTTCGACGAATATTTCGGCTGCATCTGCCAGCGACAGGCGCACTGCTACTATCCGCCTTTCCTCTGGGAGAACGACTGCCGCATCTATCTGGACAACGAGCTGCTGCCTCCCGGAACGCCGCTCGACGAGGGCGCCGATCCGCTCGACCCGCACAGCTACGACAAATATACGCAGCGGACGTACAGCCCCGACATCATGTACGACCGCGTGCTGCGCTTCGTGAACGAAAACCGCGAACGGCCCTTCTTCCTGATGTGGACGACGCCCATCCCGCACAGCCCGATGCAGGCTCCCGACGAGATGGTGCAGTACTACGTCGAGAAGTTCGGCGACGAAGCGCCGATCGAAGAACGCAAGGGGTATTTCCCCTCGCGCTGGCCGCACGCCACCTACGCCGCGATGATCACCTATTTCGACCGGCAGGTCGGCGGGCTGGTGGCCGAATTGAAGCGGCTGGGCATCTGGGACGACACGATCATCGTCGTCACGAGCGACAACGGGCCGGCGTCGAACTCCTGCTCCTCGACCGAATGGTTCCAGAGCGCGCATCCCTTCCGCAGCGGCAAGGGATGGGGCAAATCGTCGCTGCGCGAAGGCGGCATCCGGATGCCCTTCATCGTGGCGTGGGGCGACCGCATCGAGCGGCCGCACGTGAACGGACACGTCGGCTACTTCCCCGACGTGATGCCCACGCTGTGCGACATCGCCGGCGTCGAAACGCCCCCGACCGACGGCATCTCGCTGTGGCCCACGATCCGCGGCAAGGAGCGCCGCCAGCAGGAACACGACTACCTCTACTGGGAATTCCCCGGCGGCAAGGGATGGGTCGCCGTGCGCTGGGGCGACTGGAAAGGGCTGCTGCGCAAGGTCAAGGAGGGAAATACGCAGCTCGAACTCTACGACGTGCGGCACGACCTGCTGGAAGAGCACGACGTGGCGGCCGACCACCCCGACGTGGTGGCCCGGATGTGGGAATTCATCCGCGCCTCGCACACCGAGCCGGAAAACCCGCTTTTCAAAATGGAGATCCCCGAAGTCTGACCGGCAGGCCGACCGCATGCGAAGGCTCCGTCTTCGCCGCGAAGGGGCCGAATAGCTCCTCCGAAGGGAGGTGCGACAAACCGACGCTGACACCGCAATGGACGAAATACTCTCATACCGGCAATACGTGCGGCCCTTCTATGTAATGGCCAAACCCGCGGGTGCGCGCTGCAACCTGCGGTGCACCTATTGCTACTACCTCGAAAAGAGCAACCTCTACCCCGCCGCACCCGCGCAGACGATGAGCGACGAACTGCTCGAACGCTTCATCCGCGACTACATCGCCGCACAGGCGGGCGACGCCGTATCCTTCGCATGGCACGGAGGCGAAACCCTGCTGCGCTCGCGCGACTTCTACCGCCACGTGGTCGAACTGCAACGACGTTACGCCGACGGACGGCAGATCGACAACAGCATCCAGACCAACGGCACGCTTCTGGACGATGCGTGGTGCGAGTTCTTCCGCGAAAACGGCTGGCTGGTGGGAATCTCGCTCGACGGACCGCCCGAGGCGCACGACCTCTACCGCCGCGACCGGCAGGGAGGCCCCACGTTCGAGGCGGTGATGCGGGGCGTGGCGCTGTTGCAGAAACACGGCGTGGAGTGGAACGCGCTGGCCGTAGTCAACCGCCGCAACGCCGACGACCCCGCGGGATTCTACCGGTTCTTCCGCTCGATCGGCTGCCGGTTCCTGCAATTCACCCCCGTCGTGGAACGCATCCTGCCGCACGACGACGGCCGACAGCTCGCCTCGGCAGCCGACGCCGGCGCCCCGCTGGCCGATTTTTCGGTCACGCCCGAACAGTGGGGACGCTTCACCTGCGCGCTGTTCGACGAGTGGGTCGTCGGCGACGTGGGGCGCATTTTCGTGCAGCTGTTCGACGCCACGCTGGCCAACTGGGTGGGCGAAGCGCCGGGCGTCTGCACGCTCTCGAAGAACTGCGGTCATGCGGGGGCGTTGGAGTTCAACGGCGATCTCTACGCCTGCGACCACTTCGTCTTCCCCGAATACAAGCTGGGAAACATCCTCGAAACACCGCTCACGGAGCTGATGCGCGGCCCGCGCCAGACGGCCTTCGGCGACGCCAAACTGCGGGCGCTGCCCACGCAGTGCCGCCGCTGCCGCTACCTGTTCGCCTGCAACGGCGAGTGTCCCCGCAACCGTTTCGAACGCACGCGCGAAGGCGAGCCGGGCTGAACTATCTCTGCAAAGGCTACCAGCGGTTTTTCCGTCATGCGGAGCCCTACATGGACTTCATGCGGAACGAACTGATGCACCGCCGCGCCCCCGCCAACGTGATGGAGTGGGCGCGAAAACGAATGGGCGACGGCCGTTAGAGACCCTGCGGCAACCGAAAAACTACAAACCAAACCCTTCGATCGAAATGAACAAGATCCGAATGATCGCACTGGCCGCCTGCATGGCCGCGACGCTCGACGCCTCGGCTCAGGAGCAGGAGATCCGTCTCTTCTCGCACCGCGGCGGACGCATGGAGCACGATGAAAACACCCTTTCGGCCTTTCAGGCCAGCTACGACGCCGGCTACCGCGGCTTCGAGACCGACATCCGCATGACCCGCGACGGCGCGCTGGTCATCACCCACGACAGTTCGCTCGAACGCACGACCGACGGCACGGGAACCGTCGAGGAGAAGACCGAGGCCGAAATCCGCCGACTGCGCACCAAGCAGGGCAACAAGGTGCTCTTCCTCGACGAACTGCTCGAATTCCTCGAAGGCAAAGAGGGCCTCTACGTCGAGTTCGAGATGAAGACCCACCCCGCGGCGCTCTACCCCGAGGAACGGCTGGCCCGATACTGCGACGAACTCTACCGCATGGTGAAGGCGGCCGAGCCGGCCGACGCGCAGTTCATCTTCACGTCGAGCGACTACCGTGCGCTGCGCTACATGCAGATGAACCATCCCGACGCCGAGCTGATGCTCATCACGGGCAAACCCTGCTGCGACGAGACGATCGATTTCAGCAAGGCCGTAGGCATCAAGCGCCTGAGCTGCACGATGGACGGCACGAGCCGCAAGGCGGTGAAGAAGGCGCACAAGGAGCGGCTGACCGTCATCCTGTGGCCCGGCCAGTCGGTCGAGGATTTCATGCTCGGCGCCTATCTGGGCTGCGACCTGATGTGCACCGACGTGCCCATCCGCGTCAAGAACTGGCTGGCGGAGAACGCCCCCCATCAAGGTGAAATACTGAGCGGACACGTTCCTCCGCCCGACACGACCGGAGCCTCCGAAAGGCTCCGGTTTTCGTCTCCCCGCAAACGGAAGGCGTACCGGCCGGAAGAAAATGAAAGGGAATCGAAAGGAATCGGACGCCGGCGTTTGCAAAACCGAAAAAAAACGCTACTTTTGTTCGTCGCTTCCGGCACGCGGTATTCCCGAAAAGGGTGAATCCCGCCGTCACGGGCGAACGATCATCCATGACATTCGAGAACTTACATAACCTAAATTCAAATTCGATGAAAGCTATCCGTTTGATCGCACTGGCCGCCTGTATGGCCGCGACGCTCGACGCCTCGGCTCAGGAGCAGGAGATCCGTCTCTTCTCGCACCGCGGCGGACGCATGGAACACGATGAAAAAACACCCTTTCGGCCTTCCAGGCCAGCTACGACGCCGGCTACCGCGGCTTCGAGACCGACATCCGCATGACCCGCGACGGTGCGCTGGTCATCACCCACGACAGTTCGCTCGAACGCACGACCGACGGTACGGGAACCGTCGAGGAGAAGACCGAGGCCGAAATCCGCCAATTGGCGACCAAGCAGGGCAACAAGATGATGTTCCTCGACGAACTGCTCGAATTCCTCAAAGGCAAAGAGGGCCTCTACGTCGAATTCGAGATGAAGACCAAACCCGAGGCGCTCTATCCCGAGGGAGCGGCTCCATGCCTACTGCGACAAGCTCTACGACGCGGTCATGGCCGTCAAACCGGCCGACGCGACCTTCGTCTTCACCTCGGGAGATTACCGCGGCCTGCGTTACCTGCAAGCCAAGCATCCGGGCGTCGATCTGCTGCTCATCACCTCGAAGCCCTGCAACGACGAGACGATCGACCTCTGCAAGGCCATGGGCATCAAGCGCATGGGTGCCACGATGGACGGCACGAGCCGCAAAGCGGTGAAGAAGGCGCACAAGGAGGGGCTGATCGTCAGCCTGTGGCCCGGCCAGTCGGTCGAGGACTTCATGCTCGGCGCTTACCTGGGCTGCGACTACATGTGCACCGACGTACCGATCGAGGTCAAAGGCTGGCTGGCGGAGAAAGCTCCGTGGATCAAGGTGAAATACTGATCGCCCGCCCCCGACGACAAGAGCCCTCGCAGCGCATGCTGCGAGGGCTCTTGTCATTCCGGACCGCACGGAGCGCGCGGGCGTCAGAACTCGAACCGGCTGAGCACCGACGTCTCGGAGAGTTCGCGGTTGCGCGGCGCACGCAGGCGGAAATGTCCGTCTGCTGATGCGCTTCGAGCGACGCGGCGTCCCGCCACGTCTCGAAAATCAGGATGCGCGACGAATCGCGGCTGTTCTCGTAGATCTCGTAGCCGATGCACCCCGGTTCGGCCCTTGACGCCTCGGCAAGCAGCAGAAGGTTTTCCAGCAATGCCGCACGATTTCCGGCCGACACGCTCATCTCGACGTTCAGGCGTACCCTCTTCGGCGCCGTGGCGCTATTCCTAACACCCCGCCAGAAAGGCGCCGAGCGTCAGAAAGAGGAAAATTCGTGTTTTCATAAAATCATTATCTTTCGGCACGAGGCAATCGAACCCGCCGGCCTCAACGGCCGGCTTCCTCCGCCCGACGGATCGACAAGCACTCCTCCACACGGTCGAGAACGGCCTGCGGCGGAATGCGCATACAGCGGTAATCGCCGAACTTGCAGCACCGCTGTCCGTAGACCGAACAGGGACGACACGGCAGGTCGAGCTGCACCACCCCCTCCGGCGGACAACCGTAACCCAGAAAGCCCAGCGCGGGATGCGTGGCGCCCCACACCGATACGACGGGCGTGGCCACCAGCGAGGCCATGTGCATCGCCAGCGAGTCCATCGAGACGACACAGTCGAGATTGGCGATCAGGTCCAGCTCTCCTGCAAAACGGACGCGCCCCCAAAGCGCCGTGACATTGGGATGCTCGCGCTCCATACGTTCGGCGAAGGCCGCTTCGCCGCCGCCTCCGCTGTGGATGAAGACGCGGTCGTAGCGGGCGCTCAGTCCGGCGACCAGTCCGGCTGCCAAATCTTCGGGGTAGGTCTTGCCCGCCTGCGCCGAAAAGCGGGTGCGAAGCCGATCCACACTCCTTTTTTCTCCCCGAACGGATTCGGCCGTACCGGCTTCGCCGCAGGCTGCGGATCGTCGAAGACGAAGCCCAGACGGCGCAGCACGTCGCAATAACGCACGACGGTATGTTTGAGCGGCGAGGCGGCCGGATTCGTACACCCCAGCCGGAACCACTTCTCGATACGCCCCTTGTCGATGCGCGCCGCCGGCATTCCGTGCAGCCGGAGCAGCAGGCCGACGATGCGCGAACGCAACACCCCGTGCATGTCGGCCACGGCGTCGATTCCCCGCCGCCGCGCCTCGCCGGCCAGACGCAGCAACCCGAGCACCCCCTTGTGGCGGCCTGCGTAGTCGGCTTCCAGAAAATCGACGTCCAGCCCCGCGAAGAAAGGCTTGAAGAGCGGCCGCGTGAGCACCGTAACGCGAACGTCGGGGTACGCTTCGCGCAATGCGCGAAGGGCGTGCGGCACCATCGCCACATCGCCCATCGCCGAATTGCGGATCACCAGAATATGTCGCGGCAACTTTCTATTTCTTAGCGCCATAGAGCACCGGATTCAATGCCGGATCGTTGTACATCTTCATCTGTTTGTAGGTCTTCATGTACTTGCGCCCCGCCTCGATGTCCTCGATCAGCTCTTCGATCGCACGCGACAGGTCGACCTGCTGCGAGAGCAGCACGTCGAGCTTTTTGCGGCAGGCGTCGCGGTGCGCCTCGTCCACGTCGCTGCGCTGCGTCTCCTGACGCATGTGGTAGATTTTCAGCGCCAGAATCGACAGCCGGTCGATCGCCCACGCCGGCGTTTCGGTATTGAGACGCGCGTCGGACTGCGGCACGACCGCCTTGTATTTGTCCAGCAGATAGGAGTCGATGTACTCCACCATGTCGGTGCGCACCTGATTCGACTTGTCGATGCGGCGCTTGATCGCCAGCGCCTCGACGGGATCGATCTGCGGATCGCGGATGATATCCTCCAGATGCCACTGCACCGTATCCACCCAGTTCTTCATATAGAAAGGTATTGATCGAGCGAACTCCTCGTCGAAGGGTCTCGACCGATGATCCACATCGTCGAAAGGTGTAATCGTCAAATCGCATTGAAGATCCGTTCGTATTTTTCATAAACAATTACTATTAGTTGTACTCCTCGAAAAGCAGGAGCAATACGTAACTGAACGAAGTAATGAG
>VOFK01001615.1_pt1 | contig 20609 bp, 34 predicted proteins | sample 5384121 | NCBI WGS metagenome assembly VOFK01 (sample SAMN12384730, study PRJNA508395) | human gut metagenome | isolation source: healthy gut J | host: Homo sapiens | reverse complement strand
ATCAGTGCTAAGGTTCGGTTACGTATTTAGCACATTAGATAAAATATAAATAGTAAACAAGAAAAAAACTTTTCTTTTTTACAGACAGACTGGTGTTACTTTTTCTGTATCTACTTTGATTACCACTTATAATTGATACCGAAGCTAAGCAATTCTTTCAACTGGAAGAAGCTGTCTCCTTCAGTCGGTTTCGAGCTATCGTCAAAACGGGTATGTATATAGAGCTTGGTAGAAAGATAACGGTTCAAAACGAAGTTGAATGTATTTTTTCCCATTCTACACGTGCCCAATGATAGTTGGTCAGATAATTGAGACGAGACTCTAAAAGTTACTGCAGAGATGATGGTCCAGTTGAATGTTGACTGCAACTGAGAACCAAAGTCATTTTTAGAGCATTTTCCTTTGTCTAAGCCAAACTTTGTTTCGTCTACTTCAGAATTACCGATATAACGCAAATTATAAGTCAACGGCGCCATAAACACAGAAAGATTAAATTTCTTCTTACTCAATTTATAATCCATACCGACACTGACCGCCAAATCTGCCGGAGACATGAAAGATGAAACCAATTCTTCGCTGTTAGCTTTATATCCGTTGAAAAACTGTGTCTTAAACTCGGACGAAATGGTATAATACCAATTCTTGAAAGCTCTCAAAACCTAATTTATTATACAAGCGGAATTGGTCTGTATTGAACAAAGATATTTATGGTATTCATCTGACGGAGTGGAAGTCATACCTACTTTAGCTTCCAGTTGATTCTCAAACAGGACTTTTTCATTATCATTATAGTTGGCAAAAATCTGAAAAGTCGCTAATCCGGAGAAGTTACTTTCACCTCCCTTATACCAGTTATCCGAAAGGTGGTTCTGACTGATCTGCAACGATCCGTTACCTCCGGTCACCCACCAGTTAGGCCTGCTAATCTTCATATTGGCCTTTCCTACATTATCATCCATGTTTTCCGGTTGGAACAGATGAATAACGTTTGCTTTGGGAGATATTTTCGGCTTCACATCATGACGGAACACGTCACGACTCATGATACGATCCTCCGTAGTGACAACTAATTCCGGACGCTCCAAATAAAGATCCATCAACGCGCTGTTGACTATCTTCCCGGCACGTTGAGTTTTGGTAAATGCCAGGGTATCGTATGGCAAAAGCTCTTGCGTCAGTTGAGGAGTGGTATCCAATTGCATGGGTTTCCATTCCAGCTTCGAGTATTGAGCCATCGGAGCATAATAATATGCCAAAGGTGTAAACAGACGAAAATAATCGGGATCGGACGGAATATAACGTGGCGGCACAGACAAATCATTCAAATAATCTAATTGCGCAACATACCTATTATATAAATAAGAAACGGTATCCAATTTCGAGTCGGACCTGACAGATTTAGTTTTAGCATTAAATATTTCTGAAGCTCTGCCGAAAGCGTATCGGCTTTTACAACTCTGGCCTTTGCCACAACTGCCGAAGGTTTGACCGTTTTAGCTGGTTTAATCACTTCAGGGGCAGGCTGCAGAGAGTCAGTCGGAAGTGAAGCAGCCTCGACTGGTTCCTGCGCAAAAAGCGATAACGATAAGATTGACAGGATAAACGCTGAACATAAAGTAGTAATTCTCATCATATTTGTCTATGGTTTAGGCTGCAAAGCTACATTATTTTGTTCAGAAATCATAGGATTCTTTCAAAATTGCATTTTTTAATAAAATTGTAGAGACGAAAGTCTGCAATCTTCCTCTTTTTTTAATTTTGCGCTTTTTAAGTTCGTAAGATTACTACTAAGTAAACAATTATTAAAACAGTTATAGCTGTGGGAGAAACAAAGTATATTTTTTCGTCACCGGTGGTGTTGCCTCTTCATTAGGAAAAGGGATCATCTCATCATCCATCGGTAAGTTGCTGCAAGCAAGAGGTTATAATGTAACCATCCAGAAGTTTGACCCGTATATCAACATCGACCCGGGAACATTGAATCCTTATGAGCACGGAGAGTGCTATGTAACCGTAGACGGACACGAAGCCGACCTCGACTTGGGACACTATGAGCGATTCCTGGGTATACAAACGACAAAGGCGAACAACATTACTACGGGACGTATCTACAAGAGCGTCATTGACAAAGAACGTCGTGGAGACTATTTGGGTAAAACGATCCAGGTGATTCCTCACATCACAGACGAGATCAAACGGAATGTTAAACTGCTTGGTAATAAATACAAGTTTGATTTTGTGATTACTGAAATCGGTGGTACGGTAGGTGACATCGAATCACCCCCTACCTCGAAAGTATCCGTCAGTTGAAATGGGAACTCGGAAAGAACGCTCTTTGTGTACACTTGACTTATGTTCCTTACCTTGCTGCCGCCGGAGAGTTGAAAACAAAACCGACGCAACATTCTGTAAAGGAGCTCCAAAGTGTGGGTATCCAGCCGGATGTACTGGTATTGCGTGCCGAACATCCGCTAAGTGACGGACTGCGCAAGAAAGTGGCACAATTCTGTAATGTAGACGATAAAGCCGTTGTGCAGTCTATCGACGCGGAAACAATTTACGAAGTACCTATCCTGATGCAGGCGCAAGGGCTGGACAGCACTATCCTCGAAAAGATGGGACTACCGGTAGGAGAAACTCCGGGACTCGGCCCATGGCGTAAATTTCTGGAACGTCGTCACGCTGCAGAAACGAAAGAACCGATCAATATCGCACTGGTAGGAAAATACGATTTGCAGGATGCTTATAAGTCTATCCGCGAAGCTTTATCGCAGGCAGGTACTTACAACGACCGCAAAGTGGAAGTTCATTTCGTAAACAGTGAGAAACTGACAGACGAAAATGTAGGTGAAGCTTTGAAAGGCATGGCAGGTGTAATGATCGGTCCGGGATTCGGTCAACGGGGTATTGACGGCAAGTTTGTCGCTATCAAATATACACGTACGCATGACATTCCGACTTTCGGTATTTGTCTGGGTATGCAATGCATCGCCATCGAATTTGCACGCAACGTACTGGGATACGCTGATGCCAACTCACGTGAAATGGATGAAAAGACTCCGCACAACGTGATTGATATCATGGAAGAACAGAAAGCAATCACCAACATGGGTGGTACGATGCGTCTGGGTGCTTACGAATGTGTATTGCAGAAAGGTTCGAAAGCATATCAGGCTTACGGACAGGAACATATTCAGGAACGTCACCGCCATCGCTATGAGTTCAACAATGATTATAAAGACCGATATGAAGCTGCCGGCATGAAATGTGTAGGTATCAACCCGGAATCGGATCTGGTAGAAATCGTTGAAATCCCGGCTTTGAAATGGTTTGTCGGTACACAGTTCCATCCGGAATATGGCAGTACGGTACTGAACCCTCATCCGTTGTTCGTGGCATTTGTGAAGGCTGCCATCGAAAACGAAAAACAACGGCAAAAGGCTAACAATACGCGGTAAACGACCGGTAGTTTGTAATTTTATAATTTGTAATTAAAATAAGAATGGATAAAAACACCATCACAGGTCTCGTTCTAATAGGCATATTATTGGTAGGATTCAGCTTTTTGAGTCGTCCAAGCGAGGAACAGATAGCTGCACAAAAAAGATACTATGACTCTATTGCCGTAGTACAGCAGCAGGAGGAAGCGCCTGAAGGCGAAAACGGAAAGCTGCATTGGCTAACAGTCAAAAAGAGGTGGCATCGGCTGCCGATTCTTCTGCTTTGTTTTTCAATGCCTTGCATGGAACCGACTCTAAAATCAGCATCCAGAATAATGTAGCGGAAATCACTTTCACAACCAAAGGCGGACGTGTCTATTCAGCCATGCTGAAAGATTATATGGCACAGGACAAAAAAGACGCCGGTCATGCTGTTCGACGGTGACGATGCTTCGATGAACTTCAACTTTTACAACAAGGCAGGAGCCATCCAGACCAAAGATTATTTCTTTGAAGCTGTGAACAAGACGGACAGTAGTGTTACAATGCGTCTGGCTGCGGATAGCGCAAGCTATATCGATTTCATCTATACGCTGAAACCGGATAGCTACCTGATGAACTTTGAAATCAAAGCGACAGGCATGGAAGACAAGTTGGCTAGTACTAAGTATGTGGACATCGACTGGTCACAACGTGCCCGCCAACTGGAAAAAGGATTCACTTATGAGAATCGTCTGTCGGAACTGACTTATAAAGTAACAGGTGACAATGTAGACAACTTGTCTGCTGCCAAAGATGACAGTCAGGATTTGCCGGGACGCATTGACTGGGTAGCTTTCAAGAATCAGTTCTTCTCTTCTGTATTTATTGCTGAACAGGATTTCGACAAGGTTTCCGTTAAGTCAAAAATGGAACAACAGGGAAGCGGATATATCAAAGATTATTCCGCTGAAATGAATACCTTCTTTGATCCGAGCGGAAAAGAACCGACAGAGATGCACTTCTATTTCGGTCCAAACCACTTTAAGACCCTGAAAGCGTTGGATAAAGGCCGCGACGAGAAATGGGAGCTTCACAGACTGGTTTACTTGGGCTGGCCGTTGATTCGTTGGATTAACCAGTTTATCACAATCAACGTATTCGACTGGTTATCCGGTTGGGGATTGAGCATGGGTATCGTACTGTTGATTCTGACCATCATGGTGAAAAGTCGTGGTTTATCCGGCTACCTGGAAAACGTACATGTCTACTGCCAAGATGCGTGTACTGAAACCGAAAATCGACGAAATCAGCAAGAAATATCCGAAGCAGGAAGATGCAATGAAGAAACAGCAGGAGGTGATGGGTCTTTACAGCCAATACGGGGTAAGCCCGATGGGCGGCTGTCTGCCGATGTTATTGCAGTTCCCTATCTTGATGGCTTTGTTTATGTTCGTGCCGAGTGCTATCGAGCTGCGTCAACAGAGTTTCTTGTGGGCGGATGACCTTTCTACTTATGATGCATTCATCACGTTCCCATTCCATATTCCGTTCCTGGGCAACCACCTTAGCTTGTTCTGCTTGCTGATGACGGTGACAAACATCTTGAACACGAAGTACACGATGTCTATGCAGGATACCGGAGCACAACCGCAAATGGCGGCGATGAAGTGGATGATGTATCTGATGCCGATTATGTTCTTGTTTGTCTTGAACGATTATCCGTCAGGCTTGAACTATTACTACTTCGTATCGACATTGATTAGTGTGGGAACTATGATTCTTCTTCGCAAAACGACCAATGAAACGAAATTGTTGGCTATTCTGGAAGCGAATAAGAAGGATCCGAAACAAATGAAAAAGACCGGATTTGCTGCCCGCTTGGAGGCGATGCAAAAGCAACAGGAACAGTTGCAGCAGCAAAGACAGAATAAGAAATAAGGAGAATTTCCTGAATATATTCTGAGAAAGCCGGACACCTTATTTTGGTCGCCCGGCTTTCTTTCTCTAAACAATAATAGTATGAAAACTAAATATACTTATAAACAAATCTGGACTATCGCCTACCCTATTCTGATTAGCCTGATCATGGAGCAAATGATCGGTATGACGGATACTGCTTCCCTCGGACGCGTCGGGGAAATAGAACTAGGGGCATCTGCCATTGCCGGTGTATACTACCTGGCTATCTTTATGATGGCCTTCGGTTTCAGTATCGGAGCACAGATTTTGATTGCACGCCGTAACGGTGAAGGTAATTACAAAGAAATCGGTCCGATTTTTTATCAGGGCATATATTTCCTGCTTGCCATGGCAGTGATTTTATTCACGTTCTCCATCGTATTCTCACCATATATCCTCAAGAATATCATTTCGTCTCCTCACATTTACGATGCAGCCGAGAGTTATATTCACTGGCGTGTGTACGGGTTCTTCTTCTCTTTTATCATGGTGATGTTCCGCGCCTTCTTTGTAGGAACGACACAGACCAAGACGTTGACACTAAACTCAATTGTAATGGTGTTATCGAATGTGGTATTCAATTATATCCTGATCTTCGGTAAATTCGGGTTCCCGCAACTGGGTATCGCAGGGGCAGCTATCGGTTCTTCACTGGCCGAACTGGTATCGGTGATTTTCTTTATCATCTATACTTGGAAGCGGATTGACTGCAGGAAGTATGCATTGAATATACTGCCTAAGTTCCAAGGGAAAACACTGAAACGAATACTGAATGTTTCTGTGTGGACAATGATTCAGAACTTTGTATCTCTGTCCACCTGGTTTATGTTCTTTCTATTTGTAGAGCATTTGGGAGAACGTTCGTTGGCTATCGCCAATATAATCCGCAATGTATCGGGGATTCCGTTTATGATTGCAATGGCTTTTGCCGCTACCTGTGGTTCATTGGTCAGCAATCTTATCGGTGCAGGTGAACAGGATTGTGTACGGGGTACTATCAGGCAGCACATTCGCATTGGGTATGTCTTTGTATTGCCAATTCTGGTATTCTTCTGCTATTTCCGGATCTGATCCTACGTATTTATACAGACATCCCGGATTTAAGAGCAGCATCCGTGCCTTCACTATGGGTACTATGCTCAGCCTATCTGGTTCTAGTACCTGCCAATGTGTATTTTCAGTCGGTATCAGGTACGGGAAACACGCGCACAGCCTTAGCTATGGAACTCTGTGTACTGGCATCTATGTCACTTACTCTGCATATTTCATCATGTACCTGCGGATGGACGTCGCTTTTGCCTGGACAACAGAATGTGTGTACGGCACTTTCATACTAATATTCTGTTACAGGTATCTGAAGAAAGGAAACTGGCAGAAAAAGAAGATTTGAATTCTTTTTTCACTATCTTCGCAAGAAAATAAACATTTTATAAAATATATGAGACAAGCTAATTTATTTATGATGTCGGCAGCAATGTTGTTAGCTGCCTGCGGAGGCACAAAAGACGCAGGCAAAACAGATCAGGTACTTATCGAGAAATCGGACATTAAGATCGAAGGGAAACGCATGACTCCCGAAGCACTCTGGGCTATGGGACGTATCGGCGGATTCGCAGTATCGCCTGACGGAAAGAAAATTGCGTATACGGTGGCCTATTACAGCGTACCGGAGAACAAGAGTAACCGCGAAGTTTTCGTGATGAACGCAGACGGAAGCGATAAACCAACAGATCACTCACCCCGTATCAGGAAAAATGAGGTGACTTGGATTAAAAAGGAGGTACTAAGCTCGCCTTCTGAGTAATGACAATGGAAGTAGCCAGCTCTACGAAATGAATCCGGACGGCAGCGAACGCAAGCAACTGACCAACTACGACGGTGACATCGAAGGATATTCTATCTCGCCGGACGGCAAGAAAGCTGCTATTTATCTCACAAGTAAAGACTAAAGAGAGTACGGCTGATAAGTATCCGGACCTGCCGAAAGCCACAGGTATCATCGTGACTGACCTGATGTACAAGCATTGGGATGAATGGGTAACGACTGCTCCACATCCTTTTGTTGCCGACTTCGACGGTAACGGTATTTCAAATGTTGTAGATATTCTTGAAGGCGAACCTTACGAAAGCCCGATGAAGCCTTGGGGCGGCATAGAGCAACTGGCTTGGAATACAACTTCGGATAAGGTGGCTTATACCTGCCGAAAAAAAACAGGGCTGGAGTATGCGATTTCCACCAACTCCGATATTTATGTCTATGACCTGAATACCAAAGAGACGAAAAATATCACGGAAGAAAACAAAGGATATGATACCAATCCGCAATACTCTCCGGACGGCAAATATATTGCCTGGCAGAGCATGGAGCGTGACGGCTACGAGGCTGACTTAAACCGCTTGTTCATCATGAATCTGGAGACGGGTGAAAAGCGTTTTGTCAGCAAAGCTTTTGAATCGAATGTAGACGCATTTGTATGGGGAGCTGACGCAAAGACTATTTATTTCACCGGAGTATGGCACGGAGAATCGCAGATTTATGCACTTAATCTGGCGAATGATTCTGTTAAAGCAATCACTTCAGGAATGTACGATTATGAAAGTGTAGCTCTTTTCGGGGATAAACTGATTGCAAAACGTCATTCTATGAGCATGGGTGATGAAATTTATGCAGTAGCATTAGACGGTTTGGCAACTCAACTGACACAGGAGAACAAGTTGATCTACGACCAGTTGGAAATGGGTAAGGTGGAAGGTCGCTGGATGAAGACAACTGACGGCAAACAGATGTTGACATGGGTGATCTATCCTCCGCAGTTTGATCCGAACAAGAAATATCCGACTTTGCTGTTCTGTGAAGGAGGTCCGCAGAGTCCGGTAAGCCAGTTCTGGTCTTATCGCTGGAACTTCCAGATTATGGCAGCTAATGATTATATCATCGTTGCTCCGAATCGTCGCGGTTTGCCGGGATTCGGTGTGGAATGGAATGAACAAATCAGTGGCGATTACGGTGGCCAGTGTATGAAGGATTATTTCACTGCTATCGATGAGATAGCGAAAGAATCGTATGTAGACAAAGATCGCTTGGGATGTGTAGGTGCCAGCTTCGGAGGATTCTCCGTATACTGGTTGCCGGGACATCATGACAAACGATTCAAGGCCTTCATTGCCCACGACGGTATCTTCAATATGGAAATGCAATATCTGGAAACTGAAGAGAAATGGTTTGCCAACTGGGATATGGGAGGCGCATACTGGGAAAAACAAAACCCGGTGGCACAGCGTACGTTTGCCAACTCTCCTCACCTCTTCGTAGAGAAATGGGATACTCCCTATTCTCTGTATTCATGGAGAAAAAAAGACTACCGTATCCTGGCTAATCAGGCTATGGCTGCTTTCGATGCTGCCGTGATGCGTGGCGTTCCTGCAGAGCTGCTGATTTATCCGGATGAGAATCACTGGGTACTGAAACCGCAGAATGGTGTCTTGTGGCAACGTACTTTCTTCGAGTGGCTGGATAAATGGGTAAAGAAGGCTCCTTCAGAGTAAGACCTCGAGTAAATAAGATAAACTCCGAAAGGTGAAAAATCAACGAAGGCTCTATTCTCAATCATTGAGTTCAGAGCCTTCTACATTACATCCGTCAAAATTCGCTAAATTTACTCCGAATAAATATTTTCAATTTCTACAATATACATCTTATGGAAACCTCCATGAGCACCACCGTACCACTTTTCTATTGATTCTTTATCCAGAAAACATTCCGGTTTGATAGTGTCAGCATAAAGTTTCTTACATTCCAGACTCAAACGGGCTTGTTCAAACACCACATTACCTCCTTCCGTAAAAACAGGCTTCAGGCCGGTTTCTTTGACTTTATCTATATTACGTCCCGACTTGGAACCACAAACAGCGTGAATTTTCTTATTTTCTTCTCCTAAGAAAGAAAGTGTCAGGTAATCACTTTTTTCAATGAACTCATAAGTATATCTTTCGGGACGGACAAAGACAAAGGCTACAGGCTTATTCCACAACCAGCCGATGCCACCCCAACTTGCTGTCATCGTGTTAAACTTCTCTTTTGTTCCGGCTGTAACCAGCATCCACTCTTTTCCGATCGCTTCGAAAAAGTTTTCCATTCTTTTTCCGATAGTATTCATAATTAGTTTATATAATAATTTAGGCACGGATTACACAGATTAACACGTTAGTTGTCTTTTAAGTCTTTTTACTTCTAATTTCATTCATCTCTTTATACATTTATAATTACTTCTTCTTGCTTAGTTTTACTATTTCTCCCAAATAAGGTATTTCTACCGATCTTTTTTTTTCTTTGCTTCTGCCGCAAACACTTTAGGAGGATCGTGCAGAGGCTCATCCGACAGATCAAAAGTTCCATAATGCATAGGGATAGTAAGTCCTGCATGCATTTCTTCTGAGGCAGTCAGGGATTCGTAAGGGGAAATATGGTTGGGACGCATAAACCAACGGGGTTTGTATGCACCGATACCTAGCAAAGCATAATCCGGAGCACCGAACAAATCGGGAATCTCACGAAAATGGCTGGAATACCCTGTATCACCACTATAATAAAGTGAGATATTGTCACCCTGCAACATAAAGGCTCCCCATAACCGTTGACCGCCGTCACGCACAGAACGTTTGCTCCAATGCTGTGCAGGAAGGAAGGTTATCTTTAATCCTTCGTCTTCTATCTGTTGATACCAACCTGCTTCAACAATTTTCATTTCCGAGAACCAACTTTGAATCAATTCACCTGTTCCCAAGCCGCAAAACAGTTTCATCTGCGGATTATTTTTTCAGAAAATGGGCGATACTTCGTTTATCCAGATGGTCAAAATGGTCATGACTAATGAGCAGGTAATCAATTCCTGTAAAAATGTCGGGATTGGCAGGAAACTCACTTTGCCGTTTTACAAAGGGAATATTTCCGAATACGGGATCGAACATGATTCTTTTACCTGCCAACTGGAGGAAGAAGGAATTATGCCCCAACCATATTAAAGAATCTCCCACCACAACATCCAGCGAACGAAGATAGCAGACCTTGGGATCCCACTTCACTGTCTTCTTTTCTTTTTACGCTGAGGGTTAGGCGACAAACGCCATTTCAATACACTGCCCATACCCGGACGGAAGCGGTGTTGTCTGTTAAAAAAGCGCCCGCGCACCATCGGATTTCCTCTCCAATAAGGATTGACTGTCGCTAAACGTTCATTTCTCCTAAAACATATATGTTCACCCATTTTTATACTTCCTGAATACGTATTTACAAACTTACTAAAAAATCCCGATTTACGATGAATTAGAGTAAACAAAAAATGTACCCTGGACACACTATCAGGGTACATTTACTTATAAAAGAATAAATATTATCCTTTTTTAATAGAATAACTTGGTTAAGAGTGGTGCAAGCCATACAAAGGCAGTTGCCAGCCTAGTGCTGAAAGATTAATAATCATAATAACCGCACCCAATATCCATAGAATCAGTAACGACCACTTCAGCCCTGTCCCCATTGGTGCCCAATGGAACAACTGACGTAGAATCGATATATAAAAAAGCTCCCAAAGGAATACCAATCAAAGCAACCCCGGCAATCGTACCAAGTAACGTCATCATAGGAGTGACGGAAGCGATAGGTGTCCAGTCAATAGCAGGGGAAGTAATTCGTACAACAAGGCTCCCCCACTCACCGCTACGGCGATTGCTGCAAATACCAAAGCAACCAATACTATAGCAAGTACAAACAGCACCGGACAACAGATTATGACAAGAGCAACCAAGAATATCTTGAAGAAAACGGCAGCAATAGCCACAAATACACGTCTCCTATCTTTTTGCAAAAAGGTACGTGGTTTACCGGAATTCACATAATTATTTACCCCGTCCGCTACACGTTCGAAACCGTCTGTCACTGTCTTGCCAATATTCTCAATGGTCACTGCTTCTCCACGCATACTTAATTTTTCTGCTGCAGTACGGGCTTCCGGAATAACAATCCACCCGATATATAAAGTATAATCATCGGGCAATAAGGCACAAACACCAGAATAATCATCAGAATACGCACCAGTGTTATATCCCAACCGAGATATGCGGCCAATCCTGCTGCTACGCCCCCCAACAACTTACTGTCCGGGTCACGAAACAAACGACGTGGACCGGCAGTTCGTGTATATGTCTGACTGGCAGAAGATGATTGCTCTGTTCGTTTATTGGACTCGGCATCATCTTCGGTAATTCCAAAATCTTCCGGTTTACCTACACGGGCTATAACTTCTTCCACATCCTGAACTGTAACGACTTGTTTTCCCGCAGCTACTTTTTCAGCAAATAATTCGGCAATACGCATCTCAATATCATTTATAATCTCCTCCGCACTCTCTTGTTTACGAAAGTAATGCTTCAGATTAGACAGATAATTGTCTAACAGACGGTAGGCATCATCATCTATATGATAGACAGTTCCACCTAAATTTACGGTCAATGTCTTTTTCATTTCTATTATCTTCTTTTTCGGAATTATCTATTGGCTATGTGATTTACTGTATCGGTCAACTCTTTCCAGGAAAGTTCCAGCTCTCCCAAAAAGGTTTCTCCTTGTTCAGTGAGTTTATAGTACTTTTGCGGGGAGGTCCCTTGGGTAGATTCCACCCATTCATAACTTAACAAATCGTCATTTTTCTTTAGACGGGTCAGCAATGGATACAAGGTACCTTCAACTACGATCAGTTGAGCTTCTTTTAACTTCTGAATAATATCAGAAGCGTAAGCGGGCTCCTTATGCAGCAAAAGCATGATGCAATATTCAAGCATGCCTTTCCTCATCTGGGATTTTACATTGTCTACTTTCATTATTCTTCTTTTAGATGCACAAATATATGCATTACTTTAGTACCTTGCATTACAAAGTACTATAAATTAATAATAATTAAAACAATAGAGACTCTCCACCTTATTACAAAAAGAAATAATGGCTATATTTGTATCCCATTAAACTACAAAAAACAGTATGTTTACAATTCGAAAAGCAACGGTAGCCGATTGTGAGCTTATTAATAAGATGGCAAAGGAGGTATTCCCTGCCACCTACAAGGAGATTTTATCTCCCGAACAACTGGATTATATGATGGACTGGATGTACGCTCCCGAAAATATCCGGAAACAGATGGAAGAAGAAGGCCATGTCTATTTCATAGCCTACAAAAGAGGGAAAGCCCTGTGGCTACGTTTCTGTGCAGCAACAGGAAAAAGATATTTTCCACCTCCAAAAGATTTATGTCCTCCCTCATTTTTTCAAGGTAGTCATTGTGGCAGCTTTTTATTTAAAGAAGCCATTAAATATATTAAAGAAATCCACCCGGAGCCTTGCCTTATGGAACTAAATGTGAATCGGAATAATAAGGCATTGCAGTTTTACGAACACATGGGAATGAGAAAGTTGCGGGAAGGTGATTTCCCGATTGGCAACGGGTATTATATGAATGATTATATTATGGGACTGGATATTTGAAACAAAAGAAATATAGCGAAATAAAAATAGGGTAATAAATGATTTATATAAATCATTTATTACCCTAGATTTTTTATAAGTATACTATGTTATCTACATATAATACTTATGCTACTTTTTTCTAATTTCTTCATAATAGAGAAAATAAACAGAGCAGATAACAGACAGCAAACAATCAATACACTCCATACCATCCACAACTGCATACCACCCCACAGATAACCAATAATAGCAACCAGATAATTACCAATAGCAGTAGCCACAAACCAGCCGCCCATCATCATACCTTTATACTTGGGAGGAGCTACTTTCGAAACAAAAAAGAGATACCCATTGGAGAAAGCAGCAATTCAGCAAAAGTCAAGACCAGATAAGTGGAGATCAGCCAGTTGGGAGAAACCAAAACATCCGGATTAATGCCTGCCGCTTCTACTTCTTTCGGAGTAGGAAGTCCCAAAGACCCAATGGCCAGAATCAAGAAACCACATGCTGCAATCACCATACCAATACCGATTTTACGTGGTGCGGAAGGCTCTTTTTTCTTCTGGCCAAATAGCCAAAGACAGCCAAAGATACCGGAGTCAAAGCCACAACGAAGAACGGATTAAATTGCTGGAAGATTTGAGGAAGGATTTCCACTGTCGGATCCATGGAAGAATAACTCCATATTAATATGCCAAGGGAAGCCAATACAGCGACACCGGCAATCGCTTTACCACGTCCTGTTTTAGACTGGAATAAAGAGAACGCACCATAAACTACAATAATCAGAAGAACCAGATTCCATACATCAAAATCCGATACGATCAAGCCCTGTTACAGATTGAGTAGTATAATCACGCGCAAAGAATGTCATTGTCAAACCATTCTGGTGGAATGCCATCCAAAAGAAAATTACTACGGCAAATACCAGTAACAAAGCTACAATACGTTCTTTTAGTCTGTGCCGGAGTCAGTTCCGGTTCATTATAGTTATTCACTGCTTTAGCTTGCTTAGAATTATAGTCTGCATGCTTGAACATTGAACGACAACAAACATAAATTGCCATTGAAAGAATCAAAGAAATACAAGCCACAGCAAAACCATAATTATAGGCTTCAGACAATTTCTCTATATAAGTGGAACAGAAAGCGGACATATCACCGGTAAAACCTTGCGCAGCCTGCAAGCTACTAAGAGTAGCATTTCCTTCCGGAGTAATAGTACCATTAAGGAATTGATGCGCCAACGAAGGAATCTGAGCATTATAGGTGAACCCTGCGCCACCTAATATGTAGTTAGTCACCTTGGTAGCAGCAGTCGGAGCAAACAAAGCACCCACGTTAATAGCCATATAAAACTAAAGCTGAAAGCTGTATCACGCTTTGAACTATACTCTGGTGAATCATAAAGGTTACCCACCATTACTTGCAAGTTTCCTTTAAACAATCCTGTTCCGCAAATGCAATCAAAAAACAATGAACCAAACATCATCATTTTACCAGTAAGATTTGCCGCAGTAGGAATCGCCAAAAGGAGATAACCGACAAACATAACAACAATACCTGTCGTTACCATTTTACCATAACCACACTTATCAGCTAAAAAATACCGCCTACAAGTGGCATAAAATAAACTGCTGCTAAAAATGAGCCAAAAATAGTAGATGTTTCTGCTGCTGTGTAATTCCAAATTTTGCTTGCAAGAAAAGTGTAAAAATAGCAAGCATCGTGTAGTAGCCAAAACGTTCGCCCGTGTTAGCCAAAGCTAAAGCGTATAACCCTTTCGGTTGTCCTTCAAACATATAAAAAGAATATTAGATTAATAAAATTGATATTTCCTGCAAATATATACTTTTTTTGATTTATTCAAAGAATATGTAGCCATATTTACTTCAGAATAAATTGAAATTACTCTGCAAACAGGACACAAATTTCCGCTTTCGCTTCATGTATTAGATCTTCCGGAGCTATTTTTATCTGAAGTCCACGCACACCGGCACTTACATAAATATACGGAAATTGCCGGCTGGTTTCATGGATATAAGTAGGAAAATGCTTTTTCATACCAATAGGCGAACAACCTCCCCGAATATATCCGGTAAGTGGCAGAAGCTCTTTTCACGGGAATCAACTCGCACTTCTTATTACCCGAAGCTTTAGCTGCCAGTTTTAAATCGACTTCATGCTCTCCAGGAATAACGCAGACAAAATATCCGCTTTTATCACCATGCAAACGAGAGTCTTAAATACCTGTTCTATATTCTCACCTAAACTAGCTGCTACATGTACAGCACTCAAGTCCTTTTCATCTACTTCATAGGGAATAAGCTCATAAGTTATCTTGGCCTTATCCAATAGCCGGGCTGCATTTGTTTGATTGATTTTCATTTTCGTTGTATTTATACTTTCTATATCTGATAAATAAAGAATATGATATGATAAGTGCCAACTCATCGAAGATTGTCCGATAAGTTGGCACTCTATGATTTAAATTAGAGACCCAGCTTTCGCGAAGAAACTTAGGTGTATATCCTTTAGGGCTCTTCGCAACTTCTTCCGGTGTTCCGTAACTAAGGAGTTCTCCCCCGCCCTTACCACCTTCAGGGCCCATATCAATAAGGTAATCCGCCATTTTTATCACATCCAGATTATGTTCGATAACAATAACTGTGTTTCCTTTATCGACAAGCTTGTTCAGTACACCCATTAGCACCCGGATATCTTCGAAATGAAGTCCCGTAGTCGGTTCGTCAAGGATATAAAGAGTTTTTCCCGTATCACGTTTTGAAAGTTCCGTTGCCAGTTTCACACGCTGGCTCTCTCCGCCGGAAAGAGTGGTAGAAGATTGTCCCAGTTTTATATATCCGAGTCCGACATCCTGCAAGACTTTTATCTTGCTCAAGATTTGCGGAACATTCTCAAAGAATTCAACGGCACGGTTAATCGTCATATCAAGCACATCGGCTATGGACTTTCCCTTGAAACGGACTTCCAGTGTTTCCCGGTTATATCGCTTACCATGACAAACTTCACAAGGTACATATACGTCAGGCAGGAAGTTCATTTCAATTGTTTTATAGCCGTTTCCTGTACAGGCTTCACAACGTCCGCCCGAAACATTAAAGGAGAAACGTCCCGGTTTGTATCCGCGAATCTTAGCTTCCGGAAGACCGACAAACAAGTTACGGATATCCGAAAATACCCCCGTATAGGTGGCCGGGTTGGAGCGTGGGGTACGCCCCAACGGGGATTGGTCTACATTGACTACTTTATCTATATTCTCCAGTCCTTCAATAGACTCGTATTCCAAGGGTTCCTGCAAGGAACGGTAGAATTTCTTGTGAAAGAATAGGCTGTAATGTTTCATTAATCAAGGTTGATTTTCCACTTCCTGATACACCTGTGACGCAAATCAGTTTACCTAATGGAAATTCAACATCTACATTCTTCAGATTATTCCCTTTCGCGCCTCTCAACCAGATAGATTTTCCATTCCCTTTCCGACGCTTAGCAGGGATTTCTATCTTCATTTTTCCATTCAAATATTGTGAAGTCATCGTATCTGTATTCAACATCTCCTGCGGGGTTCCGGCGAAAACGACTTCGCCACCGAGACGTCCCGCTTTTGGCCCCATGTCAATCACATAGTCGGCAGCCAGCATCATATCCTTATCATGTTCCACTATAATTACGGAGTTCCCCATGTCACGAGTTCTTTCAACGAATTAATAAGACGCAGGTTATCACGCTGATGCAGACCGATACTCGGCTCGTCCAAGATATATAGTACATTCACTAACTGCGAGCCAATCTGTGTAGCCAAGCGGATACGCTGACTCTCACCACCGGAAAGACTACCGAACTACGGTTCAAAGCAAGATAATCCAAACCAACGTCTAGCAAGAATTTCAGACGCGTGCGAATCTCTTTCAGAATTTCTACAGATATCTTCTTCTGCTTATCGGAAGGTACTCATCAACTTTCATTAACCAGTCATATAATTCGCTGATGTCCATATTCGCCAATTCGTTGATATTTTTATCATGGATACGGAAGTGCAAGGCTTCTTTATTCAGGCGAGCACCTTTACATTCGGGACAAACAGTTGTTTTTGCAAATTGTTCCGCCCATTTCTGTGCCGTAGCTGAAGCGTCTTTCTCCTGCAACATCTGAATATACTTCACCACCCCTTCATAGGTGACAAAGTAATCAGATGAAGTGCCGATCAGCGAGCTCTTGATTTTAATACGATCGTCGGAGCCATACAACACTTCTTCAATTGCATCATCCGGCAATTCCTTTACTGGGGTCTTCAGTGTTGCATCGTATTTTTCCAACAAAGCACCGATTTGCCAGAAGATCATAGCATTTTTATATTTTCCCAAAGGTGCTATGGCTCCTTCATAAATGGATTGTTCACAGTCGGGAATCACTTTATCCACATCAATCTGATTGACTACTCCCAGCCCTTTACACTTCGGACACGCTCCCTGAGGAGAGTTAAATGAAAAATTGTGCGGAGCCGGTTCACGATAAGACAGCCCGGTGACAGGACACATGAGTCGCTTACTATAATGACGGATACTTTCCGTCTGTGCATCCAGAATCATCAACAAGCCGTCTCCCTGACGCATAGCCGTCGCTACACTCTGTTTCAGTCTTCTATCATCTTTTTCGGTAACGACCAACTTATCTATTACTACTTCTACATCGTGATTTTTATAACGGTCGAGTTTCATACCATGCGTAATTTCACGCACTTCTCCGTCCACCCGCACATACAGGTATCCTTTTTTACGTATTTGCTCGAAAAAGCTCCCTGTAATGTCCCTTTTACGTGAACGAACTAGCGGAGCCAGCAGATATTTTTCTTTCCTTTATAATCTTTCAGAATCAAGTCCAGAATCTGCTCCTCGGTATATTTCACCATCTTCTCGCCCGAAAGATACGAATAGGCTACGCCCGCACGGGCATACAGCAGGCGAAGATAATCGTATATCTCAGTTGTAGTACCCACGGTGGAACGGGGATTTTTATTGGTGGTCTTCTGTTCTATGGAAATAACCGGGCTCAAACCGGTTATCTTATCAACATCCGGACGCTCCAGATTACCCAAGAAGTTACGGGCATACGCTGAAAAGTTTCGATATAACGACGCTGTCCTTCTGCAAATATCGTATCGAAGGCTAAAGAAGATTTTCCACTACCACTCAATCCGGTAATCACAGTCAAGCTATTACGGGGAATCTCGGCATCAATATCCTTCAAATTATGTACGCGCGCACCGTACACATTAATATATTCTGTTTCCTGCATATTCATATCCTTCCATAAATGTTGCAAAATTAATGTTTCCGCCCGAAATATGCTCCTAAAAAAGCACAATATTATTTTCTTAACTCAAATCTTATGAAGATATAGGGCATTATTTGTACCTTTGTTCCTTGATTTCAAGAACCAATAGTTATAATTTGATGAAACCGATAAACCGATTATTCTTATTTTTGCTTTTTATAAGCGCTTCATACGCTATCAGTTATGCCCAAGAAAATCAATCATTTTTCTTGCATACTATCGAAAAAGGACAAAGTTTATACTCTATCTCCAAGATGTACAATGTCACTACATCTGACATTATACGTCTGAGTCCGGGCTGTGACGAAAAAAGATCTATGCCGGACAGACAATCAAAATTCCTACGGGAAAAGGAAAGAGTCAGAAGGGGAAACATTCCATACGATTCAAGCCGGAGAGACTTTATATAAACTGACTACAATGTATAACGTATCCGCCAAGGCAATCTGTGAAGCAAACCCCGGTTTGAGTGCCGAAAATTTCCGTATCGGACAGGTTATCCTGATTCCACAGAAAAAGAAGAGCAAACTGCTACTGCAACTCAAACGCCTACCGAACAGACCACCATTCAAGGTCCTGTTGTGCCGAAATGCAAGGATATGCATAAGGTAAAACGCAAAGAGACTATTTTTAGCGTGAGCCGTGAATATGGAATCAGCGAGCAGGAGTTAATTGCAGCTAACCCGGAACTGAAAAAAGGCATGAAAAAGGGACAATTCCTTTGCATCCCTTACCCGGTAGCAACGACCGTGCAACCTACACAGAAGGAAGATCCTTACGCTATTCCTCCCAGCAATAGCGAGCTTTTTCCGCAAAAAAGTAAGGAGACTCCCCAAAAAGCTGTCTACTATTAAGGCTGCCTTGTTTGTTACCTTTCCAGGAGGACAAACGCATGGTGGAATATTATGAAGGATTTTTTATGGCAGTTGATAGTCTGAAACGTACGGGTATTTCTCTTGATCTATATGTATATGATTGCGGAAAAGAGGTTTCTACATTAAATACGATTCTTGCCAAGAACGAGATGAAAAGTATGAATATCATCTTCGGTCCGATGCATCAGAATCAAATAAAACCATTGTCAGACTTCGCGGAGAAGAACGATATACGCCTGGTGATTCCTTTCTCTCAAAAAGGAGAAGAGGTATTCAAAAATCCTGCTATTTATCAGATTAATACGCCTCAATCTTACTTATATTCAGAAGTTTACGAGCACTTCACCCGTCAATTTCCCAATGCAAACGTTATCTTCATAGAACCGGCGAGCGTTGATAAGGAGAAAGCGGAATTTATCAGCGGCTTGAAACAAGAGTTGAAAAGTAAAGGAATTCCAATGAGAACCGTCAGTGAAAGCGCAACGAAAGAAACGTTGAAAGCAGCGCTCCGCAGTGATAAAGAAAACATCTTTATTCCGACATCAGGCAACAACGTCTTACTAATTAAGATACTTCCTCAACTGACGTTGTTAGTCAGAGAGAATCCTGCAGAAAAAATTCACCTGTTCGGCTATCCGGAATGGCAGACCTATACCAGAGATCATCTGGAAAACTTCTTTGAATTGGATGTATATTTCTATTCTTCATTCTATACGAATACTTTGTTCCCGGCTGCCGTGCAATTTACTAATGCCTACCATAAATGGTATAGCAAAGATTTGGCAAGCAAATACCCTAACTACGCAATGCTTGGTTTCGACACCGGTTTCTTCTTCCTGAAAGGATTATCGCTCTATGGCTCGGAACTGGAAAATAACCTGTCCAAGATGAACCTTACTCCTATCCAGACCGGTTTCAAATTCGAGCGTGTAAACAACTGGGGAGGATTTATTAATAAAAAGGTGTTCTTCATACATTTCACTAAGAATTTTGAATTAGTAAAACTTGATTTCGAATAATACGAAAATGATAAAGATAAAGCATTTTTACTCGCAACACTCCTGCTTACAGGATTTGCCCTTCCTGCTGTCGCTCAAATCGGAGAAGCACGAAACAATTTATCGGTAGGTATCAATGGAGGTGTCAATTTAAACAGTGCTTTTTTACTCCCACCATCAAGCAAAACAGCCTTATGGGAATTACCGGAGGATTGACGGCACGTTATATTTCCGAAAAGTATTTTGCCATGATCTGTGGCGCACAGGTCGAGTTGAATGTCTCGCAACGAGGCTGGGACCAATTATTTGAAACAATATCACTGGACGCCAACGGATATGAAGTCACTTCGAAGGACCCTACTAAAACTTACACTCGCAAAATGACTTATATAGATATTCCTTTCCTCGCTCACCTCGCTTTCTGGACGAGATTGCAGAGGTCAATTCTTTGTCCATGCAGCAATACGTACTGAACGAAGTACAA
>VOFK01003959.1_pt1 | contig 20615 bp, 24 predicted proteins | sample 5384121 | NCBI WGS metagenome assembly VOFK01 (sample SAMN12384730, study PRJNA508395) | human gut metagenome | isolation source: healthy gut J | host: Homo sapiens | reverse complement strand
TGCCGCATTGCTTCGATGCTGCGGCAGCGGCCGGGCGCACGGCTCCTGCTTCGCGCCCGCGGCTGCTTAACCTCCGTCAGTATTCCACGCGCCGCAGGGCACTTTCCGGCCCAGTTCGGCGTTTCATTGCCGCATTCCGTGCAGCAGTATATTGTCTTTTGTTTTGCAGCCATCAGCTATTCTCCGATTATGTATGTTATATGTGCAGATTGGAATGGATGAATTGAAGGTATGACGCCATCAGCACTGTTGAAAGCGCCGTTTGATAGCGGCTGTCTGTAAGCTTTGTTATGTCCGAATCATTGGACACGAAGCCGCATTCCACAAGGATCGCCGGGCAGTCAACATTTGAAAGAATGTACAGCCGGTTTTTGTCCGGCTCCGCCACGCGCCGGTTCTGCGGGTCGAGACTGTTGACAAGGTTATCGTGCATAAGGCGGCCGAAGTCCTCGCTTTTCCCGTTCGATGAGTAGAGCACCTGCGCGCCGCTCGGCTGTGCCGTGGGATAGCAGTTCTGGTGTATGCTCAAAAGCACGGCGTTCGGGCGTGGCATTCACCACCTGCGTCCTGTAGACAAGCTCCTCATGCTCGCTGTAGCTCAGTGCATCCGCCCCGCGGCTGTCATCTGTGCGCGTCATGACGGCGCTTTGCCCGCAGAAGGCGGAAACGGCCTGAAAGCCGCAGCGCAATGGCGAGGTTGATGTCGCTCTCTCTCGAGCCGTCCGCGCCGACAGCGCCGCCGTCTATCCGCCGTGCCCCGCATCTATGACAAGCGTTGCTTCCTCCGGCAGAACGGCAGACGCGGCCTTGGTGTGGTCAAGATTTGCCGCAAAAGCCGACAGCGCGATAAAACGGCCAGCGCCAGTGCCGCCGCAATAACATGCTTTTTCTCAAAAGGACAAGAAAAGATTTGAACATATATCCACCTCACGGCCCAGAATGTGAGGTATGGCATTATTATATATGCTTTCGCCGCGATAGTCAAACTAATTGACCGCACGGACTTACAGCAGTATACAGATAAGCCCACCGCCTCATGGGTCGATGCAAGCATCCGCTCCTGGCACATTTGGTGCCTCCCCTTATGATATATGGCGGGGTGCCTCACCTCGCCGCGGCCAAAGCGGGCTGGCCGCCCTACGCTGCCGTAAAGCCGTTTGGCGGATAACTCGCCAGCGCTCCTGCGGCAGGACCTCCGGCCACTTTTCCGGCGGGAGCTTTCCGCTGCGGATGTCGCTGGACGCACAGGGGTAGCTTTCGGCCCGGGCAAAAAGCACCCTGCCGCCCGCCTGCTCCAGCTCTGCGGCGGCGGCGTGCAGGGCGGCTTCATCGGTGCCGGTGCGGCTTTCCACCACAAGCGAAGCCATGCGCAGCATATCCTGCCAGCGGTACCACTCGGCAAAGGTCAGCAGCATATCGCTGCCGACGCAAAGGTACAGCTCCGCCGCCGGGTCGCAGCCGCGCAGCCATTCCAGCGTGTGTACGGTATAGCTGCGCCCGCCCTGCCGGATTTCCCAGTCGCTGACCTCCACCACGGGGGAAAGCGCCTTAAAGCAGGCACACATTTGCAGGCGCAGCGCCGCCGGGGTGGTGCTGGCCTGCTTGTGGGGCGGCGTGTGCCCGCGGGCATAACAATGGCGCGGTCCGGCCGCACAAGGGCCAGCGCGGCGCGCAGGTTGTTTATGGCCGTTGTGGGGCGGGTCAAAGGTACCGCCGTAGAGCAGTATCTTCATTTTGCAAGCAGGGCGGTGTAGGCGCTCTCCTTTTTCTTCTGCTTAAAAGCACGAACTTGCGGCCGATGACCTGCACGCACTCGCAGCCAGTGCCTCGCACAGGATGTCGGCGGCCTCGCGGGGGTCATACTCGCTGTTTTCCAGCACCTTGACCTTGATCAGCTCGCGGGCAGCGATGCAATCGGCAATGCCCTGCTTGAGGGTATCGTCGATCTCGCCCTTGCCGATCTGGTAGACAGGGTCCATCGTATTGGCTGCGCCGCGCAGTGCAGCGCGCTGTTTGCTGGTTAAAGACATAGGGTTGCTCCTTTATAATTATAGTATATATCGTATCGCGGTAGCGTGTGCCCCCTCATCCGCCCGGCCCTCGGCCTTGCCTTGCCTGCCCTTGAACTGGTAGTATTTTTTCATGTTTTCACGAGGGTCGGGCATGCCCGACCGGCCTCGGTCGGGGCCTCGGCCACCTTCCCCCGAGGGGGAAGGCTTTTATCCCAAAAATTCGGGCAGCTTTTCTGCCAGCTTCTCCATTGCACGGCCTCTATGGCTGATGGCGTCCTTCCGCCGGGGGTCAGCTGGGCATAGCTGCAGCCCTCGGCGTTGGGGCGCTTTCCGTCCGGGGTGCCGTATTCATCGGGGATGAACAGCGGATCATAGCCGAAGCCGTAGTCGCCGTTCTGCAGCGCAAAGGCGATTTTGCCGGGGCACTCGCCCTCGACCTCGAGCGCACGGCCGTCCGGCAGCATAAAGCAGACGGCGACACAAACCTTGCGCCGCGCTGCCCTTCCGGCACATCGGCCATCTCGCGCAGCAGCTTTTCATTGTTGGCATCGTCATCGCCGTGGTGCCCGGCATAGCGGGCGCTGTACACGCCGGGCGCGCCGTGCAATGCGTCGGTGCAAAGGCCCGAATCGTCGGCCACGGTGGGCAGGCCGCTGGCCTTGCAGAACGCCTCGGCCTTGATGCGTGCATTCTCGGCAAAGGTGGTGCCGGTCTCCTCGGGGTCAAGCGTTATGCCCAGCTCGCGCAGGCTTTTGACCTCGTGGCCCATACGCTCCAGAATACGGCGCAGCTCCTTGAGCTTGCCGACATTGTTGCTTGCAGCGCAGACAATCATGCTTCGTCCTCCTCTGCGTTATCGGCCTCTTCCTCGGGCTTCTGCAGGGCGGATTCCGGCAGCAGGCTCTCCACAAAGGTCTGGGCGTCAAACTCCATCAGATCGTCAATTTTTTCACCCACACCGATGAACCGGATAGGCAGGCCAAGGTTCTCCCAGACGGAGACTGCACAGCCGCCGCGCGGTGTGCCGTCCAGCTTGGTCAGCACAACGCCGGTGGCGCTGGCAGCGCGGCAGAACTCATCCGCCTGACTGATGGCGTTCTGGCCGGTGATGGCGTCCAGCACCAGCAGCACCTCCAGGCTGGCCTCGGGGCTGGCCTTTTTGACACTGCGGGAAATCTTGGACAGCTCATCCATCAGGCCCTTCTTGTTGTGCAGGCGGCCTGCGGTATCGGCAATGACCATGTCATAGCCGCGGGCCGTGGCGCTCTTGACCGCGTCAAAAATGACGGCGGCCGGGTCTGCGCCCATACCGGCCTGCACCAGCGGTACACCGGCGCGGTCAGCCCACAGCTCCAGCTGCTCGCTGGCGGCAGCGCGGAAGGTATCGCCCGCTGCCAGCATGACGCGGCGGCCCTGCTTTTTGTACAGGCTTGCCAGCTTGGCGATCGTGGTCGTCTTGCCCACACCGTTGACGCCGATGACCAGAATGACAGCGGGCTTGCCGTCCAGCTCCATCGGGTAGCGGGGGGTCAGCTCCTGACAGATGATGCCGCGCAGCGCGTCCAGCGCCTCCTGCCCGGTTTTCAGGTGTTTTTCCTCGACCTGATCGTGCAGTTCGTCCACAAGGCGCACGGCGCAGGCGGGGCCGACATCGGCCAGAATGAGCTGCTCCTCCAGCCGGTCATACAGGTCATCATCGATCTGCGCGTTGGTCAGCGTATTGACAATGCTCTGGAAAAAGCCGATGCGGGTCTTTTCCAGACCGCGCTTGACCTTTTGCTGCTCCTGAAACTCCTCTTCCGTAATATCGCGTTTGAAGAAGTTGAAAAAGCCCATGGTGGCCCTCCTTTTTTCAGCTTACTCTCTGTTTTCACAGCATGTGTAGGGGCGGTATCAGGTAATCAGGTCCGCGCTGACCTTATCAAGATCAAGGCGCAGTATCTTGGAGACGCCGTCCTCCTGCATCGTGACGCCGTAGAGGACATCGGCGGCCTCCATGGTGCCGCGGCGGTGGGTGATGACGATAAACTGGGTGCGGTCGGTCATGCGGCGCAGATACTGTGCGTAGCGCGCCACATTCACATCGTCCAGCGCCGCCTCGATCTCATCAAGGAAGCAGAACGGTGCGGGGTTGACATTCAGAATGGCGAAGTAGATTGAAATTGCGACCAGCGCCTGCTCACCGCCGGAAAGCGCGCTCAGATTCTTGATGACCTTGCCGGGGGGCGAGACCTCGATCTCGATGCCGGATTCCAGCACATTCGCTCGTCCGACAGATACAGCCGTGCATGCCCGCCGCCGAACAGCTCCTTGAAGATCTGCTGGAAGTGGGTGTTGATCTGCTTGAAGCTTGTTGTGAAGAGCTCCTCCATCTCGCTGCACAGCTCGGCGATCATCTTTGTCAGCTCGGACTTGCCTTCTCGACATCGGTGACCTGCGCCTTCAGGAAGTCGTAGCGCTCCTTGACCTCCTTGTACTCGTCGATGGCGCCCACATTGACATTGCCCAGACCGCGGATCTTGCTGCGGACCTCGGCCACGCTGCGGCGCAGCTCGGTCAGGCTCTCAAAGGTACGCAATGGCTGCGGGCCTCGCCCTCGGTCAGCTGGTACTCCTCCCACAGCTTGCTGTTGGTATCGTTCAGCTCGGTCTCGGCGGCGGTGCGGCGCTCGGCCAGGCGGGCCATCTCGCCGCTCATCGCTCGCGTTCATCGGTCAGAGCGCGGTTGTCCTGCCCCAGCTTGCTGATCGGCAGCCTCCTTCTCCATGCGGGCCGCGTTTGCGGTGCGGATGGTCTGCTCGGCGGCGGCGATCTTCTGCAGGTTCTCGCCGCGGGTGCGCTCCATCTCAGCAATCTTCAGCTCGTTGGCCTCAATCTTTGCCTTGGCGGCTTCGATGGCGGTCTGCAGCTCGCGGGTGCGGGCCTCGGCCTCGCCGGTGCGGCTCTGCAGGCCCTGCAGCGCAGCCTCGTGCAGGCCGATGTCCTTCTCATCTGCCAGACGTTGCAGCTGCTTTTCGGACAGCTCTGTCGTGATGTGCTCCCGCTCGGCGGTCAGGGTGCCGGTGCTCTCGCCCAGTGCTGCCAGCTCGGCGGTGTAGCTGCCATTTTCGGCCTCGGCGCGTCCGCCTGTGCCTTTTTCGGCTTCGGCGCGGGGCGTTTCGTTCCGGCCACGGCGGCTCGTTGGCGGCGATTTTTTGATGTGCACTCTGTTCTCCGTATGCTTTAAAAGATACTTTCTTTTGCAGTCCATATTTTCAGAAATTCAAGAGAAGACTTTTCGACGCGTGTGTTTTCTTCCTCCGAAAAAGTGTATTTTCTCATTTTTTCAAGAGTTTTTATATCATATTTAATGCCGCGGGCAATGTTTTTCGATGTCAACGCCGCAAGGCGCGGGAGAACGGCAACGGCAACTATTTTTATCCGTATGAGAAAGTGAAAAAAAAGAATTTGTCGCAAACCCATTTTTTCCGTTCTGCGTTTTTTGAAAATCAGCCTTTCGGGCGCGATTTCAAACACGCGATTTGCGCGTATTCAAGAAGTTTCCAATCCGTATACCGTGCTTTTTCAAATTTTCATTTCGACATGATGCAATTTCAGCGTTGCGCTCATCCGAAAAAAAACTTTTCCGATTTCAATTTCGCTCGGAATTTCGGAAACAAAAGACAACGCAGTCATTTGCCGAAAAAGACTTTCTTCTGTTTTATCCGTAATTTCCACCTTGTCTATTTCCTTTCTCAAATATTTTATCAATCATCAAACGATACCGCACATGGCTGAATATAACAAAGGCATTTATGCTATTCAATAAAACATTGCACCTGCTTGTTTTTTTTATACTAAAAGCCCGATCGGACTTCAAGGCACATAAACCAATATACAAAAAAATGTCATCATTTATCTGTTCTTTTTGTCAGCAAATACGGAGCAACCCTGTTCGGACGCTCCGTATATTTTAACTCTAAATTTTTATATGTATGCTATCTTGACTGAACAAATTTCATTTCGCCGTTTTCGTCAAGGTCTATCGCAAGCGAATGAACTTCAACGCCCATGTCGCGTACAATAGCGCCGCCGTCCTGAAAGACTTTTTCGACGCATATTCCGACGCCCGCAACTTCCGCGCCCGCCTGTTCCGCGATGTCAAGCAGACCGAGAACGGCTTTGCCGTTGGCAAAATCGTCTATTATCAGAAGTTTGTCATCGGGAGAGATATATTTTTTTCGCAACGCGAACCATGAACTCTCTGCCGTGAGTGAAGGACATGACGGGCGTTTGATAAACGTCATCGTCAACGTTTTTGGTCTGCGCCTTTTTTTGCAAATACGACAGGGATATTACCCATGTGCCGTGCGCACAAATGGCTATCGCTATGCCCGAAGCCTCGATGGTCAAAAATCTTTTGTCACCTTTATCCTGAAAAGTCGGGCAAATTCCCTTGCCGCACTCGTCAAGCAATTCAACGTCAAGTTGGTGATTCAAAAAAATTATCTACCTTGACTATTCCTCCCGGTCTTATCGTTCCGTCTCTGACTATTTTTTCTTCGAGCAATTTCATTGCAAACCGTCCTCCTCCGTTTTGAAACCTCTTCCGACAACTTCGGCAACGTCTCCGACAATGACGAAGGCGTGTTTATCCGTTTCTTTTACGATTTTTCAACTTAAAAAGTTCCATCGGACGAACCACCGTCATAAGCATGGGTTTGGGTTCGTTCGTATATCCGCCGAAAGCGTTTATTCTCGTCACGCCCCGGTGAAGATTTTTTGTTACAGCCTCGCATATCGCGTCGCCGTGATTGCTGATTATATAAACGACCTTTGCGCTGTCAAGACCGTTCAGCAGTTTATCCACGATAAAGCCGTAAATGCAGACGATGATGGCGGCATAAAGAACCGCCGTAAGGCTTTTGGAAACAAGTCCCGCAGCACATACTATAACAAGGTCATAAAAAAATAAGCAGCCTGCCGTAAGAAATAAACGGGAAAAAGTTTTTCGAGAAGCAGCGCGATAAGATCGACGCCGCCCGTCGTTATTCCGCGCATAAAGTTATGCCGAGCCCGATACCGTCAAAGCGCCGCCGAAAATACAGGCAAGCAGCGGGTCTTCGGTATATTTCGGGGAACCACGGATAGCCGCGGTTATATCTATAAGCGCAGATGTTATGACAATGGCTATCGCGCTTTTGAAAAGCGTTTTTTTGCTGACGAATTTGAAAGACAACAGGAACAGCAAAACGTTGACGGCAACGACAAAAAGACCTATCGGGATATTGAACGAGATAGTTCATTATAGACCCGATACCCGTCACGCCCGAAACAACGATTTTATTCGGTGCGCTGAACGTGTTTATGGCTATGGCGTATATAATTCCGCCTATAAAAATAACGCCGATATCGCAAATAAGTCCGACGACTTTCTTTTTCATGGGAAAAGTCCTCCTATTTGACCATCAGTTCAAAAAAGTTCTTCTATTCTCTCCGCTTTCCCGAAAGATAAAGATACCGAAAAGAGTTTCCAACCCGTTGCGCGTTTGTAAACCGCAACGTCGGTGTTTTTCGGGAACGGCATCGGAATTTCTGCCGCGCTTGTAAACGGCAAGTTCTTCCGTCGTCATTATTCCCATTATTTTATCGACAAATTCGCTCTGCGCTTTTGCCGAAACGAAATGTGTCGCCTCAAAATGAAGTTTGCCGTTGGTTTTGTGGGAATTGATAACAAGCATTTCACGGACAAGAAGTTCAAAAACCGCATCGCCGAGATATGCAAGCGTCAGCGCCGACTGCTGCGACGCTTCTGCGGCGGAAACAGGTCTGTCGTTAAGAAGCATTACATCTCTCCTGTTTTCCAGCGAACGCGAAAGCGTTATCTCGTCCGCATATTCAATGTCCCTCCCACGGAATGCCGAACGCCAAACGCGTAACGCTGACGCCGAGAGGTTTCAGCAGATTAGCCAAGAATATTGCGGTTGCGTCGCCCTCCACGGTCGGAGCGGTGGCAACGATAACCTTTTTACCTCATCCCCGTTCAGTCGGGCAAGAAGTTCGGTTATTTTCAAGTCTTTCGGTCCGATATGGTCAACCGGAGAAAAGAACTCCGTGCAGAACATGATAAACGCCTCTTTGAACTCGTTCGTTTTTTTCTATTGAAATAACATCCTGCGGCGATGAAAACGACGCATATAACGGACTTATCTCTTTTTTCGTTGGCACAAACGGAACAGAACTTCGCCGTCGGTCAGATTCTGGCATATCGGGCAAAGGTGAATCACTTTTCTTTGCGTCCTCAATTGAGCGCAAGAACTCTTCCGCCTGCTCGTCCGTCATGCGCAAAATATGAAACGCAATGCTGTGCGGACTTCTTGCCTATTCCCCGGAAGTTTTCTGAACTGCTCCGTCAGCACATCGAGCGGATTGACGTTGTATGCCATATTAGAAGCCGAGACCGGGTATATTGAGACCCGATGTGATCTTCGACATTTCTTCTTCCGCCGTCTGTTCAACCTTTTGTTTATTGCCTCGTTTACGGCGGCAACTATAAGGTCTTCAAGCATTTCGACGTCTTCGGGGTCAACCACCGACGGGTCGATTTTGAGCGCTTTTATTTCTTTTGCGCCGGAAATGGTTATTTTCACCATTCCGCCGCCGGAGGTAACATCATATTCGGCGGCTTCGAGTTCCGCCTGCTTGTTCTGCATATCCTCCCCTGCATCTGCTGAACTTTTTTCATCATCGCGGCCTGTCCGCCGCCCTGGTTGGGGATCCTTACTTTCATAATAAGAGTTCCTTTCTCGGTATTGACGCTCTATTCAAAATCGAACAGAGGGTTGTTTTCAAGGTCTTTATATTCTTCGGCATTGAGATATTCGCCTTTTTCTGCCGATTTTAATGCTTATCGTGTAATGTGTCTTTCGCAAAGCGTCAAGCGCCTTTTTCATGCTCTCGCGGCAATGCGAATTGTCTATATCCGTCAAGTCCTGCCCGTTTTGCAGAGAATAAGCAACTCGGTGTTGCGGTAAACGGCGCTGCACGCGGTTTTGAGCATCATTCCGAGGAACATATCGTCGTCTGCGACAAGTTTGCAGAAATCCTCCCATGAGCCGAACTCTCTGTATTCTCCGTCATGGGATCTCTTCCGTGGGAGCAGCCTTTTTGCGGGAGCCGCACTGCTCGGTTTTTATGGGCGCAGGTGCGGGAAGCGGCGCTTTTTCGGAGGTTCGGAATACTCGGAAACATCGGGCACATACGGGTGCGTCACCGTATCGGGCGGCGGTGCGGGAATGAAATCATCATCTGCGGGAACAAACGATGCCGGAGACGCGCCGAAAACATCTTCCGGGGTCGGAGGTGTCATATCGGCGTTTTTTCGCGACCTTTTTAGCGGGTGCAGGGTATCCGTTCTCCTTGCTTCGGCATACCCCGCCGCAGGCACGGACGAGGACGAAGAAGCAGACGGAGTGGATACCGTGATTCCGCCGCGTTTCAGTTTTTCAAGTTCGTTTTCGTTCGAGACCCTTGCGGTCAACGCCTTGACGCCCTCATTCAGTTTCGGGCGGAAATTCGCAAAAGCGCATATTTCCATATCGGCTCGCTTGTTTGAACTGCGCGAAAGTTCTTTGCATTGTCTGCTGCGCAAGATCTATCGCATAAAGAATATGTTCGGTGGTATAAAGTCCCGCAATTTCTTCGCCGTTTTTCATCTCTGTCATAAAGGTCAAGTATGCCTTTTCTGTTGCGGACGTTTTTGACAACAAGAAGCGCTCTGTATTCGTCCAAGCAGTTCACGGCAAAGAACGCCGAGGTCTTTCGCACCGTTGTAAAAGTGAGTTTACAGCGGTATAAAGAGCGTCTATATTCTGCTCCGCGGCAGCGTTCATCAGGTGTGTAGTTCCGTGTCGATAACGCCGAGAACCTCGCGAACCTCTTCCGCCGATGAAAGTCCTATAACCTTTGTCGCACGGAAAGGCTGTCGCGCACGGAACCGTCGCCGAGACGTGCAACCGTCAAAAAAGACTTTCGTCGTCCATTTCCCCCCCTCGGACGCGCAACGACCTTTTTGAATGTTCCACAAGCGTTCCCGTTGACGCGGCGGAAATCAAATCTCTGACAACGCGACGCAATGGTTGACGGAACTTTGTTAACCTCTGTCGTGGCAAGAATGAATACCGCGTGTGACGGAGGTTCCTCGATGGTCTTCAAAAGCGCGTTGTATACCGCAGGCGAAAAAGCATGTGAACTTCGTCGATGATATAAACTTTATATTTCGCGAGAACGGGAGAAAACGCGACTTCCTCACGAAGTTCGCGCACGCTGTCAACGCCGCTGTTTGTCGCCGCGTCTATCTCGATAACGTCGGTAACGCTGCCGTCCGTTATTCCTCGGCACACCTCGCATTCACCGCAAGGTTCGCCGTCAACTGGAGAAAGACAGTTTATCGCTTTCGCAAAGATTCGGGCGCAGGGTGGTCTTACCCGTTCCTCTTGTTCCGGTAAAAAGATATGCGTGAGCAAAGGTTGCGTTTTTTATCTGATTTTTCAGCGTTTTTGTAACGGGTTCCTGTCCTATCACATCGCCGAAGACCGCCGGTCTGTATTTGCGGTAAAGTGCCTGATACACCTTTGTTCACACCCTTTCATAATCAAAAAAGGGTTCCCTTGCTGTGCATCCCGAAATTCCCTTAATGCTGCTCAGTTCCCTGCCTGACATGGTTCGAGACACGGAATCACGCAAGACCCGCTTCCATTGTATTATACACTATAAAAGGAAAATAATCAAGACCTTTACCGTGTTTTTTTATTTAGTTAACAATTTTTTCATACGCTAATAAAATATTAGAGGAGAATAAAAAATCTCCGTGGGCGACGTTTTACCGCGCCCGAAAAGAAAGGATGAAAGACAAATGCCCGAAAAACTTATTTTTGAAGACGAACAGGGGGCTTCCGACGATAGCAATGCCGTGCCGCGGCTGTGAGGAATGCCGGACGTATTTCTGCATAGACGGGGCGAACGCTCCGATTGCAACGTCGTACACTCCCATGCAGGTTTTTGACGATATTTACGCTCCCGAAAAAGGTTACTTACGAGGGAACGATATTCGCCGCGCTTGACAAACCTTTCACTTGCAGGAGGTATGTGATATGAAAAAACAGAAACGAACTGCTTTGCGGAACTCGGGAGCTTACGCCTTTGCCGCGCACGCACACCGCTCTTTTCCTCGACACACACACCCGAACGACGAAACGGCGATGAAAGCATTCTGTGCTTTACCGCGACAAGGCGGACGGTCTGAGGCGCGAATACGCCTCCAATGCGGACCTCTGCGAAAAACGACGTGACAAAAAGCTGGAACGAATGGATAAAATCACCGTGGCCGTGGCAATAAGTGAAAGGACGGACAACAAACAATGTTTGATTACGAGAAACGACTGCAATATCCGATAAAAATCAAGAACCCCGACCCCGCCATGGCAAAGTTCATCATCAGCCAATACGGCGGACCTCACGGAGAGATTAAAGGCGCCTCTGCGGTATCTTTCACAGAGATACACCATGCCTTATGAACTCCGCGCCGCGTTAAATGACATCGGCACGGAGGAGCTTTCACATTTTGAAATGGTCGGAACAATAGTTTCATCAACTGACGCGAGGGCTGAAAGAAAGCGAGATAAAAAACAGTCCCTCTTGCGGATTATTTCATCGACCACCGCGGGCGTTTATCCGGTTGCGGCAAGCGGCGCGCCGTTTTCGGCGACAACTTTCGCATCCACCGGCGACACGATAGCAGGCACCTGACGGAAGACCTCGCGGCAGAGCAAAAAGCGCGTCTGACCTACGATAACATTCTCCGCTTCGCGGACGATCCCGACGTGCGCGACCCGATCAAATTCCTACGCGAACGAGAGCTTGTTCATTACCAAAGATTCGGCGAATGTCTGCGCATATTGCAGGACAGACTGAACTGCCGCAACTTCTACGCGTTCCCCGTCGTTCGACAAATCGGCAACTGAAGCGAAGCGACCCTCTTTTTGAGAGGGTCGCATACGCAAAGTCCAGTCAGATAAATATTATGGGGCATTCACACACGAACAAGTATTCTATTTAATTTTTCAATAAGCAAGTAACCGCAAAATTCAACAGCACATTTATTCGTAAATGAATTTAACACCTACCGAGCCTCTAAATAATAGTACTTTCTGAACAAAGACTTTTTATTTTTGTTTATATGGACAGGCTTCCTTTTCTTCCGCAATACAGTTCTGTTGACCCTCTTACCGGGGGAAAAACAGAGGGCCATCACGTTCCCTGCGTTTTTCCGACATTGCAGACTTCGTCGTAGATTTCCAACACATCAGGATGCCAATGCGTAATACTGTTTTTGACCTTTCCGAAAACCAATCTGCTAACGTCAAACAACAATCGGTCCCATATACGTCGATGCCGATTCTGATATTTTCATATAGATTCCACACGATATATCCGGTATCTTCGTCAAGTTCAAAATTTCCGCATAAATCGGGCGTCTGACACATCATATCATAAAAGTTCTTTTGAACTTTTGGAACAACCATTTTAAAAAGGAGAATCTTCGTTCTCAAATGCATTCTCATAATTCCAAGTAACAAAAATGCAATCGGGAATATCCACATCGTCAAAACTCGATACAGAAAACATTATTTTCTCAACAAGTAACTTAACGGGACATTCGGGGGCATTTTTTCTAATTTAGCGAGTAAATTATTATAACATTCATCGAAAGATTTCCAATCACCGTCATAATTCGCTTTTGCCACTCGGATTCATCTTTAATGAAATCTATTTGCTCAAAATCAGGAAAGATGTAAACAGTACCGTCATAGATAAAGTATTCAAAACCGTTCGTTTCTTGTCTGACATACTTCATATTCAAATTTCTGCGCATAGCGGAATTATAAAAACGATACTCCGGAGAAAGCGCTATGCTCATCATAAATTTTTGTTTGAAGTCCGTATAATATCGAGATTTTTTATAATCCTTTTTGCTCTCTAACCAGTGAAGCATAATATAAGGTACCGATACAACAAGCCCTATGATAATTACAGGTAAAAGTACAATTATAAGTAAGACTTTCGGGACATTCCGATACCATTTTCTTTTATTCATTGATTCCGTACTCCCTAACCTTTAATCCTTGAACACATTATATCACAAAGAAATAAAAATTTCAATCGTTTTGTTTTTTCGATTGCAGCGACACCAAAAGCAACCCCTCTTGCGGTTCCCAAAACCTGCGGCGCTTCGCTTCTTCCTTGCTTTTTTCGACCGCTGCGCCATAAAAACGTCGCTGCATCTGCCGCCTGCAGCGCTCCGTTTTTTTCAGCCCGGCACGCCACCGCTTTGCCGAGGTGTCCGAGTTACTCCTATAACCAAAACAGAACCACCCACTTTATGCAAAAAAAATCCCTTACAAAGTCAATAAAAAAGTACGAGAGGGATCTCGTTGCTGCGCAACCCCTCTTGCGGTTCCCCCGAAAACCTGCGGTGCTTCGCTTCTTCCTTGCTTTTTCGACCGCTGCGCCATAAAAAAAACGTCGCTGCATCTGCCGCCGGCAGTTCCGTTTTTCAGCCCCGGCACGCCACCGCTTTGCCGAGGTGTCCGAATTACCTATAACAAAACAGAACCACCCACTTATGTGGGTGGTTCTGTTTTGGCAGGGGGCAGAAGGATCGAACCCTCGGCACGCGGTTTTGAGACCGCTGCTCTACCTGCTGAGCTATACCCCTATTAAAATTAAAAAAAAGTGGGGGGATTCAGGGACTCGAACCCGGGACCGACCGGTTATGAGCCGGGAGCTCTGACCAACTGAGCTAAATCCCCATATATACCTTATTTTTAATGGTGACCCGTACGAGAATCGAACTCGTGTTTTCGGCGTGAGGCCGACGTCTTAGCCGCTTGACTAACGGGCCTTGTTAAGGCACGTATATACAACTCACTTTTATAATTAAAAAAAGGAAGAGTGTCGGCATCGCCCTATTTTCCCGGGCCGCTTCCAGCCAAGTATCTTCAGCACCTGTGAGCTTAACTACCGTGTTCGGAATGGGAACGGGTGGATCCTCACCGTCATTGACACCGACTCTTCCTTTTTATCTCGGACGCATATACTCTGTATATACTTCCTATGAAGGCGTACCTTCAAAACCGAATAACACTCAACTATTTAAGCAATTCGAAAAAAAAACTCTTCAAAGTTTCTCTATCCTAAGATTCGCTATGTTTGAACCTTCTCTTTTTGGTCAAGCCCTCGACCTATTAGTATCAGTCAACTCAATGCCTCACGACACTTACATCTCTGACCTATCAACCACATAGTCTTTGTGGGGTCTTACCAACTTGCGTTGTGGGATATCTTATCTCATGGGGGGCTTCACGCTTAGATGCTTTCAGCGTTTATCCCTTCCGCACTTAGCTACCCAGCTGTGCCACTGGCGTGACAACTGGTGCACCAGAGGTGCGTCCATCCCGGTCCTCTCGTACTAGGGACAGCTCCCTTCAAATATCCTGCGCCCGCGATAGATAGGGACCGAACTGTCTCACGACGTTCTGAACCCAGCTCGCGTACCACTTTAATCGGCGGACAGCCGAACCCTTGGGACCGAATTCAGCCCCAGGATGTGATGAGCCGACATCGAGGTGCCAAACCTCCCCGTCGCTGTGAACGCTTGGGGGAGATCAGCCTGTTATCCCCAGGGTAGCTTTTATCCGTTGAGCGATGGCATTTCCACTCACATACCACCGGATCACTAACTCCAACTTTCGTTACTGCTCGAAATGTCTCTCTCGCAGTTAGGCTGGCTTCTGCGTTTACACTCTATGCATGGTTTCCGTCCATGCTGAGCCAACCTTTGAACGCCTCCGTTACTCTTTTGGAGGCGACCGCCCCAGTCAAACTGCCTGCCTGACAGTGTCCCTTTCCCGGATCACGGGAACAGGTTAGAATTCCAATAATAAAAGAGTGGTATCCCAACGGCGACTCCGCAGAAGCTGACGCCTCTGTTTCTAAGTCTCCCACCTATCCTGTACATCTATCATCAGAACCCAATATCAAGCTGCAGTAAAGCTCCATGGGGTCTTTCCGTCTAATCGCGGGTAACTGGCATCTTCACCAGTTCTACAATTTCACCGAGTATGCTGTTGAGACAGTGCCCAGATCGTTACGCCATTCGTGCGGGTCAGAACTTACCTGACAAGGAATTTCGCTACCTTAGGACCGTTATAGTTACGGCCGCCGTTCACTGGGGCTTCGGGTCAATGCTTCGATTGCTCTGACATCTCTCCTTAACCTTCCAGCACTGGGCAGGCGTCAGCCCCTATACATCATCTTTCGATTTAGCAGAGACCTGTGTTTTTGCTAAACAGTCGCCTGGGCTTATTCGCTGCGGCTCTCTTTCGAGAGCTCCCCTTATCCCTAAGTTACGGGGTAATTTTGCCGAGTTCCTTAACAACCTTTCTCTCGCTGGCCTTAGGATTCTCTCCTCATCTACCTGTGTCGGTTTGCGGTACGGTCATCTAATCAATTCATAAGACTTTTCTCGTCTCGGAGCATCGGATACTTCTCTACTATATTTCGATCCCTTTCGCCCCATCACCAACTGCGGGGTTATCCTATCTCCAAGCGTCCTCTTACTTAACAATTTCGATGGCTACGGAATTTCTACCGTATGTGCATCGGCTACGCCTTCCGGCCTCACCTTAGCTCCGGCTTACCCGGGGCGGACAAGCCTTCCCCCGGAAACCTAAGATTTTCGGCCATTATGATTCTCACATAATTCTCGCTACTCATTCCGGCATTCTCACTTCTGTTTCGTCCACGACCGCTTTCGCTATCGCTTCTCCCTATGACAGAACGCTCCCCTACCACATATCTTTAAGATATATCCCAAGCTTCGGTTGTATGTTTAGCCCCGTTACATCTTCGGCGCAGAATCACTCGACCAGTGAGCTATTACGCACTCTTTTTAATGTGTGGCTGCTTCTGAGCCAACATCCTGGTTGTTTTCGCAATTCCACATCCTTTTCCACTTAACATACATTAGGGACCTTAGCTGTAGGTCTGGGCTGTTTCCCTTTTGACAATGAGACTTATCTCACACTGTCTGACTCCCATTCTATATTATTCGGCATTCTTAGTTTGATAGGACTCGGTAATCTCTCGACCCCTAGGCCGGTCAGTGCTTTACCTCCGGTAATACATTACACTTCAGTGTAAATGAGGCTAGCCCTAAAGCTATTTCGGGGAGAACCAGCTATATCCGAGTTCGATTGGAATTTCTCCGCTATCCACAAGTCATCCGCCATCTTTTCAACGAGGGTCGGTTCGGTCCTCCATGAAGTTTCACCTTCACTTCAACCTGCTCATGGATAGGTCACCCGGTTTCGGGTCTTGGGCATGCAACACCGCGCTGTTCACACTCGGTTTCCCTTCGGCTCCGAACCTCTAGTTCTTAACCTTTGCTGCATACCTTAACTCGCCGGACCGTTCTACAAAAAGTACCTCATCGCTCCTTGACGAGCTTTGAGTGCTTGTAAACACAAGGTTTCAGGTTCTTTTTCACTCCCCTCCCGGGGTGCTTTTCACCTTTCCTTCACAGTACTTCTTCGCTATCGCTCACTGGGTAGTATTTAGGCTTAGAGGGTGGTCCCCCTGTCTTCATACGGAATTCCTCGTGTTCCGCACTACTCCGGATTCAGCCTCCCGCTCCGTCGTTTTCACTTACAAGACTATCACTTTCTCTGGTCTGTCTTCCCATACAGTTCAGTTACAACTTCGCGTGGATTGTGCTGTCCAAAACCCCGGAAATATTACTACTCCCGGTTTAGCCTCTTTCGCGTTCGCTCGCCGCTACTAGCAAAATCTCGGTTGATTTCTCTTCCTCGCCCTACTTAGATGTTTCAGTTCAGGCGGTTCCCCTCCGTATCACTATGGATTCATGATACGATCGTTACCCTTGCCGGTAAGTGGTTTCCCAATTCGGAAATCTACGGATCATAACGCTATTCGCGGTTCCCCGTGGCTTATCGCAGCTTGTCACGTCCTTCTTCGGCTCCCATGACAAGGCATTCACCCTGTGCTCTTCTTAGCTTGACCTTTTCAAAATTTTGTTCGCTTTCTTTCGAAATTGTTTGAAATCTATTTTTGAAAATTTCGAGTCCAAATTGACTATTCTTTGGATTTGTTCTTTTGAATTATTCTGAGTTTCTTCAATTTTAATTTGAACATACTCAATTTCCATTCAGTTTAAGTCCTTGAGTGTTACTTCATCACTTAAATAATTTGCCCCTGTTATTCAGTTTTCCCAAGGTACACCCCCCAAATTGATTCCCGTCTTTGTCTGACTTCTTTTCGTTGTCAGCCTTTGCTCGAACTCCTTCCTCCTGTTTTCTTTACGCGGCGCTCCCCAGCTGAGCTACACCCCCATGTAGTCAATTTTGGTCTCATCTCTCTTTTCAACCCCTTCAAAATTAAACAATGATTTAAAACTCTGCTCTGAACATAAGGGATTACAATGTTCGCATCGCTCTTTTTCTTCCTTAGAAAGGAGGTGATCCAGCCGCACCTTCCGATACGGCTACCTTGTTACGACTTAACCCTAATCATCAACCCCACCTTCGGCGGCGTCCTCCTTGCGGTTAGACTACCGACTTCGGGTGTTGCCAACTCTCATGGTTTGACGGGCGGTGTGTACAAGGCCCGGGAACGTATTCACCGTAGTATGCTGACCTACGATTACTAGCAATTCCGACTTCATGTAGGCGAGTTGCAGCCTACAATCCGAACTGAGACGTTTTTTGGAGATTTGCTCTGCCTCGCGGCTTTGCTTCTCTTTGTTAAACGCCATTGTAGTACGTGTGTAGCCCAGGTCATAAAGGGCATGATGATTTGACGTCATCCCCACCTTCCTCCGTTTTGTCAACGGCAGTCTCATTAGAGTGCTCTTGCGTAGCAACTAATGATAAGGGTTGCGCTCGTTGCGGGACTTAACCCAACATCTCACGACACGAGCTGACGACAACCATGCACCACCTGTCTTTGTGTCCCCGAAGGGAAAGCCTAATCTCTTAGGCGGTCACTCGATGTCAAGACCTGGTAAGGTTCTTCGCGTTGCGTCGAATTAAACCACATACTCCACTGCTTGTGCGGGCCCCCGTCAATTCCTTTGAGTTTCAACCTTGCGGTCGTACTCCCCAGGTGGATTACTTATTGTGTTTACTCCGGCACGGAAGGGGTCAATCCCCCCACACCTAGTAATCATCGTTTACGGCGTGGACTACCAGGGTATCTAATCCTGTTTGCTCCCCACGCTTTCGAGCCTCAGCGTCAGTAAAAGCCCAGCAAGCCGCCTTCGCCACTGGTGTTCCTCCTAATATCTACGCATTTCACCGCTACACTAGGAATTCCGCTTGCCTCTACTTCACTCAAGAATGTCAGTTTCAAAAGCAGGTTACGAGTTGAGCCCGTAATTTTCACTTCTGACTTGATATCCCGCCTACACTCCCTTTACACCCAGTAATTCCGGACAACGCTTGCCACCTACGTATTACCGCGGCTGCTGGCACGTAGTTAGCCGTGGCTTTCTAAACGGATACCATCATTTTTTTCTCCGTCAACAGAGGTTTACAATCCGAAAATCTTCTTCCCTCACGCGGCGTCGCTGGATCAGGGTTGCCCCATTGTCCAATATCCCCCACTGCTGCCTCCCCGTAGGAGTCTGGGCCGTGTCTCAGTCCCAATGTGGCCGTTCAACCTCTCAGTCCGGCTACTGATCGTCGACTTGGTGGGCCGTTACCCCGCCAACTATCTAATCAGACGCGAGCCATCTTTCAGCGATAAATCTTTGATAATCAAATCATGCGGTTCAATTATGTTATGCGGTATTAACGATCGTTTCCCAATCGGTATCCCCCCTCTGAAAGGCAGATTGCTCACGTGTTACTCACCCGTCCGCCACTAGATCAGAAAAGCAAGCTCCCTCTTCTCTCGTTCGACTTGCATGTGTTAAGCGTGCCGCCAGCGTTCGTCCTGAGCCAGGATCAAACTCTTAATTAAAGTTGTATATCAAAAGCATCTCTGCTCTTGTTATCCTGTTTCAGTTCACTTCACTGAACGTACATTTCTTTTCGTCTTTATGTTAGACCTTTAATTCTTTTTCTCAAAAGAATCTCTCAAGGGTTTCGTACTATTCGTCTTTGTTCAATTTTTTCAAGATGCTGTTCCGTTACACTCTTTTGTGTCGTGCAACTTTTACATTATATCACACTTTTTATCTTTTGTCAACCCCTTTTCTGAAGTTTTTTCAAAAAAGTTTTTTGACTCTCGATTTTTTCGTTTTTTCTAATGTGCTGTCTTAAATCAGCTTATCTATTATATCATATTAGCTAAAGCTTTGTCAAGACTTTTTTCTTTGTGAATTCTTTATGAATTCGTTTGAACTCTTTTTGTGAAGTTCTTCTTTGAGCTACTCCTCAGGTCTCTCCTGTTCTCCCGAACCTTTTACCTTCGTTTCACTTCTTTTTTCTTTATCGCTCTCTCTCAAGGCGACTTGTTTATTTTATCACTTTTATGCCATTTTGTTGTCAAGCGTTTTGTACCGTTTCTATGTTTTTTATAGATATTTTCATTATTTTTGCACAGAAACAGTACATAACTTATTACACAATATTGACGATCAGAAGAACGTCGAATATATCTTTGACTTCGCCTACACTATAAACTACCCGTCATCGAACGCAAATACAACTGTTAAAGTAAAAGTAGCCTTTGCTGTCTGTAAAAGCTCCGTTCTGAGAATGTACAGTAAGCGTTCTGCATTCATTAGTATAATTAACACCGAATGTCTTATTCACTTCCTCTATAGTCGATCCAGTCTTTATTCCGCCTATAGAGAACTCAGGACAGTTATCCAAAAACAATCCCATGACATCACAATCGCTTGCTTTCGCTTCCTCATAAGTGTTATTGTCAATTGTCATGCTTCCTGAATATCCTGTTGCACCATTACTGAAAAAAGTTTCCATATCATCTTCCGCTATCACATAATTTTTCGGGTCAACGCTCTCAGAATAACCACTTTAGACCTGCCGCCCAAAGACCCATATCCGCTACATCACTATACTTTGCAGGGAATGCAAATGCCCTGCTCCTTTAATGTCATATCAAAAGCTTCGTCCTGCACATATATCTCAGGGTATACAGGGTCTTTTTTCATCGAACTCTATAGGGTCTTCCGTTTCATTTTTTGGACGATGTGGTCTCCGATTTGCTGTCGTTTGCATTACTATCTGTATTTTCTGTATTACTATTGTCTGAAATAATTCCGCCATTGTTGTCACTTTATGCGGTCATTGTCTGTTATGTGCGTATTTCCACCCGTATTGTTGTTTATATTGGGCGTATCGTCCGTCTTGCCGTTGTCGATCTTTGAATCATGTGTACTGTCGACAATGCTTTCCTCTGTTTCGCCACCAGCTACTGTCTGATTTCCGTCAGAGCCGTTCCCATTTCTATTTATAAGGTCAGGCGACCAACTGTCATTGTACTGTTCGATGAACTGAGCAATACGCAACTGAACTGA
>VOFK01001347.1_pt1 | contig 20619 bp, 17 predicted proteins | sample 5384121 | NCBI WGS metagenome assembly VOFK01 (sample SAMN12384730, study PRJNA508395) | human gut metagenome | isolation source: healthy gut J | host: Homo sapiens | reverse complement strand
CATTGCCGTCAAAGGCTGATTGAATTAACCACCGCGCCCCGCCACCCGGCGGGGCGCTTTTGTTTGGTTGTGCGGACCTTTCCGAATGATCTTGCGCAGTAGGGGCGGGGCTCTGCTCCGCCCGTGGGGCTTACCCGCAAGCGGCGTCTATCGGGAAGGCTGCGGGGCGTCGGGGACGCCGCCCCCCTACAGTGGCAGCCCGGATGCGGGGTGATGCCCGCGTTTTTTGTTTACAAAACGGTAAAACTACGCTATAATAAAAAATACGGAATTTTGATGAAGGAGGGGCACGCTATGCTCATCAGCCTGATTGTACCTTGCTACAACGAAGAAGAAGCGATGCCCCTCTTTTACAAGGAGGCGTCCCGCGTGGCGGCGGAGATGAAAACCAGCCACGGCGCGGATTTTGAGTTTATCTTTGTGGATGACGGCTCCCGTGACGGCACCCTGCGCGTGGCCCGTGCGCTGCACGCGCAGGACGAGCGCGTGCGGTATGTCTCCTTCAGCCGCAACTTCGGCAAGGAGGCCGGCATCTACGCCGGGCTGCAGGCCGCCAAGGGTGACTACATTGCCACAATGGACGCCGATTTGCAGGACCCGCCCGCGCTGCTGCCCCGGATGCTGGACACCCTGCTCACCGGAGAGTATGACTGCGCGGCCACCCGCCGCACCACCCGCAAGGGGGAGCCGCCGCTGCGCAGCTGGTTTGCCCACAAATTTTACCAGATCATCAACAAGATGTCGGACACCGAGATTATGGACGGCGCCCGCGATTTCCGCCTGATGACCCGCAAAATGACCGATGCCGTGCTGAGCATGGCCGAGTACAACCGCTTCAGCAAGGGCATTTTCAGCTGGGTCGGCTTCCGCACCAAATGGTTCGAGTATGAAAACGTTGAGCGCGTGGCTGGCACCACAAAGTGGAACTTCTGGGGGCTGCTCAAATACTCCATCGAGGGCATTGTCGGCTTCTCAACCACGCCGCTGCTGGTGGCGGCGGGCGTGGGGATTCTGTTCTGCCTGCTGGCGTTTGTTGGCATTATCTTTGTTGTTGTCCGTGCGCTGCTCTTCGGCGACCCCACCTCCGGCTGGCCCAGTATGGTCTGCATCATCCTGCTGTGCAGCGGTGTGCAGCTGTTCTGCACCGGCATTGTGGGCGAGTATCTGGCCAAGACCTATCTGGAGGTCAAGCACCGCCCCATCTACATTGTGGCCGAGACGGAAGAGGACAAAAAGTAAATGCGTGATATGACCAAGGGTGCTCCGCTGGGGCACCTCTTTCTGTATGCGGTACCGCTGCTGCTGGGAAACTGGCTGCAGCTGGCGTATAATGCGGTGGATTCCATCATCGCGGGGCGATTCATCGGGCAGGAGGCGCTGGCTGCCGAGGGCGTGGCCGGGCCGGTGATGAACCTTGTCATACTGGCCATCAGCGGGCTTTGCATCGGCGCGGGCGTGCTGATGAGTGAGGCGTTCGGCGCAAAGAAAACCGAGCGCTTGAAAGAAACATTGGCCACAACGCTGCTGTTCGGGGCGCTGCTCTGCTGCGCGGCGGCTGCGGCGGGCTGCCTGGCCACGCCGTGGATTCTGCGCTGGCTGGCGGTGCCGGACGATATTTTTGCCATCACCGGCATCTATCTGCGCATTACGTTTCTGGGCGCGCCGTTCACCTTCTTTTACAACGCGCTGGCCGCGGGGCTGAAAAGCGTGGGGGACAGCAAAACGCCGCTGAAATTCCTTGCGTTCTCCGCCGTGCTCAATGCGGCGCTGGATTTAGTGCTCATCGGCGGGCTGGGGTTCGGCATTGTGTGCAGCGCGGTCACCACCGTGGTGGCGGAGGCAGCCAGCGCGCTGATGGCCGCCGTCTATATGGCGCGCCGCGTGCCGGAGCTCTGCCCCGGGCGCGGGCAGTGGCGCATCCGGCGGGAGCTGCTGGGGCCCATTCTGCACTGCGGTTCCATCACGGCGCTGCAACAGGCGGTGCAGCCCATCTGCAAGGTGCTGATTCAGGGGCAGGTCAACGCGCTGGGTGTGGGGGCCATCGCGGCCTTCAACGCGGTCACGCGGGTGGATGATTTTGCCTTCACGCCGGAGCAGAGCATCGCCACGGCCATTATGACGTACATCGCGCAGAACCGCGGGGCCCGGCAGCCGGAGCGCATCCGCCGCGGGTTTGCGGTCGGCCTGCGGCTGGAGCTGGGCTACTGGCTTCTGATGGGCAGCGCGACGCTGCTGCTCCGCCGCCCCATTCTGGCACTGTTTGTGGCAGGGGAGGGCGCAGACGCGGTGGTTGCCCTTGGCTGCGAGTATCTGGGGTATATGGCGCTGTTCTACGCCCTGCCCGCGCTGACGAACGGATTTCAGGGTTTTTACCGCGGCATGGGCAAGATGACCACCACCCTGATTGGCACCTGCCTGCAGGCGGGGCTGCGTGCGGCGCTGGCCGCGGTGCTGGCCCCACGGCTTGGCCTGCCCGGCATTGCCCTTGCCTGCGCTTTTGGCTGGTGTGTGATGCTGGCCTTTGAGGTGCCGTATTATTTTTATATCTGTAAAAAGCGGGGATTATGATGGCCTATGCCGTTCCCGGACCGTTTGCAGGGCGGGGTGACCCCACCCCGCCGCAAGCACCCGGCAGTATGCCGCATATGTGTTGCCACTGTAGGGGGCGGCGTCCCCGACGCCCCGCAAAATTCCGCGGATGGGAAACACCCCCAAAAATCATCTTGCAGCAGGGACCGGAACGGCCCCTGCTTTTTGTGTAAAATTCGGCAAAGAGGGCGGCGGCTGATTGTATTTTTCTCGACAAAATGCTACACTAATAGAAGTAACTATCCGCATACATTTTGCCTGAGTGAGGTCAACTGCCGTGCCTGAAGAACGCAAAATTTACCGTGCCCCCGCAGGGGCTGCAAAAACGCCCGCCCGCGCCGGTGCGCCGCGCACCAATGCGCCGCAGCCGCCCAGAAGGCCGAAGCGCCGCCCCAACAAACGCCGCCGCAGCCGCTTGGTGCTGGGCGTGTGTTTGCTTTGCCTGCTGGTGACGCTGGTGGCCTCGCTGGTGCTGACGCGCTGCGCGTCGGAGGCGGAGGGCCCGGCCCAGCCGGACTACGGCACACCCGCCGCGGCCTGGCAGAAAAACGAGCTCGGCTACTACTTCAACGCCAGCGGGCAGGCCATCCCGGCGGCGGTGCTCAAGGGAATGGATGTCTCCAAATTCCAGGGTGAGGTCGATTGGGAAACCGCCAAAAACGCGGGCATCGACTTTGCCATCATCCGCTGCGGCTTCGGCGGCGAGTGGGACGGCCAGGAGGAGGGCTGGGCGCAGGATGACCCCCAGTGGCGGCGCAACGCCGATGAATGTACCCGGCTGGGCATCCCCTTTGGCACCTATCTTTACTCCTACGCCACCACGGTGGAGGAGGCCCGCAGCGAGGCCGACCACGTTGCCCGCCTGCTGGGCCTGACTGCGCCGCCGCAGGAGGGACTGGACGACTACACCGCCACGCCCTACCAGCTCAGCTACCCGGTCTACTACGACCTGGAGGATAAATACATCAGCGGTGTGTTCCCCGCTGAAATGGCCGAGCTGACCGAGGCATTCTTCTCCCGGCTGGAGGAGTACGGCTACACCGGCAAGCAGGGTATCTATGCCTCGCTGAACTGGGTACGTGCGCGGTTCAGCGACCCCGGGTTTGACAAATGGCGGGATAATCTCTGGATTGCCCGCTTCTCTGACAAGCTGGGCTACACCGGCATCTATGATATGTGGCAGTCCACCTACAGTGCGCCGGGCGCTGACTACGGCGTCCAGAGTGAGACGGTCGATCTGGATTTTGTTATGCGGCCCTTTGCGCTGACCGGCCTTACGAGTGCCAACGGCAAGGCGGCGGGGCCGGTGCTGGTGAACGATACCCGCACGGATGAGCTGCATCTGGACGGCAAGGATACCTACGCCACATTGGCAACGAACGAGCCGGGTGAGGACGCCGGTGGCCGCAGGGTCTACTGGACCACCAGCGACAAGACCGTGGCCACGGTTGACAAAAACGGCACCGTCCGCGCCCGCACGGACAGCGGCGAGTGCACGATTACGGCCACGCTGGCTGATGGCACCGAGAGCATCTCCTGCCTTGTGCGGGTGGGGGACATCACGGTTCCGGTCTTTGCCACGGCCGATCTGGCGGGCGAGCGCACCACGCTGGCGGACGCCGCCGCGCTGAAGGCCTCAACGCCGGACTCGATTCTGCTGGACGCGGGCAACGCCCTGCACGGCACGACCAGCGCCAGCCTGACCGGCGGTATGGATATGCTGAGCGCCTTCTCGGCGGCGGGGTATGACCTGCAGGCAATGGCGCTGGAGGATTTTGCCTACGGCACCACCCGTCTGCTCAGTGATGCCAATATGGGCAGCGGCCCCTCGCTGGCGTCCAACATCCTGAACAACGAGGCGACCGCGGTGTTTTACCGTTCCACCAGCTGGAACCGCAACCGCGTCACCAACGGTATGTATACGATTGTGGAGCGCGCCGGGTATAAAATCGGCTTCTTTGCGCTGAATGACACCGCGCAGGCGGCGCAGTATTCCGCCGCCAACGGCGAGTATATCACAGCCCGCGACTGGGCGGACACGGCTAAGGAACAGATTGCCGCCCTGCAGAACGCCGGGTGTGATGCCATCCTTGCCGTGGCATCCACCGCGCCCGCGGGAGACTGGCAGAAGGCGCTGCTGAACAGCGGCGTGACGGCCATCATTGACGCTACATCGTCTGAAAATGGCACAAACGTGCTGGGCGCAGGGCTGGGGCTGGACGGTGTGGCCCGGATGAATCTGGTGTTCACGCAGGGCGGCGGCTGCCGTGTGGAGCTGCAGGAGCCGGTTTCCGCCGCCGCGCTGGAGAGCAGCCGCAACAGATGGCTGAGCCTGAGCGCCGCCGCGGCCACCGAGACAGCGCAGCCCGATGCCGCCGACCCCGACAAGGACACCGAGGCGGCAGACGGCAAGGACACCGCCGCCCCCACCGAGACCGTGGACGAGGCACAGCAGGCAGGCGCGGAGGCCTATGTCTATGCCGCCGCCAAACTGTCCGCGCTGGACGCCGATGACCAGAGCATACTCTACACGCCGCTGTTCACCTACGCCGAGAACCCGGACGCAAGCCGGACCATCAGTTTCGGCAACTATCTGGCCGCGCTCTATGCCGGGATTGCAGCCGCGGACCCGGCCTCCGGCCTGCCGGAGGGGGCCGCCGTGGAGGCAATGGCCGGCGGTGTGACCGAGCCAGAATACGGCGACATCACCCGCGGCGACCTGATGAACGCCCTGCCCGCCACGGCCCGCATCCAGCTGGTCAGCACCACGGCGGACGCCGCCAGAGCACTGGCCGACAGCGGGGTGAGCCGCGTCTACCAGAACAGCCTGACCGAGTACGCCCCCGCGGGGGATGTGGTCTACCTGATTACCGACAGCACCACGCTGGCAAGCCTTGGCGCAGACTACACCGTTTTGCGGGATTACGGCGATGTGTTCTGGGCGGTGCGTATGAATATCAATGATCTGACGAACAATTTTACAGAAAACTTCACCCTGCCCGAGGCCCCGCAGTACGGCGTGGGCCGCCGGGGATAACAAAAAGGGAGGCGCAGCGTATGAAACTCACATTCTTAGGCGCGGACCGCGAGGTCACGGGCAGCTGTACACAGGTCGAGGCGGCGGGCCACCGGTTTCTGGTGGACTGCGGCATGGAGCAGGGGCGCGACGTCTACGAGAACGCCGACCTGCCCTGTGCCCCCGGCACCTATGAGGCACTGCTGCTGACCCACGCCCACATTGACCACTCGGGCCGCATCCCGTACCTGTACAAAAACGGCTACCGCGGCCCGGTCTACACGACCGAGGCCACCCGCGACCTCTGCGCCATTATGCTGGAGGACTCTGCCCACATTCAGGAGCAGGAGGCCGAGTGGAAAAACCGCAAGGCCATGCGCAGCGGCGCCGAGATGATAGAGCCGGACTACACGGTGGAGGACGCCCAGAACGTCATGAAGCAGTTTGTGCCCTGCCCCTATGAGGCATGGCAGACGCTGTTTGACGGCCCGCAGGGCCGTATTGAGATGCGGTTTACCGATGTGGGCCATCTGCTGGGCAGCGCGTCCATCTCGCTGCGCATTGCGGAGCCGGGCCGCACGCCGGAGGTTATCGTGTTCTCCGGCGATATCGGCAACCGGCACCAGCCGCTTCTCAAGGACCCGGCCAACCCGGGCCATGCGGACTACCTTGTGATGGAGTCCACCTACGGCGACCGCAGCCACGGCCCCAAGCCGGACTATCTGGGGGAGCTTTCCGCTGTGCTGCAATCGACCTTTGACAAGGGCGGCAACGTGGTCATTCCCAGCTTTGCCGTGGGCCGCACGCAGGAGCTGCTCTATTTCCTGCGCCAGATAAAGGCCGAGGGCCGCATCAAGAACCACGCGGATTTCCCGGTCTTTGTGGACAGCCCGCTGGCAAGCAAATCCACCACCATCTTCAAGAAAAACTTTGCGGAGTGCTATGACGAGGAGGCGCTGGCCCTTGTGCAGAGTGGCCGGAACCCGCTGCAGTTCCCCGGCCTGCACGTCAGCGAGACGAAGGAGGAGTCAATGGCCATCAACGGCGACACTACGCCGAAGGTCATTATCTCCGCCGCGGGTATGTGTGACGCGGGCCGCATCCGCCACCACCTGAAATACAACCTCTGGCGGCCGGAGTGCACCGTGCTGTTCGTGGGCTACCAGAGCCCCGGCACGCTGGGCAATGCGTTGATCAACGGCGCACAGGAGGTCAAGCTCTTTGGTGAGCCGGTGCAGGTCAAGGCCCGCATCGCCCAGCTGGGCGGGCTTTCGGGCCACGCCGACCAGGACGGCCTGGCCGATTGGCTGCACGCCTTTGACGAAAAGCCGAAGTTTGTCTTTGTCAACCACGGTGAGGATGCCGTGGCCGAGCACTGGGCCGAGCGCCTGCGCGCCGAGGGCTACGAGGCCGACGCGCCGTACAACGGCTCGGTCTGGATTGCCGCCGAGGGCCGCGTGGCCTGTGCTGAGGTGGGCAACACCAGCAGGATTGTCCGCACCAAGAGCGCCGAGACGGTGCGCAGCAGCGCCGCCTATGACCGCCTTGTCAATATGGGCAAGCGCCTGATGGAAGTTATCCGCCACAATCAGGGCGGCGCCAACAAGGACCTTGCCCGGTTCACCAGCCAGATTGCCGCCCTGTGCGATAAATGGGACCGTTGAGCTGAGGCAACGCCGCACAATTCCCGCCTGGCGGCTTAAGCACCGCTGCTGCGGATCTCCGCGCTAAGAGCCGCCGCAAGCGCGGTTGCGCTCCGAAGCGCCTCGCTGCGGCTCGGTGTGCGAAGCACAATCTGCGTTGCAAAAATGCTCGATAATGTCGGGTTGCGGTACCCGCATCGTGCTTCGGGGACAAAAGCCCCTCGCACTCTGCGACCGCTGCCCCTGCTTCGGTTCGCTGTATCCGCCACTGGCGGCGCTCACCTTTGCAGCATCCAGTATTATCTGCGCTTTTTGCTTAGCAGCTTGCACTTCTCGCTCGCCGCATCGGCACTTAGAATTATGCGGTATTGCCCTGAAAACATAAAGGGAGGAAAAAAGACCTTGTGGCATCCCATTAAGCATTACAAAACCATCCACCACCACAAGATGCTGGTGATGCAGAACTGCTTCCGCTGCGGGCTGTACTGGCAGGGGCTGACCCATGACATGAGCAAGCTGGCCCCGGTGGAGTTCTGGGCCGGGGCCAAATACTGGCAGGGAATCTGCAGCCCCAACAACGCCCAGCGCCAGACTGAGGGCTACAGCGCCGCATGGCTGCACCACAAGGGCCGCAATAAGCACCATCTGGAATATTGGATCGACTACGCCCCAAACGGCGACCATGCCATGGCCGGTATGCGTATGCCGGAACGATATGTGGCCGAGATGGTCTGCGACCGTATCGCCGCCAGCAAGAACTACAAGGGCGCAAGCTATACCGATGCCGCCGCATGGGAGTATTATGACCGCAGCCGCGACCATTATATCCTCCACCCGGAGACGCGCAGACAGCTGGAAACCTGCCTGCTGATTCTGCGCGACCAGGGCGAGGACGCCTGCTTTGCCTATATCCGCAAGGAGCTGCTGGGGAAGGCTTTGAAATAAAGAACAAACAAAATCGGACCCGCGTCCTTTTCCAAGGGCACGGGTCCGGTGTTTTATGTGTTTCCGGTTACGGTGGACTGCTCCGGCGCGGTATTGGCTTCGGTGGTGACGTCTGTGCCGCCCTCGGCAGTGTCAGGCGGCGTGGCAGCCGGCTCCGGCGTGGGTTCTGCGGGCGGTTCCGGCGTGGGTGCTGCAGTCGGTTCCGGGGTAGGCTCTGCAGTCGGCTCCGGCGTGGGTTCTGCGGTCGGCTCTTCTGTGGGTTCCTCGGTGGGCTCGGGCTCATCCTCACTGTCAGAGGCGGCGCTGGACGCGGCGGGCACTTCTGTGATGACCACCGGCGCGGTGTAGACAGCGGCGTCCTTTTCGCCGGTGTGCTTCGGGATGGTGGTCAGCGCGGGACGGTCATCCTCCGTGATATAGCTGTGGGTGCGGATGTAGCTGAACAGCGCGTCCATCGCCGTGCGGGTCAGGTGGATGCCGTCGCTCGTCTCCACATAGCCAGCCTTGGCGTAGCCGGTGGTGCTGTCCTTGAGGGCCTCGGCGCTGTTCAGAAACTTCCAGCCCTTGTCCTGACACATCTGGACAAGGGCTTTGTTGTACTCATCTACCTGGGTCTGGGTCAGGCTCTGGTTGGAATGCTGCTGGCCGATCGGCGGGATCGCATTGACGACGATGTCCGCGCTGGGGTAGGCGGTGACGACCGCCTCAATGCCGGTCTGGTAGTTTTTGATGAAATCGGCGGTCTTGTAGCTGGGGTTCAGATCGTTCGTGCCGAAGGTCAGGAGCACCCGGCGGGGCTGCAGCTTGGCCACGGCCTGAGGCATCGTCAGGTAGCCGGACCCGGTGCTGAGCTGTACGCAGGCAAAGGTTGCAAGCGATTTGGCGCTCATGCCGACCGAGCCGATGGCGTTGTCATAGCTGCAGTAATCGAACATCCGGTACATGCGGGCCGTGTTGCTGTCCCCCAGAAAGAGGGTCTCGTCTATGTAGCTTTCGCCTGCGTCGGCGGTGGTGGGCAGAATCGTGGCATCGTAGGCCTGCGCGTCAATGGTGTTTTCCTCTTTGTTGTAGCCGCTTTCCGTCACCATCGAGCCACTGTCCGCGGTGGAGCTGCCTGCGCCGGAATCAAACGCGCCAATCAGCGCCAGCGAAATGCCGATGCAGACCAGCAGCATCACACTGCACAGGGCCAGCACCAGATACATTTTGCTGCGCATATCCAGCGGCTGCTTTTTTTTAGGTTTGGTTTTTCCTGCCATGAAAAGTCCTTTCGTCCAGAAAATCATTTACAGAACATATAAGCCCATTTTACACCATTTCGCAGCCGAGCGCCAGTCTTTTTGCAATTTTTACATAATTTGGGTAAAGGCAGCCTTGTAGGGGGGCTTACCCCCCTCTGCGCGGCAATTTACGTGTGCGCGGCATTGATTTTACTGTAAGCCGCCCTATAAAACAAAAACCCCGCCGAAGCGGGGGTAAACAGAAATGAGGATAGCGTTGTTTGGGGGCTGCCGGGTTTACTCCTTCGGCAGCAGGTGCGCCTTTTCCAGCGCGGGGCGCAGGGCAATGTACAGAATCACTGCGCAGACGGTGGACAGCAGCGAGTTGACCAGCGTGACGCCGCTGGCAATCTTGGTCACGACCGAGACGAACTCGGCAGGCTGGCCGAAGATATAGCGGTTGCGGAAGTAGCCGATGAACGGGTCGGTAAAGACATTGACCAGCAGGCCGCTGAAGGCGGACGCCGTGACGGCGGCTACATATTTGAACTTGTTGTCGGTGGGGAAGGCCTTGAGGTGGATGACCTTGTGGGCCACCGCGCCGCAGACCAGACCGATGATGAACTTCAGGATAAAGGTCGTGACGGCATAGCCCGGGTCACCGGCCATAATGTCGGCCAGCGCCAGACCAATGGCGCCGGCCAGACCGCCGGAGACGCCGTCCAGCAGCAGGGCGGTCAGCGCCGTGAAGGTGTTGCCCAGATGAAAGCTGGAGCCGGTGCCCAGCACATTGGGGATGCGGAAAAACTCGTAGGCCACAAAGCTCAGCGCGGCCATAATGCCGATGATGCTGATTTTCTGCACGGTAAATTTTGTTTTGGTCAGCGCTGCAATCAGCAGGGCCAGAGCCACCGCCACAAACAACAGCAGCCACATCATTGCAGTAGACATGATTCCTTACTCCTCTATTGACATTTTCCTTCCGGGAAGGTATGTTTTTATTATACTTGTTTCTGGCTCTGAATAAATGCCCAGTTTTAAACTTTTTTATGGGGCCAGTTGGGAGACGCCGTATGATAGAATTGCAGCCGAATGAAAAGACCCCGCTGTATGAGCAGCTTTACGCCGCCCTTGCGGACGAGATACGCACCGGCCAGCGCGCCCCCGGCACGCCGCTGCCGGGTCGCCGCACGATGGCCGCCCAGCAGGGGGTTAGCGTCAACACGGTGGACGCCGCTTACCAGATGCTGGCCGCCGAGGGGCTGGCCGAGCCGCGCCCGCGCAGCGGCTTTTATGTGCAAAAGACCTACGGCATGCTGCACAGCCGGGCGCGCCGCACCGCACCGCCCGCGCCGCCTTCCGCCGCCGAGCCTGCGCCGCTGTACGATCTTTCGACCGGCAGCGTGGACACGGCGCTTTTTCCGGCGCGCAGCTGGGGGCGCATCCAGAAGGAGCTGCTCTACCAGCGGCCCGAGCTTTTGCAGCGCGGCGAGATGCAGGGCGATGCCCCGCTGCGTGCGCAGATTGCGGCGTATCTGTCAAGCTACCGCGGTGTCGAGTGTACCCCGGAGCAGATCGTGGTGGGCGCCGGCATCGAGTATCTGCTCGGCTGCCTTGCACATCTGTTCGGGTGGCATGGCGGCCATCGAGAACCCCGGCTACTCCCGCACGCGGACGGTCTTGCAGAACAGCGGCATCCCCTGCACGCTGGTGGACATCGACCGCGAGGGTCTGCCTGCCGATGCGCTGGAAAAAAGCGGCGCAAACCTCTGCTACCTGACGCCGAGCCATCATTTCCCGACCGGCGTCACGATGCCCGCCCCCGCCGCGCCCAGCTGCTGGCGTGGGCTGCCGCCAAGCCGGGACGGTACATTCTGGAGGATGACTATGACTCGGAATTTCGCTTCGATACGCGCCCGCTGCCCAGTTTGCAGGGTATGGCCGGGCCGGATGGGCCGGTTGTCTACCTGACCACCTTCTCCAAAAGTTTGGCACCCGGCATCCGCATTGCCTGCATGGTGCTGCCCCAAAGCCTGCTGGCGCGCTACCGGCGGGATTTTGCCACCTACGCCAACACGGTCAGCCGGTTTGAGCAGCAGACCCTTTGCGAGTTCATGGCGGGCGGGTATTTTACGCGGCATCTGGCCCGGATGCGTCTGGCCTACAAGCGCCGGATGGAGGCATTTGCCGCAGCCCTGCGCGCCGCCCTGCCCGGCGTGGAGCTGGACGGTGTGCACAGCGGGCTGCACTTTTTGCTGACGCTGCCCGGCGCGGGCGGGGAGAAGGCGATGGTCGCCGCCGCGGCCGAGCAGGGTGTGCGGCTGCGCGGACTGAGCGAGTATTACCTCGCCCGGCCCGAGCGCTGCCAGGCGGATACGGTGGTGGCGGGCTATTCCGCCCTGCGGGAGGAGGACGTGGAGGCCGTAGCCGCCGCGCTGGCAAGGGCATGGCTTTGCGCACCCGGCAATGGGTAAAGCCCCCAACCAACCACAAAAAAATCCCGCCGGGCGTACACCTCGGCGGGACAGTTTATTTATTGCTCAAAATCACTCATACAGCGGGAACTTCGCGGTCAAATCGGCAACGCGCTTGGCAATGTCATCCTTCTTGGCGGCAAAGTCAAAGATGCAGTCCGCGATGCAGTCGGCGATGATCTTCATCTCCTCAACACCCATGCCGCGGGTGGTCACGGCGGGGGTGCCAATGCGCACGCCGCTCGTCACGAACGGGCTGCGCTTCTCGCCGGGGACGGTGTTCTTGTTGGCGGTGATGTGCACCTCGTCCAGATTGTGCTCCAGCTCCTTGCCGGTGCAGTCCTCGTCGGTCAGGTCGATCAGCAGCAGATGGTTGTCGGTGCCGCCGGAGACAAGCTTCACGCCGCGGGCGGTCAGCTCGGCCTCCAGTGCCTTGGCATTTTCAACGATTTTGCGGGCGTACTCCTTGAATTCGGGCTTCAGCGCCTCGCCGAAGCAGACCGCCTTGCGGCGATGACATGCTCCAGCGGGCCGCCCTGCGTGCCGGGGAAGATGGCGGAGTTGATCCGCTTGATCAGGTACTTGTTGTTCGTCAGGATCAGGCCGCCGCGGGGGCCGCGCAGCGTCTTGTGGGTCGTGGTGGTCACGACATCGGCGTAGGGTACAGGGCTCTGGTGCTGGCCGCCGGCCACCAGACCGGCAATGTGGGCCATATCGACCATCAGCATGGCGCCGTAGCCGTGGGCGATCTCGGCCAGCTTCTCAAAGTCGATGGCGCGCGGGTAGGCGGAGGCGCCCGCCACAATCAGCTTGGGGCGAACCTTGGCCACCTGCTTGGCAAGCGCGGCATAATCAATGCGGCCATCCTCGGTGGAGACGCCGTAGGAGACAAAGTTATAGTTCTTGCCGCTCATATTGACCGGAGAGCCGTGGGTCAGGTGGCCGCCCTGCGACAAATCCATGCCCATGACGGTATCGCCCACATTCAGCAGCGCAAAGTAGACGGCCAAGTTGGCCTGCGCGCCGGAGTGGGGCTGGACATTGGCGTACTTGGCACCGAACAGCTTGCAGGCGCGGTCGATGGCCATCTGCTCGACCTCGTCCACAAACTGGCAGCCGCCGTAGTAGCGATGGCCGGGGTAGCCTTCCGCGTACTTGTTGGTCAGCACACTGCCCATGGCCGCCATCACGGCGGGGGGAGACGATGTTCTCGCTGGCGATCAGCTCAATGTTCTGGCGCTGGCGGCTCAGCTCACGGTTCATGGCCGCGCCCAGCTCGGGGTCGGCCTGCGCTACATAGCCAATGGTATCAATCATGTCCTTGTACATACTGCGTTCCCTCCTACTATATCTGCCAACGGCGGGGGCGGCCACGGGCGGATATAGAATCCGCCCGCTGTTCCCGCCGTTGAACATCTTCTTTATAGCGTCCCCTTGGTGGACAACACACCGTCAATGCGGGCATCCTGCCGGGTGGCGGCGTCCAACGCCTTGGCGAACGCTTTGAACATGGCCTCCAGCTTGTGGTGGTCGTTCTCACCGTACAGCACCTTCAGGTGCAGGTTCATCATGGCGCTGTAGGACACGGCGTAGAAGAACTCCCGCGCCATCTGGGTGTCCATGCCGCCGCAGCTTTGCCCGGCAAAGGCGGCATCGTACACAAAGTACGGCCGCCCGCCCAGATCCACGGCGCAGAGCGCCAGCGTCTCGTCCATCGGCAGCATACAGCTGCCGTACCGCACAAGGCCGGCCTTGTCACCCAGCGCCTCCTTGAGGGCGGTGCCCAGCGCAATGCCGATGTCCTCGATCGTATGGTGGCAGTCTACATCCAGATCGCCGTGGCAGGTCACGCTCAGATCAAACAGGCCGTGGCGGGCAAAGCCGTCCAGCATATGGTCAAAAAAGCCGATGCCGGTGTGCAGGTCGGCCTTGCCGGTGCCGTCAAGGTTGATGGTCAGCGTGATCTGCGTCTCCCGCGTGTTGCGGGTCACAGTCGCGGTGCGCGCCATTGTGTCATTCCCCCTCTTCAGTGCTTTAAACTAAATATAGCACGTTGGTGCGGGGGCGTCAACGAAAAAATTGCACCAATATTTACGAAATCGCAACACTTTTTCTCATAACGAACGCTACAATAGAAGCAAGAATCAAAATTGTCTTTTCTGAAAGGACAAATACCACCATGGCAAAAATGATCGGAATTGATCTGGGGACCACCAACAGCTGTATCGCTGTGGTCGAGGGCGGCAAGTCGGTCGTTATCCCCAATGCCGAGGGGCAGCGCACAACCCCCTCGGTCGTGGCCTTTACCAAAGCGGGGGAACGGCTGGTGGGCGAGCCTGCCAAGCGGCAGGCTGTGACCAACGCTCCCCGCACGGTGACCAGCGTTAAGCGGCTGATGGGCAGCGAGACCCGCGTGCCCATCGACGGCAAGTGCTATACCCCGCAGGAGCTCAGCGCCGTAATTCTGCAAAAGCTCCGGGCGGATGCCGAGGCGTACCTCGGCGAGCCTGTCACCGAGGCGGTCATTACGGTGCCCGCCTACTTCAACGATGCCCAGCGGCAGGCCACCAAGGACGCCGGGCGCATCGCCGGGGCTGAATGTGCGCCGCATCATCAACGAGCCGACCGCCGCCGCGCTGGCCTACGGGCTGGACAACGGCCGCACCCAGACCGTTATGGTCTACGATTTAGGCGGCGGAACCTTCGATGTATCGCTGATTCGCATGGGGGACGGTATTGTGCAGGTGCTGGCCACCTGCGGCGATAACTTTCTGGGCGGCGATGACTTTGATGAGCGCATTGTCAGCTGGCTGGCCGACCAGTGCCGGGCCGAGCACGGCGTGGACCTGACCACGGACCGCGTGGCCATGCAGCGCCTGCGCGAGGAGGCTGAGAAGGCCAAGAAAGGAGCTTTCCAGCGCCAAGCAGACCGAGCTGAGCCTGCCGTTCCTCACCACAACGGCACAGGGCGCGCTGCATCTGCAGACCACGCTGACACGTGCAAAATTTGAAGAGCTCTGCGCGGATTTGATTGAACGCACCGCACTGCCGGTGCGCAACGCCCTGAACGACGCGCACATCTCCGCCAGCGACCTGGACCAGGTGCTGCTGGTGGGCGGCTCGACCCGCATCCCGGCCGTGCAGGCAAAAGTCATGCGGATGACCGGGCTGGAACCGTCCAAATCCCTGAACCCCGACGAGTGTGTGGCCCTGGGCGCGGCGGTGCAGGCCGGGCGGCTGGGCGGCGAGATGCTGACCGGCCCCGGCGAGGGCCTGCTGCTGATGGATGTGACCCCGCTGACCCTCTCGATTGAAACCGTCGGCGGCGTGGCAACGCATTTGATCGAGCGGAACTCCACGATTCCCACGCGGTTCAGCAAGGTGTTCACCACGGCGGCGCCGTTCCAGAATACCGTGGAGATCAAGGTCCTGCAGGGCGAGCGTGAGTTTGCCCGGGACAACAAGCTGCTGGGTACCTTTACGCTGCGGGGCATCAAGCGCGCGTGGGCGGGCGTGCCGAAGATCGAGGTGACCTTTGACATTGACGCCAACGGCATTGTGATGGTCCGGGCGCGGGATATGGACACCGGCAAGGAGCAGAGCATCACGATCTCGGGCACCTCCAACCTGAGCGAGGCGGAAATCACCCGCGCTATGCGGGACGCCGCCGCTTTTGTCGGCAAGGACAAGGCGCGCAAGGCCGCGCTGGAGGCGCTGAACGCGGGCGAGGCCGCACTTTACCGCGTGAACACGGCCCTTGGCAGCAGGGCGGGCAAGGCCCTTGACCGGGACACCCGCGCCCGCATCAAGGACGCCGAGCGTGCGCTGGAGCGCGTGCTGAAGCACAAAAAGGCCGATACGCTCACCCCGGAGGATGTCTGTGCCATCAACACCGCCCGTGAGTCGCTGTCCACCATCGCCGCCCCGCTGGTAGCCCAGTGGGAGAGTGAAAAGTGATTTCGCCTTCCCCCTCAGGGCAAGTCTTAAAAAAGCCGAGGCTTTATGCCTCGGCTTTTTTGGTGCGCCTGTTTTTGAGGTCGTGCGCGTGTGCGATGAGCCTTGTGCGGTTGAAAAACAGGATGCCCACAAAGCTGAACAGCACCACGCCCACCAGCACGGTCAGCATCCAGTTCCCCTCCAGAATAAAGCTGCCCGCCGCGCAGGTCAGCAGGGTGGGGAAGGGCAGGCTGATAAAGATGGCGGCGATAAAATGCTTCGGCCGCATGCCTGCGTTGGCGGCGGCGTAGGGGATGATGCCGTTGGGCAGCCCCGGCGTGATGAACGCGAGGATCGTGTAAAACCACGGGTCTTTGCTGCTGCGCACACTGTCCAGCAGCTTGACCGCCTTGGGGTTGTCGGCCACCAGGCGGCGGATGACCGGGGCTAAGCGGCGGGCCATCAGGTAGACGCTCATATTAGCGATGGCGGAGGCGGAAAAGCTCGTCACAAAGCCCAGCCACGGGCCGTAGGCAAGGCCCGCCGCCAGCTGCACCGGCATGGCCGGAATGACCAGCGAAAGCACCTGCACCACGGCCAGAAACCACAGTGTCAGAAAGCTGCGCAGCTGCCCCTGACTGGTCAGATAATCGCTGAGGGCCTGCTCATCCCCGGCGGAAAACGCCGTCCACAGCCCCGGCAGCAGCAGGCGGAAGGTCTCCACAATGAGCAGCACCGTCACAATAACAACGGCGGCTACCACCAGCAGCGCCAGACGCTTTTCTTTTTTGTTGGCGTGTTCGGACATGGGTAAAAATCTCCTTGTTGCAATGAAAACAGGAAATACTATACCAAAGATCCAACAAAAATGCAAGGGGAAAAAGCGCTGCGGCGCAAAAAATCCCGGTGCGGAAGGGCACCGGGAAACAAAATTTATCTCTTCTCCAGCGGCAGATATTCCAGCGGCTTGCCGACATACTGGTAGGCGGGGCGGATGATGCGGTTGGCAAACTCGACCTCCTCCACGCGGTGGGCGCACCAGCCCGGCACACGGGCAATGGCGAACAGCGGGGTGTACAGATCCTCGCTGATGCCCAGCATGCGGTAGATCAGGCCGCTGAACAGGTCCACATTGGCGCAGACCTTCTTGGGGCCGTGCTTTTCCTCGGCAAAGACCTGCGGGGCCAGCCGCTCGATGCTGCACAGCATCTCGTATTCCTCATCATAGCCCTTTTTATAGGCAAGGCTCTTGGCGTGGGTTTTCAGAATCTGGGCGCGGGGGTCGCTCAGCGTGTAGACGGCGTGGCCCATGCCGTAGATAAGCCCGCTGCCATCGCCCTTTTCGCGGCGCAGGATCTTGCGCAGGAACTCCCGCACCTCGTCATCGTTGGCGGGGTTCTCGACATTTTCCAAAATGTAGTCCAGCTGGTGCATGACCTTCAGGTTCGCGCCGCCGTGCTTGGGGCCCTTCAGCGCGCCGATGGCCGACGAGATGGCCGCGTAAGTGTCCGTGCCGGAGCTGGACAGCACGCGGCAGGTGAAGGTCGAGCAGTTACCGCCGCCGTGGTCGGCGTGGACCAGCAGGCAAAGGTCGAGCAGGCGCGCCTCCTCATGGGTGAACTTCTGGTCAGCACGGTAGGTGCTCAAAATATGCTCGGCCGTGCTCTGCCCCTCGGTCGGCAGGTGGAAGTACATGCTCGACCGGTCGTAGACGCGGCGCTTGATCTGGTAGGCGTTGACCATCATCGTGGGCAGCTCGGCGATCAGGTTGATGCTCTGGCGCAGAATGTTGGGCAGGCTGTTGTCCTCGGCGTGCTCATCGTAGCTGTACATGGCCAGCACGCTCCGCGCCATCTTGTTCATCAGGTTGGGGGACGGCGAGTTTAAGATCATGTCATCGGCAAAGCCCTGCGGCAGCTCACGGTGATGCTCCAGCAGCTTGCGGAATTTGGCATACTGCTCCTGCGTGGGCAGAGAGCCGAACAGCAGCAGCCAGATGACCTCCTCAAACATGAAGCGGTCATGGGCGTCGGCCTCGGCGGCCAGCGTGTCAATGTCGATGCCGCGGTAGACCAGCCGGCCCGGAATGGGCACGATGGTGCCGTCCGCCTTTTTGTCATAGCCGATAACGTTGGACACGTTCGTGATGCCGGCCAGCACGCCGGTGCCGTCCAGATTGCGCAGGCCGCGCTTGACGCCCATCTGATCCGCCAGATGCGGGTCCAGCGTGGCGTTATGCTCTAAATATTCATTGCAGAGCAGGTTCAACTCATCCGGCTCCAGAGCCGGGACGTCCGGGTAATACATCGCAGATACCCCTCTCTTTACCAAGCTGTGTATTTTTATACATACACATTCCCTCCGGGCTTACGCTTACACCAACGGCCCGATAATTTGATTTTATAGTATATCTGCAATTTCGTCAAGAAAAACTTAAAAATTTTCCAGAATAAACAAGATGGGACTTTAAAAAATTAAGCTTGTCGGCAAAATGATACGGAGTGTGTAAAAATGCGCATTGACAGCCGCCTGCAAAATAGGTAATATGGTAGGTATAATGTAAGATACATAGGGAAAGGGGAAAGTATTTTTATGAAAGCAGTTCTGATTCCGGGCGACGGCATCGGCCGTGAAATTGCCGAGAGCGTCCGCGCCGTCTCCGCCGCACTGCATACCGGCATTGAGTGGCAGGAGTTTGCCGCCGGTGCAGAGTACGCCGCCGAAAGCGGCGAGCTCATCGCCCCCGGCACGCTGGATGCCATTGAGGCCTGTGGCTGGGCGCTGAAGGGCCCCACGGCTACCCCCATCGGCAAGGGCTTCCGCAGCATCAATGTGCAGCTGCGCCAGCGCTTTTCCACCTACGCAAACCTGCGCCCTGTGCACACGCTGCCGGGCGTACCCACCCGCTTTGACAATGTTGACCTCGTCATTGTGCGCGAGAACACCGAGGATCTCTACAAGGGCATCGAGTATATGGTCAATGACGAGATGGCCAACGGCGTCAAGCTCATCACCCGCCCTGCGTGCGAAAAAATCTGCCGTTTTGCCTTTGACTACGCCCAGAAGAACGGCCGCAAAAAGGTCACGGCCGTGCATAAGGCCAACATCATGAAGCTGACGGACGGCCTGTTCCTGCGCACCTTCCGCGAGGTTGCCGCCGACTACCCCGACATTGCTGCCGACGACTGCATCATTGATGCGCTCTGCATGAAGCTGGTGCAGAAGCCGGAGCAGTTCGATGTGCTGGTCGCGCCGAACCTCTACGGCGATATTATCAGCGACCTCTGTGCAGGACTGGTGGGCGGTCTGGGCTTTGCGCCCAGCGCGAACATTGGCGATAACACGCGCATTTACGAGGCCGTCCACGGCTCTGCGCCCGACATTGCCGGGCAGGACAAGGCCAACCCCAGTGCCATCCTGATGGCCTTTGCCATGATGCTGAACGACCTGGGCGAGACGGAAAAGGCTGCCCGCCTGAACGCCGCCATTCTGGCACAGGTCGCCGAGGGCAAGGTTGTGACCGCGGATATCGGCGGCACGGCGGGTACCAAAGAGTTCACGCAGGCCGTCATTGCACGGCTGTAAGCGGCAATGACAGCGATTACCGAGGGGCTGTTTGCCCTGCAGGATGAGGGCTACCGGGCGTTCCACGCAAGGCTGATACCCGATATTCCGTATGAGCGCATCATCGGTGTGCGCACCCCGGATTTGCGCAGATACGCAAAAAAGGTGGCTAAGCTGCCCGGGGCAAAAGCCTTTTTGCAGGAGCTGCCGCACACCTATTACGAGGAAAATAATCTGCACGGCGCGCTGCTGAATCTGCTGTACCCGGACGATATTGACGCCTTCCTTGCGGAGCTGGAACGGTTTTTGCCGTACGTGGACAACTGGGCAACCTGTGATATGCTCTCGCCGAAAATTTTCCGCAGGCATCTGCCGCTGGTGTATGACCGTGTGAAGCTGTGGCTGCAGAGCGACCGGCCGTTTACCGTGCGTTTTGCGCTGGTGACGCTGCTTGGGTTTTATCTGGATGACGCGTTTGATCCGGAAATGCTGCAGCTGGCCGCGGCGGTGCAGTCGGACGAATTTTATGTGAAGATGGCCGTGGCGTGGTATTTCAGCACGGCGCTGGCCAAGCAGTACACCTGGCGGCGCTGCTATATCGAGAACCGCGTGCTGCCGCGCTGGACGCACAACAAAACCATTCAGAAAGCCGTGGAAAGCTACCGCATCACCCCGGAGCAGAAAGCCTATTTGCGGACGCTGAAAATGCGGTAGGAAACTGCCGGACGGGCCGATAAATGCCGCCCATCTTTTGTTGCCCTGTAGGGGCCGGGCACGCCCGGCCCGGTGGTTTCCCGCAAACGGCATATTGCCGCTGGCTGGCGGCGGGGTGGGGTCACCATGCCCTGCGCATATCCCGCAACGCAGCGGATTCCCATTCGCCTATCCCGGAACGCCGTAAAGTTGGACGAAAATAATTCTCTATTACAATTATAATTTTTTTCGTTCAACTTTTTTACTAAAATTATCTGCTGCTTTTTGTGCAAAAAGTTGAACGAAAAAAACTCTTATATAATAGGCGGTTTTTTTTCGTCCAACTTTCACCCAACACCCCGCGCTACCACCCTTTCCCGGCGCGGCTGCACCTGAATCTATTTATTATTTATTATTTTTTATTTCTTATTTGTACAACGGAGGTTCCCCATGAAGCTACATGACACCGGTGTATACCTTGTCAACGGCGTACCCCAGACCGAGGCCCCGGCGGGGGTCACGGACGAGGAGGCCCGCAG
>VOFK01002516.1_pt1 | contig 20632 bp, 28 predicted proteins | sample 5384121 | NCBI WGS metagenome assembly VOFK01 (sample SAMN12384730, study PRJNA508395) | human gut metagenome | isolation source: healthy gut J | host: Homo sapiens | reverse complement strand
TCGCACTTTCAGAGTTATAGAAGAATGACTATAAGCCCTTGTGCGCCGTAGCATGAGGGCTTTTTTTTGGAAAGGAGAGCCTATGAGCAATAAAGCCAGCACCCCCGCAAACGCTTCCCCTCTGACCGTAAAGGAAGCAGAACAGCCCGATATTGTGAAGAAAATCGGAAACACGACCTATCGGGTGAAAATCCACTTCAGCACCACCAGCAAGGAAACTATGAGCGATAAAATCAAGCGGCTTATTATGAACGATTGCGGGAAAATTTCTTAAAACCACCTTGACAAAATGTATCAGAGGATACCCTCCTGTCCGCTATGGAGAACGCAGATAAGGATGATATTCCCGATGAGGCGGAGCGAAAAGGTCTTGGCACTCCTGCGACCAGGGCGGCTATCATCGAAAAGCTGGTGGCAGCCGGATTTGTGGAGCGCAAGGGCAAAAACCTGATCCCCACGAAAGCCGGTATCAACCTTGTCACGGTCCTGCCTGAGCCGCTGACCTCTCCCATGCTGACAGCGGAATGGGAACAGAAATTAACGGAGATCGCAAGGGGCAGCGCTGACCCGGATACTTTCATGGACGGTATCCGCACGATGGTTCAAGAGATCGTGTCCACCTATTCCTGCATTTCCGAGGATGGCAAAAAGCTGTTTGCCCCGGAGAAGGAAGTGATCGGTACCTGCCCCCGCTGCGGCCAGCCGATTTATGAGGGCAAGAAGAACTTTTGCGTGTTCGGATCGGTCCTGCGGTTTTGTCCTCTGAAAAATGACCGCTTCTGGACGAGCCGCAAGAAGGAGCTGACAAAGAAGATGGCAACGGACCTTCTGAAAAAGGGTCGTACCAATGTCAAGGGAATGTGGTCTGAAAAGAAACAGGCTGCTTATGACGCTGCGGTGATCCTGGACGACACGGGCGGCAAGTACATCAATTTCAAGCTGGAATTTCCAAAAAGAAAGGTTGGTGCTGATGGCAGAAAATAAGACTTTGGAACATTTACCCGAAGTGAGGGCGGCGGTGGCTGCCCTCTCCCCGGAGGACCGGGAGGTGCTGGCGGCGGTGCAGGCCTCGCCCTTCAAGCTGACAGCGCCGGAGCAGTTCAAGGAGTTTGCGACCAACATCGACTATTTCGTATTTGAGCCCAATATCCACGATCTGAATGATCTGGGGTGGCGGTATCTGGCGCAGCACATGGATATGCTGCTGCCCCCGGAACTTCTGAAAGCAATCGACCCTGTTCCGTTTGGCAAGTACGCCATGCAGGAGGAACAGGGTCATTTTACGGAACACGGATATATTTCTCTCTCCGGCGACGAGTGGAATCATGAACGCCCTGCGGAGCCGGAGAAAAAGCCCTCCATCCGGGAACGGCTGGAACAGGGCAAGAAAAAGAATGTGCGGAGAAAAAGCAAGGCGCAGCCCCATAAGGAAAAGTCTGCGCCGGAACTGTAAGGAGGTGCTGATATGCCATATTACGATCACAACAAGGATTATCCCTTTGCCGCCTTTATCACCAATCTTGGGAAATATAACGAGGGCGAGCTTGTGGGCGAGTGGGTGAAGTTTCCCACCACCGCCGAGGAATTGAAGGAAGTGTTCAAGCGGATCGGGATCGGCCAGAAGGATGACTTCGGCCAGCCCTATGAGGAATGGTTCATCACGGACTATGACTGCTATGTGGACGGTCTTTACAGTAAGCTGGGCGAGTACGAAAATCTGGACGAGCTGAATTATCTGGCGTCGAAGCTGGATGAAATGGACCAGAGCGACTATGCGAAGTTCCAGGCCGCTATGGAGATCGGTGACTATACCAGCAGCCTGCAGGAAATCATCAACCTCACCGAGAATCTGGATTGTTATGAGATTTACCCCAATATCGAGGATTATGACGATCTGGGGCGTTATTACCTCGAAGAACTGGAGGTTTCAAAAGTTCCCGCCCACCTGCAGAACTATATCGACTATGAAGCCTATGGCCGGGATGTGGCGTTGGAGTAAAACGGCACTTTCACCGATCAGGGCTATGTGCGGGATACCAGAGAAACCTTCCATGAGTATTATGACGGCGAGCGCGGCAGCATCCCCGACGAATACCGGGTGATGACCTTCCAGGACGATCTTCCCGAAGAAGAAAAATCCGAGTGGGCTATGGATATCGCCTTTGACATGGACGAGTTTTTCCGTCAGAACGATCCGCAGTATGCGGCGGAGCACCCGGAGGCACACGCCGCAAAGGAAGAACTTTACGAAAATCTGATGGCCGGACGCATTTCCGCTTTGGATGAAAAGCTGGCGGCGCTGGGACAGACGCAGGAAGACTATCTTCCTTCGGAGATTGAAAAATTCAAGGATGCCACGGGCTATGAGGAATTTCTTGATTTTGATCCGGCGGAGGTCAAGGCCGCTTTGGATGACCCGGAGAAGTCCCATGCGGATGAAATGCTGTCCGCTGCGGAGAAGGTTGCCTCGGAAAAGATGACTGTGCTTGTAGTGGAACCTATGAAGGAACCCTATGTGAAGGAGATCGACCCCGATCTTCATTCCCTGCAGGCGGAGGTCGGCGGAGACATTGGCGCAACTTATCCCTATTCTGACCCGGTGGCGCTGGTTTGCAATGATGAAGGAAAGCTCATAGGGCTTGATCTGAACCGTGGACTGCGGGATGAAAATGGAGAAATTTATGATATCGTAGCAGGGACTTTCCTGGTGGTTGGACTTGGTGAGGAAGATTTTGCCTCCCTGTCCCCGGAACTGATTCAGAAATACACGGAACAGTTCAAAACGCCGGAACGATTTATGCAGATCAATGGCAATATCGTTGTTCTTCCTGTCCCAGCAGAGAAGCAAGACCTCGCTTATCTGCCAGACCGTTTTGAGACCGGCGAGCGCATCCAAACGCCCAGGGGCAGCTTTTATGTGACTGCCATGAGCCGGGAGCAGATGGAGGCGGCCGGTTACGGCGTCCACCATATTTCCGATGATGGAAAGTATCTTATTATGGGAAACGGCACACGGGCCTTTGCCGTGGCAGCAGAACAGCCGGAAAAGGACAATCCTCTCCGCACGGTCGAAATGACGCTGGAGGATGACTACGGCATGATCGACGGTGTTATCAACAACGGCAGACGCGGCGAGGAATTGGAAAAAGCCCAGGAGTACGCGGAACGGACAACGCCGGAGAAGCCTTCCATCCGTGAGCGGTTAGAGGACGCCAAACGGGAGTGTGCCGAGCATAAGCCACCGGAGGGCAAGAAGCCCGGTCGTGATGTGCCGGAGCAGGACTGCCTATGAGCCGAAGCAAGAAGTGGCGGCTGGAATGGGCGTTCTTCCTGGGCGAGAACGGCAGGCGGCAGTATAACCATATCTGCAAAAAATGTGTTCATGGCTGCAAGCAGAGTTTCCGGGCGTGTCTGGTCGCTTGTCCGCATTACAGTTCCAAACGGTCTAAAATCTGTGAAGATAAGGGTAGAAAAACCGCAGAATAATTCCCTGTATCCGTATTTTCAAAGGGAGCCTTTATGATTTCTCATGTGTCGGTCTGCTTGCTGGCACATGGAGAAAATGGCTCGATTTCAAACACTTTCTGATACACAAAACGGGAGTACAGCTTTTCGGTTCATCCGATTGGCTGTACTCCCGCTTTTTCTTTTTGCTATCATCAAATTACTTTAACACGGTTCTGTTGTTTGAACAGGGGTACAAATTGTACCTCCGTTGAAAAGGAATTTCCATAGTATTTTCTCATTAGGATTGGATAGGAAAGGATGGATAGCCGCCGCAGTAGGCGTTGTGGGAATGTGTAAACTGCCAGGATTGTGAGGCTGTGGGAAAGCTGTTTGCAGACTTGTGGGAAAAGGCTTGTCTTTTTCCATCAGGTTGTGAATGGCTTTTCCATCGGCACGAGCGGCAGTTTTCCATATTTCCATGACGCAAGAAAATCATCCAACGATCAGCCGGTACACCGTCAGCGGCACATACCACACAGCCACGATCAGCCGCCATGCCAGAATGAAACCACCGATCACACCACCGATAATAAAGTTCAATGCAAACAGGGCGATTCCTCCACCCAGGGAGCCGCCGCCCGGCACGATCCAGAGGCACATCCGATGGAGTCCAAACGGCAACCCGCAGAGTATCCAGAGCCATACATAGTCAAGCTCTCCGTTCTTCACGCAGGCGGATTTGAAGATACAATACAGGATCAGTGCCACGGTCACGGGCAGTACGCTTTTGAAGAATAATGCTTTGATTGCTTCGCTTCTTGTCATCGGTAAAACCTCCTTCCGCAGTTCCATTATACAGGATGCCGGGAGCTGCGCCCAGCGTCTTTCAGAGAAAATTATTCCAGTTCATGCCGCCGCTGTTGTTCCTGTTCCTTTGGAACGGTCAGCAGCGCATCCACATTTTGCTTGACGGTATCGTATTCCTGGGCTTCGGTCCTTGCGGCTTTGTACTCCGCAAGGAGCCGTTCCTTTTCTGCGTTGAGATTGGCAAGCTCTGTTTTCATGCTTTCTGTTGTCGGCAGCGGCACAGCCCCCAGCCGTTTCAATTCTCTGGCGGCCGCTTCAAAAAGGATGATCTCGCTCTCATGCCCCCGCAGGAACTTTTCTTTATCATTCGATTTACGGTATCTGTCATAAAGCGGCTTTAGCTGACGGTAAGTTCCGGCGTGCTTCATCACAAGGGTAAGTTCGGCACTTCTGCTTTCTATCCGCTTGATCTCTGCATGAGCGGTATCCCTGCGTGCGGATATTGCGGTCAATTTGCTTTCCAGTTCTCCATAACTGCTTATCCCGTGTTCGGTCAGGAAATTCATGGTCTTGGCGGCTTGTTTCAGATTGTTCAGCTTCGCCCAATGGGTGAAGCCTGCGCTCTGCTGTGCCTTGATGTTATTCTGGATATCAATGAGCAGGCTGATCTTTCCGTTCCGCTGTTTCGGATGGCGGGAAGGTCTGGAACGCCTCCGGCGATCCGGTCGGCAAGGGCTTCTTCGGTGTAGTCCACACCCAGGGTTTTCAGACGGGTGAACCGTTCCTGATCCGGCGCTCTGGCGGAGATATACTTGCCCCGCTTGATCTCATAACCTTCTCTCTGCAGGCGGCGAAGCAGTTCTTCCAGGTTGGAACAGGCTGGCAGGAGCCGGTCAATGGCCGCTTTCAGCTTTGCCTTATAGCTGGTGCCGTTCTGCGTAGCCTGATGTTCAATATAGCTCTTGCCCTTGTCCTGTCCTGGGATGATGACAGACAGACCGTGTTCCTTGCAAAGCCGGTCGGAGGTACGGCGGATATCGTGATAGCTTCGCTTGTTGGAATGATAGTGCTTATGATTCGCAAAGCTGACCGCATTGAAAATCAGGTGGTTATGAACATGATCTTTGTCTATATGAGTGGTAAGTACAAATTCATACTTGCCGCCCAGGATTTCTTTTGCAAGCTCCATGCCTATATCATGAGCCTGTTCCGGCGTAACCTCTCCAGGCTGAAAGGCTTGGATCAGATGACGACCCAGGTTCGTTCCCTTGTCGATGGCATGACGGCGGGTCCAGGCAAATTCGATATCCGCAGTTTCGGCGGCGCAGCCATAGGAGGATACAAGCAGCTTTCCGTCCGTCTTTTCCGGGTTGCAGATATAGTCAATGGCGACTTTCAGCGTTGACTTGATAGGATGCGTCTTTGTAACTGCCATATCTCATTCAGCCTCTCCCGTATCTCGCTCATGTCGGCCTGATACGCAGGGCCTCCGGCGTTGATTCGCTTGGCGATCTGGTTGATATTCCGGCCGATGGCGGAAAGCTCCTTGGTGAATGCCTTGATATCTGCGGTGTCTGTATAGATGATATATCCGTCAATCGCCATCTTGCGGAGGTAAGCGCCATATCTGCGTGTGGGTACTGGCTCATTTTTTCATCTATGAGCCGTTTTTCATCCTCCGTAACATAGAATTTCATTTGGATATTCCGCTTTCGGTTTGCCATGCGCCGCCTCCGTTCTTTATAAGGGTTTGGGACTATCCCAACAAGCAATTTTGAATTTTCGGGCAAGGGACCTGAAAATCTCAAAATTCGCAAGCGGGTACTCGCTTGCTGTGCTTGCTATCGTATCTTATCCCTACTTATAAAGCGTTGCGGAAGTCCAAAAATGCCGCAAAACCAGAAAAACAGAGGATGTTCAGACCACCCTCCGTTTCTTCATTCGGCTTTTCAATTTTTAAGGCCCCGTCAATGGCACCCTCCACGATAGGCAAATACTGTTCCGGGCAGAGCTTTAACTTCTGTCCGACCCGCTGGCGCAGCTCGCTTTCCTCTCTCGCATGACCTCTGGATTGAAATATCTCTCCATTGGCAGACCGCAGATTTTTACAAGCTGTATGATGACCGGCAGGCTGGGGATCGTGCCCTCGTTTTCAATGTTGGCAAGATACCTGGTATCAATATTCACCTTTTCGGCTAAATCTTTTCGTGCAAAGGTTCTTCGCCTTCCGTGCTTCTTTTTACATCCGCACCGAAGGTTTCAAAGCCAGGGCAGTCTTTCACTTTTGCCATTCAACATCACCCACATACATTCTATATTTCATAGCCTGCACATGGAATGATGTGATATGTATCACACATACATTTTTATAATTCTTTGTTATGCCCTGCTCTCCTTGACTGACTACCAAATATGAAGTATTATAATGCTTAGTTTTAACTAACTCAAAAAGGAGGGCACACAATGACAAATCAATACATGACGAAGCTGTACCACGATCTGCTCTCCAACTCTCCGCAGACAGTGACAATAGATATTCCGGCTGATATGGGAACAGGTCAGATTTCGCAGATCGTCACGAAACAGGGGAGCAGTTGTTTCAGACTGGAGAATGAATTACTTTTCGGATATGAACGTGCAGGGGGTGAGCAGCGAGGAATACATACAAATGCTGTTCTGCTTCAATGACGGAGTTTCCTGGAATATTGCAGACAACCGGCAAAGTGCCAGCATACAAAAAGGGTGAATCCTGTATTTATCGCGGCCACGGGAAATGGAATATCTGTGCTATTCTAAAAAGAGCGATTTCCTTTTCAAAAATGTGAAAAATACCTCTATCCTATTTCTATAAGATTCTGAATGACTACTTTGAGGCTGGTGAGATCGAGGTCTATCAGAAAAAAAATTATTGGACGGCATATCAAAGGTGAATATCACGCCCTATATGGAACACATTTTTGCGGAGCTGCAAGACTTCACGCAATATCGCGGCGGGTTGGGATACCTGTTTCTGGAAAGCAAGGTCTTTGAGCTGCTATCGGTATATTTTGAGCGAGGTCCTGGAGCTGAGTATTCTCGCGTCAACCTACGTTGCAATTTCCAGAAGTGACCGGGAATCCATCATCGAGGCAAAGAGAATCATTGACAGCGAGCTTGCCCTGGCTCCGAGCTGCGAGGGAATTGGCGCGGCAGGTCAATATCAGCACTTCAAAATTGACGAAGGGCTTTTCCTCCCCTGTTCGGAACATCGGTTCATGCGTATGTCATCGACCAGCGGTTAGAAAAGGCGGCAAGCCTGCTGTTAGAAAGTAATTTGAATGTCAGCCAGGTGGCTATACTGGTGGGATATTCAAAAAGCGAGCAATTTCGCAGCGGCGTTCAAAAGGAAATACGGAGTGAATCCGAAAAACTATAAAGCAGAAGCTACGATTGGATAAATGCAAAAAATACTGATTTTGGGTAGAATAAAATTGTTTTTGGGTTGGAATCGTGGGCGCAAATTAAAGAATTATATGTGGTGTGGTTAGAACACTCTAACCACACCACATTTTTTCATTTTCTCAGATATAAGGAGGATACTGGTATGAGTTCCCAGAAAAAAAGTTCCCGGCTTGAGGGAAAAGATTTAATTACTATCGGCATCTACACCGTCATCTATGTCGTGATTGTTATGCTGGTGGCGATGCTTGGCTTTATCCCCATTTTTATTCCGCTGATGGCGGTGCTGTGCCCTTTGATTGGCGGCATCCCCTATATGCTGTATGTTACAAAGGCTAAAAAATTCGGGATGACTGCAATCATGGGTTTCCTGATTGGCCTAATCATGGTGTTCTTCGGCAACGGCTATCTTACTATGGTAACTGGTCTCGTTGGCGGCCTGTTGGCCGACGTGATCCTGAAAAAGGCGGACTACAAAAGTGCAAAGAGTACAGTTCTTTCCTGCGGCGTGTTCAGCATCTGGGTGTTTGGCAACTTTGCTCCCATTTTCCTGAACCGTGAAAGCTATATGGTAATGTTGACTGAAGGATACGGCGCTGAATATGCAGCTACCCTTAATACATATATGCCTATGTGGATTGCGCCTATTCTGCTGGTTGCCTGCTTTGTGTTTGGCCTTGTCGGAGGTATGATTGGGAAAGCCATTTGCAAAAAGCACTTCCAGCGTGCCGGTATTGCATAATGGCGCGGGAAATTCTGCTCAGCAAAAAAAAAAACAGAACAAGGGTTACGGCTCGATCCGCGTACAAAACTGTTGCTCATCTTCATCATAAGCATTTTTGTCATGGGTGGAACAGGCGGAGAAGCTATGGGGCTGATCCGCCTTGTTCTTTGTACGGTTCCGGCTATATTGCTGCTTACCTCGAAACAATGTGCAAAAAGCTGTGGGCTATATTGCTGTGTTTTCTGCTTTTTATGCTGTTCAAATTTATGTTTTGCCGCACCTTACGGGAATATTGAATTTCCTCGTTCTGTTTACAACAGGATTCTTCTGCCGAATCCTTCCCAGTGTTGCGATTGCTGCCTATGCAGTGAATACAACAACGGTCAGTGAATTGATTTCCGGCATGGAAAGAATCCATATGCCTAAAAGAAGTGACGATCCCCTTAACGGTCATGTTCCGCTTCTTTCCAACTGTCTTTCAGGAGTCAGAAGCAATCAGTGACGCTATGAAAATGCGTGGGATTAAACTTGGAGGGAAAAAATCTTCAAAAATATTGGAGTATAAGCTGATCCCGATGATTACCTGCTCCGTGAAAATCGGTGAGGAACTTTCCGCTGCGGCAATTACCCGTGGCCTCGGCGCTCCTGTCAAACGCACAAACATTTGCCAGCTTAAATTCAATTTTGCCGATGTGGTGCTGATCTTGTTTTGTTGCTTTGTAGTGTTTTGGGCGATTGCTTCCCCGATAATTTCCGCAGGAGGGATTTTGCCATGATAGATTTTCAAAATGTTTCTTTTTCTTATGGTGAAGAATCCAGCGGCGGAGGGATTAGAAATGTCAATCTCACCATAAACACAGGGGAATTTGTTTTACTCACGGGGAGAATCCGGCTGTGGGAAAACAACGATTACCCGTTTGGTAAACGGGCTGGTGCCTCATTATTACGAGGGGCAATTTAGAGGGCGATGTCCTTCTGGACGGAAAAAGCGTATCAGATACGCCGCTTTTATGACTTGGCTGCTATGGTGGGATCTGTATTCCAGAATCCCAAAAAGTCAGTTTTTCAACGTGGATACGGATAGTGAATTAGCCTTTTGCCTGTGAAAATTTAGGCTATCCTCAGGAGGATATCCTGAAAAGGATTGACCGGACAGTTTCCGATTATCATATTGAAGATTTGATGGGGCGAAGCGTGTTTGCTCTGTCCGGGGGCGAAAAGCAAAAAAATAGCCTGTGCTTCATCAAGTGTATTGCTGCCGGGAATTATGGTCCTGGACGAACCATCTTCTAATTTGGATATGGCTGCTATTGATGACCTGCGGCAGGTCCTGAGCCTCTGGAAAAAGCAGGGCAAAACAATTCTGATCGCAGAACACCGCCTTTACTACCTTCACGATCTTGCAGATCGTGTGCTGTATGTAAAAGATGGGGAGATTGAACGGGAATACACGCCTGCTGAATTTGACAGCTTATCGGATGGCACTCGAAAAAAGAAATGGGACTGCGGCCGTTTTCTCTCGAAGTTGAAGCCTGCGAATCAGTATCAGGCGCATACAGCTAAACAGATGGAATTTCAAAATTTCTGCTTTGCGTATAAAAGCGGGAACCGGAAAGCCTCCATATTCCGAGTGCAGAACTGCCTGTTGGAGAAACGATTGCCATTATCGGTCTGAATGGCGCTGGAAAAATCTACTCTGGCCCGCTGTATTTGCGGACTGGAAAAAAGTGTGGCCTTTGCAGGTTGACGGAAAAACCCTTGATTGAAAGCCCAGCTCAAACATTGCTACATGGTAATGCAGGATACCAGCCATCAGCTATTTACCGAAAGCGTGACGGATGAAGTGCTTCTGAGCATTGACAACGAGGATGAAACTGTTGTGGATAAAATCCTTAAACAGTTTGATCTGCTGGAATATAAAGACAGGCACCCGCTTTCTCTTTCCGGCGGGCAAAAAAACAGCGGGTAGCGATCGCGTCTGCCATTGTGAGTAACCGGGAGATCATTGTGTTTGACGAACCAACCAGCGGGCTTGATCTTAAACATATGCGGGAAGTTGCGCGGAGTTTGAAGTCACTCGCGGATCAGGGCAAAACGCTTCTTGTTATTACGCATGATCCGGAGTTGGTGATGGCGGGATGTTCGTATGTAGTCCATATGGAAAAAGGGCAAATAAAAGAAAGCTATCCATTGACGAATCCGGCAGTAAAAAAGGTTTTGGATTTTTCCGAATCCGCCAGTGAATTTTAGAAATTATGAATGTCAGGGCCGCCTTGACTGGACAGAAAGATAATGATAAGAGGCCGCTTTACTTTGGCGGCCTCTTGTTTTTGAAGCACAGACAGTACGGCTCAATATAAGGAGGGCTTATGTTCAAAAAAATCTTTGAGTACGCAGGGCCATATAAGAAAAATATGTATGTGGCCACGGTTGTCGTACTGGTCAGCGTTCTTATGGGCGTCCTGCCTTTTGTGCTGGCCTATCAGGTCATTTCACCATTGGTTATGGGCGATTCTGTTGAAACAGAATTTGTTTTATTGCGTGTTATAGGGGTTTTGATCTGTCTTGTTTTGCAGGCGTTTTTTTTATGGATGGGGATTATCAATTTCTCATAAAGCAGCATATAACACATTGTTCCGTCTGCGGGTATCTCTGCAAGAGAAGTTTGAGAAACTTCCCTTGGCATTGTGGAGGAAAAAGGGACAGGGACAATCAAAAAAGCTGTTTGTCGATGATGTGGACAGCTTGGAATTGCTCCTTGCTCATTCAGTCCCGGAGGGTATCGCAAATTTACTGATCCCGCTGGTGATTTATGTTGCTATGTTTTTGTGCGGACTGGAAACTGGCTCTTATGTCTTTGGCCTCTATCCCGATCAGCCTGCTCTCCATGGTCATTATGTACTCTGTTGGAATGAAGCGCATGGGTCCCTACTATCAGTCTGCACAGAAAATGAACAACACGATCATTGAGTACATCAATGGTATGGAGGTTGTCAAGGTTTTCAACCGGGAGAGTGAATCTTACGAGAACTTCCGCAAGGATGTAACGGACTATCGGGATTATACCTTGGCATGGTATAAGGCCGCCTGGCCCTGGATGGCGATATACGGAAGTCTGCTGCCCCTGCACTGTTATTCTGACTTTGCCTCTTGGGGCATGGTTTGTTCTCTGTGGCATAAGCACTTTTACCTGATTTGATTTTAGTCCTCTGCCTTTCCCTCAGCATTGGGATTCCTCTCCTGAAAGCACTGGGCTTTTATGGAGACGATTCCGATTCTGAATTATAAGATCACGGCACTTGAACAGATGTTAAATACGGCACCGCTGCAAGCTGCTGAGGATGATTTCCACGGACAGGATTTTAACATTTCTTACGATCATGTTTCCTTTGCGTATCAGACGACACAGCCTGGCCCAGATGGGAAACCGATAATAGCAGAAAACGAAGTCCTCCACGATATTACCTTTGTGGCACAAGCAGGACGAAAAACTGCCCTAGTTGGTGAATCCGGTTCTGGCAAGAGCACCCTTGCAAAACTGTTGATCCACTACTATGACCCGCAGAAAGGGAGCATTTCCATTGGCGGGCAGAAACTTTGTGATATGAGCCTGGAGGCATTGAACAGCCGCATTTCCTATGTGGCTCAGGATCAGTACCTGTTTAACGCCTCCCTGCTGGAAAATATCCGTCTTGGACGTTTGGATGCTACCGATGAGGAAGTAATGCAGGCGGCGAAGAAAGCCCAGTGTATGGAGTTTCTGGAAAAGCTGCCGCAAGGTATTCACTCCATGGCGGGCGATGCGGGGAAAATGCTTTCCGGGGGGCAGCGCCAGCGAATTTCCCTGGCGCGGGCAATATTGAAGGATGCCCCGATTGTAGTGCTTGACGAGGCCACGGCCTATGCTGATCCAGAAAATGAGGAAAAAATGGAGGCTGCTATTGCGGAGCTGGTGAAGGGAAAAACCTTGGTAGTTATCGCTCACAAACTTCCCGCTATAATGAACGCAGATCAAATATGCGTTATGGATCACGGAAAGATGGTGGCAACCGGAAAACATCAGGAGCTGATTCAAGCTTGCCCAGAATACCAAAAGTTGTGGAAAGCGGCTCAGGACAGCGCCGAGTGGAAAGTATCTACTGCAAAGGAGGGAAGATAAATGTTTGCATTGATTTCAAGAATCCTGAACCTCTCCGGGAGGTATAAAAAGCCGTATTCAGGCTGCATTTCTATGTGCATTTGTCGAGTCCATTCTCTCCAAAATGCCGATCTTCATGGCGTTTATTGTCTTGGCCGGGTTTGCTGATAATACGCTGACTGGAAAGACCTGACTGTTTGTCGGACTTGGATTATTAGCTGTTGTAGTGGTTCAGACAGTGGTTCACTATTTGAGCGACCGTCTGCAAAGTGCCGCTGGATTTATGATCTTTGCTGATAAACGGATGGAGTTGGGAAATCATTTAAGAAAAATGCCGATGGGTTACTTTACATCGGGGAATATTGGCAAAATCAGCTCTGTTCTCAGTACGGATATGGTATTCATTGAGGAAGTTTCTATGAGTACCATTGGCAACATGATGAGCTATATGCTGTCTACTTTGGTTTTAGCTGTTTTTTTATGTTCGTACTGGATTGGAGACTTGGGCTGATTGCGGTAATCATTACCTTGCTGGCATCGCTGGTTGCAAAATATATGAATAAGGTTTCCTTCAAGGAGGCTGTCGGGCGTCAAAACCAAAGCGAGAATTTGACGGATGCGGTCTTGTCTTTTTGCTGAAGGAATTGGGGTTATCAAAAGTTACAATCTGCTCGGAGAAAAATCTGACGAATTAACGGAAAACTTCAAAAATCAAGGGATGTCAATACGAAGTTTGAGCAGAAAATGACACCGTGGACCACTGGCTTAAACATTCTCTATGGCGTGGGTATTGCCGCTATCTTCGGTTTATCCGTTTTTTTTACATCAGGAAGGCGTACTCTCCCTGGCTTATCTTTTGGGCGTGCTGCTGTTTGTCTTTGATCTCTTTGGACCTCTGAAAGCTCTTTATGGAGAAGCAACCCGACTAACCGTTATGAACGCTGCCCTTGATCGTATTGAAGCGGTATTGGATGAACCGGAACTTTCCGACAACGGCAAGCAGCATATTCCGGCTCAGGCACAGCCGGGACAGCCGGAAGTCCTGTTCAACGATGTTACATTTGCTTATCAGGATAAAGAGGTTCTGCATCATATCAGTTTTGCCATGAAGAAAAATTCTATGACAGCGCTGGTTGGACCGTCCGGTAGCGGTAAGTCCACCATTGCAAACTTGCTGGCGCGACTTTGGGATGTAAAATCCGGCAATGTGACGATAAGGGGTGTGGATATTCGCAATGTACCTCTGTCGGAATTGATGGATCAGATCAGCATGGTATTCCAGCGCGTGTATCTGTTTCAGGACACCATTTACAACAATATCATCATGGGAAAGCCGGATGCTACGGAAGAAGAAGTCTATGAGGCTGCCAGAAAAGCCCGCTGCTATGATTTCATTATGGCTTTGCCCGACGGATTCCAAACGGTGGTTGGTGAGGGCGGTGCAACACTTTCCGGCGGCGAAAAACAGCGTATTTCGATTGCCCACTGTATTCTGAAAGACGCGCCTATTGTCATTTTGGATGAAGCTACCGCAAGTGTAGATACGGACAATGAAAGCTATATTCAGGAGGCTATTTCCGAATTGGTGAAGGGAAAGACCCTGCTTGTAATCGCTCACCGCCTAAATACCATCCAGAACGCCGATCAGATTTTAGTTATAGACAACGGCCAGATTGCACAGCAAGGAACCCATGAGGAACTTTTGAAACAGTCTGGTATCTATCAGGATTTTGTCAATATCCGAAAGAGTGCGGCTGGCTGGAGTCTTGCTTAATGACGAAAGGAGCTGCCTATGAAACTTCATACTGCCGGAGAGGATTATTTGGAGGCCGTGCTTATACTTCAAAAGAAGCTCGGTATGGTGCGTTCCGTGGATGTTGCTCGGTACATGGAGGTTTCAAAACCCAGCGTTTGTTACGCAGTAGGAACTTTACGAGAGGGCGGCTTTTTGACAACAGACGAAAACCATTATCTACACCTGACCGATCTTGGCCAGGATGTGGCTGAAAAAATCTATGAGCGCCATTGTTTTTTAACAAAGCAACTTATATCTATAGGCGTTGATCCTGAAACGGCGGAGGCTGATGCCTGCCGGATTGAACATGATATTAGCGCAGAAACCTATGAACGGCTGAAAGAATTAGTCACGAAAGAATAATTACATAGCGTATGAACCTGCCCCGTCTACGGGGAAAGAAAAAAACCGTTGGTTGGGGCAGGTGACTTTGCGCGCCTATTTTAAGTTATTACCTTAACGGCGGTTTTGAGAAATCAGAGCCGCCGTTTCTTTGCGTTTACACAATCCAATGACGACTTGCAGGGACACGGTAGCCGATGGGAGGTTAATTTGCCGTGTCCTTCTTTTTGTTTCGCAGTATCCATGATCTGCACCAGTTAAAAAAAGCGTAGCCCCTCCGTCGGAGCCGTCCGGCTTTGAATATGAACTATACCATGTAAGCAATCATCTTTATAAAACATTTCTGCGCCCAGCAGGTCCGTTGCGACTTGCTGGGCGCTTTTTGCTGTTTTCCGAGGACAAGCCCGCCTCGAAAAAAATTTTTAAGAAATTTTCAAAAAGGAGGCTTTTAGCGGGTAGCGAGCGGCTTTGCGTTCGCCTTGTTAGCGGAAAGGGAGAAACCCACCTCATTCCCCCAGGAAAGGGGGTGAAAAGATGGATATGATCCCCCGCAATGACTATGGCGAGCGGTGCCAGTTCGATGCTTACTGCAAGCTGGTACTGTACCATGAGGCAATCGACTACCTTCGGGAAATGCAGAGGCGCCGTGACAGGGAACTGTCATTCAGCGACCTTCCGCAAATGGAGATGGACAAGCTCTGCGTTGTAGATCATTACCCCAGTGACAGATTTACATTCTCGTCCCACGGGTATGACCTGCATATCGAAAACGAGCTTGTGGCTGATGCCTTCGCCGGTTTGTCTGTTCAGGAGCAGAGTATTTTGATCCTGCATTTTGTTCTGGACCTGCCGGATCAGGAGGTTGGCCGCCTTGTTGGAATGTCTCGCAGCGCCGTTCAGCGGCGAAGGGCAAAATCATTGACCGAGCTGCGGATCAAGTTGGCCGCACTCATGCCGAAGGGAGGTTGAAGGTATGAAGAAACCCACTTACAAGGGCAAGGAGCTTCTTCCTCTTTCGGTGATCGACGCCGCCCGTGACGGGGACTCTCAGGCTGTGGAGCAGGTACTCCGGTACTATGAGGGCTATATCAATAAGCTCTGCACCCGGACGCTTTACGACTCTGACGGCCAGTCCCATGTCCGGGTGGACGAGTACATGAAGCGCCGATTGGAGATCAAGCTCATTCATTCCATTGTCAGCATGAGCTGACAAGCCCGGTCTGAAAGCGGAAACAGCTTACCCTTTCCCTGTTTCTCTCTTTCGTGGCCGGAGGCAGCACCTTGACAAAGAAAGCCCGTTGGGAGGCCAACGCCGCAGTATAAGGCAAACGGATACATTCCTGTTTGTGCCGAGCCATACGGCCGGTGCGCCATGACCTCGTTTCAAGTCCGCAGGACGGGACCACTGTAACGGGCGAGCGAACAGCACCAGACCGCAAAGCAAGCGTGGCAGCTTGCGGGCGATGACACACGGGCAGGGTCAAAGATACTCGCGCATTGAACGCCCACACAGCATTGTGCGCCGCACCCATCAGCATGGGCCGGGGTTAGACTCCCGTGGAGCTGTGCCAGCAGCCGTCCGTAAGCCTACTTTTCTTTTTTGAAAGTTTATGGATAGATCGTAAACTTTTCAATTAGCAGCAGACAAACACGGAGCAGCACGGTAAAATAATGGTGGAAGTTATATTACCCACACATATTCGTGCTGTTCCTTTTCATAACTGAAAGGGGGTTCTCATGTCTCAAACATGGAACGGCACGAAGAAAGAAACCCCTGAAAGAAGGACATATACGGTTGACGATATTGCTCAAATTCTGGGCATCGGAAGAACTTCCGCATATATCCTTGTAAAAGAAGGGCACTTCAAAATCGTGCGAATTGGTAACGCCATACGCATTTCCAAGCGGTCATTTGACGAGTGGCTTGACTCCCTCGACCTGTGATCCAAGAAAGGAAGAACGATATGGCATCTATAATCAAGCGAAAGAAAAACTATTCCGTTGTTTACAACTATGTGGACGAAAACGGAGAAACCAAACAGAAGTGGGAAACCTGGCATACCCACAAAGAGGCCTTAAAGCGCAAGGCGGAAATCGAAAATCAGCAGCACACGGGAACTTTTCTCCCGCCAAGCAATCAGACGATCACCGAGTTCCTTTATGACTTCGTATCTCTTTACGGAGAAAAGAAATGGGGCGTGTCTATGTATGACAGCCAAACGGCACTGATTGCGAACTATATCAATCCGATCATCGGTGATATGGAGGTACAGGCGGTTACTCCCCGTGCGGTTGACGGTTATATCCAAACCTTGCAGAAAACCAAGTCGGTGTCTACCAAGACCCGAAAGGCTGTTACCACCTATGTCAGCGACAAGACCATTGAAAAGATCATCAAGCTCCTGCGGTGTGCGTTTAAGCAGGCAGTACGATGGGAAATCATTGCAAGAAATCCCTTTGACAATGTGATCCTCCCTAAAACGGAGTATGCGAAACGGGATATCTGGACGGCGGATATGATCCGTCTTGCCCTGGACAAATGCACGGACAGCAAGCTCTATGTGGCAATGAACCTTTCCTTTGCCTGCTCTCTGCGTATGGGTGAAATCCTGGGGCTGACCTGGGAGAACGTCCATATTTCCGATGAAGATATTGCTGCGGATAATGCCTATGTCTACATCGACAAGGAGCTGACACGGGCTTCCAAACGGGCGATTGAAACACTGGGTGAGAAGGATATCTATTACATCTTCACTCCGCTCATGCCGAACACCAGCACAAGAATTATCCTGAAAAAGCCGAAAACCGACTCCAGTATCCGTAAGGTGTGGCTGCCGAAAACGCTTGCCTACATCCTGCGGGAATGGAAGAAGTCCCAGGACGAGTTGAAAGGCTTCCTGGGTGACGAGTATCAGGACTTCGATCTGGTGGTGGCACTTCCCAATGGACGCCCCTGCGAAGATCGGATCATCCTCAAAGAGTTTGCAAAGCTCCGTGAGGACGCAGGGCTGCCGAAGGTGGTCTTTCATTCTCTCCGTCATTCCAGTACCACCTACAAACTGAAACTGAACCACGGCGATCTGAAAGCCACCCAGGGCGATACAGGCCATGCCGAGATCGACATGATAACCAGTATCTATGCTCACATTCTGGACGAGGATAGAAAGGTCAATGCTCAGAAATTCGAGACTGCCTTCTATGCCAAGCCTGATCTTCGCAATGTCCGTCCGCCGGAGGAACCGGTAAAATCGGAGCCTGCGACCCTGGACCTTGAAAGCCTTGTGGCGCAGCTTCAGAAGTCTCCGGAGCTGGCAAGTGCGCTCGCAGCCCTGATAGCAGCGCAAGCCCCGGCAAAGTGATCCGAAAAATCGAATTAGCAAAACGCAGAAATTTCTTAGCAAATTTCTGAAGAGCGTTCGAGTCCAATTAGCAAATATACATCGTGCGGCGCATAAAAATCTCCCGGTAACGGAAGTGAAATTACCGGGAGAAGGAGGAACAAAAAAACGCTGCAAACCCCGAAAAAAGGCTTGCAGCGGTGCTTTCTGGCGTCCCAGAGAGGATTTGAACCTCCGACCCCACGCTTAGGAGATGGACCCAGTGCATATATTCCCTATCAACAGGGATAAAGAAAATGCAGTTATATCAAGGCTTTTCTCCATGTTCTCTATAAACCTTGTACAAGCAAAATCAAGCAAAAACAAAGGATTTTAGCCCCCTATTGTTTGCACTCTGTTTGCAAAGGCGCGAAATTTGGCGTTAGCCAAAAGTTCAATTCCCGTCGAGACTTAATTATATTCATGGTATCGTGGACATAGTTTACCATACATAGAGGTTCATTACAAGAGGTATTGAGCCAGTGAAAGTGCCTGTTTTATCTTTCTCAGGAAAGGTAAAGCAGGCACTTTTTTTCATATCTAAACTTAGAAAGAAATGAGGTGAAATTATGAATACACAGATTATTGCCATAGCCAACCAAAAAGGTGGTGTCGGCAAAACAACCACTTGTGCCAATCTTGGAATTGGTCTGGCGCAGTCCGGGAAGAAAGTCCTTCTGATTGACGGAGACCCACAGGGAAGCCTGACCATCAGCTTGGGCAATCCTCAGCCTGATAAGCTGCCCTTTACACTGTCAGACGCTATGGGCCGTATTTTGATGGATGAACCAATTCGTCCCGGCGAGGGTATCCTGCACCACCCTGAGGGCGTAGACCTGATGCCTGCGGACATCCAGCTATCTGGTATGGAGGTATCTCTGGTAAACGCTATGAGCCGAGAAACCATTCTGCGACAATATCTGGACACGCTGAAGGGGCAATACTCCCATATCCTTATTGATTGCCAGCCCTCCCTGGGTATGCTTACGGTCAATGCACTGGCTGCCGCTAATAGGGTTATAATCCCCGTCCAGGCAGAGTATCTTCCAGCTAAAGGTTTGGAGCAGCTTTTGCAAACTATCAATAAGGTTCGCAGACAAATCAATCCCAAGCTGCAAATTGATGGGATTCTGCTGACGATGGTAGACAGCCGAACCAATTTTGCCAAGAAATCTCCGCTCTTCTGCGCGAAACCTATGGCAGTAAGATCAAGGTGTTTACATCAGAAATTCCTCATTCTGTCAGGGCTAAAGAAATCAGTGCTGAAGGAAAAAGCATTTATGCCCATGATCCTAATGGCAAAGTGGCTGAGGGCTACAAAAATCTGACGAAGGAGGTATTGAAACTTGAAAAGCAGCGCGAAAAAAATAGAGCTGGCCTCAGTAGATGACCTGTTTTCTACAGAAGAAAGTCGGCAAGACGAGCAACTGGAAAAAATTCAGGAAATTCCCCTATCTGAACTGCATCCGTTCAAGGATCACCCCTTCAAGGTCAAGGATGATGATGCAATGATAGAAACCGCAGACAGCATCAAAAAGTATGGTGTGTTGGTTCCTGCGATTGCCAGACCACTGCCTGATGGCGGTTATGAGCTGGTAGCCGGTCACAGACGCCGCAGAGCCAGCGAATTGGCCGGAAAAGAAACCATGCCTGTCATTGTGCGCGACTTGGATGACGATGCTGCCACAATTATTATGGTTGACAGCAATTTGCAGCGAGAAAATCTGCTCCCCAGTGAAAGGGCTTTTGCCTACAAAATGAAGCTGGAAGCCATTAAACATCAAGGAGCAAGAACAGACCTGACTTCTGTTCAAGTTGAACAGAAGTTGAGCGCCAGAGACCAGGTGGCAAAAGAAGCCGGTGAACGAAGCGGTATCCAGGTAATGCGATATGTTCGTTTGACTGAACTGATTCCAGAGCTTTTGGATATGGTGGATGAAAAGAAAATCGCATTTAACCCAGCCTATGAACTCTCTTTTTTGAAACCGGACGAACAGCAAATGCTGGTGGAAACAATGGACTATGAGCAGGCTACCCCTTCTCTCTCTCAGGCTCAGCGAATGAAAAAGTTCAGCCAGGAAGGGAAATTGTCAGAAGATGTGATGCTTGCCATCATGTCAGAGGAAAAAAAGGGTGATCTGGATAAAGTGACCTTGAGCAGCGATACCTTGCGAAAGTATTTCCCCCAAAAGCTATACACCGGCCAAAATGCAGGAAACCATTATTAAACTGCTGGAACAATGGCAGAAAAAACGCCAACGAGATCAGGAACGATGAAGGGAGAGCCTATGAAAGATATTGCAGCAAGGGAACTGAAAGGCCACAACATTCTTGCAGTGGAGCGATTTTGGGACAGCACTTTCTGGATGATTGAGTTTACTGTCTTGCGCCCTACTGCTTATGGAGAACCTGGTGACGAAATGAGGCTTTTTCTCACAGAGGACGGGTATCAGTCAGCTCTGCAAAGCCAGCAGCGTCGAGAAATCAAAATTAAGAGATATGCCCATGTTATTGAGGGGCATATCCTCGACTTCAAGCCTAAAAAACACCGTCGTTCATAACCG
>VOFK01002790.1_pt1 | contig 20640 bp, 35 predicted proteins | sample 5384121 | NCBI WGS metagenome assembly VOFK01 (sample SAMN12384730, study PRJNA508395) | human gut metagenome | isolation source: healthy gut J | host: Homo sapiens | reverse complement strand
TTCGCCCTCCGCGATGGTCTTTGCGAACGCGAACACCTTCAAAAAGTGGTTGACGCGCTCGACACAGCCGCCCTCGTACTCCGTCATTTTCAAAACGAGCTTGCTAAAATTTGTCATGTTTTTCACTTCTTTCTTTCAAATCGTCTGCGCAGGTGATGAGCGCCTTCTGCAAACCTATGGCGTGTGCGATAGGCAACGCGAGCGCACGCTGCATTTTTGGCGTAGCCCCCCTGCGGCGTTCGCGGACGCAATGGGCACGATGCGCTTGCACCCCAATCCGCAAGATACGCTTTATACTGCGCTTCCGTAATCTGCTCGGGTAAAATGAGCTTCATTGAAATTTCTCCTGCTATTTTGCCATGACGGCCTCGATGTCTTCGATGGTGCGCGGCACGGACGCAGAGAGGTTCTCTGCGCCGGTCGGCGTGACAAGGCAGTTATCCTCCACACGGAAGCCGATGCCGAGATCTCCGGCGTAAATGCCGATATCAACGCAGAAGACCATGTTCGGCGCGATAGGCTTGCCGAGTGCATCGACAACATCGTGCACGTCGTAGCCGACATGGTGCGCACCGCCGTGCCACATGTATTTGCCAATCTCATCGTAAGAGGACAGCAGACCGATCTTTTTTCAGCTGCTCACAGCAATAGCGGCGGGCGGTCATCCACATCGTCCATGAGCATACCGGGCTTGATGATGGAGAACATGTAGTTCGACGTATTGAGGGCACACTCATACAGCATGCGCTGCTCTTTCGAGTATTTGCCGTTGCACGGCCAGCCGCGGGAGACATCGTTGCACTCGCCGCCGTCCCACTGCGCGCCAACGTCATTCAAGATCATATCGCCGTCTTTGGCTTGTCCCATGTAGCTGTCGTAATGGATGCAGAAGTTGTTTTCGCCGGCGGAAATGATGGAGTGGAACGCGGGCTCAAGCACGCCGGCGCCGGTGAGGGGCATAGTCGAACTCGGCTTTATACTCTCGTACTCATACATGCCGGGTGCGAAGCGCGCATCATGCGCAGAATGCCTTCGCGCGTAACGGTCATGCGCGCGGCGCATGGCGTCAATCTCGCACGGAGCCTTCAGGGTACGCAGGCGCTTTAAGATGGGCAGGATATTTTCAACCGTGAGGAACGGGTAGCCGGTCTTAATGGTCTGCGCGAAGCGGTGGGCTTCATCTAAGCCCTCGTCCGCGTATGGCGGTAGAGATCGAGGTAGACGCGCTGCACGTTGCCGCTGTTCAAAACACGGTGGATATCGTTTTCAAAGTTCTCAACGAAGCGGATATCCGTGATACCGGACTGCGCTATAACTTCATCGGCTTTCGGTCTGCGGCCTGTCCAGCGCTCTTCATGAGATCCGGCGGGAGGATATAGATGGATTCCTGCACATTGCCGCCGATTTTTGTGGCGACCAACACGAGCCCCGCGAATTTAATGCCCGTTAAATACAGGAAATTGCGGTTCGTGAAGAATGTATAGTACGCATCGGCGCTCTGACGCGGTGCGCTGCCGGAAAGAACACGACTGCGCTGCCGTCTTTCATTTCGGCGTACAGGCGCTGACGGTTTGCCCTTTGTGGAATTCTGCTGTCATGATAATCCCTCCGAATCTTCTTTGCTTTTATCTATTTCTAAAGGCTTGCTGAGCAAGCCTTTTAAGAAACCCCTGATAGGGTTTCATCAAAATCGTCCACTCGGACGATTTGACTATCTTCCCTGATCTTTAGGCAAAAGAGTTTTCGAGCTGCGGAGCTCGACTTGGGGCGTTGCCCCAAGTCCCCACCCGCAACTTTTTGAAAAAGTTGGATCAAAACTTTATTCGCCGCTCCGCTGTGGAAAACGTTAGCTTACTTCAGCTTTGCAGCCAAGGCGACCCAGCCTCTTTCCTCTTTGCGGTCGATGATCTCGAATTTATCCGCGAGGCACGCCAAAAACGTCGTCTTCCTTCCCTTGTATCGATGATACCGCTCATGATATAGACGGTATCGGGTTTCATGAAGCGCGGAGCGTCTTTTGTGAGCAAATCACGACGTCTGCGACGATATTCGCGACAACGACATCGAATGTGCGGTAACCTTATCCGCCAGATTGCCGCAGATGCCGGTGAACTTATCGCCGACGTGGTTGATCTCTGCGTTTGCGACGGCGGTCTTGACGGCGAGCATCAATATCGACGCCAACGGCGCTGCCTGCGCCGAGCAGCAGACCGGCGACGGACAAAAATACCGCTGCCGCAGCCCATATCAAGCATGGTATCGCCCGGCTTTACATACTTTTCGAGCAGTTCCATGCAAAGGGGTCGTTTCATGCGTGCCGGTACCGAACGCGAGGCCCGGCCCAGATGCAGCACGACGCGGTCACCTGCTTCGTACTCGTCCTCCCACATGGGACGCACAAGCAAGCGGTTGCCGACGGGGATGGGCTTAAAATACTTTTTCCAGTTGTTGATCCAATCCTCCTCCGCGCAGTTGGCGGCGGTGATGGTGTTCTCAATGCCGACGGCTTCAAAACGCTCTTTGAGGAAAGAAATGGCTTCCGCCGGGTTTTTCCTCCGGGCTGATATACACATGGATGATGCTTTTGGTGCGGTCTTTTTTTTGAGAAGGTCTTCGTCGATGAGGTCGATATGCGCGATCTCCATCGCTTCCTCTTCTAAATGCGAATAGTCTTCAATATAAATGCCGTAGGGCACGACCATCTGCGCAATGTCGCCCGCGCGGTCCGTATCCGCCGCGGGAATGGTGACCTGTAATTCGGTCCAGTCTGCGTTTACCTGATCTGTCATACTTTTTAACTCCTGTTCTCTTTTTATAAAATGCAGAAAATTATCTATACATTTCTCATATAAGCTGATTATACAACGCGTCCGGAAAACTTGCAATAGGAGGCCCTGCGACAATCATGACAAAACGCAAATTTCTGCTGCAAGGCATCGCTTTAACGGCATTTTCACTGTTTTTCCGCATTACGAATATCGGCTACCGTGCGTATTTATCGGGCAAAATCGGCGCGGAGGGCATGGGGCTTTACCAGCTCATCTTCTCCGTGTTCCTGCTCGCCATCACGCTTTCCACTTCCGGCATCAGCTTGGCCGTGACGCGCATGGTAACGGCAGCCATTGCGGCGAACCGCCGCTGCACGGTGCGCAGCGTGGTGACGCAGTGCTTTTTGTTCTGCCTGACGGTGAGCTGTACCATTGCGGTTTTGCTGCTGTGCTTTTCGGATTTTGCCGCCGCGCATATTTTGGGCAACGCCGGCGCGGCGCCGTCTCTGCGCATTTTGGCGCTTGGGCTGCCGTTTATGTCGCAGTGCACGCATGAAGGGATATTTTTTAGCAGTGGACGAATCGCTTTCCACCTCATGGAGTGACGCGGTAGAACAGGTGCTGACGACTTTCTCCGCCGTTGTGCTGTTCTGGTATTTTGCGCCGCAGAGCATAGAAGCCGCGTGCTTTGCGGCGATGATTGCTTCAACATTCGGAGAAGCCGTCTCGTTTTTGGCGGGATTTCTCATTTACCGCCGCAGCTTAAAGCGCAACACGCCGAAAGAAAAAGAGCAGGCGACGGGCGTTCTGCACGGGATGTTCCACATTGCGGTGCCGTGCACGCTTTCAAGCGCGGCACGCAGCTTGCTTTCAACGGCGGAAAATCTGCTCATCCCGCGCGAGCTCGGGCGGTACGGGCTCAGTCGTGCGGCTTCCATGTCCGCCTACGGTTTATTACAGGGCATGGCAATGCCGATGCTGTATTTTCCGTCTTCGTTTTTGACGTCGTTCGCGTCTTTGCTCATCCCGAAAACGGCGCGGGAATTTGAGCTTTCGCACCGCAGGGCCGTGCGGCACATCACGCAGCGCGCGGTGCACGCAGCCCTAGCAGTTCGGCATTTTCTGCTCGGGGATCTTCTTCGTTTTCGGCAGTGACTGGGGCGAGGCGTTTTATAAGAGCCGGGAAGCCGGGGCATACCTCAAAATTTTGGCGCCGCTCGTACCGCTTTTGTATCTGGATGTCGTGGTGGACAGTCTTTTAAAGGGACTTGACGAGCAGCTGAACTCCATGAAATACAACTTTTCGGATTCGTTTCTGCGTGTGCTTTTGATTTTGCTTTTCATGCGGTTTGCCGGTATGCGGGCGTACATTGCAATTTTGTTTTCTCGTCCATCTTCAACGCGATGCTGAGTGTACGAAGATTATTAAAAGTCGCCGATGTTGCATATCGGGCTATTGAAAAGTGCAGTGATGCCGGCGTTTTTGCACTGCTTGCCGCGAATGCAACACAGTTTTTATTGAAAAGCATTTCGCTTTCGGGTATTCCCCTTGTTTTGCTGCAAACGGCGGTTTGTGCAGGGGCTTTATGCCGCTTTGCTGTTCCCGTTTTTAAAGCTGTGCACGTATCATACGGACAAAAAGCAAACCGTTAAAACATAAAAGCGGCGCTCCGACAGGTTGCCCTGCCGAAGCGCCGTGGTTTTATTTACGTGTTGTCAGAAAGAAATCAGATCCAACGGGTCTCGGTCATCTTCGGCTCGAAGATGATAGCGGACTTCAGGGTCTCAACAGCCTTCATAAGGCCCTCGTTCTGGCTCATGAGGCTATCCTCATGCTCAATGCTGATGGCATAGTCATAGCCGACAAGGCGCAGAGCGCTGATGATGTCCTTCCAATAGAGCAGATCGTTGCCGTAGCCAACGCTGCGGAAGATCCAGGAGCGATGTGCTTCGTCTGCATAGCTCTTCGTGTCGAGCGCGCCGTTCTTTGCCATGTTGTACTTATCGAGACGGGTATCCTTTGCGTGTACGTGGAAAATTGCGTCGCCGCCGAGCTCGCGGATAACAGCAACCGGATCCATGCCCTGCCAAATGAGGTGGGACGGGTCAAAGTTTGCGCCGATCTCCGGGCCCACAGCCTCACGGAGCTTGAGGAGCGTCTCCGTGTTGTAAACACAGAAGCCCTGGTGCATTTCAAGAGCGATCTTGTTGACGCCGTGCTCTTTTGCGAATGCTACAAAATTCTTCCAGTAATCGACAAGAATCTTCCACTGATACTCGAGGATCTTACCGAAATCGTCCGCCATGCGCATACAACCCAGTTCGGATACTGAGAGGTTACTCGCAATCGCCCGGGCAGCCGGAGAAGCAGTTGATCTGATGCAGGCCGTATTTTTCAGCCATCAGAACTTGCGTTGCGCATGTCCTTATCATAAGCCGCAGCCAGCTCCTTATTCGGGTGGATCGGGTTGCCGTGGCAGGAGAATGCGCTGACTTCCATATCATACTTCTTGATGGTATCGCAGAACTCCTGATACTTTTTGCTTCATCGTGGAGCAGAACTTCCGGATCGCAGTGATCTTTGCCCGGATAGCCGCCGCAGCCGATTTCGACCATCTGGATGCCCATGGACTTGAAATACTTCAGTGCGTCCTCAAGAGACATGTTGCCTACAACATTGGTAAGTACGCCTAACTTCATGTTAAAACACTCCTTCTAATTGAATAAATCAAAAGAATAACAGATTGAATTGGGGCTTTTTCTGAAAGAGAAAACCCTGTTTGGTTTTATTGTACTATATTTCCTTTGGTAAAATCAACATGGATTTGGCTTTTACGCCGCATTTTTTTGGAATTCCTTTCGGCAGATGTATTGAATTTTTGTGGTTTTCCGTCAAATTCACGGTAGAATTTTCGCCGGGCCTTCCTCTATAATGAAAGTTAGCATTTTATTAAAGGCGGTATAGTTAAATGGAGAAGACCCAAAACTTTAAAAAACACCGTGTTTGCCTGCTACCGCGGGTATATCACGCAGGGCATTGTAAACAATCTCTCCCCTGTTTTTCGTGCTGTTCCAAAACAAATTCGGCATTTCGTATTCGCTGATTTCGGCGCTCATCCTGTGCAACTTTGTGACGCAGGTCATCACGGATATGCTTTCCGTTAAATACGTAGACCGCATCGGCTACCGAAAAATCAGCGGTCATCGCACACGCGCTGGCGTTTTTAGGCCTTGTGATGCAGGGCACGCTGCCGAACGCTGCCTGCGCCGTATGTGGGTCTTGTCCTTGCGACGATTGTGAACGGCGTGGGCGGCGGCCCTGATTGAAGTTATCATCAGCCCGATTGTCGATTCCTGTCGGGCGACGCGAAGGCCTCCGCGATGAGCCTTTTACATTCGTTTTACTGCTGGGGACAGGTGGGCGTGGTGCTCATCACGACGCTTTTACTGCGCTTGATCGGCGAGGATTTGTGGTTTATCATCCCGATTTTTGTGGTCTTTGCTGCCGCTTTATAATTTATTCGTTTCCTCAAGGTGCCGCTGATGCCCACCGTGCGGAGGAAAGAGAAAACACCGCTCAAAACGCTGTTTACCTCGAAAATTTTCCTCGTGGCACTGCTTTTGATGCTTTGCGCGGGCGCGAGCGAGCTTGCCATGAGCCAGTGGAGCTCGCTGTTTGCGGGCGATGCGCTCGGCGTGACGGGCGTCATCGGCGACCTTTTTAGGCCGTGCCTGTTTGCGGTGTTTATGGGCATCGGCAGAACAATCTTACGGCGTGTGGGGCGAAAATCCATTTAACGGGCGCGATGGTATTCTGCGCCGCACTGTGTATTTTGTGCTATCTTGGTACGGCTTTATTTTGAAAACCCGTGGCTTTCTCTGCTTTCGTGCGCGCTGTGCGGCTTTTCCGTAAGCCTCATGTGGCGGGCACGTTCTCGCTGACCTCCGCCGCGTACCCGAAGGGCGGTACGGCGATGTTCGGCATTTTGGCGGTGTTGGGCGATGTGGGCTGCTCTGTGGGCCCGGCATTGATGGGCGCAGTGAGCGGCGCGGTTTCCGGCAATGCAAAAAATCGCTTCGCATCTTTCCCGAACCTCACTGCGGACCAACTCGGTTTAAAGAGCGGCATGCTGTTTTCCGCGGTTTTTCCGGCATTTATTTTTAATCGGCGTTCTGTTGCTCACACGGTTTCATAAATCTGCAAATAAAAAGCCAAACCCTAAAGCGAACTTGAGCGAAAGAATAATTTTCAGGCAACAGATAGAGAAAAAAAGTGCAACGCAAATCTCTTTGCATTTTGGATTTGCAAGGGATAAATTGTTGCACTTTTGCCAGATTGCTACCAACAAAGTTTATGAATGCAAACCAAAACAGTTTGCTTCCTGCCCGCTTTCTATCCTGCGGCCTGTGTCAGCACATGCTGTTGTGCTTTTGCGACATGAACGGCAGACACACGCCGCTCTCCCTGCGCCGACCAGCAGCTCCGTGCTGTTTTCGCAGAAGGCTTACGTCAGATACTCACCGTAACAGTTGGGTTTCCAGCTCGCGAACGCGGCGAAGAATATCGACGGAATAGGACGGAATACGGCCGAGCGCATCGGGACCGACGTTCAAAAAGGTAGTTTACACCCATACCGTTGAGCTTCTGCTTGTTTGCAAGGATCTGCTCGGGTGTTTTCCCAGTTGTGGTCGTAGTATTTGAAGCCCCATGTGTCGTTCAGCGTGGCCGCGGTCTCATAGAGATTATACGGCGAATACTTGAAGCCGAACAGATCGTTCATGGACTGCATGTCCCCTGCGCGTTCTTTCGAGATCTCTGCCGGACGCTCTGCCGGAATCTCGTTATCGCCGAGAGAAACGTAATCATACACGCCGTTGCCGAGGCGAGAGTTCACAAGGCAGTCCGGCTGATACTGCATCACAAGGTCGTAAAGCTCCTGACTCTGCGCCTTTGTCATCACGCCCGGGGTGTCGAACCAGATCAGGCAGATGTCGCCGTATTTTGTCATGATCTCCTTCACCTGCGGCTTGATCTTCTCGTTAAAGCAGATGGAGTAGTCTTTGTTGTCTGCACCGGGAAATCCCAGTTGTTATACCACGCCGTGCCGCGCAGCCGGTTTTTGTCGTAGCCGCCGCCGTGCGGGTGGTGCCAGTCAAGTCCTGCGAATAGTAAAGCCCCAGCTTTAAACCGTGCTTGTAGCAGGCTTCCGCCAACTCTGCGATGAGGTCTCTGCCAAATGGCGTTGCTTTTTTTGATGTTGTATGCATCGCAGTCGGAATCAAACAGCGCAAAGCCCTCGTGGTGCTTAGAGGTAACCACAAAGTAGGTCATGCCGCATTCTTTTGCAAGCTTTACCCACTCCTCCGCATTAAAATAAACAGGGTTGAACGCACCCGCAAGCTGTTCCATTTCGCGGTTCGGGATGGCAAAAGCGGACTGGATCCATTCACCGTAGTCGTAGGGCGTACGGCGCCCTCTGTACTCACCGGCGAGCATGGAATAGAGTCCGAAGTGGACCATCATGCCGTATTTCGCTTCGCGAAACCATTCGATATTGTTCATGCCTTTTTCTGCACGGCTGCCGACGAAAAAATTGCGCAGCCGTGCTTCCTCCTTTGAGAATTTTTTTGTGTGTCTTATTATAGCATACGGAACCGAATTTGTCTTTGCAGTTTCTTTTTGTACACGAGTGAAAAAAGCCATGCAGCGTGCTATGCTGAAAATAAAAGACAAATCAAAGCGGAAAAAGCTGGAGGCATAGTATGGCGGAATATTTAGATATTGTAGATGAGAACGGGATCCCCCCACAGGCGAAACGGTAGAGCGCGAAACGGCGCATGCAAAGGGCTTTCGGCACCGCACCCGCGCTTGACGCAAAAGCACTTGCGAGCCTGCTTGCCGGGCAAACCGTCAACCACAGCAAAAAATAAAAAAGCCGAAAACCTTTGAAGATAAAGGCTTTCAGCGTTATTTATGGCGCGCCAGAAGGAATTCGAATCCCCGACCTTCCGCTTAGGAGATACTAAGGGAAATACAAGCAGCATCCCTTGTAATACCCAAAAATCCCCTTATGTCAGGGGATTTTTAAGGTTAAAGTGTTATCTTGTGTTACGCCATTTCTGCTGATTTTATGTTGTTTTTACGGTGTTTGATTAGCAAACAATTAGCAGAAAGCGTGATTTTTTTAGGGTGGTGACAATAAGCGTAAATCGTGTTTGCTAATGCCGTACAATGTTAAGGTTTATTATGTCAGAGAATATAATCGGTAATGCAATCGTACCAGTGAACATAGGTCGTACCGTTTACGGTAAGTCTGTCGTTCTCCGGTAGCTGCTCGCTCCACAGTTTCTTATAGCGGTCGATGGCCCAATTATCACGGTTGAATCTGCGCCAAAGAATCGTCTTTCCGTTCTTATCCAGAAACTGCTCGGATACTACACCGCAATCATAGGTTTCAATGTCCATAACACAGACAGTATCATAGCTCTTTCCGCCAATCGTAACGGTGTAACATCCTACAATGTCCAACAGAAAATCTTTGTTGGCACTTGTAACAGTTGTGCCATTCCTCTTGATATCTCCTTGACAGCCAGATTAGTTTCATTACCGCAATTATCTTCGCCAAATCCCCAGTTAGGCAGAAATTCATCACCATCGAGGAATGTAATGTAATTGCGAACATCGCCGTCATTTCTGAGTGTTGCCAGATAGCGGCAATGTGTATCTGTCAGTTGGGCCACAAAGGTACGATTGATCACATCGTTCTTATCTGAGTATGATGCTTCTCTTGCGGTTAGCTCTACGCCTTCGATACCGTGAACCTTTGCTTTGCCGGAAACTTGCATATCGTAAATATGGCTGCACTTACGGGACGGGATATCGTACATACCCCAAGACAACTTTTCACCGAGCTTAGGAACCAAGAACCATCCCATAAGTTCTTCCCATTTGACTGCAAAGGGAGCTTCGGTACTTGCTTCGATTTTATATTCGGGAATAAATTCAGGCAACTTTTTCATATAGAGTTCTCCTTTCGATATATCGGTGCAATATGGATACTTATTTTTTTGAAGTTTTGTTTTGCTGTATGAAGTCTGCTTTTTACAGTCCCAATAGGGATGTTCAGTTGTTTTGCGATTTCTGACTGCGGCATCTCTTTCCAGAAGTAAAGGTAAAAGGATCTGCTTATCCTTATCACCGAGCAAACTCAGCGTTTCTCTTACAGTATTAACTACGGAAACACCGTGCCTGCCGTCTGATAGTTCCTTTTCTGTCAACTCGTCGATCGGAATTTCGTACTGAGTCGCTTTCTTTCTGAAATAATCATTGCATTTGTTTCTTGCGATGCTAATGATCCACGCTTTGAATGAGTCCTTATTCTTCAGCTGAGGAAACTTCTGATACGCTGTAAGAAATATCTCCTGCAGCACATCGTCTGCATCCGCCTTAGAACTCATCCGAAATCTCACAAACCGTTCCACAGAAACACGTTCTGCTTCCAGCAATCTCTCAAACTCATCCACATCATCGCCTCCTTTTTGTCTATGAGTGATTAAAACCGGTTTCGCTTATATAGACGGATATCGGTATCAAAAGGTTCAATTTTAGCTTTATTTTTTCTAAATGAAATTATAACATAGATAAAACGATAATAGTAAAATTTTTTGAAAAAGCCTATGGATGTAACATACGCCTGCTCAAATTAGCAGACAATTAGCAAAAAGGCGATTTTCTGCTAATCACAATTAGCAAGATTTAGGTCGGGGGAACGGTAAAAGTTCGATTTTGATTTACTCCCCAAAAACAATAAAACTCACTCAAGAAAAATGATTGAGAAATAAAAAGTAAAAGTGCCAAAAACACAGTGTTTTCGGCACTTTTTGTGCCTTGCCCGATTCGAACCGGGGGCGTTCCGCTTAGGAGTTCAGAAAATTTATTATACAAGTGATTACCTGTATGGCCTGTAATGTCCGAAAAGCCTTGAAACATCAAGCTTTTTCGATAATCTGAATTTCTTTGAAAACCAGTGCGTTTCCCTCAATATCCTGCTAATTTTCGCGCCATATTGCAAAAGTATTAGCAGAATAATTCGGGGATGGAAAAGCGTTCAACTAAAAATGTGAACCGTGTGTCCTCTTGTGTCCTACCGTAAAACGACCGTCTGTGTAAAAGCAAGCGGTCGTTTTTGCTTCTCTACATAGCCGTCTGCGTCATCGCAGGCGGCTAAATTTATGTAAAGGAGGAAACCCATATGGCGAATTGCAAAGTGATTGCTGTGACAAACCAAAAGGGTGGCGTGGGCAAAACCACGACCACCGCCAATCTTGGCATTGGACTTGCCCAGCAAAACAAGCGAGTACTGCTCATTGATGCAGACGCACAAGGCTCTTTGACTCTCTCCCTCGGCTACCCGAAGCCGGATGAGCTGCCCGCTACGCTGGCAGACATCATGCAGAATGTGATCGACGATACCCCCATCCCGGACGGCTGCGGTATTTTGCATCACGGTGAGGGCGTTGACCTGCTCCCGGCAAACATTGAACTGTCCGGTATGGAGATCCGGCTGATCAACGCCATGAGCCGGGAAAGCGTGCTGCGGACATATATCAATGCGGTCAAACCCCATTACGACTATATCCTCATTGACTGTATGCCGTCGCTTGGTATGATGCCGATCAACTCACTGGCCGCAGCGGACAGCGTGATCATTCCATCCCAGCCGTCGTATCTCTCGGCCAAAGGGCTTGACCTGCTGATGCAGTCCATTGCAAAGGTCAAGAGGCAGATTAACCCGAAGCTGAAAATCGATGGCATCCTGTTCACGATGGTGGACAGCCGTACCAACGAGGCCAAGGAGATCATCGCATCTCTGCGTGCCCACTACGGCGAAAAGATCCGGGTATTTGGGACGGAGATCCCCTTTTCCGTTCGAGCCGCGGAAACCAGCGGCCGGGGCAAGAGCATTTTTGCCCACGACAAGAACGGCAAGGTCGCCGCCGCATATCGCTCATTGACGAAGGAGGTGTTGGAGCTTGAGCGCAAAACCGAGAGATTTAGGGATGACGCCGCTCGATGATCTGTTCTCCACCGACGAGAGTCGTGCGGAAGCGCAGCTTGAAAAGGTCGTCACGCTGAACCCCGCCGACATCTCCGACTTTCCCAACCATCCGTTCAAGGTCAAGCAGGACGAGGCTATGGCGGAGATGGTAGACAGCGTAAAGCTGTATGGCGTGTTGGCACCCGCCCTTGTCCGCCCCAAGGCTGACGGCAGCTATGAGATGATAGCCGGTCATAGGCGAAAATGCGCGGCAACGCTGGCGGGGATCACCGAAATGCCCTGCATCGTCCGCAACCTCACTGATGACGAAGCGACGATCATCATGGTGGACAGCAATTTGCAGCGAGAAACAATCTTGCCGTCCGAAAAGGCATTTGCCTATAAGATGAAGCTGGAAGCTATAAAGCGGCAAGCGCAAAGGTCAGATTTAACTTCGGCCCCACTGGAGCCGAAGTTAAAGGGCAGCCGTTCTAATGAGGAATTGGCTGCAAGCAGCCCGGACAGCCGTTCACAAATTCAGCGTTTTATCCGTCTGACCGAACTGATCCCGCCGATGCTTGACATGGTGGACAGCGGCAAGGTCGCTTTCCGCCCCGCCGTGGAGCTTTCCTACCTCTCCAAAGAACAACAGCAGAGCCTATATGACACGATGGAATGCGAGGACTGCACGCCGTCGCTGGCGCAGGCCATCAAAATGAAGGAGTTCAGCCGGGACGGGAAGCTGACGGTAGAAGTTATCCTCTCCATTATGCAGGAGGAAAAACCGAACCAGCGCGAAAAGCCTGCTTTTTCGCGACGAGCGAATAACGAGGCTCATTCCGAAATCGATTCCGCGAGGGCAGGAAACCGATTTTGTGATCCGAGCACTGGAATTTTACAATCGGCACTTGCAGCGCCGACGCGATCAGGAAAGATAACGGGACGCCTTAGGGAGAGTCTGCCCTTTTGCGGAAGTGAAACGGCTGCGCAAATTTTCTCCCCCTCGCCACACCTCACCCCTGTTACTACCTGTACTACCCGAAAAAGAAAAAGATCACAGCTATATGTGGTCTGTATAGAAACTTTCCGAAAGGCAGCTGAAAAGCTGCTTTTTGTTTTTCAGAACGAACGGAGACAAAAATATGGTTCATTTCTTTGATGCGGACATAGCGAAAAAATACGGAGTTAATGCGGCGGTGCTGACCTCCTTCCTTTGGGATTGTACCGAGCAGAAAAGTGCCGAATCGCAGCAGCTCCATGAGGGCAAGGTTTGGGTGCGCTGTTCGGTGCAGATGATGACCGGCTTTCTCCCGTTTCTGTCCTATGATGAGATCCGCTACGCCCTGAAACAACTGGTCAAGGGGCGGGTGCTCACCAAGGGTCGGTTCAACGAGAGCCGCTTTGACCGCACGAACTGGTACGCCTTTACCGAGTTCGGACAATTCCTTATGACGGAAAGCGAGGGACGGACGCAATGATGCACGACTAGCAGATACAAGGGACTGCGCGCATTTTTTGAAGCTGAACAGCGACTTTGATTACCAACCTCGGCAAATACAACGAGGGCTTTTTGGTAGGCGAATGGATGAAGTTTCCCGTAACCAATGAAGAAATGCAAGAGGTTTTCAAGCGCATCGGTATCGGGCGGCGCTATGAGGAATGGTTTATCACCGACTATGACTGCCCGGACGAGGCCATCGGCAAGGTGCTCGGAGAATACGAGAGTCTGAGCGAGTTGAACTATCTCGCCGGACAGATCATGGAGCTGCGGGAAAGCGACGATTTCTGGCAGGCGGTTTTGGACTTGGGCGAGAACACCGGCAGTGTGCAGGAGCTGATCAACCTGACCGAAAACTTGGACTGCTTTGATTACCTGCCCGGTGTGCGGAATGACTACGACCTCGGCTATTACTGGATCGAGGAAAAGCGGCTGCTACGATACAAGTAATCTCGGCGCATTGGCAAATTATATCGACTATGAAAGTTTTGGACGGGACATTCGCTATGAAGAAGGCGGCGTGTTCGGGGGATAACGGCTATGTACAGTCAAACGGCGGCCGCTTTGTGGACATCTACGACGGCGACATCGAGAGCATCCCCGAAGAATATCAGATCAGTTCGCCTGTTGTGATGGAGCGTGCTGCGGCGAAAAAGCAAAACGAACGGCATGAAAGATAATAATAAATTAAAGCTTTTGATTTGTAGTTATGCATTGCCACTCATCTATATATGGTATACTGTTCTTGATTTAACTATTTGTAGTATTGTTACGGAAATATCTTTTAAATTCTCAATGCAGCAGATGTAAATATGCAGAAAAGGATGTTTAGATAAAAATGAAAAGCTCCATAAATCATTTCTTTACAAAATGGACAACCCCCGATACCGATCCCGATATCAAAAAGTGTATTTACTGGATTAAATGGAAGGTTCAAATATTCCCCCATTTTCACTAATTGCCTTGCAGATACTATGGTGGAACTAACTGGTCATAGATCTAAAAGATTACGTGATTGCTGAAGCGCAAACTGGGAAAAAAACACACCAGGAGTAACAGTCTGGCATCATGTTTGGGAAAAGCAAGATGGAAAGTACCGTATGCAATTAGTTAGCTTTGAAGAACACAAAAAAACATGCCCTCATGCAGGAGGTTGTAAGCTATGGTTATTAAACTCAACGGAAAATCGTGTATCATATAGGCAAATGGAACATTTTGAAGAATCCGGAGATTACTCAGATTTGTCGTTGTTTTTATCCTATTAGAAATAGCAAAATCAAATTTTATCAAAATGGATACGTAAGTAAAAAGACTTTACTATTCGCTAAAAAGAAACGTGCAGAAATTATTTGGAATCGATGTGTATGGAAACTTACTATACAAAAATAATACAAACTTGTACTTTTGGGATCACGAATTTGATTTAGTATTTAGCGTAAAAAACAATGGACAGTTTTATCAGCTACTACTAAAATAGGTAAAAATCTCCCCTGAGAAGTTATTTGTTACTTTCATGTTATCAAAAGCGCAAATTTTTCCCGGGAAAAAGTTTCATAGAACAAATAGTTTTTTCTTAAAATCGGTAAAAACTATTGAATTTAAAAATGTTTTTGGCTATACTAAGTAGCAAGGAGGCGATACCATGATCGTTAGGCCCTACTATTTGGATATGCTGAAAACCTATCGGGATGTTCCGCTGGTGAAAATACTTGCCGGAATTCGCCGCTGCGGAAAATCGACCATTTTGGATATGTTAAAAGACGACCTGTTCGGTAACGGCATTGCAGCAGACCATGTGATCCATCTGCGCTATACCTCGGAAGATCTGGACGACAGCATGACCGCCAAGCAGATGTACCGTGACATCAAAGAGAAAATAACCGACAGCGAGCGTTACTATCTTCTGCTGGACGAAGTACAGGAAGTGGACGGCTGGGAAAAAGGCAGTCAACAGTCTGCTGGAGGATTTCAACACCGACATCTATGTGACCGCTTCCAACTCTAAGCTGATGTCCAGCGAAATCTCCACCTATCTGACGGGGCGTTATATCTCCATCCCCGTCTTTTACGCTATCCTTTGCCGAATATCTGGAGTTTAAGAAGGACAGCGGCCGCACGCCAAAAGGCTTTTGAACAGTATATCCGCATGGGCGGATTTCCCATCGTTGCGCTTGAAACTTCGATGAGCGTTCGTCCTATCAGATCGTCGAGGGATATACAATTCCGTTATCACGAGCGACATTACAAGACGGCATAATATTACAAACTTTGATTTGTTTAACCGTGTAGTGAAGTATGTTGTGGAAAATGTCGGAAAGACTTTTTCTGCCAACGCCATCGTAAAATTCATGAAAGGCGAAGGGCGCTCCCTCTCGGTGGAAGCAGTTTATAATTATCTGGAATGGCTGGAAAAGGCTTTCGTGATCTATCGCTGCCAGCGGTACGATATGCAGGGCAAGACCGTCTTGAAAAACGCAGGAGAAGTTCTATCTTGCGGACGCTTCTCTCAAATACTGCATGATGGGCTTTAATCCGAAATCCGTTGCCGCTATGCTGGAGAACATTGTGTACTTTGAGCTTCGCCGGAAGGGCTATGATGTGTATATCGGCAAAAACGCCACCAAGGAGATCGATTTCGTAGCCGTGCGGCGGGACGAGCGTATCTATGTGCAAGTGTGCCGCAATATGCCGGAGGAGTCTGACCGTGAGGTTGCCAACCTGCTTGAAATCAAAGACCATTACCCGAAGTATGTGGTGACGATGGACGAACTGGCCGCAGGCAATATCAACGGTGTCAAGATCGTGCATCTGGCGGATTTTTTGCTGAGCAAAGAATATTGAAAAGTTTGAGAGGATGTGACAAGAATGGCAGAAAACAAATATCATTTTGAACGATTAACACCAATTGATAATATGGACTTGGATGTTTATGAAGAAGCGATAGATTATGTGTTTAATAACCCCGATGTAAAGAATGTCGCTATTTCTGGTGCATATAGTGCAGGTAAAAGCAGCGTTTTTAGCTTCATACAAGAAAAGACATAATGATTTGCGCTTTCTGCATATTTCTCTCGCACACTTCAAATCTCCAGATCAAGAAGATGAAACGGAAGTAAAGGAATCTGTATTAGAAGGCAAAATTCTTAATCAACTGATACACCAAATTCCGTCGGATAAAATTCCGCAGACCCATTTTAGAGTAAAAAAGAGAATTAGCCCTGTAAGTATTATAATAAAGACATTGGAAACTATTGCTCTTTTTAACTGCAATTATTTATTTTATGTTTTTTGACTCTTGGAAAAGCTATGTATCAGTTTTACCCGATAACTGGTTAAAATCAATTTTTAGAGTTATCTGCACACCCATATGCTTTAATGGTAGACGGTATTATTATAATCACCTTATCATCTTTCCTCATATATGGATTGATTAAAATTCAAAAGAATAAAATGTATTTCGCAAACTGAATTTGCAAAGGTAATGAAATTGAGATATTTGAAGAAAGTGATGATTCCTATTTTGACAAATACCTCAATGAAGTGTTATACCTATTTGAAAAATGTAGATGCCGATGTTATTGTTTTTGAAGATATGGATCGGTTTAATGCTAATAAAATTTTTTGAACGCCTTCGAGAAGTAAACACACTTGCCAATATTCAGCTACAAAAAAAAATAAAAAAATTCTTCGTTTTTTTCTATTTATTGCGAGACGATATTTTTATATCAAAAGACAGAACTAAGTTTTTTTGATTATTTTGTTCCTGTCGTCCCAGTTGTAGATAGCTCCAACTCCTACGATCAATTTATTTCTCATTTCAAAAAAGGCGGATTATTTGAAAAGTTTAATGAAAGTTTCCTGCAAGGTCTATCGTTATATATTGACGACATGCGCCTTTTGAAGAATATCTATAATGAGTTTGTAATTTATTATAATAGGTTGAATATTACCGAACTTGATTGCAATAAAATGCTTGCTATTATTGCATATAAAAATCTGTTCCCGCGCGATTTTGCTGATTTACAGCTTAATCAAGGATTTATATATACTATTTTTGCTAACAAAGATTCATTTGTAGCAGAAGAAATAGAAAAAACTTGATAAGCAAATCTCTGAAAAAAAAGCAATGAAATTGATATGGCGAAAAACGAACATCTATCTACAATCAAAAGAATTAGATGCCGCATATGAAGACAAACGACCTGTACGATATGGATATAGACAAGATTTAAGTGATGCAACGATAAGGCTAATTATGCAAAACGCAAACAGGCGATAGAGAATCGGTTAAACAGTAGTATTCCTAAATTAGAAAATGAAAAAGTGGTTCTCGAACAAAAACGGATTTCCATGCAAAATAGGCAACTCTGTGAAATTATAACGAGAGATAATATTGACTCCATATTTAGTATTACAAGTACAAATGAAGTTGGAACAGTAACCCATTTTAACGAAATAAAAAGTAGCGAGTATTTTGACCTCTTAAAATATCTCATTCGTAATGGATATATTGATGAAACTTATGCCGACTATATGACTTATTTTTACGAGAATAGTCTAAGCCGTATTGATAAAACCTTCTTGCGCAGTATAACAGATAAAAAGGCAAAAGAATACACCTATAAATTGAAAAATCCGCAGTTAGTTGTTTCTAGACTTAGATTAGTAGACTTCGATCAGAGGAAACTCTCAATTTTGATTTGTTTACATATTTGCTCCAAACTTCTCATATCGACTATGTCAAAAGATTGATCGAACAACTGAAAAGCACAAAAAACCTTTAAGTTTATTGGTGCTTATTTTGATACGACAATTGAATTATCAGCCTATATTAAACACCTTAATATGGGATGGTCAGAAGTATTTATAACAGCCCTTAACGAGCAGTTACTGACTGAAAAACAAATACGCAGATATTCAATTTCGACACTTTATTATTCAAACGATGATATTGTTGAATGCGTCAATAAAGACAACTGCTTATGCGATTATATTTCCAACGCGCGTGACTATCTTGTAATAGATAATTTTAACATTGATAGACTGATTCATTGCTTTACTCTACTTGGCGTGTGTTTCATAGGTTTTTGATTATACAGAACTAAACAAGGAGTTGTTTCAAGCTGTCTATGAGGAATCTTTTTGTATGAAATCAATGCTGAAAATTTGCAACTTATTCAAAGGGAAATCTTGGGAGCAAAGAATGCGGATGATTTCTTTCATAAAAATTGCACGATATTATGTTTACATCCAGATTCTGCAATAACTCAATATGTTAATCAGAATATCAACAAGTATTTTGATGTTGTTTTGAAGATGAGTGATGGAATTATTCATGATGACGAGAATGTAGCTATTGCTGTATTCAATAACGCTAATCTCACTACTGACTATAAACACTCTTATATTTCTGCTCTACGGACAACCATTACTTCTATAAAAGAGATTGCAGATAGTTCCTTGTGGTCGTCATTGTTGGATGCCGATATAGTACAGTATTCAGAATATAATATTATGGACTGCTTCAATACCGTGAAACTCAACGAAAGCGTCATTAGTTATATCAACAGATATGATATTGATTTGGATTTTTTCAAAAACGGAATATGATGAAGATGCCAAAGAAAAAATTATTCGATAGCGTGGTTATATGCAATGGTATCGACAACTCAAAGTACAGGCAAATATTGGTGTCATTGAAGTTTTCTTATGATGCCTTTGATATTAAAGATATTTCCGATGATAAGATCACTATCTTAATTGATACAAACATTATAAGAATGACAGATGATAACTTAAAATATATACGTGAGAACTATCATAATCAGATATTTTATTATATCCGTAAGAGCATAGAAAAGTATATTGATATAGTAGACGAAACTCTGTTTTCACGAGAAGAATTGTTAGAAATACTCACTTGGGATATTAGCGATAAACTAAAAAAATTAGATTACTTGAACTTTTCTGACGACGAAATTTCGATAATTGGAAAAGAATTATTCTCCTGTTATATGTCTACATATTCTCAACAACAATTTTGCAAAGTCTGATCTACCGGATTTGTTTTCATCATTTGAACAATGGGATAATTTTGTTCGGGAAAAAATCTTTGATTATGCCGTAAGACATATAGCAAGCATTATTGATGATCAAATTCGGTGTCTCAGAAGCTGATAAACAATCTTCTCCATTCAGAAAGAGTTAACCGGGATGAAAAAAAAATCGATCTTTTCATAGCAATAATTCCCGCTCTATGTGAGGGAAAGTATAAAGGGATTCTCACCTTGCTTAACTTAACGGATTATCTTAAAATATTTGATACTCGCAGTAGACCAAAATTTGAAATCAATGATGAAAATGAGAAACTGCTTACCGTCTTCAAAGAAAGCAATCTGATTCATAATTGAAGAAAGTCCTGAAAAGGAGGGATATTACAAAATCATCAGACATAAACCAACAACAAAATCATCGCCAAAAGAACTATTATAATTTGGTGTTCATAACTTTACATAGCCGAGAGGTTTTCATTTTGAAAGCCCCTCGGCTATTTCTATGTCAGAACGGAGGTGAAACATATGCCATATATCCCGCCGGAGGTGGTGGAGAGAGCCCGCGAGATGGACTTGCTGACCTATCTTCGGAATTACGAGCCGCAGGAGCTTGTTCATTTCGGCGGTAACACCTACTGCACCCGAGAGCATGACAGCTTGAAGATTTCCAACGGAAAATGGTGCTGGTTTTCCCGTGGGATCGGCGGTTATTCGGCGCTGGACTATCTCATCAAGGTTAAAGAGATGCCCTTTCCGCAGGCGGTCGAAACCATCATGGGGAAACTGTCAGCGACGCCGCCCGCCTTTTCCCCGGCTCCGAAAGTACCGAAAAGAGTGTTGCTTTTTGCCGCAGGTCAACCGCAGCGCCACTCATGCCGTCGAATACCTGCACCGCAGGGGCATCGACTACGAGCTGATCGATTTCTGCATCCAAACCGGCCGCCTTTATGAGAGCTATCCCTATCACAATGTGGTGTTCGTGGGCATGGATGCGGACGAAGCCCCGCTACGCCAATCAGCGGGATCGGCTCGGACTTCCGTAGGGGATGCCAACGCTTGGCGAGCAACATTATTCAACTTTTAAGTTCCCTGCGGTGGGCTGCAGCGACACTCACATGTTTGAGTCGGCGGTGGATCGATCTGCCTCCTACAGGACGCTTTCACAAAGAAACTTGGACAGCGGTAAGGACTGGCAGTGAAAACCTGCTCTCTCTTAAGGGTCGCCAAAAATTAAAGGGAAAATCTGCCCACCACTGGTACATTATCTTTCCAGGCATCCCCAA